>Ga0209061_1002010_pt1 | contig 28735 bp, 20 predicted proteins | sample Coa_R1_10_FD_187157 | JGI IMG/M metagenome (GOLD analysis project Ga0209061, IMG submission 187157) | Surface soil microbial communities from Centralia Pennsylvania, which are recovering from an underground coalmine fire - Coalmine... | ecosystem: Environmental > Terrestrial > Soil >... | reverse complement strand
ATGTTCGGAATTACGATCGCTCTTGTCCTGCGACTTCTTGCAAACGACGCACGAACGTCGCATGTTCGAGACTGCCCAACCCGCGCTGCATCATCTGAAACACAGTCAGCAAGTCGCCGGGCAGCAGGGCTGCCGCGTCCAGCCACAAACCGGGCAGCACTTCGCTCCGACACAAGCCATCCGTCGCCGCAGCCAATGGCTCATAGCGCCCCCCGCGCAGGACAAACCAATCGATGGTTCGGTTGCGGCGGTAGACGATTCCTTCGGTCAGTTCCGCCTTCTTGACATTCGGCGTGGTCGCATACCCGCGCTCGAATTCCGGCCGCGTTAAGCGGTCACTGTTCTCCAGCGGCGACATCCGGCCGTTGGTACTACTTGCCACGATTAGTGGTTGCGATAAGGTCGTCATGGTTTTCAACTCCTGGAAAGGGAGCAAACAGCAGCAACCATACTAATGCATGTCCAGTTCCCCTGTCGAGGTCAGGAGTTGCTTGCAGTTTCAATTTGTTATGCCCTTTGTAATACCCATGAACACATCTTCCAGGTCGATTTCTTCTTCCTTGAACATTTTCAAGCGTAGTCTATTTTGCAGCAGAAGTTCCGGGATGAAGCTGCCGTCATGCACGTTATGGTTGAGTGTGATGCGCAAGTATTCGCCGTCCGCACGCGACTCGACTTTAAGAATATCGGGATGTGCTTCGAGTAGCTCGCGGGCCACAGAGGTTTTGCCGTCGCCGACCGCGACCAGGAAAACCGTATGCTGCTGAACTTGACGGATGGCCGATTGCACATCGCCATCAAAGAGAAGAACGCCGTCGTTGATGATACCGATCTTGTTGCAGATGTCGGCCAATTCCGGCAAGATGTGGCTGGAAACGAGGATCGTTTTGCCCATCTTGCGCAACTCTTTCAAGAGGCTGCGCATCTCAATACGGGCGCGGGGGTCGAGGCCGCTGGCCGGTTCATCAAGCAGCAACACCTGCGGCTCATGCAGTAGCACGCGGGCCAGTCCCAGCCGCTGTGTCAAGCCGCGCGACAAGCTCGTTACCAGAGCGTCGCGCTTAAAGCCTAGATCAACCAACTCCAGCACTTGCTCGACCTTGCGGCGCCGTGCCGGACCTTGAATGCGATAGGCAGCGGCAAAGAATTCGAGATATTCTGTAACTTTCATGTCGTCATAGACGCCGAAAAAGTCCGGCATGTAGCCGATTAACCGGCGGATCTCCTTGGCATTGTTGTAAATCGAGTAGCCGCATACCATCGCCTCGCCCCAGGTGGGATTGAGGAGCGTGGCCAGGATGCGCATGGTCGTCGTTTTGCCGGCGCCGTTCGGCCCGATAAAGCCATACACATCGCCGCGTTCCAGCTTGAGCGTCAGCCGATTGAGGGCGTACAACTCGCCGTACATCTTGGTCAAATCGCGTGTTTCAATCATCTTTCGTCGTCCGCAGTCCACAGTCCGTAGTCGGTAGTCGGTAGCAAAAACAAGCATGCCTTTGCTACGGATTACAGGTTATTGACTGCGGACTAAAGGTATATAGATACGCACATAAGTTTCTTGTTGTAAATAGCCCGACAAAGCAGGACGTTGCGGCTGTGTGCCTGGCAATTCACCGAGCCATAGGCGCGTGGGTGAAACACCGTCTTGGGCGATTATTTCAGCGTGATCGCTGCGCGGCGGCGTGCGGGCAACCAAGATCGCCTCGTCCCGATAGCGGCGCTGCTGTCCTTCGCCGAGCGACAGGACACGCCAGCCTTCATCGAGAGAACGCAGGCCACTGTTGGCCTGTTGTCCGCCCCCGGGTGCGCCGTGGAACAAAAGCGATCGCAACATCTTATAAGAACCAGGAAACGATGTCGAATGCTGCGGCTGCAACACTCTCCCCTCGCTGAACCATTCTTGCAGACTGTGCGGTTTAATGTCCGGCTCGAACAGCGGCGCAACTTCGCGCGTTTCACCGGGCACCAGGTCGCCGAGCAGATACCACTGGCCCTGGAAGAACAGCACCATCCCTTGCAATTCGGCCGGCAGATGGTTGGTGATAGTGCCGCTGAGCGCTTTGCCATCACGGCTGATACGCAATTCTGCCTGGATAGGCAGTGGATGATCTTTGTGCAGAGCATCTTTCAAAGGCGTACGCCATGAAGCAATGAAGGTGCGCGTTGCCCACATAGGGATAGGCACGCGCAAGAGACCGCCGGCATCAGCCACGTACGCGTAGGGACGGCGGAACAAGCTCTGCGAATTGCCGCCCAGTCCCGGCTCGGGACTATCCATCACCGCCATCAGTACCGGCGGCACCGGCGTGTCGGCATCGTTGACATCCCAGTGTCCGCCCCATTCCGGCGTGGCCGGTTCCAGGCCGATCGTGTAATTTCCGATGCGCGGACTGAACAGAGTGAACCAGCTGCGGCCGTAGATTTGCCCAGGAGTGTGCAGATCAATATCTACCAAGTCGATCTTGTTTATTCTCAAATCGTCGCCTTTGGCGTAAGAAGCCGTTGCATAGGCAGCCACACTGACGATCAGCACCAGTACGGGGAAAGTGATCCAGGTCAGTTCCAGACGTTTGAAGACCTTCTTCAACAGAAGGTAATCAAGCGGGCCGACAAGGGCGATGTAAAAGAGGATGAACAAAGCGACCCAGCCGAACGAGATAACCGGCACTTCCTGGAAAGTCTCCAGCTCCCGTTTGAGATCGACAGCCAACTCGCCGCCCGGGACGAAGGGACCGGCAGGTAAATTAGCATCCCCTACAGAGACATGCGGCGTGATCTCCTCGTGCAACTTTTTCCAGAAGGCGCCCTGTCCGTCCCAGGTCGAGAACGGCGGAGCATCGAGATCGAAAGCGACGAGAAGGACTCGCCCCAGACCGCAACTGGATTGCCAGAGGATCGGCCTTAGCTCCCCATCGCTGGTCGCTGGATCTTCGTAAACCAGCCCGTGCATGCTCGGTCCTGGCTGAACACGCGTGATTTCGATGTTGCGGAGTGGTTGTTTCTGCCGCGGATCGGCGCCGCACCATGATTGAAAGTTGGGCAGCGAAGGGCGCATGATCTTACCCTGAAATACACCGTCCACCAGCGGTACGTTCTCCAGCCATTTCGCCACACTCGGCTGATTGCGGCCAACCGATAGCACCAGTCGGCCGCCCCGCCGCACCCAATCAAGCAAGGCGTCCCGTCGGGCCTTGTCCATACTCAGAAGCTGTTGGATGAACGTATCGTTGGATGTGGTTATCACGATCACGTCCACCGCTTCGTAGCCGAACCAGCGATCGGGCATGTCGGCGACGTTCTCGATGGAAGCCAAACCGGCTACCGCTTCTTCGTCCTGATTATCCAGCTGCGGGGCTGCTCCAGCTGCTTCCGACTTGGGCGCAACTTTCAGACCAGGCAAAGGCGAGCCGAGGGTCAGGTACAGTACTTCACGCGGTTCGAGGATTTCCTTTCTGTTGGGATCACGGCTGAGGTCCTTGACCGTCTGCACGTCTGAACCCTCCGTCGTCTGCAACGTCACGGTAAAGGCAGCGCCGGAGCTGCCGGGGCGAACGTAAGCGAAGACGGCCTGCGTGCTGTGGGCCGGGATGGCCGGTACAGCGACGGTGTAGCGATAGGGTACCGCGTCGCCATCCGTAGTTTCCACAACGAGCCGATAGCTGTCGTGCGGCACATCGTCCGTTCCCGACTGGAGCGGGACCATCACCGGTGTCCATACGCCGTTACGCGAGCGCGCCGTGTGAGTTCCGGCACGTAAGCCGATGCGAATGCCCTTGTCGTCGATGCGCGGCGGCGCGGCGGCCCAAACGGACGTTGCAGTCCCCAGACCAAGAAATAACAACATACCAACTCGCAGCGCCAGCAAGTGTATCAAATAAACCCTTGCTGGCGCTGGGGGCTGGTCATCGATCTGCCTTGTTGAGTTCACGGTTTCTCCGTCTGATCGCATACGCAGGGGCTCTGATGGCAGCCGGGACAGCCGCTGCCATACTTGGCTTGTACGGCTGCTGTCAAATCGACGCCAGCGATATTGGCCAACGTCGCCAGCCAGGCCAACACGTCGGCAAACTCGGCCGCGCACTCGGCATCACTGCCGCTCCGCAGCGCTGCTGACAACTCGCCGACTTCTTCCATGAACCACATAAACGTACCTTCGACGCCGCGACGCCGGTCCTTGGCGTCATAGGTATTACGAATGATGTCCTGCAATTGTTGTAAGTTCACGAAAATATTGAACGTAGTTAAGGAAGAGAGAAACCATGCCGCTGCTCTCAGCAAGCGCGGCACCCACCGCCAATCAGTGTAGGGCACAAGCGATGAACTCGACAAGAGGAGGATGTCCGGCACCTGTGTTAATCGCTTTTAGGCCGGAAAGGTAGAATGGATGGACCTTCATCGTCTTCGTCCTCATCATTCATGTCACGATCGAAGAATTTGTCATCGCGGAGGTTACTCAACTCCTCCGCGACATCGGCGAATATCTCTATTTGCGTTTGAACGTCGGCGTCACACACTCCGGCTCGGATGTAGCCGATTGGGCCGTCGCTGTAGTCGTGGCTAATCTCCCAATCAATGCTGTGCTCCCGACTGATCCGGCAAAGCACCTCGAGCAGATTCCGGACCGTGCCGTCCGGTAACCTCTCGTTGGCAGCTGAGACCACATCCTCGAAGTGCGGATGAAAGTTGGGCTTGCTGGAACCGTGAAGGTGGCTGTCCTCGTCATCAATGGAAAGGAGGAGCGACTCACAACTCAGCCAAGTATACCCCTGGCAAGCGGCCTCGGCAGTTCGGTTGATGGCTGCGGCTTCCGCTGGACTGACCGGCCGCGTCGAGCGGTAACAGATACTGAATCCCATGTGTTAGCCTCCCATCTTTGCCGAATACCTCGCTCAGCAACATAAAAGTTACTTCTCTCCAAACAACCGACGTAACTTATCCGCTTCCTCGTCTTTTTTCTGCGCTTGCAGCGTCTTGAGCAACAACTCCTGCCCTTCCTTAGCCCGGACGTTGATCTCCATCGCCTGCCGGGCATATTTCTCCGCCTCAGCGGCATCGCCGTTCTCCAACAGCAAACGAGCCAGCCGCAGACGCATCGCCAAATCATCGGGATCCGTCGGCACCAGATCTTTGAGCACGCCGATCAGCTTGGTTTTATCGTCCTTCTGCGCATAGACGCGTGCCAGTTCCTTTAACCAACTCGGCTCGAACGGCTCGATGCTGCGGCCCAGTTCGAACAATTGCGCTGCCTTGTCAAGCTCGCGGTCGTCGTAGTAGATCTTCCCCAACGTCAACAGAATCAGCGGGTCGGGATCGCCCTTGTTCAGTGCCTCTTCCAGCAGCGTACGCTCGCGCTTGACGTTGCCAGCCAAGCGCTCCAAACGCGCCAGCACGTAGAGCGCCTTGGGATGGTTCCTTCGGCGATCGAGCACGTCCTCAGCAATTTTCCGCGCCAAAATACGATCACGTTTGAGGTACAACATGGCCAACTCGGCGCCGGCATCCAGGTCGTTCTCTTTCTCGTAGGCCGTCTTAAGTTCAGCTAACGTCCGCTTCTTCTGGCCCGGCTTGCTGCGCTGGAGCGGCTTGATCGTTTCATCGAGGTAAGCTCGATAGCCCTTCTCGAACGTCTCTTTGTCTATCTTGCACACGCGCTGAATGACCGCGGCGGTACTCAGGCCGTCGCCATAGGCCGCCAGCATGTCGCCGATGGCCGCCGTTCCATATTTGTCCTTGATGTAATCGACATAGAGCTGGCTCTGACAATACGCCAGGTCCCATTCTTCCTGCCCGCGCGGCCGAATGAAACCTAGCTCGATGTTATCCAGGTTCATCAACTCGCCGGATTGTACTCGTTCGCGCAACAGCTCGTTCCAGCGGGACGGTCGCGGGAAACCTTCGTTATTGACGGCCAATCCTTCCGTCAGCCAGTGCGGCACGAGGTAATGGGTCTGTTCGAGATTGAAAATGTGGACCATTTCATGGCGGAGCACGCGGCCCCAATTGAACGGCTTGCCGAGATCGCGAGAATTGGGTGAGGCCATAGCGAACATTCGGCCGGTGCAGGCACCGACGGTATGCAAGTCCGGCAGAGCGACAATGCGGCCGCTGAACATCTGATGGCTGGTGAAGATTTCAATGAGGATTGGTCCTTGAGGCCGATAATGGAATTTTTTAGCCAAGTCGGCGTAGATCCTCTCCAGATACGGGGCCATGTAGTGCGCGAGGGCGGCGTCGTTTTTGGGATCGTAGCGCAGCTCGAAATGATCCGTCTTCAGAGTCTCATATTTTTTCAGATGATCGAGCACCTTGAGGAGGTTCTTGGTTCGGACGTTGAAGGGGTCGGCCTTGAAGGCTTGATCGAGAGTGCTACGCGCTTCTTTTTCCAGTCCCATGCGCATGTAAAGCTGGCCGAGACTGTTGAGCGCATCAGGTACGTGAGGCCGCAATTCTACCGCTTTCCGAAAACATTTCTCCGCCTCATCGTAATAGCGGCGCTCCTCCAATCGTTCGCCCATCGCAAAGTAAAAGGCAGCCGGCTTGGGATCAAAGCGTTCGACTTTCTTGATCAGTGCGGCTAAATCCTCTTTCTTTCTCTGCAACACCAGACAAGCGGCGATACGCCCAAGGGTCTGTTCATCGCGCGGGTTGATCTTGCGTGCCCGATCCAACTCTTTCAGCGCCGCCTTCACATCTTCCGAGGCCAAGTGGACATCGGCACGCAGGCGCAGCGCTTCGGGCAATTCCGGATTGATGTTCAGCGCTTGCTCGGCGAAGCGCTCGGCCTCCTTGATTTCGAGCTTCGATAAGGCCAGCACTCCCTTGGCCGTGATCGCCTCGGCGGCGCTGGGATTGATCTTTAAGGCATTGTCGAACGCTTTGAGTGCTTCCGGTCGGTTGTATTTTTCCAGCAGAAGCATGCCGGCCTGGTATTCGGCCGGCCAATACTGCTTATCGTATTTAAGAGCATCTGCGTACACCTCGTTGAGGATGAATTGGAACTGATCAGACAAGTTATTCCAGCGGGCATGCTCGGCGCTGGCCAGACCGACCAGAACCAATTCTTCCGGATCCTTGATGGGATCATCCTTTTCCTCGCGCTGCACATAGGTGCGGACGAACCACCTACACTCATCGCCGGCTTTTTTTATGTCGCCGCGATCGCGATAAATCTGCGCCCGTACCCAGCGTGCGAGGAAAACACCTCCCTCGTTTCCTCGTTCCGCATGAGAACGAGCCTCGATGGCGATGTTGGCTGCTTTTTCGGCTTCGTCCCAGCGTCCACGCCGATACAGCAGCTCTGCCTGACGTGCGAGTAGACTGGCATCCTTCGGGTGGTCTTTGAGTGCCGTCTCGACCACAGCCAACGCCTTATCGTATTTACCTTCGCTTTCGAGCGCTCGGCTGAGTCCGACAGTAGCGGCGGGCCGCAGTTTGACATCCTTGGCCAGCGTCTCAAACATCTCCTGGGCTTCGCCATAGTTGCCGCTCAGCCAGCGTTGCCGCGCTTCCTTCAACGTCGGAGGCGCGGCAACGGCCAACGGCAGAAAAACGAGGGTGAACAAGCAAATAAACAAGTGCTTTTTCATGGCGGGGTCTTCCTGATTGGCACGAGGGAGCCATGCAGGTTAACTTAGTGGTCAAGCTGCCAAAACGCAAGCAAACGAAGCCGAAGGATCCGCATCCATTGCCCGGCAAATGGCTTAATGACGAGAACCCAGCCGCGGCCGTCTGGGAACAAACTTCTCATGCTTGCGGGAGAGATAATTTCGCTGTTACGGCAAAAGATCGACAACAGTAAGAGAGACATGAGACGCCGCTAGTGGAGGGACAACGGCGGATGGAACAAGGATAGGAACACTGGCGTAGCCGTGGCCATAGGGCTGCGAGGAATCGGGTCGAAATCGATAGAACCTTGCATACGAACATGATATCCAAGGTCAAAAGCATCACGTAGGAGTTCCGCCACGCGATCCGCAGTTGTCCCCTGCTCGGTCTTCTGCGGACCGAGGATCATGATTTCTCCTTCGATTAACTCGACGCACTGGCCCATGCAATGTCGGCATGGGGGCTGCAATGATTTGTGACATGGGATTACCTCTTTCAAGAGTGGATCGTCAGCAATTCTTCCAGATGTGCCTGCACGGACTCGGCCAGCACATCCAGATTATATCCGCCCTCCAGGCAACTCACCAGGCGCCCGCCGCAGTGTGTCTTCGCCACGTCTAGCACTTGCTGCGTCAGCCAGACGAAATCCTCGACTTCCAAGCCCAGCGAGCCGATGGGATCAAGCGCATGAGCGTCGAAGCCAGCGCTGACCAGGATCAGCTGCGGTTTGATCTTGTCCGCCGCTTTTTCCAGAGCGTTGCGATAAGCACTTCGGTAGTCCCGACGCGACGTGCCGTAGCGAATGGGAACGTTGAGCGTGTAGCCTTGCCCTGCGCCTTCGCCGGTTTCGTCGGCATCGCCGGTGCCGGGGTAGAAGCCCATACCGAAGCGATGGATGCTGAAAAACAGCACGCGGGGATCGGCGTAGAAAATGTCCTGCGTACCGTTGCCGTGATGCACATCCCAATCGACAATCAGCACGCGATCAAGCGCATGGGCCGACAGAGCGTGATGGGCAGCAAGGGCAATGTTGTTGAACAGACAGAATCCCATGCTGCGCGTCGGCGTGGCATGATGGCCGGGCGGACGCACCAGACACAGAGCGTTCGTGTCGTCGCCGCCTAGCACGGCATCGACCGCCGACACACACGTGCCCGCCGCGGCCAAGGCAACTGTGAACGAATCTGATGAGACAACGGTATCGGGATCGAGATGGCCGCCGCCGCGCATTGCCATACCTTCGACGGAACGCACCATTCGCGGCGAATGTACCTGCGCCACTATCTCCGCCGTCAGAGGGCGATAGGAGCCGGGACGGCAGTGCGAGAGGAGGTCGGTTTCCGCTAGCCGAGCGCCGATAGCGCGAAGACGATCCGGCGATTCGGGATGAGGACCAGTCTCGTGCTGCAAAAACAGAGAGTCGGTGTAAAGGAGCGTCATGTTGGCATTTTACCGTGACCTTACGGAGAGGGAAACGGAGTAGATAGGACGATTATAACGCGTGCCGTTAGCGGTGCCACAGGCGTGTGAACGAAACTGTAGATGCAAGCCACAGGAGATCATGCTTATCATATGGAAGGGGGAGAGGACGATAGAAGGATGAAGAGGCGAGCGGCCGGTATTAACCGGCCGGTGTTAACCGGCGGTTCACCTCCCCTGCCTTTCCGAAAAACGAGGCCAATCCCATGAAATCAACCCGATGGCTATTGGTCTGCGGCTTGTTTGTGGGGTGTACACTGACTGGCTGCCGGCCGCCGGAACAGAAGATACGCAATCTCGTCCTCACCGGCTCGGCGGTCATGACCCCATTGCTGCGCGACATCGGCAAGCGCTTCGAGGCCGAACATGCCGATGTGCGCGTGGACGTGCAGGCCGGTGGTTCAACGCGCGGTGTCTCGGACGCTCGGTCAGGTTTGGCCGACATCGGTATGGTGGCAAGGTCGCTGAAGCCGGATGAGGCCATGCTGCACGCCACACCCATCGCCCTGGATGCTGTGTGCATCATCGTCCACCGTACCAATCAGGTCCAAGCACTTAGCGACGATCAGATTGTCCGCATGTACACGCGCAGCGTCTCCAATTGGAAGGAAGTAGGCGGACCGGATTTGCCGATTGTGTTGGTCCATATGACGGATGGGCGCGCGCTCTTGGATCTGTTTCTCGATCATTTCAAGCTACGGTCCACACAAATTCGCGCCGATGCACTGATTCAGGACAGCGAGCAGGGGCTCCAGGCAGTGGCCAGCCGGAAAGGTGCCATCGCTTATGTCTCGTGCAGTCGGGCCGAGGCAGTCAGCGCGAACATGCCCATTCGCTCGCTGCCCTCTGGAGGCATCACGCCAACGACCGAACATGTCCGCGACGGCACCTATCCGCTGTCGCGTCCGCTTCAGCTGGTGACGCGCGAGACGCCCAAGGGATTGGCCGCTGAGTTTATCGATTTCGCCCGCTCCAATGCCGTCCTTGATCTCATCCAAAAGCACCATTTCATCACGTTGGAGAAGTAAAGCGCATCAGTGAGCGGGCACGCAGCCGGGCGGACAGGTAGCCGGCACCGCCGCCGGCGCGTTCCAGCTGGGAGCGGGTGCGGGTGCCACATAGCTTGCTGGAGCGGCCGGCTGGCACACGCACGGCACACAGCATTGTGGTGTATAGGCGGCCGGAGGCGCCGCGGGATAGTAACCGTGACGCTCGCAGATGTTGCGCAAGCAGCCAGCCGACGCCAGCAAAGCCGCCCACGTCGCCGCCAGGAAGATGCGTTTCCCCATTATCGCGCTCCCATTTTCACAACCCCGGTCCCTTGCTGCACCGGGCAAGGACCGCAGCGATAATCGCTGCCCTGTTTTCCGTCAAGGCCAGTGTTTTACCGCAGTAGCAGAAGGCTAACCACAGAGGCACAGAGAACACAGAGAAGAAAATACAGAAGATAGAGGATAGCGAAAGTTCCTATTTTCTATCTTCTACTCTCTATTTTCTATCCTCTATCCTCTATCCTCTATCTTCTGTATTTTCTTCTCTGTGTTCTCTGTGCCTCTGTGGTTCGATCTTCTGTAAGGAGAAAGCCATGTCCAAGCCGGAAGCCCGCCTCCAGGAATTGCACCTGACGCTGCCGCCTGCCCCGAAACCGATGGCCAAGTATAAGACAGCCCTCCTCGTCGGCAACATGTTGTATGTCTCCGGCCACGGGCCAGCGAAAATTAGCGACCAAACGCCGCTACAAGGCCGGATCGGCTCGGAGTTGTCCACCGAACAGGGCAAGGAATGCGCCCGCGCTGTCGGGCTGAACATCCTTAGCACTGTCCGCGCCACGCTCGGCTCGCTCGATAAGGTGAAACGCCTCGTCAAAACGCTGGGTATGGTCAACTGCACCGCAGATTACAAAGATCAGCCGCAGGTCATCAACGGTTTCTCAGAGCTGATGGCCGAGGTATTCGGCGACGATGCCGGCGTCGGCGCCCGCAGTGCCGTCGGCATGGGATCGCTACCGAACAACATCCCGGTGGAGATCGAGTGTCAGTTTGAAGTGACGGTGTAAAAGGGAACAAGATCAAGGGCGATGGTGCGTGCCGATCGACGCACCTGCTCCGGAGTGCGTCCGGCGGAGAAAATCCGTTGCGATTGGCATGGCCTGGGCTACAATTCAATTACGGCTTGCTCGCGGGCCGGGATCGGATACGTTGACAGCAGTTTGCAAGCGGATGTAGGGGCGAACGGCCAGCGTCCACCGGCTGGTGGGGGCTGTACCAACCGGTGGACGCTGGCCGTTCGCCGGCCACTCAGAGAGTCTCCCCATGAGCCAGCACCTGATTGACCTGTTCCGGACAAGTTGCGGCGCGTCCGTCCCGTTGAAATTGAACGTTTTCGGCCCAAACCGGGCTGAAGCGGAACAGCATATCTTTGAACATCCCTTTATATTGATCGGCCGGCATGAGCGCGCCTGTCTTCGCCTACAAGATGCAGCGGTCAGCCGGCGACATGCCTACCTACAACAACTTGGCGGGAGGATCTTCTGCATCGATCTGGGCAGCCGCACGGGCGTTCGCTGGGGAGGAGAGTCACGTCCTGCCGGCTGGTTCCGTCCGAATCTGGAGATTCAAATCGGCCCTTTTACCCTTGAGTTGGTAAAGACTGCTCAGGCCGGAGGGGTTCCGGCTGACAAGGCAGCAGAGAATTGGGATCCCCTTCAAGATCGTGTGAATGATTCCCAACCTCTGCCTCAGATCACGGTGGAGATGGACAACAAGGTACAGGCCCAGTTGCGTATGAACCGGGTGCTGGTACTGGTAGGGAGTGCGCCTGCCTGCCGGATGCGCTTGCGTGAAGCCGGTATAGCGAACTTCCACTGTAGCCTGGTGAGGACGCCGGAAGGCGTTTGGGTAGTTGATCTGCTCAGTGGGACCGGGACTTACCTCGACGGTCAGCCGATTCGCTGGGCACTTCTGGAAGAGGGAAGCCGATTGCAGGTGGGGCCATACGTGCTCCGGGTCTGGTATCCGTTGCGGCTTTCTCGCGGGCCAGAACCGGATACATCCGTTCTACCACAAACTGCAGAGCTGCGAGGATCTGCCGCGTCGCAGACAACCGAGTTGGAAATCGTGCAGGCCGAATGCGGCCGGCTACACGAGCAGATCCGCGCGCTCCAGAGCCAGATTGCCGAGGCAGCTAATCTGCAGGCCCGACTTGAAGCTGCCGAAGCCAGTGCGCAGCAGCTGGAAGCCGTCTGTGCTGAACGGGACCGTTGGCAAGCCGAGACCCAATCCCTTCAGGCCAAGCTCGCCGCAGATACAGCTGAGCGGGAAGCATGGCGAAGACGGTTTGAGACAGCCCAACAGCAACTCGGCGACGAGCGAGAGGCGGTTCGTGCGGCGGGTCTGCGTCTGGACCAACAATCGGCCCTCTTACAGGCGGTGCGGGCTGACTTGGCCGCCCGCAATGCCGACTACGATGCAGCCTTGCGACAGCTGCAAGAGACTCAGGAGGAACTGGCTCGTTCGCAAGACACGGTGCGTAGCCTTCAGGCGGAGTTGGACCAGGTGCGCGAACGTCTGCGGGATGCTGAGACGCTGAACCAACACCTGGCGGATGTTCGGGCCGAACACCACCAACTCTGTGCCCGCATATCGGAGCTGGAGGACCGAGCAGCGTTGGCCGATCGTCTTTTGGTCCAGCTCCAGGCTGCAGAAGCGAAAACGGAACAATTTCAGGTGCAGCTGCGAGCTGCCAACTCGCAAGCGGAAGAGCTGACAGCCATCCATGTCGAATGTGCCCGGCTGCGCGAGCAGCTATGCACCTTGGAAATCCAAGCCGCTGAGGCGACTAGTTTACGGACCCGGCTTGAAGCCGCCGAAGCCCGTATGCAGCAGCTGGAAACCGTTTGTGCCGAACGGGACCGTTGGCAAGCCGAGGCGCAATCCCTTCAGGCCAAGCTCGCCGCAGATGCAGCTGAGCGAGAGACGCAGCACCAGCATCTTGAGGCCGTCCAGCAGCAACTTCTCGAAGAGCGCGAAGCTATCCGTGCGATGAGCTTGCGCCTGGAACAAGAATCCGCTGCCTTACAGGTAGTGCAGACCGACTTGACGACTCGGAACAGAGAGTACAATACGGCTTTGCGACAGCTGCAAGAGACTCAGGAGGAACTGACGCGCTCACAAGACGCAGCGCGTAGCTTTCAGGCAGAACTGGATCAGGTACGCCAACGCCTGCGAGATGCTGAGGCGCTGAGCCAACAATTGGCGGACAGCCAGGCCGAATGTGCCCGATTGCACGAGCGGATCCGTGCGCTCGAGAGTCAGACCGCCGAGGCAGCGGGCCTGCAGATCAGACTTGAAACGGCCCTGAGGGCCATCCGTGATGTCCAGGCGCAGGCTGAGGCGACGATCCGCGAGATACAGACTCGGGCTGCTGCAGAGCGGGAAGGATGGCGACAGCGGCTCGAAGGTGCCGAGTCGCAGATCCTCTTGGAACGTGGGTTGTTCCAGGAACAAAACAAAAAGCTCTATCAACAAATCGCTACACTTCAAGCGGAACGGGACCGCCTCGCTGCCCGGCTAGCCCAGACGGAACCGCCTCTCCGAGCCGCAGAAGAGAGTTCCCGAAACGAGGCGGGCCCCGACGCTGAGTCGGAACAGCAACGGCAGGTGGCCATCCGGGACCAGATCTTTGCCGAGTTGGGCCGATTCCGGTTGGGGGGGTTGATCGGGCAGGCTGTGCGGGTGCAGGGTCTGGAGAAGCCCGCCGAACAAAACTGGCCCCGCTTACCCCAGTGATATAACCAGTGTCGGCGATTAGCGCCGCACCGTGATGAAAAAGGGTTGGCCACAGATGGTCCACTTCATTACGAAGTTGATGGACACATGGGCCATGATCGGCACTAGTTGTTTCTCGACTGGCTTGGCGTCCGGCGCCGCTTGGAATGTCAAGTAAGCCTTGGTCTGTTCGCCGGTCAGAAGCGTTCGGCTCGCCTTGTCGTCGATGCGGACGCCAGGCGGCATACTGCTGCCGTAAATCGTGTTCAGGTGTTGATAGACCGTATCGAGCGTGACGTTGCCTGTGAAGCCGGGGCGGCGCTGGATGGTGACTTCGACGCGCTTCGATTCGCCCGGCTTAAGCGTGATAGATGTGGGAGTGATGGCGACAGATTGGAGATCAAGCGGATCGCCAATGGATAATGTGTGCATGTCAGCAGGGTAGTGATGGCGTCCGCCGCCAGGCATGTAAATTTCTTGGAGCGGACGGGCCGTCGCTTCAAGCTTGCCCTTGCCGTCCGGGCGTAGAGCGGTGCCGAAGACGCGGAGATTTACGGCTGTCTGTTTGGCATCCGGGGCGGCTTGCACGAGAATGCAGCCATCTCTGCCTCCAGCGAGAATGCGGCCGCAGTGGCTCGTCACGCCTGCCGGCAGGCCCTCAACGCCCAGCTGAATCTCGCCCGCAAAACCGTTCTTGCGTACAGCCCGCACGAAAATCACGCTCGCCAGACCAGGAGCGAGCAACGTTTTGTCCGTGTCGATCTCCAGCTCGAAGTAGGGTTCGCTGTGGACGAGGCTGAGGAAATACACAAAGTCCGCACCGCCCCGTCCGTGTACGTCGCAGACCTCAATGGTGTAGCGCCCGCTTGTCGGAGCCGCCCAATTCTCGATCTGCGAATCGGCGTGGACGTAGCGGTCGCGCATGTCGTCGTTCTCGATCAGCACTTGTCCTTTGTCATTGACGATGCGCACGAGCGAATCGAGCGATGATTGATAATCGCGGGCCGAGACAGTGATGGTGAAGCGCTCACCAGCCTTGGCCTCGAAGCTATAACGATCTACCTCATTCTCCTTGGCGATGCAGCCGCTGATACCACAGGGCACAGGGAACGAGCCGGAAACATCAGCACCGGATGCTTGGCCATCGCTTACGCTTCCGGTTCGTACTTGCGTTTTCTTCGCTTCAGGCAAGCGGCTAACTACGAGGGGGACGACATTGCTTTTGTCGTTGCCGAGCGGAAGTGTAGTCCAGAGCGGCCCATCGGGTGTATTGGCCGACAACGTCCATGTGGTGAACGGCTCGGGCGGGAGATTGTAGCCGATCAGACGCAAGCGCGTCGCACGGTCCGGCGTCACGCGCAGCGGCTGGACACAAGTGACGAAGGGGCGATCGTTGATTTCGATGCAGTATTGCCAATACGGATTGCCGCCGTAACGAGTATCCCGAATCTCCAGATAATATTCGCCTGCGGTGGCGAAACGATAGTGCAAAAGCGGATCGCCAAAGAAGTAATTATCGTTGGACGCCAGCACGCTGCCAGCGGCGTTGCGTAACGTGATGATCGGATCAGCGTGTTCCTGCAAATCATGGATGCGATTCTCCAGGCGTTGACAGCGCACGTGAAACGTCAGAGCAGTTCCCGCTGCGACTTTGAATTGGTAAAAGTCCACGTCCTCGCGCTTCTCGAGAGCGCCGCATATCGTCGCCGGCAAAGAGACTTGCTGAGCCGTTTGCAACGTATCGTTATTGGCTGCCTCGCGCACGATGGGATCGCGCACCACGACGACTTGTCCCAAAGTGGACGCTCCCTGCGGCGTGGCGATGCGTACATCCCGCACACCCGGCAGCGCATCCGCCGCAGCCTGGAAGCGGACCTTGAGCGCGCTCACTTGCCGTTTCGTTGCACCGGCTTTCTCTGCTTTCGGTGCATCCACCGTCGCCGTCACACCGCCGCCGGTGACAAAAACTTTGTACGCTCCATCCAAGTTGTAACGTGCCAGCACTTCGCACTCCGTAGTCTGCCCAACCTGCACAGCCACCGGGCGCACACACATCACCATGGGATACGAAGTCTGGGCACATAGAAATGGACCGCAGAGGTACAGAGAACACAGAGAAAAAGCATACAGAACAAATGATCGAACACCAATCTGACACATCGAATAAGTGTGGAACATTTTTTCTCCTTTGCGCTTTCTTCTCTCTGCGTTCTCTGCGATTCTGTAGTTAACTCTTCCTCCACGCTACCGAACGAAGAGGAAATGCTTAGAGTTAATGAGCGACCACAACAGGTCTTCATAGAACGCCTTTGCATGGGGCGCTTCGGCCAATTGCTGGCGCCAAACAGCTTGCTCATGGCTGTTGGGACGTCGGCTGAGCGTGGCCAGGTACAATTCGTTGACAATTTCCTCGTGGGATTTCTTGGCTGCCAGCAAGCGGGCAATACGACCGTTGGCCGCACTGATCTTGGCCGCCACGATGTCGCCGTTGAGCGTGTGCAGTGCCTGGGCCAGATTCGGCTCCGAGACGCGCTCGCACTCGCATACACCTTGGCGGCGCGATTTGCCGAAAGCGTTAAGGAAATAATTATTATAGTGGGCATCGGGCAATTCGATGGCCCGCGTGCCCAGCGGTACCTTCTCGAACTTGGTAGGCACGCCGGTAGCCGCATCCACGGCATCGAGCAACGGCTCAGCTGCCAACCGTTTGACGTTGTAATGACTGTAGAAACGGCTGTCCGCGGCGTTGGACTTCGATGGCTGCGAATCGAGCTGATACAGGCGCGAACGCATGATCGTCCGCAGCAGGTGTTTGATGTTGTAGCCATTCTTGACGAAATCAGCCGCCAAAGCGTCCATGAGGGCGACATTACTTGGCGGATTGGTGGCACGCAGGTCGTCGATCGGCTCGACCAGGCCGCGACCCAGCAGATAAGCCACGTAACGGTTGACAATGTTGCGGGCGAAATACGGATTGTCCGGGCTGGTCAGCCAATCGGCGAGGGCTTGGCGGCGGTCAGTAAGGTCGGCAGCAGGCTGGCCGTGCAAGGGTGCCGGCTTCAGGATTTGGCCGGTGCGTGGGTGGCTGACTTCGCCGTTGGAACGTACCAACACGACCGTCTCACGACCGAAGAGGCCGAACTCCTGACTACTCTTGGTGCCGATCCGGGCGAAGAACGCGGCGAAGCGGTAGTAATCCTCCTGTCCCAGTGTCTCAAAGGGGTGATGATGGCACTTGGCGCACTGCAAGCGGACGCCCAAGAAAATTTGTGACGTCGCTTCGGTGAGATCCTGCGGATTGCGGGCGATGCGGAAATAGTTGGCCGGTCCGTTGCTGAAGGTCGAGCCACGCGCGGTGAGCAGTTCGCGGACAAAGCGATCGAACGGCTTGTTGTCGCGGAACGAGGCCACAAGCCAATTGTGCAACGCCCACATGCCCTGTTCGCCCAAGGCGGCGCTGTTGGAGCGAATCAGATCGGACCATTTCAAGGCCCAGAAAGCAGCATAGGCATTGTTGTACACATCGCGGGCCGGATCGCCCGTCAGGCCCAGCAGAGCATCGATGAGCTTATTACGTTTGTCCGGATCTTTATTATCAAGAAAAGCTGCCGCTTGTTCAGGCGTCGGCAGTGTGCCGATAGCATCCAGATAGGCGCGGCGCAGGAATACAGCATCATCGCACAAGGGCGAAGGGGAAATGCCAATCTCGCGGAACTTGTCGGCGGCCAGCCGGTCGATGAAGTTATTGTCCACCCATTCGGTCAGGTTCACCGAATCGGAGTAAGGGACAACAAAGGTAGCAATGGCAGCCTGTTCCTCGAAGCGCACCAGGACGACGCCTTGGCCGCGGCCGACGGCAACGACCTGACCAGACGGCGACACACTGAGGACGCCCTCGTCCATGCTGCTGTACTGAGCCAGTGCCGTCACATCGCGGATCCGACCATTGTCGTAAGTGGCCAGCACTTGCAATTGCTGCGTGAAGCCAGGCGGACCGACGCGCCGAGACGGCCATAGACGCAACGAAACGACTTTCGGCTCTTTCGCCGAGGGCGGTGGCGCACCGTTGCCAAGCCACTGGGCGAGAATCTGATAATCGACCGAGCCGGCTTGCAGACGTTGGCCACCCTCGTGCGGCACAGCCCCGGTCGGTTTGCGCAAAAGCAGACTCGCCGAGGGGACGATGGGATTGGCTCGCCGACCGAGACCGTCGCGAACGATAGCGTGATAATCGTCTTCAGGAGCGAAACCGAATACGGACAGTTTGAATCCGCCCTTGCCGTACTGGCTGGCGTGACAGGCCCCGCTATTGCAGCCGGCTTTCGCCAGCACCGGCATGACATGTTCTTTGAAACCGAGGACCGGCCGGGCCACGACGCCTTTAACGGTGACAGCTACACTATGGACGACGCCAGTCACGCTCACCGCAACCATTGCCGAGCCGTTGCCCTGCGCCAGCAGCAAGCCGCTATCGCTGACGGTAACGATGCGCGGATCGGAAGAGACGTATTGAGCCTGATGTGTCAGGTCGGTCGAGTGTTCGTTGACAGCGCCGTGGGCTGCATGTTCCGTCACGATGAGCTGGGCACGGGCGAAGTTGCCATCCAGAGTGATGACAGCAGGCGTAATTTGGAAATCGGTAGCAGCACAGCTCACGGGAGGGAAACAAGCACAGAGGGCCGTGATGAGAGATGCCCGCAGCAGAGGCAAGGAGGGTTGAGAGAGCACGGTTGGCCTCCTGAAAAGCCGAAGGTGGGAGCCTTTTACGAGCCGGAAGCATAAGGGCGAGGTAGGATAACAATCTCAAGAATACAGAATTGCCTGCAGAGGCGTCAAATAAAAAATGAGCTTCATTCCCCCTGCTTCGCAGTGATGTCCTCAAAGGGAAGATTGTTCAGGCGATATTTCCGCCAGTCTTTGTAATCGAAATGCCACCACTCCGCCTTGTACACGCGGAACCCTTCCTCCTGCATGGCACGGCGCAACAGATCCCGGTGATAGCGCTGCAACGACGTACCGCCCAAATAATCGGCATAAGAGCGATCCGACATTTCGTCATAGCCGCTAACCATCTCAACAGGCTGGCCCGTCTGGCGGTCGTATAGTGTCAGATCGACAGCGCAGCCGCGATTGTGCCGCGACCCCTGGCGCGGATCGGCCACAAACACACGCTGCTTTTCCGGTGTCGCGTCCCAAAACATCTTTGTCACCGACCATGGCCGATAACCATCGTACACGAGCAGGCCATAACCCTGCTCGGCGAGCTTCTTGTGAACGCGCACCAATGCCTCGGCGGCTGGTCGTTGTAAGAAGGCTTTCGCCGACGTGTAAAATGGCGTGGAAAGAAAATTGTTCGTTGTGGCATAGCGAATATCTAACTTGATCGAATCGTCGAGGCGAATTAGCTCAACGAGGTCCGACTTGCGAAAATCGCCTTTTTCCTGCGGCGGCTTGGCCTGAAGTGCGGCGCGGCGAAGTTCGGCGATCGGTCGCAACGGCTTGATCTTGAAGGTTTCGCCGTTTTGTTGCCCTCCACTCTCCCTTCCTCCGAGTTGAGGGAGGGAAGGGTGAGGACGGCGTTCGAAGACCACGTTGGCAGCCTCGACGCGCTTGGCCAGGCCTTTGTCATCGCGCGTGAAAATCAGCTTCTCGCCAAGATAAAGACCATATTCGGGAAACTTGAACTCGTTGGCCGACAGTTCCTCCAGGGGATAAAGGAAGAACCATTCGATGAGCGCATGTAATTTACCGTCACGCTCCAGGATGACGAGTGTGTTGTGGTCCCAGCCATATTCGCCGAGCAGGCCGCGCCACTTCTCCGGACAGGGCTTCGGTTTCGTCAACGGAACACGCTCGTAGGTCTTGTCGCCCACATGCAGCTTGTCCTCGCGCACCTCGATTTTCAGCCCATAATCCATCTGGTCATCGACGATGAGAGAATCTCCCAGTTGCCGCAGTTCCAACCGAAAACCGCCGGGATCGGGCAGCGCCCACAAGTGCCCATCGCGCTCCAGTAGATCGAGCCAGCGCTCACCGCTCCGGTAACGACCGGCTAAGGCCCGGGCCTTTTCGACAGGGATGGGTTTCGTCTCCTTGACGTCCGGCAGCGGCTTGCCTTCCTTGACTGATAGCATCTGTTGCAGAGCAATCCGGGCAATGTGCTCCACGACGCCGTTGGCGACATCGCGCGAAGCGACCACGACCACGCCGAGCTTTTCCTTCGGCAACGCCTGCAACTGCGTGGCGAAGCCATACATTGCGCCACCGTGGCCGACACTTTTATGGTTTTCCAGATCTGAAATGTAGAAACCGAGACCGAAGCCCCCTCTTGGTTTGATCGGCTGACGGACGCCGGTCGGTCGTTGCTCTTCCTTATCGATAAATTGCAACATCCACATCTGTTCAATCGTTTCTGGCTTGAGGATTGGTCCGTGCGGCCCCTTACCGCCCGCGAACAAGACACTGAGAAAACGGCCCAGATCGAGGACGTTCGTGTACATGCTGCCAGCCGGGGCCATACCCAGCTCGAAGGTCGGTGCCGCGAACTCGCGGCCCCAATAGGTCCACATGACAGCTTTGGCCAGGTTTTTCATCAGGCCCGGCTCCGGCTCGAAGCTGCTGTGTTTCATGTCCAACGGATCAAGCAGCGTTCGTCGCAGATAGTGAGCGAACGGCTGTTTCTGCGTCTTTTCCAGCACGAAACCAACGGTAGCAATGGCGGCGTTGCTGTATTTCGTCTTCGTCTCCGGTTCGTAGACGAGTTGCGTTTGGTTGAGGCTTTCCACCATTTTCGCCAATGACGGCCCGGTGGGATCGAAGTAGTTGCCGACTGGCGGCTCGCGGACAAGTCCAGAACGATGAGCCATCATCTGCCGCAGCGTGATCGGCTTAGCGAACGGATTGCCCGGCTTGAAATCGGGCAGATAGGTGGTGATCGGCGCATCCAGGTCGAGGACACCACGCTCCACAAGCTGCATGACGGCGATATCGGTGAAGAGCTTCGACACTGAACCGACGCGATAAATCGTCTCGGCCGTGGCCGGAATTTTCGCCTTGGGATCAGCAAAACCGAAGCCGCGCGCCCAGACGATGCGCTGATCGTCCACCAAGGCAATCGACAGCGCCGGTAGCTTTTTCGCATGGACCTCGCGTTCGATAAACGCCGTCAGGCGCGCGGCGATGGCCTGATAATTCTTCGTCGGTTCAACGACCGACTCGGCCCGGAGGGAGCTAGCCGGCCCGGCCAGAAAAATCAGAACAAGCAACGGGGAAAGTCTGGGACGGTGCATATGGGAACTCATTGTTCAGATAACCTGTCTACGATGTCGCTTTTTCTCCCTTTTTTTTCGCCACCGCAGCGTGATCCACATTATTCGTATCGTACAGAGCGAAGAGTCCGCTGGTATCGCCAATCAGGGCTATTTGCCCTCCTGAATGTCTTTACGGAGTATCTTTCTGATGTTTTGGGCAATGCCGGACTGCCCACTCCGATATTTGCCGATCCCTTTCGGTAACGGTCGTTTCCCCCTGCCCGGGTGGGCAGCCACAGCATCGCGAAGCACGTCGTTGACCGAGCGTTTTTCGTTGGCCGCCAGTGCTTGAAGCACAGCCGCAGTTTTGTTCATCTAGTTCACTGATGAGAGACATCATTCTTCTTCTCAGGCAGCAAACCGTCGTGCCTCGAAGGGGAAAAAGAACCGGCATCCGAACACTCACGCCCACGGCTTCGCAAATCCAACGAGAGATTGTATACGACAGAAATATCTCCTACCAGAGATAACCCGCGTTAGTCGAGGGAATAGGAAAAAGCGGCTTTCTCTGTCTCCTGTAGCCTACCCTGCGAAAGGGTATCGACGAATAATAATAGAATTAGGTCAACATCCTCTAGCAAAGGAAGAAACATCCATGAGCGCATCACCGGGGCTGTTCGACGAAGTGGCGCACGATTGGCGGGAGCGGCTGGATCTCATCGTCGAGACCATGAAGGAGATGAGCCGGCAGACTGATCCGCAGGAGATGAGCCGGGCCTACAGCAAACGCATGCAGACGCTACGGCCCGTCGATCGTCGGGTGTCGATCAGCCGCCGCGGTTTGAAATGGCCCTGGTTTCGCGTGACGCGCTGTTCGTTCTGGAACGAAGACATCAATCCCTGGAAAGAACCACATCGGCTGCCGCTACTCAAGGGTGGATTGTTCGCCGAGCTGATCTACGGCGACGAGCCGCGGCTTTTCGACAACGTGCAGCTGCCCGACGACGATCCCGCCGCCGAGTATGTGGCCGGCATGGCCTCGATGGTAGCCATTCCCATGTACGATCAAGGCGTGGCCCTTAACATGATCCTGGCCATGCGTCGCGAGCCAGCGGCCTTTGCTCCGGAGCAGTTCCCAGAGATCGTCTGGTTGAGCAATCTATTCGGTCGGGCCACGCACAATCTCGTGCTCTCCGAACAGCTCAAGGCAGCCTATGAGGCAGTCGATTACGAGATGAAACTGGTGGCCGACATCCAGCGCTCACTCTTGCCCAAGAAGATGCCGGACATTCCCACGATGACCCTGGCCGCCTACTACCAGACGTCCCATCGGGCCGGTGGCGATTATTACGACTTTTTTCCTCTTCCCGATGGCAAATGGGGTATTTTTATCGCCGATGTCAGCGGCCACGGCACGCCGGCTGCCGTGTTGATGGCCGTTACCCACAGTCTGGCCCATACCTACCCTGGCCCGCCCGCGCCGCCTGGACACATGCTTGAATACGTCAATCGCCATCTGGCCGCACGCTATACCGCACAGTCTGACACGTTCGTAACAGCGTTTTACGGCATCTATGACCCGGCCCAGCGCACGTTGACCTACGCTTCGGCAGGCCATAATCCGCCTCGACTGAAGCGCTGCGCCGATGGTACGCTGGGCTTGCTGGACGGAGCTGGCGGCCTGCCCTTGGGTATCGCTCTGGAGATGACATACCGCGAGCAGACCTGTCGCTTCATCCCCGGTGATCAGCTGGTGCTGTACACCGACGGCATTACCGAGGCGCAAAACGAGCGCGGCGAGCTGTTTGGCCTGGCCCGGCTCGATAAAGCCTTGGCAGATTGTGCCTCCGATGCTTCGGACCTCCTGGAGTCAGTACTGGCCGCATTGAAGGACTTCACCGGCAGCCACCCGATCCACGACGATCGCACACTGCTGGTAGCAAAAATTTCGTGAGGGAGCGATGAGGGCTTTCAACAACCACTACGATGATGTGGCGTAGGAAGAACAGGAGCAAGCGTCCGCACCCGGCTCGTGGGACCGGCCGCTGTTGCTGGCGGACCTGGGTTTGGTGCTGAGGCTGGGCGGCTACGCTGCTCTGAACCATGTCCTGGCGGGACGCTTGGCGCTCTTCGGATATCCTGCAAGTTCTGTCCTGCAATTGTAAAGCGCGCAACAACTCGCCATCAGGCCGAGGATCTCGTTATCGTTTTTGGGGTGCTCGTGCTGTTTTCTCTGCACAGATATTTCGCGCTCCCTTGCTGTGACGGCCACCGAACCGGCCAAGGTGGCCGCGTAAGGACAACTGGACATCGTTCACTGCTTCGCCTTGGGAATTAATTCCAGGCACACCAGGCGATCGGCCCCGCGTACGTACAGTAAGCCGTGTGATAAAATGGGCGCCGCCCAGCAGGGTTCATTGAGCAACGGCTCGCCGCGGTCGCCATCCGCTCTCAGCTCGACGCTTGACACTTCCTCATATTTATGCGGGTTCACTTTCAGAAGGCGCAGGATGCCGTCTTCGCCCAAACAGATGAAGTGATGATCGACGAGTAACAACGAAGTACGGGTCAGGCCGCGCTTGCGCCACATGATTTTGCCGCTGGCCCATTCGAGGCAGCGCAGCTCGGCTTCTTCACTGTGCCGGCCGCTGCATCCGTAGAGATAGCCATCCACGTAGATGGGCGTGTTCCAATGGCAGCGCATGCTTTTGTCGCGGATTCCTTTGTCCTGGTCGGTCCAGACTTCCTTGTACGCGCCCGGCTGGACTTCGAGCAGGGCACTGCCGGGACCGTAAGTTTCGGAGAGAAAAACTCGGTTGCCGACAACAACAGGATTGCTGGCATTGACGCTTTCAAGGATTCGCGCACGCCAGGGATAGCGAAACTCGACTTTACCTGTTGCCGGCTCCAGGCCGACCAATCCGCCGCGGGCGAAGACGAAGCACCAGCGTCGGCCGTCGATGGTAGCCAGCTTTGGGCTGGCGTAACTGGCCAACTCATCGGTGACATGATAACGGACCTTGCCGGTATATTTATCGAAAGCGACGATGCCGCTGTCAGCTCCCCGGGGCCAGAAGCGAGCGTTGGGGGCAGGGTCGTCTTTGGGGCTGCCGCCAACTTGAGCAATGAGCAGATCGCCCTCAATGACCGGCGTGCTGCCAACGCCGAAAAAGTTCTGTCGGACGTGGAAGTCGGCAACGGTATCGACTTTCCAGATCAGCTTGCCGTCTGCGACGCGGAGGCAGTGCAACAGGCCCTCGACACCGTAGATGTAAACGCGATCACCGTCCACGACCGGCGAGCAGCGCGGGCCGCCGCTGTAGCCGTAGAGATCTTGGTAATCGGTGGGATAATCGAAAGTCCACAACGGCTCGCCTGTCTCGCTCTTCCAACAATGGAGGCGAGCACGATTGCCGGCGCGGTCGAAGAGGAACAGCCGTCCGCGGCTGATGGCCGGCATTCCATAGCCCTCGCCGAGCCGGCGCTGCCAGACGAGAGGTGGTCCCGCTGGAGGCCAGGGAGAGAGAATGCCTTTCTCAGTGGAGATACTGTCGCCGCTGGGACCGAGGAAGCCTGGCCAATCATTGCCGCCGTGGCGTGTGCGCAGGTCGGGAGGCAGCGGACCGCCGGGCCTGGAAACGATTTCTTCACCTACCTGGAGTGTCCGCGACGGGCGTTTTGGGCCGTTGTGAATGTTCCGGGCGGGTGGGAGTTCGCCGCCGCATCCCAGGAATAGTAGGCAACAGAGATAAACAAAGCCGCGCATGATTCGCCATCCTCCACAGTTCCGGTAATCCGGAAGCGAGTTCGTTTCGGCACGAATTACTTTAATGGATGAGGCACCAGCAGACCAGAAGACAAGCGAACTGGAGCGGGAGCGACATCTCGCCGGTCGAGCGCTTGCGGATGCCGAAAACAAGCGTTACACTACATAGCATCTGTTGAGCTGAGTTCTGTTTCGATTGCCTTTCTTGATCGCCGATCCAGAGCTTTGTCGCGGGAAAGGGGTTTTTCCTAATGTGGACCACCATTACTTTGCTGACCATCCTTGGCGTGACGTTTCCCGCTTTCTCCTCCCCCTCCAGAGAGGAGGAGAAGGTAAGAGGCTTGGCGCTGACCCATGTACGTTCGACACACGGCTTGCTCGGCCCCGAACGCCGTAACGAAACACTGGCACCGGGCGATAGCTTATTCCTCTGTTTTGACATCGACGGCATCCGCGTCGATCCCGAAGGCAAGGTGCGTTACAGTATGACGCTTGAACTGAGCAATGCCGCCGGCAACGTAGTATTTCGGCAAGAAGCGAAGGAGCAAGAAGCGCGCGCTTCTCTCGGCGGCGCCAGCGTGCCGGCCTATGCCCATCTGAGCGTCGGACTCGATACGCCAGCGGGCGATTATCAGATGAAGGTTATCGTCAAGGATCTGGCATCGGGGCAAGAGCAGAGTTTGAGCCGCACCTTGAAGGTGCTACCCAAGGACTTCGCCCTGGTTCGCACCACCGTGACGCTGGATCCAGAGGCTCACTATCCCGCCGCCGTGTTTGCCTGTGGACAGGGCGTTTGGGTGCATACCAGCGTCGTCGGCTTCGCACGCGGCCCCGGTAAAAATCCTGATGTCGTCTTCGAGATGCGCGTGCGCGAGGAGTCCGGCAAACCGACGCTCGCCAAGGCCGTGACTGGCACGCCCCCCAAAGACTTGCCTGCCAATCTATCGGGACTGCCGATGGGTTTCCCGTTGACGCTCAACCGTCCCGGCAAGTTCACCATCGAATTGCAGGCAACCGACCGCGTCTCTGGCAAGAAGGCCACGATGTCCTTCCCCATCGTTGTCCAAGGGGCAGCGGAAAAATAGGCAAACGCCCGGTGTCAGCCGGCCAGTGGAACCTATACCAGCCAGCTGACGATGACTGCTCGCCGGGAAATTCGAATGAGGGAGACTGCCGTGTATAAGATATTTAGAGTCGTAAAATTAAGTAGTTTGACCGTAGCTTTCGCTTCTATACTCGTAACCGGCGGACTGTTCGGCGCCGAGGCGCCGGTCGTGGCCCGGCTTGTCTCCAGGGACGGCACTCTGTTCGCGCGTAGCGAGCCAGCTCAGGATTGGCAAGCAGTTGCCCACAAGGGCGCTATACGCGCCGGCGATCTGTTGGTCGGATTGCCGGGCGCTGTTCTCGAGAACAGCAAAGGAACCGTGGGCCTGACGCTGTTGACCGATCTGGACAAGAACTCGCCGTATCCGGTCCTGGAGGCAGCCGTGGTCTTGCACGCCTCGGCGGACCACGACCTGGACTTCACACTGGACCGCGGCCGCGTGGACGTAACCAATCTCAAAAAAGAGGGAGTGGCCCGCGTACGCATCCGTTTCCATGATCAGCAATGGGAAGCGAACTTGACCGAGCCGGGCACGCACATCGCCTTGCAGCTGTATGGCCGCTGGGCCAAGGGAGTACCGTTCCGCAAAGAGCCGGGGCCGAAGGACGTGCCAGCTGCGGACTTGTTGTTGGTGGTCCGCAAGGGGCAGATCGAGCTGAAGCACGGTTCCTGCTATTGCATTATGTCGGCGCCGCCGGGTCCGGCCCTGTTGCACTGGGACAACAGCGGCGCCGTGGAAGAAGCGGCGCAGAAACTCGAAACGTTGCCCGATTGGGTGGCGACAGAGCAATCGGAATCTGAACGCGCCCAGCGCATCAAGGACACTGTTGAAAAGCTGCGGCAACAAGTAGTCAAGTCCTCGCCTCGAGAGGCCGGACGGACGTTCGCCGCCTCTGAAGATCCCAACAAGCGAGCCACCGGCGTCATCTTCATGGGAGCGCTGGACGACCTGGAAGGATTGGGCCAGGTCCTTACCGGGACGAAGTACCCCGATGCCTGGGACCGGGCCGTCGTCGTGGTGCGCCATTGGCTGGGCCGCCGTCCCGGGCAGGACCTGATCCTCTATCAGAAATTAATCGACAAACACGATCTCAAACCGGCGCAAGCGGCAGGCATCCTGCAGCTGTTGCACAGTTTTAGCGATGCGCAGCTGGCTCAGCCGGAATTGTATACCACGCTGGTCAAGTATCTCGACAGCGATCTACTCGGCATCCGCGGTCTGGCCCATTGGCACCTGGTGCGCCTGGTGCCAGCCGGCAAAGACATTGGCTACAACCCTCTTGATCCCAAAGGCAAGCGTGATGCAGCACGCGAGCAATGGAAAAAATTGATCGATGATATGCTTACAAAGGGAGAGCTGCCGTCCAGGCAGGTTGGCCGCCAGCCATAGGCGAATGCACCCACGCCCGGCTAATCTGGGAACTTAGGGCGAGCGTACATTTCCCTCCTTCCTTGTGGAAGGAGAGTTCGGGTGGGGGGACGGAACTCCTTGGTACACTTGTCCTTCTAGCCCCCACCCTGCCCTTCCCACAAGAGGGGAAGGAGTCGGGTCCGCTAGCACTTATTATGGGAGACGTTGTCATGTACTTATCTCTTTTCCGCTGCTTGTTCCCCCTGTGTGTTATCCCGGTGATGCTATTTGCTTCTTCTGTGCCCGCTCACGCCCAATTTGCCGGCGCGGCGGGTGTCGCGGCGCCTGCTGTTTTGCCACCCCCGATCTTCGGTGGCTATCCTTATGGCCGCTACGGCTATCCCTTGGGTTATGGCTGGGGCACGCAATGGATGCAAAACCCCTACGAGGGTTACATGAACGGCGCCGCCAACGTAACGATGGCCAACGCCCAGTATCAACAGACCATCCAGCAAGCTAAATTACTCCGCGAAGAAGCCCGCCGTTCCGCCCTGCAAACGCGTCGAGCTGCCATTGAAGAGCGTCAATATGAGCTTTCCTTGCGGCCCGACCCCGAGAAGATCCGCCAAGAGCAGATGCTCAAGAGCTTGCAGCGTAGCCGTAATAATCCTCCTCCGGTCGAAATCTGGTCGGCGACCGCCCTCAACGACCTGTTGCGCGACATTCAGTCGGCGCAAACACGCGGCGTCAGTGGTCCCGAAGTGCCGCTATCGCCGCAAGTCCTGCAACACATCAACGTGACCACGGGCACCACCTACGGCGGCATCGGCCTGCTGCGTGACAACGGCAAACTGACCTGGCCCTACGTCCTCCAACAATCGTACTTCGATGACCAGCGTAGACGACTAGATGAGCTGCTGCCGCAAGCGGTCAAGGAAGCCCAGTCCGGCCCTGTCAACCCTCGGCTGCTCAACGACATCCGCGCGGCCCAGAAAGACCTGGAGCGCTCTCTCGATGCGCACGTGGCCGACCTGACGCCGAGCGAATTCACCGAGGCATCACGTTACCTGCGTGAGCTGAAAGACTCGCTACGGGTGTTGCAGCAGAGTGACGTAGCCAAGTATTTTCGCACCGCCTGGACGCCGAAAGGCTCGACGGTGGGGGAACTGGTACAACAAATGACCCGCGAAGGACTGCGCTTCGCCCCGGCCGTGTCTGGCGATGAGCCATATTACACATCGCTGCATCGCGCTTTGGTAGACTATGATATGAATGTAGCACAGCTGGCCACGGTCCCATCGTTCCGCTGATCCGTCAGCTGGCAAACGGGCGGCGTCCGCCGATTGGTACAACCCTCACCAGCTGGCGGACACCGGCCATTCGCCGCCACGTCGGCCTGCCAGGCGCTCTAAT
>Ga0209061_1002009_pt1 | contig 28744 bp, 27 predicted proteins | sample Coa_R1_10_FD_187157 | JGI IMG/M metagenome (GOLD analysis project Ga0209061, IMG submission 187157) | Surface soil microbial communities from Centralia Pennsylvania, which are recovering from an underground coalmine fire - Coalmine... | ecosystem: Environmental > Terrestrial > Soil >... | reverse complement strand
TGGGCGGCATATTGCCGGCAAGCCTTTGCTTCCACCGGCGCCCCCTTCGACAAGGGACCCCCTCTCGGTAAGATCCTTTTTGGCGCGACGATACCCGCCCCGGTAAGATCTAATGTGGCGCGATTCGGGGGCTTGACACACCGGCAGGGGATGTCCTATTGTACTAGTGTACTAGTTTAATAGCGAAATGGAGTCCGTCATGCTGGTTCGCCGCCCCGACCGCCCGCAGATGCCGCTGGAACCCCGGCGCCCTGCGGTCATTCCGTCGCCCCGTTATCCTGGTTCCTTTGAAGGCTGGAGCCCGAAGCTCTAACCCTTGCCGGCTATCTTCACGGTCGACCCGCGCTCGGGAGTTCCGATCTACCTTCAGCTCATCGACCAGGTCAAGCGCGGCGTCGCCCTCGGCACGCTCGCCGTTGGCGAGCAGCTGCCCACGGTAAAAGCCCTCGCCCTCCAGCTGACGGTGAATCCAAACACCGTCGCGCGCGCCTATCGCGACCTCGAGCGTGACGGCGTCATCGAGACGAGCCCCGGCCGCGGGTCGTTCGTCCGCGCCAACGGCGAGGCCAAGACGGACCTGCGCGCCGACGTCGCCGGCCCCGCTTTCGACGACGCCGTTCGCGTCGCGAAAGGCATCGGTCTGGACCGCGGCGCCGTGCGCCGGCTTTTCGAGAACACGCTCAACCGCTGGTATCCCGGAGAAGAAGAGGAATGAACGACGCAGCACCCGTTATCGCGCTCGACCATCTCACCAAACGGTACGGCGACGTTGAAGCCGTTAGCGATCTCACGCTGCACGTCGCAGCGGGATCGATCTGCGGATTGCTCGGGCCGAACGGCGCCGGAAAAACGACGGCGATGAAATGCCTGCTGGGCTTCTTGCATCCGACCTCGGGAGCGCTCGCCGTGAACGGCGCGGCCGTCGGACCCGAGACCTTCGAGTATCTCGCCTACGTTCCGGAAACCAGCGCGCTCTTCGGCGACCTCACGGTCGAGCAGCATCTGGAGCTCGACCGCCGCTCGCAGCCCCGCCACGATCGCGGGCGGGCAGCCGATTTGATCCGCATCTTCGAGCTGGATCTGCGCAAGCGCGTGCGCTCGCTCTCAAAAGGGCAGAAGACCGCGCTGGCGCTCGTGCTCGCGCTCGCGAGCCGTCCGCGCGTGCTCGTTCTCGACGAACCCTCGAGCGGGCTCGATCCCGTCTTTCAGCGCGTGGTGCTCGATTTGCTGATCGAGTGTGCCAGCGACGGCGGAACGGTGTTGTTCTCGTCACACCAAATCGGCCAAGTCGAACGCGCCGCCGATCACGTGGCGATCGTGCGCGCCGGCAAGCTCGTCCTCCATCGCGACGTCGAGAGCCTCAAGGCAGCGGAAAAAGTGGTCGAAGCCACGTTCGAGTCGGCTCTTCCCGAGCTGAACGGAAGCTTCGATCTGCCTGCGATACGCCGCATCGAACGCGCCGGCAACATGGTGCGCATCAGCGTCAAGTCAAACGAGAACGAAATCGCGCATCGGCTCGAGAGCTTGCATCCCACGAGCTTGCGCATCGTCAACCGCAACCTCGAGGATATTTTCCTCGACGTCGTTTCGGAGAAAGCGTAATGATCTACTACGAGTATCTTTGCGCGCGCCGCGCTCTCCTGATCTATACGGCGATCGCCGCGGCTCTGGCGTTTACCGTCTACGCGGTCACTGCCTATCACTCGCATGACGCCGTGATCAGAATCGAGCTGGGCCGTCATCATTTCCACGGCTTGCCCGTCGTCTTCTTCACCTCGGTGGCGGCATGGACGACGGCCATTCTCGCGTGTACCCTCGCGACCAGCCTCAACCGGCAGCGCGAGCATTTGGCCTATACCTGGACCCGCCCGCAGGATCGCGCGGTGATGGGAATCTCTCTCGTCGCGCTCGACCTGGCCGCTCTGCTGTGCGCGTTCGTCATCGTGGTCGCAATCGAGATCGCATGCTACGAAGGCGTGACGCGCGGGCAATTCCCCGTCATTTGGGACGGTCCGTTCGGCGACGTCTTGCGCGCCCTCGGGTTTGCGGTGATGTGGTTCTCGATCGTTCAAGCCCTCAGTGCCAGGTTGCCGGTTCGCAGCTCGGTGATCGCGGGAATGTCGTGGCCGGTGTTCATCGTCGGTGCGATGCTCGAGGCCGCGCGATTTCCGTCGCCTTGGAACGAGATTCTGACGGCGATCAATCTGTTCAACCCGATGGCCTACCTGAGCGGCACGAGCGTCACCTCGAGCGGTGCGGTCGTCCTGCAGTCGTTCATCGGCTTCGCGCCGGCAGTGCGGCTTGCGCTCATGTACGGAATCAGCGCGTGCGCGCTGATTGTCGCCGTTACGACGTGGAAGCGCATGGAGGCATGATGCGATACTTCGGCACGCATTTCAGCGTGACGCTGGCGGGTCTCCGGCTTCGCGTCGAGATCGACCTCGACGAGCCCGAGGACGAACCCGAGGACGTTCGCCGGGATGAGGGAAGTCGGCCGCATGGCGACGCCCGGTACGCAAACATCCCTCATCACCTACGTTCGCGGCGAACGTGAGCGCTATCTCGGCGAGCTAAAAGAGCTCGTCGCGATACCGTCGATATCGGCGGATCCGGCCTACCGCGACCACGTCCGCCGGTGCGCGCAGCGCTTCGTCGACCGGATGCGCGAGGCCGGAATGCAGCGCGGCGACGTGCTGGAGACGGCCGGAAATCCGGTCGCCTACGGCGAGTGGCTCGGCGCGCCGGGAAAGCCGACGCTCCTGATCTACGGCCACTACGACGTGCAGCCCGCCGACCCGCTCGAATTGTGGACGACGCCGCCCTTCGAAGCCGAGGTGCGCGACGGCAGCATTTACGGGCGCGGCAGCGTCGATGACAAAGGCCAAGTGCTGATGCACGTCGCCGCGCTCGAGGCGCACATGCGAGTTCGAGGGAAGCTGCCGCTCAACGTCAAGGTCGTCGTGGAAGGCGAAGAAGAGATCGGCTCGCCGAATTTCGAGCGCTTTCTCGCGGATCACAAAGATTTGCTGGCATGCGACGTGGTCGTCGTCTCGGACACCGCCGTCTTTGCCGAAGACGTCCCCTCGCTCACGACGGGCGTGCGCGGCCTCGTGCGCTGGGAGGTCGCGGTGTACGGCCCTTCCAGCGATCTGCATTCGGGCGTCTTCGGCGGCATCGTGAAGAACCCGATCGAGGCGCTCGCGCAAATGCTGGCGCGGCTCAAGGACGATCGCGGGCGCGTGCTCGTGCCGGGATTCTATGACGGCGTTCCGCAGCTCTCCCGCGAGGCCCGCAACGACGTCGAGACACTTCCTTATGATGAAGCGGCGGAAGCGCGCGCGCTCGGCGTTCCGGCGCTGGCTGGCGGCGAGGTGGATCGCAAGCCGCTCGAGCGCTTGTGGTACCGTCCGACGCTGGAAGTCAACGGGATCTGGGGCGGCTACCAAGGAGCCGGCACGAAGACGATCATTCCGGCATGGGCGCGCGCGAAGCTGACTGCACGGCTCGTCGGGGACCAGGAACCGCTGCACGTGCGCCGCAGCGTTCGCACCTATTTAGAGGATGTCGCGCCGCCGGGGGTGCGCGTCGAGATCGAGGACGACGGCGACACGCGTGCGGTCGTCACGTCACGCGACCATCCGGCCGTCGCCGCGGCGGCGCGCGCGATGGAGCGCGGTTTCGGCAAGCCGCCGGTGTTCATCGGAGGCGCCGGAACGATCGGGCCGGTCGCCTCTTTCGATCGAATCTTGCATCTCCCGCAAGTGCTCATCGGAGTCGGCTTGCCTGACGATGCGATTCACGCGCCGAACGAGCATTTTCGGCTCAGTCAATTCTATCGCGGCGTCGAGACGATGGTTTATCTCTACGACGAGCTGGCGGCTTTGCAATAAAAACGCTGCCCCGCGTGCGAGGCCCGCGCCCCGCCGGCGGCTCCCACGGCAGTTGCGCCATCGTCGAGGTCATCGCAGCGAAGCAGCAGCGAAGCCGCCCCGAGCGGCGAACTCGTCCGCCGATGGAGCAATGCGACGTCCTTGTCGTCGGCGGCGGCAACGCCGGCTGCGCGGCGGCAATCGCGGCCGCACGAAATGGGGCACGCGTCATCGTCGTCGAGCGGTATGGTTTTCTCGGCGGTACGGCGACGGCGTCGATGGTCGGCCCTTGGATGACGTTTCATTCCGGTGACGAGCGCATCGTGGGCGGGATCGCGCAAGAGATCGTCGAGCGCCTCGTCTCGCTGGGCGCATCGCCCGGCCACCTTCCGGACTCCAGCGACTACGTCGACTCGATCACGCCGTTCGATCCGGAAGTCCACAAGGCGCTGCTCGTCGAGATGCTGCGCGAGGCCGGCGCCGGCATTCTCCTGCACGCCTACTTTTTGGAGTCGGTGACGGACGAGCAAGGCCGCGTGCGGGGCGGACGTTTTGCGACGGTCGGGGGCATTCGGGAGATTTTGGCGGGACGCACGATCGATGCGACGGCCGACGCGTTCGTCGCGGCTTCGGCCGGCGTCCGGATGCAGGAAACCAGCCTGCGAGGCCGCGTGCAGCCGGCAACGATGATGTTCCGGCTCAGCCACGTCGACATGGAAGCGCTCGCGACATACGTGCGGCAGCATCCGGACGAGATGCGCACGTCGCTCAAGACCCACGAGCGCACGCCGCAGCGGCTGACCGCGATCGCGGGGCTCTATCAACTCTGGAAAACCGCGCGGGAGAACGGAGAGGTCAGCGTCGAGCGCGAGCTCGTCTCGCTATTTGCGACGCCCTATCCCGACGAGGTCACCGTCAACATGACGCGCGTTGTGAACATCGATCCGCTCGATCCCGACGATCTGACGCGTGCCGAGATCGAAGCGCGCAAGCAAGTCATGGAGCTTTTCGATTTCTTTCGCGAGCGCGTCCCAGGCTTCAAAGACGCGCGGCTGGCCGCAACGGCGACGCAAATCGGCATCCGGGAATCGCGCCGCATCGTCGGCGAGTACACGTTGACGGGCAAAGACGTCCTCGAGGCGCGTCAATTTCCGGACGCCGTCGCGCGCAGCGCGTATCCGATCGACATTCACAACCCAAAGGGAGCCGGCACCACGACGTTTCGCTTGCCGAAGGGCGCGGCGTACGAAATTCCGTACCGGTGTCTCGTCCCGCTGGAGGTCGACGACGTGATCGTCGCGGGACGGTGCATTTCGACGACGCATGAGGCGCATGCGACGACGCGTCTGACGCCGACCGTCATGACGCTCGGCCAAGCCGCCGGTACGGCGGCGGCCATCTCGGTGCGCAGCCACGTTCCTTTCCGCTACGTCGACGCGCGCTTGCTGCGCGACCGGCTGGTTGCGGCGGGTGTCGACCTGCGCCGCGCGTGAGACTCTTCGCGGGCATCGACGGCGGGCAAAGCTCGACGGTCGCGCTCGTCGCCGACGAGGGCGGAACCGTGCTGGGGCGGGGCGTTGCCGGACCCTGCGACCACATCGGGCAATCGGCGACGTCCGTTCGTTTCGCGCGCGCGCTGGAAGGTGCCGTCGCCGAGGCGCTCGGCGCGGCATCGCTTCCTCGGGACAGTGCGTTTACCGCGGTCGTCGCGGGCATCAGCGGCTACGAAGGCACGATCGTCGGCGTCGAGCCGAAGCTGCACGCAAGAACCGTGCGTTACGTGCACGACGCGCGGATCGCGCACGCGGCCACCTTCGAGCTCGGGTCCGGCATCGTCATCGTCTCGGGAACCGGATCCGTTGCGTACGGCCGCGACGAACGCGGCGTGGAGGCGATGGCGGGCGGTTGGGGATTTCTCTTCGGCGATGAGGGCAGCGCCTTCGCGCTGGCACGCCGCGCCCTGTCCGGCGCGATGCGCGCCCGGGACGAATCGCGCACGTCGCGCGTTGCGGAGGAAGCCTTGGCGTTCTTCGGGGTTCCGGCGCTGCGAGCGTTGGCCCACGATTTCTATGTCGGCACGATCGATCGCCCGGGACTGGCGTCCTTCGCCGAGCGCGTCATCGCGCTTGCAGAAGCGGGAGAGCCCGATGCGGCTGCGCTCGTCGACGAGGCGGCCGGTGCGCTCGCCGAGCTCGCGCGCGTTTGCTCGATGCGACTCGCAGACGGTGCGGCGAAGAACGTCGCGCTGGCGGGCGGTACCTTTGCGTCGGAATTCTTTCGCGCGCGCGTCGAGCAGCGGATCGTTCTGGAATTGCCGGGCTCGGCCGTGCGGCACGCGCGCAAAGAGCCCGCGCTCGGCGCGCTGCTGCTCGCATATCGGGAAGCGCAGACATGAACTTGGAGCACTTGCGCGGGCTGATCGTATCCGTGCAGCCCGAGCCCACCTCGGTGCTGGCGTCGCCGGCTGTTGTCGCCGAGCTGGCTGCGTGCGCGATTGCCAACGGCGCCGTCGGCGTGCGGATCGAGGGCGCGGACCGCATCGCCGCGGTGCGCGCAGGCTGCGGCGACGGCGTGCCGCTCGTCGGTCTGATCAAGCGGACGGTGGAAGGCTTCGAGCCGTACATTACCGCGTCGCTATCCGATGTACGCCGCGTTCTAGATGCGGGCGCGAACATCGTCGCGTTCGATGCGACGCCGCGCGCGCGACCGGACGGCAGCACGCTCGCCGACATCATCGGCCTGATTCACGCTCGCCGCGGCGCGGCATTCGCCGACTGCGCGCGAATCGACGACGCGCGATCGGCCCTTGCATCAGGTGCCGACATCGTCAGCACGACGCTGTGCGGCTATACGCGCGAGACGAAAGGAACGACGTTGCCTGCGCTCGATCTCGTAGCCGCGATGAAGGCGCTAGGTGCCCCGTTTGCGGTATGCGAGGGAGCGATCGGCAATTCGTCGGACGCTGCGTCCGCGTTCGCTTCGGGCGCCGATGCGATCGTGGTCGGAACGGCGATCACGAACATCGATTTGCTGGTTAGGCGCTTCGTTCACGCATGCAGCGCGCATGATTCGTAGCCGCCGCATCGCTCTCGCAATCTCGATGCTGCTGGCTCTCGCGGCGACCCAGGCTGCGGCGCAAGGCCAAGAGAGCGTTCGGCTTCGCGCCGGCGATCCGCTTCCCGCGACGACGTTCCTCGATCAGTCCGGCAAGCCGTTCACGTTTGCCTCGCTGCGCGGCAAATACGTTTTCATCGCGTTCATTTACACGCGCTGCAAGGATGCCGATGAATGTCCGCTGGTTTCTGCGCACGTGGCGCAGCTCCAGAACCGCGTGGACGATGGGACGCGGCTTGTCGAAGTGACCATCGATCCGGCGTACGACCGGCCCCCGGTGCTTGCCGCGTACGCGCGAACCTATGGCTTTCGTACGGGGCGCGTCACGTTGCTCACCGGAGAGCCGCGTGCGGTTTTGCGCTTTGCTTCCGCGCTGGGCGTGCAGACGTTCACCGATGCGAAATACGGATTCGTCCACAGCGAAAATGCAGTGCTCGTCGATCCGCGCGGAAAGATCGCCGACATCTTCGATGGAACGTCGTGGACCACCGACGAGATCGTTTCGGTCATCACGCACCTTCGCAATCGCCCTCGCAGCTTCTGGGAAGGGCTGCTGAAAGGGCTCAGCCGGTTTTGACCTCGGCGCCGATCATAGCGAGCCGCAGTCGACGACCGTCCCATTCGCGGTACGCGTCGTGATGACGTTCCCGTGGCCCAACAGCGTTGAGAGCGGGACGTTCACCTCGGTCTGCGAGACGCCGTTGACGATCGGGTTGAGCGGAATGACATGCGTTCGGTTTGCAACGGTATTGGGACGGCAATCACCTTTGTGGATCTCGATGTACTCGTTGACACTCTTGGTCAGCGATCCGCGGAGGGATGGACGGACGATGACGTGCACGATCGTTCGCAAGCCGCTCTTGTTCGGCTCGAGCGTCACCTCGGTCTGCTCGTTGTGGTGCGCAATGTCTTTGAGCATGATCCGCATCCGGTGTTGCAGGTGCTGCACCGAGGAAGCGTACGGTGCGGGAGTCACGACGGCGACAGCGGTCGTTAACATGTCGAGTGTCCTTTCGCGGGATACGGGGTTCCTGCCGAAATGAGACTTTCGACTTCCTGCGTGCTAGGCTTTTTCGATCTCCTGCCGGAGCCGATAGAGCAGCTCTTCGACGGTTACTTCGGCGATACGCCTGCCCATCGCCGCGTCGAAGGCAGCTCCGAGGGGACCAAGCGGCGGCGCGTAGTCGCCGATGATCGCTACTTGCACAGAGTCTTTCGCTAAGGGCGTGATCTCGAAGAATCCCTCGAACTCAGGAAAGCTCTTGGAGTCAGCATCTCGCCAGCGCAAAGGCAGCAGGGTGGCACCATCGGAGCGGCGTTCGGCATCACCGAGCGTGAGCGTGACGCGACGCGAAAGCTTCCCGATTGCCGGCAAGCCGACTCGCTGGAACGGGACCTCGAGCTCGACCTTTCCGTTCGCGGAGAAGACGTTGCGAATTCGCTGCTCGACGTCGCCGGGAGGGCACCGAACGTCTAGTTCTGAGAGCATTGGCTTTTCCATGACGCTAGCGTAAACGCCACCGTGGAAGACGCGATGAAGCTCCGGAGAAGCTCGGTTTCTCCAGATATTCACAATTCAACCCCGTGTTCGCAGAGGGCCGGACTGCCTTCTCGAGCCGCTGGGTACACTGCACGGACGGCGCGAAGAGCACGCAGCGTGATACTCACGCTCAACCTCGGTTCGTCATCGCTCAAGTTCGGCACGTTCGCTGACGACGCATTGCCGCGCGAGAGCGACCAGATCAGTTCGGGCTCGCTCTCGACTTCCGGCATCGACATGGATGGCGTTCTCGAAGAAATCGCGCAGAGGACAGCCGGGTCACGCTTGAGGGCCATCGGCCATCGCGTCGCCTTCGGCGGGCAGGATCATGTCGAGCCCGAGATCGTGACCGATGCGTTGCTTGCGAAACTCGATGGGCTGGTTCCGCTGCTCCCGCTCCATCTGCCGCGCGAAATCAGTCTGATGCGAAAGGCTGCAGAGCGATTTGCCGGCATCCCGCAGGTTGCATGTTTCGATACGGCGTTTCACGCCGCGATGCCGTCGGTTGCGAAGCGCATGGCGATTCCTCGCAAGCTGTGGAACGATGGGTTTCGCCGGTATGGCTTTCATGGCTTGTCGTATGAGTACATCGTCGGCCGGCTCGGGGAAGATGCGCGTGGCCGCGTCATCATCGCGCATCTTGGCAGCGGTGCCAGCCTTGCCGCGGTGCGCGATCGCTCCCCGGTCGACACGACGATGGGATTCAGCGTGATGAGCGGGCTGATGATGGGAACCCGTCCGGGGGATCTCGATCCCGGCGTTCTCGTCTCTTTGATGCGAAGCGGCTACGATGCCGAGGCGTTGAATCGGCTCCTCGAGGAAGGATGCGGCCTCCTCGGCGTTTCGGAGATCAGCGCCGACGTTGCAGTGCTCTTGGAACGGCAGACGCAAGACGCTCGCGCGGCCGAGGCGCTGGAGCTGTTCGCTTATACGGCGCGCAAGCACGTCGGCGCGCTGACCGCGGTGCTGGGAGGGCTCGACCTGCTCGTCTTCACGGGCGGTATCGGCGAGCACGCGGCGCCGGTTCGCGACGCAATCGTTGCAGGGCTCGTACCGCCGAAACCCGAGGTCCGCGTGATTCCCACCAACGAAAACTTCATTATAGCACGCCACACCTACGCGACGATGCGGAGATAAGGCCGTCATGCAGACATTTCAAGAAACGGTTCTTTCCGATCGCGAGCTCGCACTCATCGACCGCTACTGGCGCGCGGCGAATTATCTTTCGGTCGGGCAGATCTATCTGCTCGAGAATCCGCTGCTGCGCGAGCCGCTTCTTCCCGAGCACATCAAGCCGAGATTGCTCGGCCATTGGGGCACGACGCCGGGGCTCAACTTCATCTACGCGCACATGAATCGTGCGATAAAGAAATACGATTTGAACGCGATCTTCGTGACGGGTCCCGGTCACGGTGGGCCGGCGGTCGTCGCAAACACGTATCTCGAGGGTTCGTACACCGAGCGCTACCCCAACGTCGCGCAAAACGAGCGCGGGATGCAGCGGCTCTTCAAACAGTTTTCATTTCCCGGCGGGATTCCGAGCCACGCCGCTCCCGAGACGCCGGGCTCGATCAACGAAGGCGGCGAGCTGGGCTACTCGCTCGCGCACGCATACGGCGCCGTATTCGACAATCCGGATTTGCTTGCGTGCTGCGTCATCGGCGATGGCGAAGCCGAAACGGGCGCGCTGGCAACGAGCTGGCATTCGAACAAGTTCCTCAACCCCGTGCGGGACGGCGCAGTTTTGCCGATTCTGCACCTCAACGGCTACAAGATCGCAGGTCCGACCGTTTTGGCGCGCATCGCGGCAGAGGAGCTAACGTCGCTTTTCTCCGGCTACGGTTACGAGCCGGTCGTGCTCGAAGGCGACGAGCCGCTCGAGATGCATCGCCGCATGGCGCGGACGCTGGATGGGCTCATCGAACGTATCCTCGCAATCCAGCGGGAGGCGCGCGCCAAGAACGGCGCTGCGCGGCCGCGCTGGCCGATGCTGATCTTGCGCACGCCCAAAGGTTGGACGGGGCCGAAGATCGTCGATGGCGTGCAGATCGAGGGAACGTTCCGCGCGCATCAAGTTCCGCTCACGAATGTAAGAGAGAATCCGGAGCACCTCGGCATACTCGAATCTTGGATGCGCAGCTACAAGCCCGAAGAGCTGTTCGACGCCGGCGGCGCGCTCATGCCGGAGCTGGCCGCGCTTGCGCCGCACGGCGAGCGGCGGATGGGCGCGAACCCGCACGCTAACGGCGGTCTCTTGCTGCGCGATCTCGTCATGCCGGATTTTCGCGACTACGCAATCGCAGTCGAACGGCCGGGAGCGATCCGAGCCGAGGCGACGCGCGTTCTGGGGACCTTTTTGCGCGACATTCTGCGAGCAAACGAAGGACGCTTCCGCGTTTTCGGTCCGGACGAGACGTCGTCGAATCGGCTCGACGCGCTCTTCGAGGTGACGGATCGCATGTCGGTCGCACGGATCCTTCCAAGCGACGATCACGTCTCGCCGAACGGCCGCGTCATGGAGGTGCTCAGCGAGCATCTGTGTCAAGGCTGGCTCGAAGGTTATCTCCTCACCGGCCGCCACGGATTCCTTTCGTGCTACGAGGCGTTCATTCACATCGTCGACTCGATGTTCAACCAGCACGCCAAATGGCTCAAGTCGATTCGTGATATCGAGTGGCGGCGGCCGATCGCGTCGCTCAATTATCTGCTCACCTCGCATGTTTGGCGGCAGGATCACAATGGTTTCAGTCACCAGGATCCGGGCTTCATCGATCACGTCGTGAACAAGAAAGCCGACATCGTGCGCGTCTATCTGCCGCCGGACGCGAACTGCTTGCTCTCGGTCGCCGACCACTGCCTGCGGACCCGGAATCACGTGAACGTCATCGTCGCGGGCAAGCAGCCGGAGTGGCAGTGGCTGGCCATCGACGCTGCGATCGAGCACTGCACGAACGGGCTCGGGATTTGGACATGGGCCAGCAACGATCAGGGTTGCGAGCCCGACATCGTCATGGCATGCGCCGGCGACGTCCCGACGCTCGAAACGCTTGCGGCCGTTCAGCTGTTGCGCGAACACGTTCCGGACATGAAGGTCCGCGTCGTCAACGTGGTCGATCTGATGACGTTGCAGCCGCACACGGAGCACCCGCACGGGTTATCGGACCACGAGTTCGACTCCATCTTCACGGAAGATCGTCCGATCGTCTTCGCCTTTCATGGCTACCCGTGGCTCATCCACCGTCTCACGTACCGGCGGACGAATCACGACAATCTCCACGTTCGAGGCTACAAGGAAGAAGGCACGACGACCACGCCCTTCGACATGACGGTCCGAAACGAGCTGGACCGCTTCCATCTCGCCGGCGACGCGATCGACCGCGTTCCTCGCTTGCGCGATCGCGCGGCGCACGTCAAGCAGATGCTGCGCGAAAAGCTCGTCGATCACCGGCTGTACATCGAGCAGCACGGCCAGGACATTCCCGAAGTGCTCGAGTGGTCGTGGAAGGGCATGCCTTAGCGCCTCTGCCTTTGCCCTCCGGTGGATTGTGAAGATTTCGGGAAGGCGTTTCCCGAAATGGTGCCGGCATTGGTGTAGGCTGGAGGTGCCGTGACACCGCTTCCGCTGGCGATCGAGTTCGCGTTTCTCTTCGGGCTCAGTTTCTTTCTGGGTCTAACGTTCGAAGACGTTTGCTCCCGGGCGGGCATCCGCCGCCCCGGCGGCGTGCGCACCTTTCCGATGCTGGCGCTGATCGGCGGGCTGCTCTACCTCGTCGACTCGACGCATTTCGTGCTGTTCGCCGTAGGATTGCTGATCGTCGGTGCGTGGCTTACGACGTACTATCGCGAGCATATTCACGAACAAGATGAGGCGGGCCGGCAAAACGTCGGTTTGATCGTCGCGCTGCTCAATTTATACGCGTATCTGCTCGGCGGAATCGTGTTCGTGCTGCCGCTTTGGGTGGGCCTGGGCGCGACCGTCGCGGCGGTGCTGCTCTTTACCGGCCGCGAGCGGCTGCACGCTCTCGCGAAACGCATCGAGCCGTCGGAAATCGTCACCGCGGCGCAATTTCTGCTCCTCACGGGTCTGGTTCTGCCACTCTTGCCCAACCACCCGGTGACGGCGCTGACGTCCATCACGCCGCGGCAGGCGTGGCTCGCGCTCGTTGTCGTGTGCAGCCTGTCGTATGCGAGTTATTTGCTGCAGCGGTACGTCACGCCGAAAGGCGGTGCGCTATGGATGGCCGCGCTCGGCGGTCTTTATTCTTCAACCGCAACGACGGTCGTTTTAGCGCGCGAGGAACGCGCGCAGCCCTCGATGGTTGCGCAAGCCCAGGCTGGGATCACCCTAGCGACGGGGATCATGTACCTGCGGATCCTGGTCGTCGTTGCGGTTTTCAACCTCGCGCTGGCCAGGAATCTGCTGCCGTGGCTCATCGGGTTGTCGGTGCTGGCGCTCGTGATGGCGGTAATACAATACCGGGCGGCCAGCCTGGTTGAGAGCCCCGTGGGTTCCGCCGTGAATCCCAATCCGCTGCAGCTCGGTCCTGCGGTAGCCTTCGCGGCGCTCTTCGTCGCAATATCGCTCCTTTCGAGCTGGGTGAGCGCCCGCTTTGGTCAGGCCGGAATTTATTCGCTGGCTGCGGTTGTCGGAGTCACCGACATCGATCCGTTCGTGCTCAATATCGCTCAAGGCGGGGCAGCCGGCCTGCCGACGGGCACGCTGATGGCAGCGGTGCTTATCGCGGCCTCCTCGAACAACATCCTCAAGGCTGCCTATGCCCTCATCTTCGGGCGATGGGTTTCTAAATCGGCGGCCGCGTCCCTCATGGTTCTAGCCCTCGCCGGCGTTAGTGTCGCCGTCGGCGTTCTCGGGAGATAACGGATGGATGACGACGTCGCAACTTCCATGAACCGCGCTCTGTTTCTCGCGCCAAGTCTCGTCGACGAAGGCGAGCTTGATCCGCTCCTTGCGCAGGCGCTGCGAAACGTCGACGACGCTGCCGCCGAAGCTGCTGCCGCCGTTGAGGCGCGAAAAGCCGCGAAGGTCGCGCCTGCGCCTCCGCCGACGCCGCGGAGGTTCCATCCGGATTCGACGCCGCAATTTCGCGCAAGCATCACGGACCTGGTCCGGTTTCTGGGCCGCCGGTTCGTCGCCGTCATCGGCGGGGCCGCGCACACCGGTGCGGTGCACGAGTGGATGATCGGCGAATCGATGCCCAGCGCCGAGCATGCGGCGCGCCTGGCGTTCGCGTCGCGCATCCTCGAGATCGTGCGCAAGCGCGTCGGGGACGAAGCCGCCGGCGGCTGGTTCACCGCGAAGAACGACGCGCTCGACGACCAGATGCCCGTTGCGCTTCTCTGCTTGCAGCCTATCGCCCAGGTTGAAGATCGCCTATTGGCGGCAGCCGGTCGGGCCGCCTAGCACCGGAGAAGGAGCTGGGAAGACGTTCCCGAGCGCTTCTCAAAAATATCATGACCGCGCGCTAACGTGAGAGCAAAGGAGCGCACAGTGACTCGAAATAGTCCGTCCCTCCCCTTTCATGGGCACGCACCGGCTGCATGTGAATGGCACGAGCATTTCCTGGCTCACGGCTTCGGTGACATGCCGTTTGAAGAGAAGAGCGAATGTAAAGCGGCGCTCGAGAATATCAAGCGCCGGTTGGAGTCCGAGCTTTCCCGCGTGAACGCCGAACTGAAGCAGTTGTCTTAGCGCTGCCACGCGATCTCGTTCGCTTCGAGCGGGATGATTGCGCCGCGATGATGAGGGATCGCGCGCGCGGTGTAATCGCTGATTGGCCGATCGGTCTTCAGAAGAATCTCAAACAGCCGTGAGCCGTCATTGTCCGTCGCTCTGAGTTGCATCGGGTGACGTTCGCAGGGTGTGCCGCTCCGACCATCGGCGTACAGTTCGATGGCGACGCTTTCGGGATCGAGATCTCCCAGACGGCAGCGAACCTCGTAGCGGTACGAGCCGCCTCGCGCTTCGATGACCGGCTGCTCGAATCTGATCTGCGCGAACTTCTCGCGGACCGAGCGCCGCCATGAAACCAGACGCTCCGCCGGCGCGAATTTCTCCGCCGCTCGCCGGCGGACGGCGTCGCAGGCGCTGAGGTAATAACCTTCCACGTACTCGCGCACCATGCGGTTGGTGGAGAAGCGAGGTGCGAGCTGCGCCATGCCGGCGCGCATGCGATCCACCCAAGCTCGCGGGATGTCGGCTTCGTCGCGCCGGTAGAATTCAGGGATGACATCTCTCTCGAGGCGTTCGTATAGCGCGTTGGCAGCGTCGACCGGCGACGAGTCGTCGCTCCCAGAGAGCGACCAGCCCAAATCCGGCGCGTACGCCTCGACCCACCAGCCGTCAAGCTCGGAAAGATTGAGCCCACCGTTCACGAGCACTTTCATTCCGCTCGTGCCGCAGGCTTCCCAAGGCGGCTGCGGCGTGTTGATCCAGAGATCGGCGCCTTGCACCAGCTCTTGCGCAAGCAGAAGGTCGTAATCGCTCAAGAAGACGGCGCGGTCGCGCACGCTATCCCTTCGCACGAATTCAACCCAGGCGCGAACCATCTCCTTAGCCTGCGCGTCATCCGGGTGTGCTTTACCCGCGACGATGAGCTGGATAGGCCGCTCGGGATCGGTCAGCAAGCGCGTCAACCGGGCTTCGTCGTGCAGAAGGAGCATCGGGCGCTTGTACGATGCGAAACGCCGCGCGAAGACGACCGTGAGTATCTTCGGATCCAGCACGCGGTATGCGATTTGGACTTGCTCCGGAGACATACCACGTTCACGCAATTGAGACGCCAGGCGCTCGCGAACGAATCGCACCAAGCGCGCTCGGTTCAGCAGGCGCATGCTCCACAGCTCGCCGGCCTCGAGCGCGCCGATCGATCGCTCGATTGTCGAAAGATCGTCGCGCCACCGTTCCTTGCCGCAGGTTTCGGTCCACACGCGGTCCGCATCCGGCGAATCCCACGAGGGCGTGTGTACGCCGTTGGTGACGGAGCCCACGGGAACTTCATCGAGCGGCCAGCGCGGAAAGAGACTTGCAAAAAGACGGCGGCTGACTTCTGCGTGGCGCCGGCTAACGGCATTGACGGCACCGCTGCCGCGCAGCGCCAAACGCGCGGGCATGAACGCATCGTTCTCGGGTCCGCTCCCGAGCGCGAGCAGCCTCTCGGCGGAAATTCCAAGACGCTCGGCCGCGTAAGCACCCAGGTATTGAACGATCAGGCGTGGCGCGAATCGGTCGAAGCCGGCGGCGACGGGCGTATGCGTCGTGAAAATATTTCCCGGCCGCGTCGCCGCGAGCGCAACGTCAAACGGCACGCCGGCGGCTTGCACGATCGTGCGTGCGCGATCCAGCACCACGAACGCCGCGTGGCCTTCGTTGAGATGGCAAACGTCGACGTCGACGCCCAGCGCTTCGAGAAGCCGCCAACCGCCGATTCCCAATACCAGTTCCTGTTGCAGGCGAAGCTCTTGACCACCGCCGTACAGCTCCGACGTTATGCCGCGGTCCGCCGGACCGTTTTCGGGATCGTTCGTGTCCAAGAGGTAAAGTGAAACGCGCCCGACGCGAGCCTTCCAGGCCCGCGCGACGACGTTGCGGCCTGGAAACGGAATGTTGACGCGCAGCGGCGTTCCCTCGCGGTCGGTCGCGGGAAGAATCGGAACGTCCGACGGATCGAGCGCGGGATAATATTCCAATTGCGATCCGTCCGCGGCGATTGCTTGGCGAAAGTATCCTTGCGCGTAGAGTAAGCCTATTGCCGCGATCGGCACGCCGAGATCGCTGGCTGTCTTCAGATAGTCGCCGGCAAGAACTCCCAATCCGCCGGCATACAGCGGAAGCGCTTCACTGATTCCGTATTCCATGCTGAAGTAGGCGACGCGCAGCGATGCGGTCGGATGCGCGCGTTCGAACCATGGCGCGGTTTTCGCGGCTCGCGCTCGGTCACGTATGCTGTCTTTAACGGCGGCAACGAAAGCCGTGTCCTGCGCGAGAAGCTGCAGCGTCGCGGGTGCGGTCAGCTTAAGGACGAGCCAAGGATTTCGGGTCGAGGCCCACACGTCCGGGTTCACGCGATGCCAAATTCGATCGAGATCGTGCGACCACGACCAGCGCAAATCCAGCGCGAGATCGCGCAGGCCGTCAATCTCTACCGGAAGCAACGGTCACTTTGTTTGCGCGCGTGGAATGATTCCGCGCTCCCGCGCTCCCGCGCTCCCGCGTGCCGCCGAGACCTCTGCAGCGAATTCGGCAAGAAACGAAAAAGCCACCAGGACCAGTGCCGCGATCGTCGCGACGAAGGTTATCGGCAGGGCATGCCAGGCGTAAGCGCTTGCGGCGACCACGCCGCTGACGCATGCGAGAATATAGGAGAGGCCGCTCGCACGTGCGCCGGAAGCGGATTGGACGCCGTCAAGCCGGACCGCAAAGATTCCCAGCAATCCACCGACGGAAAACGCCAGCGGTGCCAGCGTCGGCGGATTCCCGAGCCAAGCGCTCGGATCGACGAGCAACGTCGTGAGCGACGGCCCGTGCATGGCAAGGTGAAATGCCGTGCCGATGAGGCCCACGAACATCGATAGCGCACACGAGGCCGCGAACAGGCGCGTCGTCAGCCGCGTCGTGCGAGCCAGCGTCAAGAAGCCGCCGGCCATGCCGACGGCGCCGGCGACGCCGGGTAAGACCGCCCAGCCGTCGCCTTCCGTGGCCACCGGGCTGTGATACATCGCGACTTCGATGACCAGAGAGCCCAGCAGCAACGAGGTCAGGAAGATGAGAAAACGTCTGAGCATGCTCATCGAGCCGCGAGATTCTTTAGGAAACGATCGACGGATGTGTTGGAAGCAGGCGTGAACGGCGGCGTGGGCGACTTCTCAACTCCATTGAGGAGATCGTAACGGGTCTCATCGTCGAAGAGCACGATGTTCCCGTTGACCGTGGCATGACACGACTCGCAGCTTCCCCCCATATTTGCAAACGCTGCTGATTGCATGTGAATGGCATGGATTTGCTCGGCGAACGGTGCAGTCGATTTGCCACCGTGACAGGGCATGCAATCTTCCACGCGCATCGGTATGTTGTAGCTCGTTGCAAAGATGCCGTGAAGCTGCGGCGCGTCACGAAAGACGACGGTCTTATTGACGTCGTCGGCAAGGTGCGATCCATGGCAGGCATTGCAGCCGCGCCCTTCCGCGTGGATCGTATGCCAGTTGTAGAGCGTATCGGGAAATCCCATCGCGTAGGCCTTCTGCGCATCGGATTGGTGCCAGAAGGAAAATGCGAGCCAGAACAACGCCACCACGATCACGACGGCACTCACCGTAAAGCCCATCGACGTCTTCATTGCATGGCCTCCTTTCGAGATTTGGTCAGATCGGCAAGAGCGCTTGCAAAGAGCAGGAGGGCCGCAACGACGAGCGCCGCGCCGCCGGCTGCGAGCGATGCGGGGATGAGCGAGAGGACGATCCCGGCAGCGACAAAGGCGAAGGCGGCTCCGCGCAGCCGATCCATAGGTTCCTCGGCAGAAACGGAGCCGGCGATGAAGCCCGGCACCGCCGCCACAGTGATGGCGATCGGCCAGTTAGGACACGCGGGGCCGCTCCAGACTTGGCCGTCGAAGAGCCGAGACAGATTGGCGATAGTAACGCCGCTCGCGACCAAATGCGCAAAGAAGCCGACGATGCCGACCGCCGCTGCGATCGCCATACTGCACCGTACGAATGCTCGAGATAGCATGGATGGGCGGAGTTGCATCCATATCAGTGCGATGAGCGCAATCGGCACCCAGGCGATCGGCAAGAGCGCAAGGCCGCGATCGTGTCCCGCCAGCGCGAGCTGATGGCCGAGATCGACCTCGATCAAGAGAATCACAAAGAAGAGCGTCGTGATGGTGGCAAGTCCTCGCATGTCACGCCGCCTCGATGGCGATCGTGCCCGGAACTTCTTGTTTGCGCCGGCGTGCGCTCGTTGCCCGAACGCGTAGAACGTAGAAACCCTTGCGCGGCGGGACGAAGCGCACGTTCCAGGTGATCCAAACATTCGGATCCGGCTGTGGCAGCTGCGGAAGAGGCTGGTAGGTCGCGCCGCCGTCCGTGCTGAGCTCGATCGCCGCAACGGGCTCCGGCGCAGAGAACGCATAACCCGTTATCGTGATTCCTGAGATCGAACCGCGCGCTTCCGGCGGTGCGGGAGAGAGAAATCCGGCCATCGGAGGCGCATCGTGAGCGGGTGCTTTCTTGTCGCTGAAGGCGATGCGCTTTACCCATTTGGGCAGATGGTTGCCGCCGGCGCCCGGGATCATCAATCGCGTGTAAGGCCCACCGTGCCGCACCGGAACGGGAATACCGCCAAGCTCTGCGACGAGCATCGTGCCGGGCCGTTGAAGCTCGGTGAGCGGCAACTGGAACGTCGGGTGGCCGTCGAACGTCTCGATTTCGACCGAGCGCGCTTCCTCTTTGACGCCGGCGTCTTGAAACAGCTGCGCCAGTGGAACGCCGGCGAATTGCGTCGTAAAGATCAGCGGTCCGCCGGCCCAGTTCACGTAGCATTCGAGCGTCAACAGCCGCTTGACGCGCGGCAGATGCGCTAAATCGTCGTACGATATGCGGCTTGGCCGATCGACGAGGCCGTCGATCTCAATTGCGCCGCCGGCGGCGCGGGTCGCGGCTTTCGTCGGCATTCGCATCTGCGAGTACTCGAAAAATTTGCCGTTCGGCGTCACCAGCGGCTCCGGCGTCGCCTGCGCGGAAAGGCTGCCGAGATCGCCCTGCGCCGCCTCTCCCAGAAGCGGCAACGAGAGCAACGCGCCGGATGCGCCCCTGATAAATCTGTCTCGGACCATCATGTCCCCTCCATGATCGTTCTAGCATCGCATCCGGAACGGCTTGAGAAGATCCCGGGAAGGTTCGCGCCATCGCGTTTCGAGATGTTGCTCATTACGAAAGGAGATAGCCAAGAGGCGGAAATGCCGCCGGCGAGAAGAATGCGGCAGACGTCAGACCGGAAGCGGAGGGCGCAATGCTTCACACACGACGGCGATTTGTCATGGCCGCAGCCGCCGGAATGGCTGGCTTGATGACGGCGGGCGCGGGAGCCGAGGAATACCGGGGGACGGCATCGGTCGATTTACCGATGACCAACGGCCGCCGGCCGCTCGTCGCATATCCACAAAAACAGCCGATGATCGTGCAGTCGAACCGGCCGCCGATTCTCGAGACGCCGTTCAGCGTTTTCGATAAGAGCGACATCACGCCCAATGACTACTTCTTCGTGCGCTGGCACGAAGCGGGTATTCCAATGGAAGTCGATCTCTCGACGTTCCGGCTCAACGTCCATGGGCTGGTCAAAAACGCGCTCACGCTCACCGTCGACCAGCTGCAGAAAGAGTTCGAGCCCGTCGAGATCGTGGCCGTCGACCAGTGCTCCGGCAACAGCCGCGGGCTCTTCCTGCCGCGCGTTCCCGGCGGCGAGTGGGCGAACGGCGGGATGGGCAACGCCCGCTGGAAAGGCGTTCGCCTCAAGGACGTCTTGGCAAAAGCCGGCATCGCTTCAGGCGCGAAGCAGATGTCGTATCACGGGTTGGATCACGGCGTGCTGCCGGCCACGCCGCGCTTTCGAAAGGCGCTCGACATCGAGATGGTCATGGGCCATCCCGACATGCTCATCGCCTACGAGATGAACGGCGAGCCGCTTCCGCTGCTCAACGGATTCCCGATTCGCTTGATCGTCCCCGGCTGGTTCGCGACCTATTGGGTCAAGATGCTCGCCGACATCGAGATCATCGACCACATCGATAACAACTTCTGGATGGCGACGGCGTATCGCATCCCGGACACCCCGGGTGGTTCGGTCGCGCCGACGCAAACCGGTTTCAAGACGATTCCGATCAATCGCATGGTGGTTCGCTCGTTCATCACCAACATCGAAGACGGCGCGTTCATTTCGGGTTTGGCCGCCGGCACGGGAGGGGCGGTCGGCGTTTCCGTTCGCGGCATCGCCTTCGACGGCGGCAGCGGAATCAAGAAGGTCGAGTTCTCCGCCGACGGCGGTCAAACGTGGAGCGACGCAACGCTCGGCACCGATCTCGGAAAGTACAGCTTCCGCCGTTGGACGGCGACGTGGACGGCTCGCGTCGGTAGCGGAACGCACACGCTGGCGTGCCGTGCGACCGCCAATGACGGTCAGCAGCAAGGCTTCACCACGGCATGGAACCCCGGCGGTTACCTCAAGAACAACATCGAGCTGTATAAGGTGTCGGTATGATGCGCGCTGCAGGACTCGGGTTCGCTCTTCTCCTCGTCGCCGGCGCGGCGCTCGGCGCTTCGGCACAGACGAAGCTCCCGAACAAGGTGTCGATCCAGATACCGCCGCCTGAGCGCACGTTCGGTCCCGGCCCGAATCAGAACGTCGTCATGGCAAACTGCCTCGTCTGCCACAATGCGGACTATCCCTACAACCAGGGCCCGATGACGCGCGCGCAGTGGACGGCCGAAGTCAATAAAATGCGCGGCGCGTACAAGGCGAACATCTCGGACGCGGATGTTCCTAAGATCGTCGACTACCTGATGACGATAAACGGAAAGCCGTAAAGGATTCCGACTTGGCTGGCTAAGCTGGCCAGATTCGTGGTATTATATACCGGACGTGAAGACAGTCGGTATCTTCGAGGCTAAGAACCGCTTATCCGAGCTCATTGCCGCTGTGGAGAGCGGAGAGACGGTGCTATTGACGCGCAATGGTCGTCCCGTTGCGGAGCTCGTAAGCGTGGCGGCCGACAAGAAGAAGGCCGAGGCCGCAATGAAGTGGCTACTCGGCCGCCGCTGGCGATTGGGCGGTCTCTCGCTCCGCGAGCTCATCGACGAAGGTCGTCGCTATTGATCGTGATCGATGCTTCTATCGCGCTTTCTTGGCTTTTCCAGGACGAGCTGGACGATCTGGCAAGAGACTCCGCGCAACGCGTCGTGCAGGAGACGGCACTGGTGCCCCCTATCTTCCCGGCCGAATTCTCGAATGCGCTAACCGTTGCGGTGAGAAGACGTCGAGTTCGCGAAGCCGATTTGCACTCCGCAGTAGATCGCATTACCCAATTGCCGATCAGGATTGACTCGAGCAGGCTCGCACTGCATGAGGAAGTTCGTTTAGCGCAGAAACACGCGCTCACAGTATACGACGCCATGTACCTGGCCCTGGCACGCCGCCATCGTCTACGATTGCTAACTCGAGACCGTGGCCTCAGATCTGCTGCGGCGGTAGAGGGATGCCTCTAGCGCGCGTCAGGCCGGCCTTGGATGCGACGTCGAGATGTGAACGAGCGAGTAGAGCGGACAGATACCGACGATTCCGGTAACGAGTGGGATGATCCCAAGCCAGCCCCAAACGTGCCCATCGAGAGCAAAAGCCAGTGCCACGATGCCCACGACGACGCGGATGGTGCGATCGATTTGGCCGACGTTCTGTTTCATGCCGTCATTATCGCGCGCGCGCGTGAAGACGATGAGAAGAAAGCCTTCCCAAGATTTTCAAAGCACGGGCGGATGATTACCGCGTGGTCAAGGAGACACAACCATGCGGAAGATCGGTCTCGCAGCAGTGGGAGCTGCGACATTTGCGGCAGCGCTCGCGTTCGGAACACCGGGGCTTGCGCAGCAGAACGGGCCTGGTTCGGGGCCTTACGGTTATCCCTGCGGCGGTCCCGGCATGATGTACGGCTATCCGGGCGGCTACGGGCCCGGCATGATGTGGGGTGGCCCGGGTTACGGCGGTCCCGGGTATCGCAACGGCTCGAACGACCTGAATCTTTCGGTGAGCGACGTGCGCGCGAATTTCCAGCGCATGCTCTCGTTCCAAGGAAATTCCCATGTGAAGCTGGGTGAGGTCGTCGCAAAAGACGAGAACACGATTATCGTCACGATCGTGACGACGAACGGTTCGCTCGTCCAGCGGTACGCCGTCGACCGGCACACCGGCTTTATGCGGCCGGAGTAGCGACGATGATGTGGGGTTGGGCAATACTCGCGCTAATCGTTGCCGGCATTGCGGTTCTTGCGGCGGCCGCTTCGCGACGCGAAGAGGGAGATGAGCGATCGGCGAGCCTGTCGATTCTCGAGCAGCGTTATGCCAAAGGCGACATTGAGCGCGACGAATATCTCCAAAAACTCCGCGACCTCGTCCACTCGCACTGAGCTAGCCGTCACCGGCATGACGTGCGCATCCTGCGTCGCGCACGTCACCAAAGCGCTGGAGGACGTCGGCGGCGTCAAGACCGCGCATGTCAACCTGGCGACGGAACGCGCCGAGGTCCTGCACGGTGCCGGGCTCGATGCGGCCGAGCTGATCGCCGCAATCGAGCGTGCGGGATACGGCGCCAGGGTGGCCGTTGCGTCGCCGGCCGCGAAGGACGAAGAAGCGGTTGCGCGCGCGCGAGAATTGACGCGCAAGCGCCGCTTGCTCGAATTCGGCGTCTTGCTGTTCGTGCCGACGCTCGTGCTGGGTATGTTCGCGCCGGCATTCGCCGGTAAGGACTGGCTGATGCTGGCCTTGACGTTTCCGGTCTGGATCGCCGTGGGCGGCGAGTTTCATCGCGGCGCGCTGGCGCAGCTGCGGTATCGTAGCGCCAACATGGACACGCTCGTTTCGCTCGGCTCGACCACAGCGCTGGTGTATTCGTTGTACGCCACGATAGCGATGCGGCCGACGTACTACGAAAGTGCGAGCGGCATCATCGTCCTCGTCTTCATCGGCAAATATCTCGAGGCACACGCTCGCGGTTCGAGCACGGCGGCGATGCGCGAGCTGCTACAGCTACAGCCAAGACGCGCGCGAGTGCGAGCACCTGACGGATCCACGCAAGAAGTAGCGATCGAAGACGTTCGCGCCGGCGACGAAGTGATCGTGCCGGCGGGCGAAAGCATTCCGGTCGATGGAACCGTGGTCGAGGGCGTGAGCGCCGTCGACGCGTCGATGCTTACCGGCGAGCCAATCCCGGAGCACGTAGAATCAGGCGTTCGCGTTTCGGCCGGCACGGTTAACGGCAACGGCACGCTGGTGGTGCGCGCGACAGCCGTCGGCGCCCGCACGACGCTCGCTCGAATCGTCGAGATCGTGCGCCGTGCGCAAGGAACGACGCCGCCCGTTCAGCGCCTCGCGGACAAGGTGGCTGCGGTCTTCGTTCCGACCATTATCGCTGTTGCAGCGCTGACATTCGGCGGCTGGGTTCTCACCGGCCACGGATGGGTCGACGCGCTCATCGCGGCCGTGGCTGTGCTCGTCGTCGCGTGTCCCTGCGCGCTAGGCCTCGCGACGCCGACGGCGATCATCGTTGGCGTAGGCATAGGTGCCAAACATGGGATTTTGTTCAAGGACGCTCTCGCGCTCGAGCGCCTTGGTGCGACGACCACGGTCGTACTCGACAAGACGGGCACGCTGACGCTCGGTAAGCCGCAAGTCGCCGGCTTCACCAGCTTGAACGGCGTGTCAAAAGATGAAATGCTTGCGCTTGCCGCGGCGATCGAGCGCGGTTCATCGCATCCGCTCGCGAATGCCATCGTGCAGGCTGCGGAAGCCGCTGCCGTGCCGATTCCAGCCGCTACGCAGATCGTCGCCGACGGCGGCCGCGGGATTCATGGATTCGTCGACGGAGCGCTCATCACGATCGGTCAGGGCTCGGCGGAAACGGACGCGACGAGCGTAATCGTTTCGCGCAACGGCCTTCCTATCGGCACGCTCGCAATCGCGGACCGCGTGCGGCCGCAAGCTGCGCAAGCCGTTCGTGCGCTGCACGATCTCGGACTGAAGGTTCGCCTGGTCAGCGGCGACGCGGAGGGACCGACCGCCGCGGTTGCGCGCGAGACCGGCGCGGATGCGTACGTCGCACGAATTCAGCCGGAAGGCAAGGCCGAAGTGGTCGCCGAGCTGCAGCGCAACGGCGCCGTCGTCACCTTCGTGGGCGACGGAATCAACGATGCGCCGGCGCTGGCACGCGCAGACGTCGGGTTGGCGATGGGAGGAGGAACGCAAATCGCGCTCGAGACGGCGAAGGCAGCGATCATCAATAACGACGTGCTGGCGATTCCCTTTGCGATCCGTCTCTCGCGGGCAACGCTGCGCACGATCGCCGAAAATCTCTTCTGGGCGTTCGGCTACAATGTGGTTCTCGTGCCGCTGGCCGCATTCGGCGTCATTCGTCCGATCTTCGCCGCGGCGGCGATGGGGCTCTCGAGTCTCTTCGTCGTAGGAAATGCTTTACGGTTACGTCGCGTCGTGCGGGGCTGAGCTCCAGGCCGGACCCATAATAGGCGCCGTGGTCATCGCAGCGAACGCGCGTCTGCTCGGCATCATCCCTGCTGTTGCCGTCGGGGTCGCGTGGGTTTTGGTGAATCGCATCGGCGAACGCAGAGAGCCTATGACGGCAAATGTGAAGGCGTAGCCGCGGAGCGCTCGCCTCGATGACTCTCATGTTTTTCGGGCCGCGATGAGCGCGGGTTCGCCTTCAGGGCTGAGCTCGGAAGCCGCGCGAGCGCGGCTGGCTCGCGACGGATATAACGAAATTCCACGCCGGCGGCCGCACCCGCTCAAGCTTTTTTTCGCGAAACTCTGGGGCCCGATACCGTGGATGTTGGAAGCGACGATCCTGCTGGAGATTGCCAGCAGACGCTTTGTCGAGTGCGGCATCATTTTCGGGCTTTTGGTAATCAATGCCGTCGTCGGATTCGTGCACGAGCATCGAGCGGCAGACGCCGTCGAAGCGCTGCGCTCCCGGCTGCAAGCCACCGCGCGAGTCTTGCGAGACGCTGCGTGGTCGACGTTGCCTGCTCGCGAACTGGTACCCGACGACGTCGTGCACGTGCGCATGGGAGACATCGTTCCAGCCGATCTCGAGATTCTCAGCGGCAGCGTTTCCGTCGACGAGGCAACGTTGACGGGCGAATCGTTGCCCGTCGAGCGCGCCGCCGGCGAGCGCCTCTTCAGTGCCTCGAAGGTCGAGCGGGGCGAAGCGACGGCGGTCGTTCGGGCCACCGGCAGCCGCACGAAATTTGGGCTCACGGCCGAGCTCGTCAGGCGCGAGGACGCGAGCGGCCACCTGCGCGATCGTATCGTCGGCATCGTACGGTATCTCGTCGCAATCGACGCCGCGCTGCTCGGGTGCTACCTCATCGCGGCGTTCCTGCGCGGCACCCCGCCGCTCGATGTCGCCGGTTTTACGCTGACGCTGGTGCTGGGCGCGATTCCTGTTGCGCTGCCTGCGACGCTCACGCTTGCAACGGCATTAGGCGCGACACAGCTGGCGGTGAGCGGCGTATTGGTCACACGGCTGTCGGCGATCGAAGACGCCGCCGTCATGGACGTGCTGTGTGTCGACAAGACCGGCACGCTGACGGAAAACCGGCTGAGCGTCGCTGCAATAGTAGCCTTGGACGGCACGGACGAAGATACGGTGCTTCGCATCGCTGCACTTGCCAGCGATCCGGCTACACAGGATCCGCTCGATCTCGCGATCTTTGCCGAATGCCGGAGGCGCGGCCTGACGGTCCCGGCTGAAACTCGCGCCGAGATCCATCCATTCGATCCCGAGCGTAAATACGCCGAAACGATTCTCGATGGAGACCAGATGCGTTTCCGCAAAGCGGCCAAAGGATCTCGCAACGCCATCGCAGCGCTCGGTGGAAAGCCGATCGATGGCACGATTTCGGATCGGCTTGCCGCGGACGGTGAACGCGTGCTCACCATTGCCGCGGACGACGGCCGCGGATACCATCCGCTCGGTTTTATCGGCTTCGGCGATCCCTTGCGCGCCGATGCGGCTGCGCTCATCGACAAAGTCCGCGGCTACGGCGTTCGCGTCGTCATGCTTACCGGCGATACGCTCGCAACCGCGCGCGCGGTCGCACGCCGGCTCTCCCTTGGCGACCGGATTTACGCGGCAGAAGACGTGAGGCGCGACCCGGCGCTGGTCGAGCACGCCGATGTCGTGGCGCGCGTGTTACCGGAAGACAAGTTCGCTATCGTCCGTCAATTACAACGTGGCGGTCATGCCTGCGGAATGACCGGAGACGGCGTCAACGACGCTCCGGCTCTGCAAGCCGCTCAGATCGGCGTGGCCGTCGCCGGCGCGACGGATGCCGCGAAATCTGCAGCGAGCTTGGTGCTTACATCGCCCGGTTTGGTCGCGATCGTTCCGGCAATCGAAGAGAGTAGAAGGATCTTTCGCCGCGTCTCGATCTACACGACCAACAAAGTCGTAAAAACATTAGAGCTTGGAGCCGTATTGACGATCGGCGCGCTCGCGACCCGGTTCGTTCCGCTAACGCCCTTACTGATGATCTTGCTGATCTTCGGCAATGATTTTGCGACGATGGCAATCGCGACCGATCGCGTGATATTCTCATTCAATCCCGAACGCTGGAGTTCGCGGCGGGTCGTTGCGCACGGTGCGCTCCTTGCGTTGCTGCTAGGCACCTTTTCTCTAGCGGTATTCTTCACGGCCTTGACCGTGTTGAAGCTGACCATCGCACAGACGCAGACGGCGATGTTCTTGCTGCTCGTCTGCTCCAGTCAAGGGCTACTCTATATCTTGCGCGATAGTCGAGGATTTTGGCGCAGTAAGCCTGCAACAGCCTTGACGGCGGCATCAATTATCGACGTCTCAATCGGCGCCGGGCTCGCCGTCACCGGCACGTTGATGTCCCCAATTCCGGCATCGCTCGCGGTTGGGGTGCTCGCAAGCGTTCTGCTCTACCTCGCAATCATCGGTGCAATCCACTCCTTGCGCGCGACGGGTCCGAGCGATTTATCAGCAAATCGCGAAGCCTCTTCACTTCCCGCATAAGAAGCCGCATACGAGAAGTGCGCCGACTACGACAGCTGCCAGAACGACGGCAATCGAGAACAGATGATGCGGCAGCGACGTCTGATAGATGACGCGGCGTGGACGACGATAGCGCCGCACGTTCACGGTTAGACGCCTCTGGGATATGTTTCCGGAACTTCACCGCGCTCCCAGATCGCCGAGCGTTCGAGAGGCTCGACGGCACGCGTCTCGTCGTAGTGATAGATCGCATCGAACTGGTCGATGATGCGCGCAGCAAAATAATGGCTCTGCAGCTCGGTTTCAGGCCGATAAATGACGCCGATCGCGCGCTCGAGCGCGCGTTCCGGCAAACCTTCCAAGATCGGGCGATGCTGCCGGAGCGGCAAGTAGAATTCCGGGATGCGAGTCGCGTGAAAGAGATGCTCGTAGCTGTCCGGTCGCGCCGGGCGGACGCGCTTGCGTTCCTCGGGAGCATGCCAATTCGAGGCCGCGGTCACCGTTCCGGAATACGTGGTAAAGCCGACGAGCACGCAGCCTTCACCGAAACGCCTGCGCGCCAGCGCGCCGATGTTCGTCTCGCCGCGCCGCGACATCGCCGTAGCATTTGCGTCCCCGACGTGCGAGTTATGTGCCCATACGATCGCCTTGGTGACGCCTTGATGCCGGCTGAGATGCCGGATTAGTCTTTCGAGCGTATCGATCATGTGAGCGTCGCGCAGGTTCCAGGTCGAGATCGACTCGTCGAGCATGGCGCGGTAATAGCTCTCGGCATTGGCGACGATCCGTGCGTTCTGCTCGGCGTAAAAGTACTGGTCCGCCGCGACGCGACCGTCCAGTCGGGCATAGCGCGACGCATGACGTTGAATCTCACGCAGCTGCTCGATCACGTCTTCTCGGCACGATGGATGCAGCTGAAGCGCGAAGCCGTATTCTTCCGGGTGTCGTTCGAAGCGCTCCAAACAGCCATAGCGTTTGCGAGCTGCCGCGGCAGCCTCCGGATCGACCTTGTCGAGATAGCCGATCACGGCGTCGATCGACGCATACATGCTGTAGAGATCGAGGCCATAGAAGCCGACTTTCGGCCGCCGAAGCTCTTCACAGCGCTCGTTGAACTCTCGCAGCCAACTGATGAAGTCCAGAACTTCGGCATTGCGCCACATCCACGTCGGAAAGCGCGTGAATCCGGCCAACGATTCGACGGCTTCCGCGTCGTCGCCGGCGCCGCGGACGTACCGATTGACGCGGTACGCGTCGGGCCAGTCTCCCTCGATGCAAACCGCAGAAAAGCCCTTCTCGGCGATCAGGCGTTTGGTGATTTCTGCGCGCATGCGATAGAAATCGTGGGTCCCGTGCGTTGCTTCACCGATAAATACGAAGTGAGCGTCACCGATCAGCGCGATCAACGG
>Ga0209061_1002008_pt1 | contig 28768 bp, 29 predicted proteins | sample Coa_R1_10_FD_187157 | JGI IMG/M metagenome (GOLD analysis project Ga0209061, IMG submission 187157) | Surface soil microbial communities from Centralia Pennsylvania, which are recovering from an underground coalmine fire - Coalmine... | ecosystem: Environmental > Terrestrial > Soil >... | reverse complement strand
GCGAATCTGCGTGCACGGCGACTACGACGTCGACGGGATCGCGGCCACCGCCCTGGCGGTGCTCCTGCTGCGCGCGCTCGGCGCCGAGGTCGGCTGGCACCTGCCGAGCCGGTTCGACGAAGGCTACGGCATCCGAAGCGAGACGCTCGCCCGCCTCGGCGACGAGGGCTACGGCCTCGTCCTGACGGTCGACTGCGGCATCACGGCCGTGCGAGAGGTCGCCGAGGCGAACGCGCGCGGGCTCGACGTCGTCGTCAGCGACCACCACCAGCCGGGCGCGGGCCTTCCCGACTGTCCCGTCGTCGCGCCGCGCCCCTCCGGCTACCCGTTCCCCGAGCTCTGCGGCACCGCTGTCGTCTACAAGCTCGGGCAGGCGCTGTTCGGCGCCGACTCGGACGTGCCGCGGCGCCACCTCGATCTCGTCGCCCTGGCGACGGTCGCCGACGTCGTCCCGCTCGTCGACGAGAACCGGTCGCTCGTGATCGCCGGCCTGCGAGCCCTTGCCCGCACCGCCAAGCCCGGGCTGCGGGCGCTGATGCGAGTCGCCGCGGTCGACCCCGCCGCGGTCGACGCGGGCGCGGTCGGCTACCGGCTCGGCCCGCGGCTCAACGCCGCCGGCCGCCTCGGCCATCCGCGGGAGGCGCTCGAGCTGCTCCTGACCGACGACGAGAGCGAGGCCCGCCGGCTGGCCGACTCGCTCGAGGAGCTGAACCGCGAGCGGCAGGCGGTCGAGGCGCGCATCCTGCGCGAGGCCGTGGCCCGGGTGGACGCCTGGTCGCCCGAGCAGCGGGCTCGACGCGCCTACGTGCTCGCCGGAGCGGACTGGCACGAGGGAGTGATCGGCATCGTCGCGTCCCGGCTGGTCGAGCGCTACCACCGGCCGGTCGTGCTGATCGCCGGCACGGACGGCGACTGGAAGGGGTCGGGCCGGTCGATCCCCGCCTTCGACCTGCACGCCGCCCTCGCCGCCTGCTCGCCGCTGCTCGGCCGCTGGGGAGGGCACCGGGCCGCGGCCGGCCTGTCGATCGCGCCCGAGAACGTCGAGGCGTTCGCCAGCGCGTTCGCCGCCTGCGCGGCGGAGCGGCTCGGCGAGCAGGACCTGGCGCCGGTCACCGCCGTCGACGCCGTCGTCGCCCGTGACGCCGAGCTCTCGCTCGCGCTCTGCGCGGAGCTGGCCAGGCTCGCCCCCTACGGCCTGGGCAACCCGGCGCCCACGCTCCTCGTCCCGGGCTGCCGGCTGGCCGAGCTGACCACGGTCGGCGAGGGAAAGCACCTGCGCTTTCGCATTCGCCGGCACGGCCGCGACGCCGGGTCGGCGATCGCCTTCGGGCAGGGCGCGCGGCTGGCCACCCTCCGGCCCGACCTCGCCTACGACGTCGCCTGCCGGCTCGAGGAACATCGCTGGAACGGCACGGTCGCGCCGCAGCTCGTGGTGCGCAGCCTTTTCCCGACCTCGCCGCGCTACCTCGAGCTGCGCACCTGGCTGGCGGCCGAGTGGCGCAAGCCGGACGAGGCCCGCGACCCCGACGCAGCCGCGATCTTCGCCGAGCTCGGCCTCGGCGACGGCGGCAGCCGCGACCTCCTCGAGTCCCCTCGCTTCCGGCAGCTGCTCGAGCCCGCGCTCGCCCGAGCCGCCTAGGGCCGGGGCTCGAGCTGCGGGCGGAGGGTGAGGACGAGCAGCCGCGCCAGCCGCAGCACGGCGCGGCGCCTGGTCAGACGGCGGAACGTCGGCATCGCAGGCGGCCGAGTTCGCGGCCCGGCCGTGGCCTCCTCCCCCGGGCAGCCTGGCGGAGACGCCGCAGTACACTGGGACGATGACGGCCCTTGCAGGAGAGAAGCACCAGGAGCTCCTCGAGGGGCTGCTCGCGGAGCTCGCCGAGCAGCGCGTCGACGTCGACGTCGACCTCGTTGCACGCGCCTTCGCCTTCGCCGCCGCCGCCCACGAGGGGCAACAGCGGCGCTCCGGCGAGCCGTTCATCACCCATCCGGTCGGCGTGGCCTCCATCTGCGCCGGGCTGCGGCTCGACGAGGAGACGATCGCCGCCGCCCTCCTCCACGACGTCGTCGAGGACACGGACGTCGAGCTCGACGCGGTCCGCCAGGAGTTCGGCGACGAGATCGCCGGCCTCGTCGACGGCGTCACCAAGCTGACCCGCGTCCAGTTCCAGACCCGCGAGCAAGCCGAAGCGGAGAACTACCGCAAGATGGTGGTGGCGATGGCCGAGGACGTGCGGGTCATCCTCGTCAAGCTCGCCGACCGGCTGCACAACCTGCGCACGATCGAGTACCTCGGCAAGCAGAAGCAGATCTCGAAGGCGAAGGAGGCGCTCGAGGTCTACGCGCCGCTCGCCCACCGTCTCGGCATCCATGCCCTGAAGTGGGAGCTCGAGGACCTTGCCTTCCAGACCCTCCATCCGCGCAAGTACGCGGAGATCAAGACGATGGTCGCCGAGCGGCGCGCCGACCGCGAACGGCACGTCGCCGAGGCGGCGGACGTGTTGCGGCAGGAGCTCGAGAAGGTCGACATCCCGGCCGAGATCTCGGGCCGCGCCAAGCACTTCTACTCGATCTACGACAAGATGGCGCGCAAGGGCCGCGAGTTCAACGAGATCTACGACCTGACCGCGATGCGGGTGATCGCCGAGCGCGGGGGGGAGGCGGGAACCCGCGACTGCTACGGCGCGCTCGGCCTCATCCACTCGCTCTGGAAGCCGATGCCCGGCCGTTTCAAGGACTACATCGCGATGCCGAAGTTCAACGGCTACCGCTCGCTGCACACGACGGTGATCGGCCCCGAGGGGCGGCCGCTCGAGATCCAGGTGCGGACACGCGAGATGCACGAGACCGCCGAGCTCGGCGTGGCCGCGCACTGGGCGTACAAGGGGGACGGCCGCCGCTCGAAGGCGGCCGACGAGGAGTGGAACGCCTGGGTCCGCCAGCTCCTCGACATCAACGCCGCCGAGACGGACGCGCGCGAGTTCGTGAAGAGCTTCCGCACCGACCTGTTCGACGAGGAGGTGTTCGTCTTCACCCCGAAGGGGGAGGTCAAGACCCTGCCGGCCGGCGCGACCCCGATCGACTTCGCGTACGCGGTGCACACCGACGTCGGCCACCGCACGGTCGGCGCGAAGGTCAACGGCCGGATCGTGCCGCTCCACTACCGCCTCCGCAACGGCGACCGGGTCGAGATCCTGACCGGCAAGTCGACCTCCCGCGGGCCGTCCCGCGACTGGCTCTCGCTCGTCGCCTCCTCCCGGGCCCGCAACAAGATCCGGCAGTTCTTCTCCCGCGAGCAGCGCGAAGACCTCGAGGCGAAGGGGCGCGAGGCGCTCGAGCACGCGCTGAAGGCCCAGAACCTGCCCTACCGCAAGCTCGCCGGCTCAGCCGTCCTCGCCGGGGTGATCCGCGAGTCGGGCTACAAGAAGGCCGAGGACTTCTACCTCGCGCTCGGCTCGGGGAAGCTGACGGCGGCGAAGATCGTCGACAAGGTCCTGCAGCAGCTGAAGGTGGGCGAGGTCGCCGAGGAGCGGGTGCCGCTCAAGAAGCCGCGGGCACGTGAGACGGCCGGCAGCGACACGTACGGGATCAAGGTGCTCGGCGTCGAGGACGTCCTCGTGCGGCTCGCGAAGTGCTGCACCCCAGTGCCGGGCGACGACATCGTCGGCTACATCTCCCTCGGCAAGGGGATCACCATCCACCGCAGCGACTGCCCGAACGTCCGCGCGCTGCGTCGCAACCCCGAGCGGTTCACGCCGGTGGAGTGGGACGGCGGAGGCAGCCAGAGCTTCCGCGTCCAGATCGCCGTCGACTCCTGGGACCGGCCCCGCCTGCTCGAGGACGTGGCGCGCACGTTCGCCGAGCACGGCGCGAACATCGTCTCCTACGGCGGCACCGTCGAGGACCAGATGGCCCGCAACTGGTACGTCGTCGAGGTCGGCGACGTGCAGGGCCTGCGGGCGCTCCTGACGGCGCTGCGGAACGTCGACGCCGTGTTCGACGCGCGCCGCGTGACGCCCTCCTGAGACCCTCGTTCGAGGGATGTAGCCACGGCGGGGCAGGGGTACCCCGTTCGAGGGACAGGCGCCTGGCGGCGCGGCCCGCCTCCCCCGCCTGGGGGACGCTCGTCAGCGCTCCCAGGCCTCCCCGCCGGTGTCCCAGCCGACGAGGCAGAGGTCGGCGATCCGCGCGGCGGTCGCCTCGAGCTCGGCCCGGTCGACGAGCCCGTCGGCGGCCAGCTCGGCGACGCGGACGCCGCGCCAGAGGACGGGCACCCGAGTACGGCTCTCGGGCCGGGGCGCGCCGGCCTGCGGGCCGAGGACGAGCGAGCCTCCCTCGACGAACGAGATCCCCGCCCAGGCGCAGCCCTCCCGGGCGGCCAGGTCGCGCACCACCTGCCGCAGCAGCTCGTCCGGATCAGGCGTCGACATCGCTGCCTTCGAACGCGAGCACCGGCTCGCGGAACGCGTCGGGCACGCGGTACGCCTTGCGCTCGGCGAGGTCGACGTAGACGAGCGTCTGATGTGCCGTCACCATCAGGACGTCGTCGGGAAGGCGGTAGGCGGCGAACGTGAAGGTCACGCTCGTCCTGCCCAGGCGGGAGACCCGCACGTAGACCTCGATCTCGTCGTCGAAGACGGCGGGGGCGAAGTACTCGACGTCGTTCGCGCGCATCACGAAGTCCCGCGCCTGGCCGCGCCGCTGCAGCAGCCCGAGCATCCGCAGGTACTCGACGCGCGCCAGGTCGAAGTAGGGGTTGTAGCGGCCGTAGTAGACGATGCCCTGGGCGTCGGTGTCGGAGAAGCCGACCCGCGTGCGGGCCGAGAACTTGAACGGCGGCCGCCTCATCGGAGGCGTCATCGTAGAGTTGGCCGATGACGAACGACGCGATCACCGACGTCCCCGGGGTCCGCGTCGGCCACTGCACCGTGCGACGGGACCCCGACGTGCGCACCGGCGTCACGGTCGTCGTGCCGCCGGAGCTGCCGCTGTTCGCCGGAGCTCACCGGCTGAACGGGAACGGCGAGCTGACCGGGCTCGAGTGGCTGCGGGAGTCGGGCCTTTTGACCACGCCCGTCGCCCTCACGAACACGCACTCGGTCGGCGTCGTCCGTGACGCGCTCGTCGAGCTGGCGAGGCGCGAGGACGGGACGGACGCGTGGGCGCTGCCCGTGGTCGGCGAGACGTGGGACGGCTTCCTCAACGACATCGACGGGATGCACGTCACCCGCGAGCACGTCGCCGCGGCGCTCGCAGCGGCGACGGCCGGCCCGGTCGAGCAAGGCTGCGTCGGCGCCGGCACCGGGACGATCTGCCACGGCTTCAAGGGCGGCATCGGCTCCGCCTCGCGCCGGGCCGGCGACCTCCTCGTCGGCGTGCTCGTACAGGCGAACCACGGCCGGCGCTCCCGCCTCGTCGTCGACGGCGTGCCCATCGGCCGCGAGCTCGGGCCCGAGGTCGTGCCGCTCGCGGGGCGCGACGCCGGCCACGGCTCGATCATCGTCGTCGTCGCCACCGACGCCCCGCTCCTGCCGCACCAGTGCGAGAAGCTCGCTCAGCGCGCGGCGCTCGGGGTCGCCCGCACCGGCGGCGCCGGCGAGAACTCGAGCGGCGACCTGATGCTCTGCTTCGCGACCGGCAACCGCGGCCTCGGAACGACGGAGGGGCGCGTCGCGCTCGAGATGCTCCCGAACGACGCGCTCGACGAGCTCTTCTACGCGACGATCGAGGCGACGGAGGCGGCGATCGTGCACGCGCTCCTGGCCGCCGAGACGACGAGCGGCCGCGAGGGCCGGGTGGCGTACGCGCTGCCGGCCGACCGCTTCGAGGAGCTGATGCGGGCGCGCCGCTGAGTCAGGAGCGGATCAGCGCGAGCACCTCGTCGCGCTTGCGCTCCATCAGCTCCTGCGAGGTCGCCTCGAGGTTCAGTCGCAGCAGCGGCTCCGTGTTCGAGGGGCGGACGTTGAAGCGCCAGTCCTCGAAGTCGACGGAGAGCCCGTCGAGGTGCGAGACGCGTCCGCCGCGGCCGAAGCGCTCCTTCAGCTCCTGCAGCTTGAGCGGCACGTCGGCGACCGGCGTGTTGATCTCGCCCGTGATGAAGTAGCGCTGCCGCAGCGGGGCGAGGATCTCCGAGAGGCGGCGGCCGCGCTTCGAGATCAGCTCGAGCATCAGCAGGAAGGGGATCACGCCGGAGTCGGCCTGGCTGAAGTCGCGGAAGTAGTAGTGGCCGGACACCTCGCCCGCGAAGGCCGCCCCCTCGGCGCGCATCCTCGCCTTGATGAACGCGTGGCCGACGCGCTCCACCAGGGCGACGCCGCCGGCGCGCTCGATCGTCTCGGGGACCGCACGGCTCGCCCGCACGTCGTAGACGATCCTCGCGCCGGGCTCCTTCTCGAGCACGCTCTCGGCGAAGAGCGCAGTCGCGAAGTCGCCGGGGACGAAGTCGCCCCGCTCGTCGACGAAGAAGCAGCGGTCGGCGTCGCCGTCGAAGGCGACGCCGAGGTCGGCGCCCTCCTCGAGCGTCCGCTGGACGACGAACTCCCGGTTCTCGGGCAGCAGCGGGTTCGGCTCGTGGTTGGGGAAGGCGCCGTCCGGCTCGAAGTAGCAGCGGACCGTCTCGACCGGCAGGCGGTCGAGCACGGGCGGCAGCATCGCCCCCGCCATCCCGTTCGCGGCGTCGATCACGACCCGCAGCGGCGCGATCGCCGGCAGGTCGACGAAGGAGAGGACACGCTCGACGTAGGCGGGCCAGACGTCGTACGGCTCGACTCGTCCCCGCCGGTCGCGGACGGGCCGCCGCTCGCCGGAGGCTGGCGAGGCGGCGAGGGCGCGGTCTCGGACGGCGAGGAGCCCCGATTCGCTGCCGACGGGCAACGCCCCCCGCCGCACGAGCTTGAAGCCCGTGTACTCCTTCGGGTTGTGGGAGGCGGTGACCATCGCCCCGCCCTCGAGCTCGAGCGAGCCGACCGCGAAGTAGAGCATCTCCGTGCCGACCAGGCCGAGGTCGACGACGTCGGCGCCGGCGGCGGCCGCGCCGCGCATCAGCGCCTCCTGCATCGCCGGCGACGACAGGCGCATATCGCGCCCGACCGCGAGCCGCCGCGGCTCGAACTCCTCCACGTACGCCCGTCCGATCTCCTCCGCGCCCGCCTCGTCGAGCTCCTCGGGGTAGATGCCCCGCACGTCGTAGGCCTTGAACACCCTCGGGTCGAGCACGCCGCGCGCGATCCTAGCCGGGCGGCGAGCGCCGGCAGCCGCCTGCCGCCACCGGGCCGCTCGTCTCGGTTGGGGCAGGCTGGAGCAGGCGCCCGCCTACGGGCCGGGGGCGGCCGAGCCTCCGCCGAGCAGCACGGCCCCGATCGCCTGCGTCGAGGCGGCGTCCGGGGCCTCGCTGATCACCGTCGCCGGCCGCTCGAAGCGGGCGAGCGCCTCGCGCAGCGGCTCGGCTCGCAGCGTGCCCTCGCCGTAGGGGAGGTGCTTCGTCTCGTTGCGGTTCGCGAACTGGATGTCGCTGAAGTGGATGTGGAACGGCGCGCCGGGCTCGAGCACCGCGTCCGCGCCGGCGAGGGCGCGCGCGAACACGTCCGCGTGCAGGAAGCCTCCGTCGCTCGTCGCGTGCAGGTGCGCGAAGTCGAGGACCGGCCGCACGAAGTCGACCCGGGCCGCGATCGTCAGCACGTCCTCGACGCTCCCGAGCTCGCGCGCGCGCCCCATCACCTCGACCCCGAAGGGGAGGAGCCTGCCCTTCGCCGCCAGCCGCTCGCGCAGGTCGCCGAGCTGGGCGACCACGTCCGCGATCGCCTGCTCGCGGGCCCGGCCGAGCAGGAATCCGGGGTGGACGACCACGAGCTGCGCACCGCACGCCCGCGCCAGTCCGGCCGTGTGGTCGAGCATGCCGAGCGCCATCTTGAACTTCCGGCCCCGCTCGACGTGGCCGAGGAAGGCGGCAAGCGGCGCGTGCACCGAAAGCGCGACGTCGGCCGCCGCGGCCGCCCGCCCCAGAGCCGGCGCCGCCTCGTAGTCGAGCCAGAAGCCGGAGGCGAACCCGAACTCGCAGGCCCGGTAGCCGGCGGCGGCCAGGGTGGCGAACGCCTCCTCGAACGTCGGCGCCTCCGGCAGGCTCGCCGGCCCGTAGCGGATCTCGCCCACGGCGGCAGCGTATGCCGTCCGACCAGGGCTCTACGGTTGCGCCCATGTCCAAGCGCCCCTCCCGGCTCGACCTTCTCGAGCTCGACATCGATCTCCGCCTCGCCGACCTCTGGCGCGAGGCCCTGGACGTCAGCGACTGGAACCTCGAGGTGGTCGCCGCCTTCCTGCGCGCCGCGTATGGCAAGGGCTACTGCGACGCCCTGACCGAGGACGCCCCCGGCTCGCTCTGCCAGGAGCACGGCTACCGCGTTCCCACGCCCCCGCGGGCGCGGGCGCCGAAGCGCTAGCGCCACCGCACGGTCTGCCGCTCGCGACCGAGCGCGAGGGCTACGATGCCCGCGTGGCATCCAGTCCTGCGCGGCTCGTGATCGCGCTGTCGGTGGCGGCCGCGCTCGCCGTGTTCGTCGTCTACACCGCGCTCGCCGGCAGCGGCGTCGCCCAGCTGACCCCGAGCACCCTCGCCGGCCACCACGGAGACGTGACGCTGGTCGGCACCGTCGTCGGGCCGGTGACCGGCGACGCCTACACCCAGGGAGGCCTCCGCTTCCGGCTGGCGGACATCGGACACCCGAGCACGGCGCGGGTGCTCGTCGCCTACCGTGGCAGCGTCCCCGACCTGTTCAAGGTCGGTCGCCACGTGGTGGTCGAAGGGACGCTCCGCCACGGCGTGTTCGTCGCCAAGCCGGGCTCGCTCGTGACGAAGTGCCCCTCGAAGTACACGCCGGCGAAGCCCTCGGCCAAGACCTGATGGCCGCGCTCGGGCGCGCCGCGCTCCTCCTCGCCTTCGCCCTCGCCGTCTACGCCCTCGCCGCCGGCTCGTACGCCGCCTGGCGGCGCCGCCGGCGCCTCGCGCTCTCGGCCCAGAACGCGCTGCTCGCCGCCTTCCCGGTGACGCTCGTCGCCGCCGTCGTCCTGCTCGTCGCGCTGGGACGGCGGGACATGCGCTTCGTCTACGTCTGGCAGCACACGAGCCACAAGCTGCCGCTCGCCTACGCGCTCTCCGCCTTCTGGGGCGGGCAAGAGGGGTCGCTGCTGCTCTGGCTGCTCGTCCTCACCGGCTACGCGGGGCTCGCCGTCTGGCTGAACCGGCGTTCCCGCGAGCTCGTCGCCTGGACGGTGCCGGTGTTCGGGCTCGTCGCCGTGTTCTTCAGCTTCATGCTCGCCTTCGTCTCGAGCCCCTTCCGCCTCCAGCCGCCGCCCGCGGACGGGCAGGGGATGGTGCCGAGCCTGCAGAACCCGTACATGCTCGCCCACCCGCCGCTCTTGTACCTCGGCTACGTCGGGCTCACCGTCCCGTTCGCCTTCGCGATGGGCGCGCTCCTCTCCGGACGCACCGACGAGCGCTGGATCATCGCCACCCGCCGCTGGACGCTCGCGGCCTGGACGTTCCTCGGCGTCGGCCAGCTCGTCGGCGCGCACTGGGCGTACGTCGAGATCGGCTGGGGCGGCTACTACGCCTGGGACCCGGTCGAGAACGCGGCGCTGATGCCCTGGCTCGCCTCGACCGCCTTCCTCCACTCGGTGATGATCCAGGAGAAGCGCGGGATGCTCAAGGTCTGGAACATGGTGCTGGTCGCGCTCGCCTTCAACCTCTCCCTCTTCGGCACGTTCCTCACCCGCTCCGGGGTGATCGACTCGATCCACTCCTTCGCCCGCAGTCCGATCGGTGGCTGGTTCCTCGCTTTCCTCGCGCTGATGGTCGCCGTCTCGGTCGCCCTGATCCGCTGGCGCCTGCCGCTGCTGCGGACGACGACGCGCCTCGAGTCGCTCGTCTCGCGCGAGGCGACCTTCCTCTACAACAACCTGCTGCTCGTCGCCTTCTGCCTGACCATCCTCTGGGGCGTCCTCTACCCGATCCTCTCCGAGGCGCTGCGCGGCCAGACCCGCTCGGTCTCCAAGCCCTACTACGACTTCTTCCTCCACACCTTCGGGCTCCCCCTGCTGCTCCTGATGGGGCTCGGGCCGCTCGTCGCCTGGCGGCGAGCGTCTCTGCGCTCGCTCGGGCGGACGTTCCTCGTCCCCTTCGCCGCCGCCGTCGCCACCGGGGTCGCCCTGCTGCTCCTGGGCTTCGGAAGCTCCTGGCCGGGGCTGCTCGCCTACACGTTCTCCGCCTTCGTCGCCGCCTCGATCCTGTTCGAGTTCGTCCGCGGCAGCCGGGCGGCGGGAGGCGTCTTCCGGCTCGTCTCGCGCAACCGGCGCCGCTACGGCGGCTACCTCGTCCACGCGGCCGTCGTCCTGCTCGCGATCGGGATCGCCGGCTCGAGCGCCTACCAGACGGTGCGCGAGGAGGTGCTCCGTCCCGGGCAGTCGCTCGAGGCGGCCGGCTACACGCTCTCCTACAGCGGGCTCGTCGCGACCCGCGGCCCGAACTACACGGGATTCCGGGCCCTGGTCAGCGGCTCCGGGCACGGTGAGCGCTTCGCGCTCGAGCCGGGAATGAACGACTACGCGATCGAGGGGCCGGCCAACGAGGCCTCGATCTACCACGATCCGCGCACGCTCGGCGACGTGTTCACGACCGCGCAGCCCGCCGGCAAGGGCGACCGGATCGACCTGAAGGTGTTCGTCAAGCCGCTGGTGAATCTGATCTGGGCGGCGGGCTTCGTGTTCGTGGCGGGCTCGCTGGTCGCCATGTGGCCCGACGCCGCCGAACAGCGCCGGCTCGCGGCCCGCTACGCAGCAGGCGCGGCGCCGGCCGGGATCTGACGCGTGGCGTGGGCGCTCGCGCTCGCGGCGATCCTCGCGGTCGTCGCCGTCGTCTTCGTCGCCCGCCCGTTCCTGCGCGAGCCGGCCCCGGCGAGCGACCGGCTCGACGAGCTCTCCCCGGAGGCTCGCCGGCGGCTCGAGCTCGCCGAGGAGCGCGACCGGGCGCTCGCGGCCCTGAAGGAGCTCGAGTTCGACCACCGCACCGGGAAGGTCTCGGACGACGACTACCGGGCGCAGGTCGGGCCGTTGCGCCGGCGGGCGGCGGAGGCGTTACGGGCGCTGGAGCGGGGGGAACGAGCGCCGCATGAGCGTCTCGCCGGTCGGGGAGAGCGCGTGCCGTAGGTGCGGGGCGGTGCTCGGGCCGCAGGCGCGCTACTGCTCGAGCTGCGGCGCGCCGGCCTGGGAGGCGCCGGTCTCCGAGCCGGACTCCGGCCCCGTCGCCGAGGGGGAGGGCGCCCGCCGGCTCGCCGCGCCCGCCTGGTTCGTGCTCCTCTGCCTGGGGTTCGCCGCCCTCGGTGCCGCGAGCGGCCTCTTCGCCGCGGGACGGTGGGCGTGGGGGATCGTCGCCGCCGTCGTCGCGGCGATCGTGCTCGCGGCGCTGGCCGACGCGGTACGCCGCGAGCTGCCCCGCGAGCGAGCCGCCGAGGGCTACGCCCTGGCGGCGAGCGAGGCCGAGGTCTGGCGGGCACGGCTCGACTCGCGCCTGACGCGCTGGCGGATCCGCTCGCGGCTCGACGCGCTCGAGCTCGAGCGCGGGCCGGCCCTGCGGGCGCTCGGCGACGCCGTCTGGCGGCGAGACGCGAGCAGCGAGCGCGAGGCGCGGCGCCGGCTTGCCGAGCTCGAGCAGGAGCGGCGGAACCTGGAAGCCGAGCTCGCGAGACGGCTCGCGGCCGCCGAGGAACGGATCCGCCGCGCCCGCCTGCCGCTGCAGGAGACGCTGCGAGTGGCGCCGCGCGGGCCCAGCGTGCCGTCTCCGCCGCCGGACGAGGGCGACCCGGCGCAGCCGGCGCCCCTGCCGGAGCCGTATCCGCCGCCCGGCGAGGGGACGCCGCCAGCCTCCGCGCCCGGCCGGGGCGACGCCTAGCAGGGACGGCCGGCGGGGCGCCGAATCCCGCTGCGATGGCCCGGCGGCTGCCGCTGATCGTCGCGCTCGCCCTGCTCGTCACGGGCTCGGCGGCGGCCGGCGACATCGGGCACCGCAAGCAGAGCGTCGACGCCCGGCTCGCCCGCGTCCAGCAGCAGCTCGCAGCGTCGCGGCGGCAGGCTGCCGCGCTGAACGCGCAGGTCGCGTCGGTCAGCCGGAGCATCCGCCGCATCGAGCGTCGGGTCGGCGACGTCTCGCAGCGCCTCTCCACGCTCCGGCAGGACCTCGCGCTCCACCGCCGGCGGCTCGCCGCGCTCGACGCGCTCCTGCGCGTCCAGACTCGCCGCTACCGCTTCCGCCGTCGCCAGTACCGGCTTGCGGTGCTGCGCCTCGACGAGCGGCTCGTCCACATCTACGAGCAACCGGCGCCGACTACGGTCGACGTGCTGCTCGCCGCGCGGAGCTTCGCCGCCGTCCTCGACGAGCTGCGCTATCTCGGCGCCGTCGCCGCCCAGGACGAGCGGATCGCCGAGGCGGTGCGGGCGGCGAAGCTCGCGGTCGCGGCTGCCCGCCGCCGCACCCTGGCCGTCCGCCGCAGCGTGAGCGCCGAGACGCAGGTGATCAGGGGCCGCGCCCAGCAGGTCGAGCTCCTCCGAGCCCAGCTCCTGACGAGCCGTGCGCAGCTGGCCCGCCGCCGCGGCGCGACGCAGCGGGCGCTCGCCGCCACCCGGCGGGAGATCCGGCGAGAGGTCGGCGAGTCGCAGGCGCTGCAGGCGGCGAGCGCCGAGCTTGCGGCCCGGCTGCGGGCGCAGGAGCAGGCCGCCGCCGGGACGGGCGCCGCCGCGGGGGCGCCCGCCGCCGGGAGTTCCTCCGCGGCGCCGGCGGGCGCGCCCCACTTCATCTGGCCGGTCTCGGGGCCGATCACGAGCCCCTTCGGGATGCGCTGGGGCACGCTGCACCCGGGGATCGACATCGGCGTCCCGACCGGCACGCCGGTGCACGCGGCTGCGGCCGGCACCGTCGTCTGGTGCGGCTGGATGTCCGGCTACGGCAACTTCGTCGTCATCGACCACGGCGGCGGCTACGCAACCGCCTACGGCCACAACAGCCGGATCGTCGTCTCGTGCGGCGAGCACGTGGCGCAGGGGCAGGTGGTCGCCTACTCGGGCTGCACCGGCTTCTGCACCGGGCCGCACGTCCACTTCGAGGTGCGCGTGAACGGCACGCCGGTCGACCCGCTCGCCTACCTGGGCTAACCGCAGACGACCGCCCGCGCTGACGGCGCCGCCGGGGACGGCGGGGAGCCGGCGGCGGAGCGGGAGGCCCGCGGTAGGCTGCGGCGGCGATGGTGGGGGTCCATCACGCGGTCGCCTTCGCCGTGCTGGCCGCGACCTTCGGGGCGGCCGCGACGGGCGCCTGGACCTATTACCGGCGCCGCGAGCCGCGCGGCGTCCTCACCCACCTGCTCGCGCTCGCCCAGACCCTCCTCGTCGCGCAGGTCGGGCTCGGCCTGCTCCTGCTCTCGACCCACCACCGGGCGCCGCAGCGGCTCCACTACCTCTACGGCACGCTCGCCCTGCTCGCCGTCCTCAGCCCCTGGCTGTACGCGCCCGCCGACCGGCGCGGCCGTCTCGCCTGGTTCACCGGCGCTACCGTGATTGCCGGAGCGCTCGCCGTGCGGGCATACATGACAGGCACATGAGCAGGTTCTTCTCACGTCTCAACCCGACGCTTCGCGGCTTCGCGATCCTCGCGGCGATCGCGGCCCTCGTCGTCGTCTTCCAGCTCGAGCAGACGCTGACGGCCCTGCTGATCCTCGCGCGGGTCGCCTTCCTGCTCGCGATCGCCTACTTCGTCTTCCTGATCTGGCGCGAGCAGCGGGAGGGGATCTCGACCTGGCCGCAGCGGGCTCGAGCGGTCTTCTACGGCTCGGCGCTCGTGGCCGTTGCCGACGTCGGCGTCTACTGGTACGGCGGGGCGGTCGGCTTCCAGGTGATCGCCTTCGTCGCGGTGCTCGCCCTCTGCGGGCTCGCGATGTTCCGCACCTGGCGCGAGCAGCACCGCTACGTGTGAGAGCCGCCCGGCCGCGCCCAGCGGCCGGCCGCGCCGAACGCTCCTAGGCTTCGACGCGGGCCGAGGCGCCGTCGAGCGCCGCCAGGGCCTCGCGCAAGGGGACGAAGCGGCCGACGAAGATCGGCGTATCGCGCTCGGTGTAGCGCGACGCCTCGCTCTCGCGCAGCCGCAGCATCAGGTGCATGAAGTCGGCCGGCTCCTCGCACTCGAAGGCGGTCATGAACTCCTGGTCGTCGATCCCGAAGGAGTACGTCGTGTGGTTCCGGATCCCGGGGAACTCGTCGTGTCCGATCCGGATGTGCTCGTCCATCGCCCGCTGCCGGTCGGCCTCGGGCAGCGCGTACCAGGGCCGCACCTTGACGAAGGGGTAGACGACGAGGTAGGGGAGGCCGCGCGGCGTGATCTTGCGGGCCCGGCGCGCGCTCGTGTACTGGGAGGCCTTCGTCGTCGCCAGGTAGGAGTACGGGGTCGTCAGCCAGCCGGCGAGCGGCGTGCCGTTCAGGGCGACGCCGAGCGCCTCGAGCAGCTCGTAGCGCTCGGTGATCTTCCAGAGGAAGAAGTCGGTCTCGGGCCGGACGCCGACGGTCGTGTAGGCGCGGAGGTGGTCGAACCGCTCGGCGAAGTCCTCGACGACCTCGGCGAACGCCTCCTTGTGCGCGGTGCGCTCCTCGACCGGCAGCCGCCGCCAGGCGGGATCGACCCGGTAGAAGGTGTAGGCCACGTACTGTCCTTCCATCGGCACCATGCTAGCCGTGCCCTCGCGCCTCGAGAGTCAGCTCGCGCGCCTGCCGGCGAAGCCGGGCGTCTACCTGTTCCGCGACGCGGACGGCGAGGTGTTGTACGTCGGCAAGGCGAAGTCGCTACGGCCGCGCGTCCGCTCCTACTTCCAGCGGACGAGCGACGGTCGGGCGCAGATCCGCAGCCTGCCGGCGCGCGTCGCCGACATCGAGGTGATCGTGACCGGCAGCGAGGTCGAGGCGCTGCACCTGGAGCAGAACCTCGTCAAGCGCTACCGCCCGCCCTTCAACGTGCGGCTGCGCGACGACAAGTCGTTCCCCTACATCGCCGTGACCGTCGAGGACGAGTACCCGCGCGTGATGTTCACCCGCGAGCGGCACCGGCCCGGCGTCTGGTACTTCGGCCCGTACGCGAACGCCAAGAAGGTGCGGGAGACGCTCGACGTCCTCAACCGCGTCTTCCGCTACCGCCCCTGCGAAGGCCCGAAACCCGGCCGGCACAGCGGGATCCCCTGCCTCGACTACCACATCGACCGCTGCCTGGCCCCCTGCGTCGGCTACGTCTCGCCCGAGGAGTACCGGGCCGTGATCGACGGCGTGATCGAGTTCCTCTCGGGCGACGTCAAGCCGATCCAGCGGGAGCTGGAGCGGAAGATGCGCGAGGCGGCGAGGGAGGAGCGGTTCGAGGATGCCGCGCGCTACCGCAACCGGTTGTTCGCCGTCCAGCACCTCGTCGAGCGCCAGGCGGTCGAGCGCCAGTCCGTGGGCACCGCGGACGTGATCGGGTTCGCCGCCGAGGGCGACCGCGCCGTCGTCCAGATCTTCCCCCTGCGCGGGGGCAAGATGGTCGACCGCCACTCCTTCCACCTGGAGAACGTCGGCGGCCAGGACGTGACGACGATCCTCGAGTCGTTCGGGCTCGAGTACTACGGGAGCGCCCCGATGGTGCCCCCGCAGATCATCGTGCCGCGCGACGCCGGCGATCTGTCCGCGCTCGCCGAGCTGCTCTCGCAGCGGCGCCGGGCCCGCGTCGAGATCCGGGCCGCGGAGCGGGGAGAGAAGCGCCGCCTGCAGGCCTTGGCGGACGAGAACGCGCTCCACGTGCTGCGCAGCGACCTGGCGGCCGGCGAGCAGCGACGGCTGCGGCGGATCGAGGCGCTCGAGCAGTTGCGGGAGACCCTGAACCTCGAGTCGCTGCCGCTGCGCATCGAGTGCTACGACGTCTCGACCGCGATGGGCCAGGACACGGTCGGCTCGCTCGTCGTCTTCCAGGACGGCGTGCCGAAGCGCGCCCACTACCGCACGTTCGCCATCCGCGGCCAGGAGGGGATGGACGACTTCGCCGCCCTCGCCGAGATGGTCTCGCGCCGGTTCGCGCGGCTCGCGGCGGGAGACGACGACGAGTCGTTCGCGGCCACGCCGAACCTCGTCGTGGTCGACGGCGGCAAGGGGCAGCTCGCCGCCGCCCTGACGGCGATGCGAACGTTCGATCTGCCGCGTGTGGCCGTGATCGCGCTCGCCAAGCGGGAGGAGGAGGTGTTCCTGCCGGGCCGGCCGAAGCCGGTCGTCCTCTCCCGTCACGACCCTGGGCTGCAACTCTTGCAGCGGCTCCGCGACGAGGCGCACCGCTTCGCGGTCGGCTTCCACCGCAAGCGGCGCTCCTCGCGTGGCTTCGCCTCGCTCTTCGACGAGCTCGACGGCGTCGGCCCGGCTCGGCGGCGCGCGCTGCTCGCGCACTTCGGCTCGGTGGAGGCGATGCTCGCCGCCTCGCCCGAGGAGCTCGAGGGCGTGCCGGGGCTGCCGGCGAAGACGGCGCGCGCGATCTACGCGCAGCTGCACAAGGCCGGGGCGGGAGCGGGCCACGGGTAACCCGCAGGGGCTCCCAGCCGTTGAGACGGCATGCCAGAGAACCGACACGGACGATCCGTCAAGGACGACCGCCAGTACGAGGCGCTCAGGCGCCAGGGCATGAGCAAGGAGAAGGCGGCCCGGATCGCCAACGCCGGCGACCGCAGCTCGACCGGTCGCAAGGGCGGGCGGGCCGCGCCCTACGAGCAGCGGACGAAGCAGGAGCTCCTGCAGCAGGCGCGCCGGCTCGGAATCGAGGGCCGCTCGACGCTGAGCAAGCGCGAGCTCATCGACGCCCTGCGCAACCACTGACCGCTACAACCGCCGCGCGCGGCAGCGAGCGAACCGCCGGAGCAGCCGCCGGCCCCGCCCAGGCGCTCCGGCGGATTCGCGATCGCAACTTCGGGCCGCGCTCGCCGGCACCGCCGTGATCCCTGGCCGGGCGCCGTCGGCCTCGCGTAGGGGCGCCCGCTCGACGGGGCACGCCCGAGGCCGGGCCCGCGCCGGCGCTCAGCCGGCCTGCTCGGGGTCGGGCGCCAGGAACGGGTAGCGGTAGTCGCGCGGCGGCACGAACGTCTCCTTGACCGCGCGCGGGCTGACCCAGCGGGCGAGGTTCCAGAGCGAGCCCGCCTTGTCGTTCGTCCCGGAGGCCCGGGCGCCGCCGAACGGCTGCTGGCCGACGACCGCCCCCGTCGGCTTGTCGTTGACGTAGAAGTTGCCGGCCGCATAGCGGAGCTTCTCCTCCGCCGTCTCGACCGCTCGCAGGTCGCGGGCGAACACCGCGCCCGTCAGCCCGTAGGGGGTTCCCTTGTCGACCAGCTCCAGGGTCTCCTCGTAGTGCGAGTCGTCGTAGACGAAGGCGGTGACGACGGGGCCGAAGAGCTCCTCCTTCATCGTCCGGAAGTCGGGGTCCGAGGTCTCGATCACGGTCGGCTGCACGAACCAGCCCTCGCTGTCGTCGTAGCCGCCGCCGGCGACGACCCGCGCCGTGCCGCCCGAGGCCTTCGCCTCCTCGATCGCCTGCCTCTGGGTGGCGAACGCGCTGGCGTCGATGACGGCCCCCAGGAAGTTGGAGAAGTCCGCCACGTCACCCATCCGCATCTCCGCCAGCTCGCCGCAGACGCGCTCGCGCACCCGCGGCCAGAGGCTGGCCGGGGCGAACACCCGCGAGGCAGCCGAGCACTTCTGCCCCTGGTACTCGAACGAGCCGCGCAGGATGGCGGTCGCGACGGCGTCCGGATCGGCGCTCGGATGGGCGACGATGAAGTCCTTGCCGCCCGTCTCGCCGACCAGGCGGGGGTAGTTCCGGTAGCGGCCGATGTTCGCGCCGACCGTCCGCCACATGCCCTGGAACACCGGCGTCGAGCCGGTGAAATGGATGCCGGCGAGGTGCTCGCTCGCCAGCGCGGGGTCACCGATGGCCGCCCCGGAGCCGTAGACGAGGTTGATCACCCCCGGCGGCAGGCCCGCCTCCTGCCAGAGGCGCATCAGGAAGTGGGCGCTCAGCGCGGCCGTCGAGGCGGGCTTCCAGACGACGGTGTTGCCCATCAGGGCCGCCGAGGTCGGCAGGTTGCCGGCGATCGAGGTGAAGTTGAACGGCGTGACCGCGAAGACGAAGCCCTCGAGCGGGCGGTACTCCATCCGGTTCCAGGCGCCCGGCACGGACAGCGGCTGCTCCTCGTAGATCCGCGTCATGTAGCGGACGTTGAACCGCCAGAAGTCGATCAGCTCGCACGCCGCGTCGATCTCGGCCTGGTGCGCCGTCTTCGACTGGCCGAGCATGGTCGCGGCGTTCAGCGTCATCCGCCAGGGCCCGGCGAGCAGCTCGGCGGCCCGCAGGAAGACGGCGGCCCGCTCCTGCCAGGGCGTGCGCGACCAGTCCTGCCAGGCGTCGGCGGCGGCCGCGATCGCCCGCTCGACCTCCGCGGCGCCCCCCCGGTGCACGTCGGCCAGCACGTGACCGCGCCGGTGCGGCATCACCGCCTCGAAGGTGTCGCCGGTCCGCACCTCCTCGCCGCCGATCACGAGCGGGATCTCGAGCCGCTGGCCGGCGAGCTCGTCGAGCCGGTGGCGCAGCTCGCTGCGTTCGGGGCTGCCGGGCTCGTACCCGCGTACAGGCTCGTTGTACGGCTCGGGGACGCGGAAGATGCCGTGGGCGCTCACGCTGCAGGGTCGGTCGCGGGCATGGGGCGATTCTAGGATTCGCGGTGGTGGCGGTGACGCAGGTCGTCTACGAGGTGGACGGCTGGGGCAGCGGCGAGCTGGTCGTGGCCGAGGGCCGCGTGCTCTGGCACGAGCTGCCCTGGCCCCGCGCCGGCGCGGCGGGGACGGGCGCGGGGGACGCTAGGGACCCGTCCCGAACCCCCACCCACCCGGGGTTGCCGAACGTGGTAGCACGCCCCGCTTCGCAAGAAGCTCGCAACTTCGCGGCAGATGTCGTGCGGCTGCTGCAGGCGTACTTCGCCGGCCGGCGGGTGTCGCTCGAGCAGGTGCCGGTCGCGCTCGAATACGCCACCGCGTTCGGCGCTCGCTGCGCCGAGGCTCTGCGCGCGGTGCCGCGCGGCGAAGCGGTGACCTACGGCGAGCTGGCGGCCCTGGCAGGCTCGCCGGGCGCCGCGCGCGCCGCCGGCAGCTTCTGCGCCCGCAACCACGTGGCGCTGTTCGTGCCCTGTCACCGCGTCGTCGCCGCGGACGGGCTCGGCGCCTACGGCTCGTACGGGACGGGCTACAAGCGGCGGCTGCTCGCGCTCGAGGGGTATCCCGGTGCTCTCTGACCACCTACGGGAGGAGCTGGCGGCGATCTCGCCGGCGAGGGAGTGCGACCGCCTGGGAGAGCTTTCCGGTCTCTGCCACGTCGCCGGCCGCGCCCATCTGCACGGGCGCGGCGTCGTCGACGTCCACCTCGACCTGGCCAGCCCCGCCGTCGTCCGCCGCGCCTTCTGGCTGCTGCGCAGCCTGGGCGTCGGCGCCGAGCTGCGCACCTACCGGCGCCCCGCGTTCGAGCGCGCGACCCGCTACGAGCTGCGCGTCGACGGCTCGGCCGAGACGCACGGGGTGCTGCTGCGGGCTGGCGTGCTCGGCGCGCGGCGGCGGCCGCTCGCCCACCCGCCCTATCGGGTCGTCGCCCGCCGCTGCTGCGCCGCGAGCTACCTGCGCGGCGCCCTGCTGGGCGCGGGCAGCCTGAGCGGGCCGCGCCGACTCCACCTCGAGATCCGCACCGCCGAGCCGGAGGGGGCGCGCTTCCTGGCCGGCGTGAGCCTCCGCCTGGGCGCGCCGCTGCAGGTGCGGGAGCGCGGATCGCACGCAGCGGCCTACACGAAGGACAGCGAGACGGTGGTCGGCGTGCTCGTCGCCGCCGGCGCCGCCGACCTCGCGCTCGCGCTCGAGGAGGAGGCGGTGGTGGCGGTCACGCGCGCCGCGGCGAACCGCCTGGCGAACGCCGACCACGCCAACCTCGTCCGCACGAGCCGTGCAGCCCAGGCGCAGCTCGAGGCGGTGCGCAGGCTGCCGCTCGACGCGCTCCCCGAGGAGCTGCGGGAGGTCGCCCTGCTACGGCTGCGCCATCCGACCGCCTCGACCGCCGAGCTTGCGCGCCGCTGCCGGCCCGCGCTCTCGAAGGCGGGTGCGTACCGCCGCCTGCGGCGCCTGCAGGAGCTCTCGGCGCCGTAGCTGCGCCGGGGCGCCTCGGGTCGTCTGGCGCGGCAACAGGCGGCACGTCATACTCGCCCCGGCGGGTCTTCGCTCGTCCGGCGGTGGATTCAGACCCCGTCCGCTGCCAGGTCTCGAGCGGGGGAGACGGACCGGGAGGGTCGTCCTCGGAGCTTCCCGGTCCGCCCGCCGGCCCTTCGGCCGTACCCCCGCGAGGGTGTGAGCCGGGAGCTCGCTAGACTCGTGCAGGAAGCGAGACGGGAGGGGTGGACGATGGCCAAGGTCAAGGTCGGGATCAACGGGTTCGGCCGGATCGGCCGCAACTTCCTGCGTGCGCAGCTCCAGCGCGGTGGGGACTTCGAGGTAGTCGCCGCCAACGACGTCGGCGACACCGCGACGATGGCGCACCTCCTGAAGCACGACTCCGTGCTCGGACCGCTCGACGCGCCGGTCGAGGCGGGCGACGGCGTGATCCGGGTCGGCGGGCGGGAGATCGCCTTCCTCTCGGAGCGGGACCCGTCCGACCTCCCCTGGCGCGACCTGGGTGTCGACGTGGTGGTCGAGTCGACGGGGCTGTTCACGAAGCGCGCCGACGCGGAGAAGCACCTCGAGGCGGGCGCACGCAAGGTCGTGATCTCGGCCCCGGCGAGCGACCCCGACATCACGATCGTGCTCGGCGTCAACGAGCGCGCCTACGACCCGGAACGGCACCACATCGTCTCGAACGCCTCCTGCACGACGAACTGCATCGCCCCGGTGGCCAGGCTGCTGCACGAGGCGTACGGCATCGAGCGCGGCTTCATGACGACGATCCACGCCTACACGAACGACCAGCGGACGCTCGACCTGCCGCACAAGGACCTGCGCCGGGCGCGGGCGGCCGCGATCAACCTGATCCCGACCTCGACGGGCGCCGCCCGCGCGATCGGGCTCGTGCTGCCCGAGCTCGCGGGCAAGGTCGACGGCATGTCGATGCGGGCGCCGGTGCCGACGGGCTCCATCGTCGACTTCGTCGCCCAGGTCGGCGCCGAGCCGACGGCCGAGGAGGTCAACGAGCTGTTCCGCGCCCGGGCCGACCGCGGCGATCTCGAAGGGATCCTCCAGTACACGGACGAGCCGATCGTCTCGACCGACATCGTCCACTCGCCCTACTCCTCGATCTTCGACTCGCTGCTGACCATGGCGAACGGCAACCTCGTCAAGGTCTTCGCCTGGTACGACAACGAGTGGGGGTACAGCTGCCGGCTGGTCGACCTCGTGGCCAGGATCGGACAGACGCTCCCCGCGCCGGTCGCCGCCTAGGGGCTCGCTCGGTGCGCCTGCCGCGCTCGGTCCGCGACGCGGACGTCGCCGGCAAGACCGTTCTCGTCCGAAGCGACCTCAACGTGCCGCTGGAGGACGGCCGCGTCGCCGACGACACCCGCATCCGGGCCTCGCTGCCGACCCTCGAGCTGCTGCTCGAGCGCGGTGCCGCCGAGGTGCGCGTCTGCTCCCACCTCGGCCGCCCGAAGACCGAGGAGGACCGGGCGAGGTACGCGATCGCTCCGGTGGCCGAGCGGTTGCGGGCGCTCCTGCCGGACGAACGGCTGCGCGTGCTCGAGAACACGCGCTTCCATCCCGGCGAGACGCGGAACGACCCCGGCTTCGCGCGCCAGCTCGCGAGCGGCTGCGACGTCTACGTGAACGACGCGTTCGGGTCGGCGCACCGGGCCCACGCCTCGACGGAGGCGGTCGCCCACCTGCTCCCGGCCTACGCCGGGCTGCTCCTGCTCGCCGAGCTCGAGCATCTCGGGCGCCTGCTGGGCGAGGTCGAGCGGCCGTTCGTGCTCGTCTGCGGCGGCGCGAAGGCCGAGGACAAGCTGGGCTTCCTGCGCAACCTCGGGAGCCGGGCCGACGCGGTCCTCCTCGGCGGCCGGATGGCCGAGGAGCTCCGGTCGGGCAGCCCGTTCGCCTTCCCGCTCGAGCTGCCGGAGGACGTCGTCGCCGCCGCCGCCTTCGCGCCCGACGCGGACGCCCGTGTGACGGCGTTCGACGCGCTGCCGCCCGGCTGGCTCGGCCTCGACATCGGCCCTGCGGCTCGCCGGCGCTTCGCGGAGCGGATCGCGGCCGCGCGGACGATCTTCTGGAACGGGCCGCTGGGCGTCTTCGAGTGGCCGCGCTTCGCCGCGGGCACCCGCGCCGTCGCCGAGGCGGTGGCCGCCAACAGGGCCGCCTTCTCGGTCGTGGGCGGTGCCGACTCCGTGCGGGCCCTGAACGAGCTCGGCCTGGCCGAGCGGGTGTCGTGGGTCTCGACAGGCGGCGGCGCGAGCCTCGAGCTGCTCGCTGGCGGCGAGCTGCCGGGAGTGGCCGCCATTCCGAGCCGCTAGGCGAGCGGCCGGCAGCGTCCGGCCCCTACGGCCTGTGCCCGGCCCGGCCGTCCCCGTACGATGCCCAGGCCATGCTGATCGCGGGGAACTGGAAGATGTTCAAGGGTCCTGCCGCCACCCGCGCCTTCGCCGAGCGGTTCGCCCCGCCCGCCGGAGTGGACGTCGTGGTCGCCCCGCCGTTCGTCTCGCTGGCAGCGGCGGTCGAGGCCGGGCTGACCGCGTACGCACAGAACGTCCACTGGGCGACGGAGGGGGCCTTCACGGGCGAGATCTCGGCGCCGATGCTCCTCGAGCTGGGGGTCGCCGGCGCGATCGTCGGCCACTCCGAACGGCGGCAGTGGTTCGGCGAGACCGACGCGACGGTCGCGCGGCGGGCGGAGGCGGCGCTCGCAGCGGGCCTGCACGTGATCGCCTGCGTCGGCGAGCTGGAGGCGGAGCGCGAGGCGGGGGAGACCGAGGCGGTGCTGCGGCGACAGGTCTCGGTGCTGCCGCCCGGCGAGCGGCTGGTCGTCGCCTACGAGCCGGTGTGGGCGATCGGCACCGGCCGCACGGCCACGCCGGCGCTCGCCCAGGAGGCCCACGCCTTCGTCAAGTCGCTGCTCGACCGGCCGGTCCTCTACGGGGGCTCGGTGAAACCCGAGAACGCCGCCGAGCTGCTCGCCCAGCCCGACGTCGACGGGGCGCTCGTCGGCGGCGCCTCGCTCGAGCCGGCCTCGTTCGCCGCGATCTGCGCCGCGGCGGCTGCGGTGGCGTGAAGACCGTCCCCCTCGCCTGCCTCGTCGTGCTCGACGGCTGGGGTCTCGCGCCCCCCGGGCCGGGCAACGCGATCGAGCTCGCCGCGACGCCCGTCTTCGACCGCCTCTGGCGTGAGTTTCCGCACGCCAGGCTCGCCGCCTCGGGCGAGGCGGTCGGCCTGCCGGCCGGCCAGATGGGCAACTCGGAGGTCGGGCACCTGACGATCGGTGCCGGCCGCGTCCTCGACCAGGACTTGCAGCGCGTGAACCGCGCCATCCGCGACGGGTCGTTCTTCGCCAACGAGGCGCTCGTCTCGGCCTTCCGGCGAGCGCGCGAGCGGGGCGGCGCGGTCCACCTCCTCGGGCTCGTCTCGGCCGGCGGCGTCCACTCGCACGTCGAGCACCTGCGGGCGCTGCTCGAGCTCGCCCGGCGGCAGCAGATGGAGGAACGCACCTGGATCCACGCCTTCACCGACGGGCGCGACGTGGCGCCGACCTCGGCGGTGCACGACCTCGCCGAGCTGCCGGACGAGCGGATCGCGACCGTCGCCGGCCGCTACTACGCGATGGACCGCGACCGCCGCTGGGAGCGGACCGAGCGGGCCCTCGAGGCGATCGTCCACGGCAGCGAGCCGGCGCCGGCGCCAGCGAGCGCCGCCGTCCAGGCCAGCTACGACGCCGGGGTGACCGACGAGTTCATCGTCCCGGTGGCGCTCGAGGGCCGGCCCCGGCTCGACCCGGGCCGCGACACGGCGATCTTCTTCAACTTCCGCCCCGACCGCGCCCGCCAGCTCTCGGAGCGGCTCGCCGCCCTCGGCGTCGACCTGACGACGATGACCCGCTACCGCGACGACTTCCCCTTCCCGGTCGCCTTCCCCGAGCACGACGTCGACGGCGTGCTCGCCGAGGTCGTCTCGCGCCGCGGCCTGCGGCAGCTGCACGCGGCCGAGACCGAGAAGTACGCCCACGTGACGTACTTCCTCGACGGCGGGCGCGAGCAGCCGTTCCCCGGGGAGGAGCGGCTGCTCGTCGACTCGCCGCGGGACGTGCCGAGCTACGACCATAAGCCCGAGATGTCGGCCCCGGAGGTGGCGGAGCGGGTCGTGCAGGCGCTCGCGGGGGGCGGCTACGGCCTCGTCGTCGTCAACTTCGCGAACCCGGACATGGTCGGTCACACCGGCGTCATCCCGGCGGTCGTGCGGGCGGTGGAGACGACCGACGCCTGCCTCGGCCGCGTCGTCGACGCGGTCGCCGGGGCGGGCGGCGTCTCGCTGGTGATCGCCGACCACGGCAACGCCGAGACGCTGCTGCAAGACGACGGCGTCAGCCCGCACACGGCGCACACCACGAACCCGGTGCCGGCCATCCTCACCGTGGCCGGGGCGCGGCTGCGGGAGGGCGAGCTGGCGGACGTGGCTCCGACGCTGCTCGCCCTGCTCGGCCTCGAGCCGCCGCCGCAGATGACCGGCCGGAATCTCGTGCTGGATCCCTGAGCACGCGGTCTATACTGCACCTCCTTGGCGCTGCCCCAGCCTGATCCCGGCGTCCTGCGGAAGGCGCAGCGAGGCGACGAACGAGCCTTCTCGATCATCGTGCGCGCGTATCAGGCTCCGGTCTACAACTACGTCCTGCGGATGGTCGGCGACCGCAGCCTCGCCGAGGATCTGACCCAGGAGGTCTTCCTCCGCGTCTTCCAGGGCCTACCCCGCTTCTCGGCTCGCTCGAAGTTCACCACCTGGCTGTTCCAGGTCGCGAAGAACCGCGTCCTCGACGAGTTGCGGGCGACCGAGCGGCGGCCGCGGGCGGTCGTCGACCTGGACGAGATCGGGCCGCTCGAGGTCCTGGACGCCCCCTTCGAGCGGCTGGAAGCGATCGAGGCCGTCTGGCGCGCGGTCGACCGGCTGGGCGTCGACCTGAAGATGGCGCTCCTGCTTCGCGACGTGGTCGGGCTGTCCTACGCCGAGATCGCCGAGTCGCTGGAGGTAACCCTGGCGACGGTCAAGTGGCGGATCTGGAAGGCGCGCGAGGACGTCCAGCTCGCGCTGGCCGAGGACGGGATCGAGCTGGCCGGCGCGCCGGCGCTGCCCGCCGCAGGCGGGGCGCCGCCGCTGCTGCCGCCGCCCGCCCTCCCGGCTGCCTAGCCCGGAGCTCGGGCTCCGCCCTGGCCTGGCGGTCGGCTACTGGCCGAGCTCGAGGCGGGCAGCGAGCAGCTCGGGCAGGCCGGCCGCGCGCATCTCCCGCTGCGTCCGCTCGACGTCGTAGGCGACACGGCGGAAGCTGGCCCGTCCCGAGTCCAGGTCGAGCAGCAGGTAGGCGGCGCGAGGGTCGCCGTCCCGGGGCTGCCCGACCGAGCCGGGATTGAGGAGCGCCCGGCCGCCGCCGATCTCGGCCTCGGTTCCCGCCGCGGCCAGGCCGCCCGCCACGCCCTGCTCGGAGGCGACGACGAGCAGCGCCACGTGGCTGTGCCCGACGAGGACGAGCGGGCTGTCGGCGAGCGCGAGGGTGGCCAGCGCGGCCTCGTCGGAGAGGACGTACTCCCAGACCGGGTCGCGCGCGCTGCCGTGGTAGAGGGCGACCCCGTGCGCCCGTCCGGCCGGTTCGAGCCGCTCGAGGAGCGAGCGGGCCTCCGGCTCGAGCACCCGGCGCGTCCAGCTCGCAGCCACCGCCGCGTCGCCGTGGAACTCGGCCAGGTCGATCGTCCCCCGCACCGCGAGGTCGTGGTTGCCGGCGAGGCAGACGTCGGCCCGTGCGGCGATCGCGGCGCAGCACTCGTTCGGCCGCGGCCCGTAGCCGACGAGGTCGCCCAGGCACCAGAGCTCGTCAGGCGCCTCCGCCTCGACGGAGGCGAGCACCGCCTCGAGCGCGTGCAGGTTCGAGTGGATGTCGGAGACGACCGCGACGCGCATCGGCAGCGGCGAACGCTAGCCCGGCCAAAACGGGGACGGTCGCCGCGACCTCGCTGCTCACGAAGAGCAGGAGGCCCCAGGCGCCTGCGGCGGCGCCGGTCACGGCGGCCGCGCCGAGCTTGCGGCGTCCGGCGACGACGGCGGCGAGGAGCGCGGGCGCGAGCAGGTCGAGCCAGCCCATCACCGCCGAGCCGAAGGCTGCCTGCTGAAGGCTCGGCAGCGGCGTCCCGGCCGCCCGCGGCAGCGACACCGTCTCGAGGGCCGTGGTCGCCTCGCGCACGCTGGGGGTCGCCCAGACGAGGACGACGTCGAGCGCGGCGAGCGCCACGAGGCCGGCCCGCAGCGACCAGGCGGGGGCGACGACGGCGGCCGCAGAGGCGGCGGCGAGGCAGGCGCCGGCGACGAGCGCGACGCCGGCTGCGTCGCGGACGAGGCCGGAGGCGAGCCAGGCCGTCAACCACAGCCCGGCCGCCGCCGGCGGCCACAGCCACCAGCGGCGGCTGCCCTGCAGCAGCCCGCCGGCCGCGGCGAGGGTCGGAGTGCCGAAGGTGGCGAGCAGGGCGAGCGCGCGCGGCCCCTGCGGGACGAGGTCGAGGACAGCTACCCCGGCGGCGAGGAGCGCGGCGGGAAGCAGGACCCAGGTGGAGCTGCGACCGCGGCGGCGCGCCTGCCGCACGGGGGCGGCGGCGGTGGCCGCCTGCGCGGCGCAGAGGACGGCGTAGGAGGGGGCGAGGGCGAGGCTCAGCGCTCGTCCGGGTCCGGGTGCTCGGGCGCCTCCGGCAGGTTCCGGATCCCCTCGCGCGTCACGTACTTCGACCAGGAGTCCTGCAGGGCGGCGATCAGCTCGGGGATGAACCTGGGCGAGGCGTTGATCCGCGCGACGACCGCGCCCGGCACGTCGCCCTCCTCCACCTCGTGCTCGATGCGGGCGAAGGTGAGCGTGAACTCGTAGCGCGAGAAGCTGACGTTGGCGAAGTTCGCGTAGGCGCCGCCGATCAGCTCGGCCGGCATCTGGATGTTCAGCCGCCGCTCGCCTGGATCGGGCTCCGGCCCGAGGAGACCGTCCTCGTCCATGGCCACATACTACGAGGATGCCCGCCCATCTCCGGCTGCGGCAGGCGCTGCGGGTCGGCCTCGCCGTGCTGGCGACGCTCGCCGGCGGCAGCGTCGGCTTCCGGCTGATCCTGCACGCCTCGTGGACGGAGTCGGTGTACCGGGCGGTTGTGACCACCGCGCTCGTCGGCGTCGACGTCTCCCCGCCCAGCGACGCGGTCCGGCTGCTGACGATCGCGCTCGTCATCGCCGGCTTGACGATCATCGCCTACGCGGGCGCGGTTATCGTCGAGGCCGTCTTCGGGGGCGTCGTGAGCGCCGCGCTGGCCGAACGGCGAAGGGAGCGGACGATCGAGCAGCTACGCGACCACTTCATCATCTGCGGCTACGGCCGGGTCGGACGCCGGGTGGCGGAGGAGTTCCGGGCGGCCGGCGTCCCCTTCGTCGTGCTCGACGTCAGCGAGGCCGCCGTCGAGGCGGCGCGCCAGGCGGGCGTGCTGCTGATCGAGGGCGACGCGACGAAGGACGAGACCCTGCGCCGCGCCGGCCTCGAGCGCGCGCGCGGGCTCGTCGCCGCCTCCGACTCCGACACCGACAACCTGTCCGTCGTGCTCTCGGCCCGCTCGGAGCGGCCGAGCTTGACGATCGTCGCCCGCGCCTCGGACGAGGACGCTCGCCGCAAGCTGGTGCTGGCCGGCGCGGACCGGGTCGTCCTGCCCTACACCACCGCCGGGCAGGTGATGGCGAACCTCGTCCTCAAGCCGCAGGTCACCGCCTTCCTCGATGTGGTCACCACGGCGACCGGGCCCGACCTGCAGCTCGCGGAGATCGAGGTGCGCGAGACCTGCCCGGCGGCCGGCAAGACGATCCGGGAGCTGCGGATCCGGCACGAGACGGGCGCCATCGTCGTCGCGCTGCGCAAGCCGGACGGCAGCTTCGACACCACCCCGGAGCCGGACACGCCCGTCGAGGTCGGCGACGTGCTGATCGGCGTCGGCTCGCCGCGCGAGATCCGGGCGCTCGAGGACCTCTTCGCCCCCCGCGAGACCGTTGCCGGCTGATCCCGTCGCAGCGCTGGCCGCCAGGCTCGGCCACGCGGCCGGGGCCGGGCTCGAGCTGGAGCGGCCCACCGAGCCGGAGCACGGCGACTACGCGACGACGGCCGCCCTGCGCCTGGCGAGGACGCTCGGCAAGGCGCCGCGCGAGGTCGCGACCGAGATCGCGGAGGCGGCGGAGAGCCTGGACGTCGTGGAGCGCGCCGACGTGGCCGGTCCGGGCTTCGTCAACCTCGTCCTCAGCGACGCCTGGTTCGCCTCCGCCCTCGGCACGATGCTCGAGGCGGGGGAGGCCTATGGCAGCGGGAGCGCCGAGCCGCGGCAGCGCGTCCAGGTGGAGATGGTCTCCGCCAACCCGACCGGGCCGCTCCTCGTCTCCTCCGCCCGCAACGGCGCCTACGGCGACTCGGTCG
>Ga0209061_1002006_pt1 | contig 28789 bp, 33 predicted proteins | sample Coa_R1_10_FD_187157 | JGI IMG/M metagenome (GOLD analysis project Ga0209061, IMG submission 187157) | Surface soil microbial communities from Centralia Pennsylvania, which are recovering from an underground coalmine fire - Coalmine... | ecosystem: Environmental > Terrestrial > Soil >... | reverse complement strand
CAGCCTCGACCCTTGTATGCTCTGTCATGGCGTGATCTCCGCCGGCGGCCCTAACCGCCGGTTTCTTGGGTTTGGCACTCAGGAGATTACGCCACTTTCAATTTTCCACCACCCGCCGGGCACGACCAACCATCGCCGTGAACGACACCGACATCGCCTGCCCCTCAGGGGAGATGGAGGGAGCCGCGGAGCCGACGCAACGCCGCAGAGAGTAAAGGGCGAAACCGCAATCGTCGCCTTGATCCAAATCCGTCAAGCTTCACGGGGCGCATAAAGATCTGTGGGGTGCGCGTCTCCCGCAGAGTGGTGGCGCCCATAAGACCCATCCACCGCAGCAGGATGATATGAAGGACCATCCCACGTTTTTTCATGCTCCTCTATCCGGACCGCTTCCGGCCGAGGGATGGGTTCCGCTATTGTTGCAGGCCGTGATTGACAACTGCGAAGATTATCACCCAGCGCGCAATTTTGCCTTGATGTACTCCCCGACCAGAATCGCGGCCGGATACATCACTTCCTCTTCCGTCTGGGCATGGTTGATGATCTTCTCGGCAAGGCGAACGGCCTGCTCGTCATGCTCCGCAAGCCCTGCCTTTTCGAAGTCCTTCAGCGCGGCGACAATAGCTTGGTGCTCGGCCAGCATGATCGGCATTTCGTCTTTCAGGCGGTCCGTCATCTCCGCGATCGACAGCATATCCTGCGTCGGCGGGCCGCCCGCCAACGGAACAAGAAGCCCGAGCGGCGGCAGAGCAAACTCCTCCTCCTTGACAAAATGAGGATGCAGAAGCCGCGCGACCGAGCGCGCCGCCTCGCCGACGGCCCCGGGAAGCTTTGTGGCGGCAGCCAGTTCGGCATGCAGTTCGTCGTGCTCTTTCGCGAGCGAGGGGGGTATAGCAGATTTCATCGCCTCCCGTACCTCCTGTCCTTGCTCCCGGCGCCCTCTCAAGCCGCCGGCTCGGCCACGCGGTCGCGGGCGGCGGGCGGGCGCAGCTTCTCGCGCATCGCGGCGCCGCTGCCGCCGCGCCGGTGCATCACGATCTCGCTCAACACGGAGAGAGCAATCTCTTCCGGCGTCTTGGCCCCGAGGTCGAGACCGGCGGGCGCATGGACGCGCCGCAACTCCGCTTCCTCGACCCCCTCTTCGCGCAGATAGTCGAGGACCAGCCCTGAGCGCTTTCTGCTGGCGATCAAGGCGATAAAGGGCGCGGGCGAGGCGAGCGCCCGCAGCATCGATTGGTGATCGCCCTTGTGCTGCGTCGCGACGACCACATAGTCGCTCGGTCCGGGTGCGAGCCGCCCGTAATCCAGATCGTCGTCAATCAGGCGGGCCGCCGCGGGATAACGCTCGCGTTCGGCCATCGGATCATCGACGACGACGGCAAAGCCGACGAGTGCACCGACAAGGCAAAGGCACTCGGCGACGCGGCCGTGCCCGAGGATCCACAATTTCGGCTTGGGCATCATCGGCTCCACATAGACCCGCATCGAGCCGCCGCACGGCATGCCGGTGCCGAGGACCTCGTCATCGAGGTTGAGATCGACGATCCGCGGCGTGCCGTCGCGCAGGCAGTCGAGCGCGGTATGGCAGACGGTCGATTGGGCACAACCGCCGCCGACCCATCCGGCGAGGACTTTTCCGTGCCGATCGATCACCGCTTTGCTGCCGGTTTGCGCCGAGGCCGAGCCGATGGTCTCGATGACCGTGGCGAGCGCGCACGGCTCCTCGGAATCACTCAGTCGGCGCAGCAAATCGAGAACATCCTGCATCATCCATACTCCGCCTGATGCGTCCGCGGGCAGCAAGGGGCCTCAGCCCCATACGACACGTCAGAAACCGATCTTTCCCTGATCTCGATCAATAACTGGGGTCGGAATTGGCGCAAGTCTAGGAAGCTTTGGTCTGGTGATGCCCCGCGAAACCGGCACCGGCCGTACGGGCCGATTGGGCTGGCGACGATCCGGCGCGCCGGATCGCTGCATCACGCTGCAAAGTTCAAGGGTGAAGGTACGAGCTTCCGTTGCAGGATTTCCGCAATGGGCGGAAAGGCTTTTTGCGCCGCCGGCGGCACCGACAACCAGTGCTTCCCCAGAGCCTTGAAATAGTCGAAAGGAAGCGTGCCGGGGCCGATCGCCTTGCCGACGATCAGGCGGCCCACCATGCCCGCCTGTTCATGCGGCATGCAGAAATAATCGTATACCCCTTCGACCGTGAGCTTGACCTCGAATTTCTGGCCCGGCAGCAGGAAGCCGGATGACCAAGGTTTCGCATCCTTTGGAATGCGCAGCGAATGGTTTTGGTTCTCCGGGCTGTAGGCAGTTGTGGTGTGGACATTGGCGTCGCAGACCCACCTGATCGTCTGACCGGGCTGGAGCAGGACGCCGACCGGATCAAAGCCGACGACGCTGCCGGTCGGATCGCTCTTCATGTGGATCTCGATCACCCCGCTCGGAGCGGCGGCGCGCACCGGGCCGGACAACACGGCACCGGCGAGCATGCTCCCGCCGATGCTCAGGACCGATCGGCGCGTCAGCATGCGTCTACTTGGCAACGAGCCGCTCCTGCGCCTTTGGCACGTGCCACAGGATGATGTGATAATGCGGCACCGGCACGCCCGGATGGCCCGCGTTGAAATAGATCGAGACATGATCGACGCGGCCGCCGGGGGCCGGCAGATCGGCAAAATTCTTGTGTTGATCAAGATCCTTGAGTGGGATCATGTAGATCGTGCTGACCAGCTTGCCTTGGTGGTCGTAGGCAAGAAACGGACCCTCCGGCAATGTCTTCGGATTGACGTAGAGCGTGCCGAGCCCGGGCAGAAAGCTGGGCAGCGGGACAAGCGTGCTGACCTCCTTGTAGGGCGTCGGGGGCGGTGCGTGTTCGAGGCTTCGCGCGAAACCCGGCGCGGCGGTCATGGCAAGGATGCCGAGAGCTATGAGCGCGTTGCGAAGCATGATTTCCTCCTCTCGCGTGTGCGTTTGCAGTTCGCTCGCGGAATGATCGCGTGGCGCGCGGACAGCCCTCCACTTTTCCATACCTCTATGGACAGCCCGCTGTTTTGCGCAGAATTATTGTTTGCGCGCAAACTGGCGGCCCTCTTACCCGACGTCTTCGCTCGACATTTCATGAATGCCGACCCGCCAGCGCGCCGCGATCCGAGCGACAAGCCGGCGGATCGCCAGGGGGCTCGGATGGAGGCGCGGGATATCCTCGGCTGGTCGGGGTTCGAGACCGGCATAGAAAACAAGGAGGTCGTCTGGTCTCAGGTGCAGGAGCTGCTGGCGCTTGTTGGAGGCCGCGTCGCCATAGTCCCAGGCGGCGAAATCGGGATCGATGTGCGGATGAAGGCCGCCAATCCGGCGCGGCACAAACGCCGCCAGCGATCCGCCGCGCCGGGCCGTCAGGTCTGCAAAGGTCAAGAGGCACCGGGTCGCCCCCTGTTCGGGGATCGGGACGTATTCGAAGCTGCCGTCGGCAAAGATCGGCGCCAGCGCACCGCCAGTGCCGCGGTCGATCCCGACCCGCAGCAGGAGCACCTTTTTCGCCGCGCCCGACAGCATTGCCGCCGCCCGAGGCATGAAGCCAGTTGTTCCCTGGTCAGTCGCCGCCGCCGCGGGCCGCGATCTGCCGGCGCAACTCTTTCATTTGTTCAAAGCGCGTGGTCACGTCGCGCAGCACCGCGGCGATGCCGAGCATCCGGCCGGACGCGTCATGAAACGGCAGGACCGTGAATTCGATCGAGATGCGCGTGCCGTCTTTGCGCAAGGCGGGCACCGCGAGGACGTCGCCGGCGCCGTAGCGGCTCTTGCCGGTCCGCATGGTTTCATCAAAACCGGCCCAGTGGCGCGCCCGCAAGCTCTCGGGGATGATGATGTCGAGCGATTGACCCAAAGCCTCCGCCGCGGTGAAGCCGAAGATCCGCTCGGCGCCGGCGTTCCAGAAGCGGATCACCCCCTCGCCGTCGGCATAGATCACCGCGTCCGGCATCTCGCGTACGAGGGTCAAGCAAAACCGCTCCAGATCAAAATCGGCGCTCATCAAAGTCTCCTCTCGGCAGTTCCTTGCTCCATGCTTCCTCGGCTCGCCCGGATGGGGGCAAGGCGTGTGTGGACGGCGAGATAGTAGGCCGCCAAGCTGCGAAACGGCGCGAATGGGGCGAGAGCGCGCTCCAAATCCCCCGGCGAAAGGCGCCGGCCGTCAGAGAGGCAGCGGCCCACAACGCGTTGCAATCCGACATCACCCGTGGGCAGGCAATCCGGACGGCCAAGACCCCGCGTCAGGACGTATTCGATGGACCACGCGCCAAACTCGCGCCGGCACCTGAGCACGTCGCGAACCTCGGCCCCGGTCACGCCTTCGAATCTTTTGAGATCGAGCTGTCCGGCGGCAATCTCACCGGTGATATCCCTGATGCACTCCGCTTTCCTGCGGGACAGTCCGCACGCCGCGAGGTCGGCGAGAGAGGCCGCCGCGAGCGTTGCCGGCGTTGGAAAAACCCGTACGCCGTCGATCTCGATGCTGAACCGTGCGACGGGACGACGGCGGATGTAAAAGGCCGCTGCTAACGAAAGCCGCTGCTCGCTGATCGTCACGATTAGCATCTCGAACAGGGAGGGGTATCGCAGCGGCTTGGCGCCTTCCAGTGCTTCTACGAGCGGACCCATCACCGGGTGGGCGGCGCTCAACGCGTAGAGTGGGCGCAGATCCAGATCGGCGCTGACGGGTCGGCCCGCGATCGCACCGAGACGCGCCGCGGCAAGGGGCGCCGAGGCGATCGCCGTGACCTGTTGCGGCCGCGCCCGGCTCCGGCCGGTCTCGGTGATTGTTGAGCGCCCGTCGATGTACACACCCGTTCTCAGCACCGGCGGCACGGCACCCTGCGCTGGCCAAAAGCTCGCCGCCGCCCGTAGCGACAGCGCCAGATCGAACGGCCCGGCAAGATCGAGGACGGCTTTTGCGCTCACGGGCCTTGCCGAGGCCTGTTCACCCGGCTCCGATCTGCTGCTCGAATTCGCGCTCGGCCAGGAGGCTGGCGCGGTCGCGCGCGATCGTCGCAACGGCCAATTTGCGGCCGCCGCGGCGGTAGGCGACGGCGCAGTTCGCCGCCGCGATGTCACCGCTGATCTCGATACTGTCCCAATGCTCGGCATGGCCGACATAGGAGATCACCGCGTCATAATGCTGGCTCCAGAAGAACGGCACGGCCGCGAACCGCTCGCGCCGTCCGAGCATGTTGCGCGCCGCGCTCTGCCCCTGGCGCTCGGCGACGACCCAGTGCTCGACGCGGATCCTCTCCCCGCTCAGCGGGTCCGGCCAGCGCGCGACGTCGCCGGCGGCGAAGATGCCGGGTCGGCTGGTTTCGAGATATTCGTTGACGAGAACCCCGCGATCGACGGCCAGGCCGGCGGCTTCGGCGAGCGCCGTCGCCGGGCGCACGCCGATGCCGACGACGACCAGATCGGCGGGCACGACCGCGCCGGTGGCGAGGCGGACGGTGTTGTCGGCGATCGCGGCGACGGTGGTGCCGAGATCAAAGACGACGCCGTTCTGCTCGTGCAGGCGGCGCACAAAGCCGCCGATCTCGGCCCCGAAGAGGCGCTCCATCGGCACGCTCTCGGGCGCGGCGACATGCACCTCGAGCCCGCGCCGACGCAGCGCGGCGGCAACCTCAAGACCGATAAAGCTGGCGCCGACGACGACGGCGCGGCGCGCGCCTGCGGCGGCGGCAATCAGCGCCCGGCTGTCGGCGAGGCTGCGCAGATAATGGACATGCGGCCTGTCAGCCCCCGGCACGGAGAGCCGCACCGGCTCCGCCCCCGTCGCGAGCAATAAGGCGCCAAACGCATGGCAGCTGCCGTCGGCGCAGCGAACTTGGCGCCGCTCGGGGTCGATCGCTGAGACCCGCGCGCCGAGATGAAGCGCGATCTCGTTGTCCTTGTAGAATTCCGGCGGATGCAGGGGAATCCACTCTTCGGGCGCGGCGCCGGCGAGATAGTCCTTGGACAGGTTCGGCCGGTCGCAGGGCGCCGCCTCATCGGCGCTCAAGATTGTGACCGGTCCTGCATACCCTTCCCGGCGCAGGGTTTCGGCCGCCATGTTCCCGGCGGCGCCGCCGCCGATAATGACGACCGAAGCGGGCAGATCGGGCCGCGCGAGCCGTGCCGGCACGGGTCTTGCGATCTGCTCGCGGGCAAAGACCAGGCCGCCGCTCTCTTCGACCCGCCAGCAGGGAACCGGCGAGAGCGCCGGCGGACGATCGGCCGCGCCGGTGCGCAGGTTGAAGCAGGCGTGATGCCACGGACAGCGCAGCGCGCCTTGGGCGACGATCCCCTCGGCGAGCGGCCCGCCATAATGCGTGCAAACCGCGCCGATCGCAAAGAACTCCCCGCCGTGCCGGACCAGCAGCGCGGGCTCCTCCCCGACATGGCCGAGCAGCATGCCGTCCTCGGCCAAGGCGATCGCTTCGATCCCTTGCGATAGATCCGGTCCCGAAGGTGGGCTTTCTGAACTGCTCATCGGCTCCTCCTCGCGCGAGAGGGACGATCCGATCACGGATCGGCCAAGCCTGGTACGCAAGCCGCTCGCATGCTCCTCCGGCTTGCGCCGATGCCAACGGCCTGCCTGCCCGCCGTGCCGGGACGGGCGATCGCAGCAGGGCGAAGAACAGCATCCTATGAAGCTGACGATCCATGATCTCGCGCAATGTTCCGGCGCAACAGGGAGCCGTGGGTTCGGATGAGACCGCAAGAAACGGGAAGCCGGGGCAGGCGGCGACCGCTAGCCTGGAGCCCCCTTGGACGAAAGGAACTCGATGAGGCATCGGCTGCGGCAGCACGACCGCGCAGCGGAAAGCGGCCCGATCCTGCGCAGGCCAAAAGTTGCGGCCGCGGATAGTGCGCAGGCGTGGCTGATCGTCGGACCGGCATTTCTCGCCAGCTTTGTCGCATTTGGCATCATCTACAGCTTTGGCGTGTTTCTGCGGCCGATCGCAACCGCGTTCCATGCCGATGCCGCGGCGGGTTCGGCATTCTTCTCTGTCACAGCGGTCGTTTATTACGGGCTGGGCGCTTTTGCCGGGCGTCTCGCCGACCGACTCGGGCCGCGGGTCGTCGTCGCGGCCGGCGCGGTCGTCCTCGGGCTTGGCCTCTGCCTGACCGCGACCGCGGGCCGTCTGTGGCTCGCTTATCTGACCTGCGGCCTCGGGGTCGGGATCGGCGGCGCCTGCTGTTACGTGCCGACTTTGTCGCTTGTCGGCAGCTGGTTTGCGCGGCACCGCAATGCCGCGCTCGGGATCGCCGCCGCCGGTGCCGGCGGCGGTGCGATGGCGGTGCCGCCGCTCGCCGCCGCCCTGATCCAACATTGCGGCTGGCACATGATCGATATCATCCTTGGTCTTTCCGCCATGGTTCTTCTGCTCGGCTGCGCCGCTACCGCCCGGGTCTTCCCGCTCACACGAGCGCCCGAGAAGGGCGGGCGGCCGGTGCGAGTGCTGTTCCGCTCGCGCCAATTTGTCCTGCTGTACGTATCCTGGGTTCTGGCGACGACCGCGCTGTTCGTGCCGTTCGTGTTTCTCCCGGTATTTGCCCGCGACCACGGTGCCGGTGCGGTTGCGGCGGCCGGTCTTCTCTCGCTGATCGGCGGGGTGAGCATCCTCGGCCGCATCGTTCTGGGCCCCCTCGGAGACCGGCTCGGTGTCGTGCCGTTGTTCAAGCTGACGGTCCTGATGATGGCGCTGAGCTATGCGCTGTGGTTCTTCGCCTCCTCCTATGCTTGGCTGGCGATGTTTGCGGTGCTCCTCGGGGTCGCTTACGGCAGCCGCATCGCGGCCGCACTGGCCGTATTGATCGAATATTTCGGGGTCGAGAACCTGGCCACGACGCTCGGCGTGTTCTTTACCGCCACGGGTCTTGCTGTGCTGATCGGACCGCCCCTTGCCGGGCTCGCGGCTGAGCTCGACGGAGCTCATCGCGGCGCCATCCTGTTTGCTCTGGCGACAGGTTTTCTCAGTTTTGTCGCGATCGTCCCGTTGCGCACACGGGCTGTCCGCGGAGCGGTCGAGTCTGAGGAGAAACTTGACAATCGTGACCAGCAAGACGCTGCGCGCAGGCACAGTATCGCTTGATCAAAATTGGCAACAGGAGAATTGATCCAGCTCAATGAGGTCCCGGCGGATAGCAGGATAACCCCAAGCATCGGATTTCTGCCGGCGTCGCAGGCCCGAACCGAGATTTCAGGGAAGATGAAATGACCGTCACCTCCAGGTTGACAAGGTCCGTGGGCGAAAGCAGCCCTTTCATCCTGAGATTGCAGCAATACGCCTCGCTCAGCGATGCGGATATCGCCGGGTTGCAGGCGGTCGTCGAGCGGGAGCTGACGATCAGAAAGAAACGGGACGTCGTCCTTGAAGGTTATGAGACTCGGAAACTTCATATCATCGAACGCGGCTTTGCCGCCCGTTACAAGCTCCTTTCCAACGGCAAGCGGCAGGTGCTGAGCATCCTTCTGCCCGGCGACATCATCGGTATGCCTGCCGCCTTCTTTCGCTCTTCTCTATACTCGGTCACCACAGTGTCGGATGTGGCGGTACAAGTGATCCCCTTGATCAAGTTCCTGGATCTCTGCCGTCGAATACCATCTCTGGCAATAGCGATGCTGTGGTACACCGGGCATGAGCTCGCTGCCTATGCCGACCATATCGTCGATGTCGGCCGACGCTCGCCGCTCGAACGGGTCGCCCATTTCCTGCTGGAGCTGCATTCGCGTCTGCTGGCGGCTGGTTGTGCTGCAGAGGATAGCTTCGAGATGCCGCTGTCGCAGGAGATCATCGGCGATTTGCTGGGGCTGAGCGCCCCGCACGTCAACCGCATGCTGCATCAATTAAAAGCGGAAAACCTGATCTCGATGGATCATCGTCAGGTGACGTTCGAGGATCGCGAGGGCCTTCGCCTTCTCGCGCGGTTCGAGCCGCTGTCGCCAACGAGCCTGCCCGCCGGCGTACGCCGGTTGGCATAGCAGCGGGAGCAGCCGCCGCAGGATGCTCGTGCTGTGAGGCTGCAGGCGGTTTGAATACAGCGGTAAGCGAGGCATTGGGGCCGTTATCAGAGCCGCTTGACGGGCCGGGGTTGTTCGCGGCCACCGACGATCAGGGGTTCGGCGGCCCGGGCCCGGGGCAGGAGATCGGCCAGTCGGCGGTTGGGCCAGCCGTTGGCGAGCCGGGTCAGCACGCCGGTCAGATAAGCTTCCGGATTGATGCCGTGGAGCTTGCAGGTCGCAATCAGGGAAGCCGGCATCGCCCGGTTTTCGGCGCCTTTGTCGCTGCCGGCGAACAACGCATTTTTCGGCTCGGAGCAATCGGGCGCATGCTGCGCTCGACCGTGTTGGAGCCGATCTCGATGCGGCCGTCATCGAGAAAGCGTGCCAGCCCCCCGGTGATCGAGGCCATAGTGCAGGGCCCGGGCGATCGTCGATCCGCCAGGGAGCCGGGCCAGAGTGTTCTCGCTCCAGCTCCTCAGCGCCGCAACCAGCGGCCTGGTTTTCTGCTGTCGCACCGCCCGGCGCGTAGCCGTACACCACCGCCGGCGGTGCTTCGCCCTGCCACGGCCGGTCGTCGCGGGCGAGCGCCCGGAAGTACCCCTTCCCGGTCCGCCCCCGACCCGGATCGAGAACCGGCGCCGTGGTCTCGTCGACAAACAGCTTGGTCGAGCGCAGCAGCCGCCACACGGGTTTGATCTCGGCAGCGGTATAGCCGACCCGGCAGGCCAGCACCGAGCGGTCGATTGCGATACCCCAGCGCGCCAGGATCGGGCACCGGCGATACGGGGGGCCATGGTCGGCGTATTTTGCCACCAGCCCCTGCGCGACCGGCCGCGCGGTCGGCCGGTCGCCTGCGATCAACCGCGGCGGCGCCGGGCTTGCCCCACCCCCTCCCGGCATTTGCGGCAGGCATATTTCGGCCGGCGGGCGGCCACCGCCCGGGACTGCGCCGAGGACACGTCGCGCCGCGTTGAGCGGTCTTCGCTAATCACCGGCAGCGTGGCGCCGCGACACGGACAGGCGGTATCCGCGGGCGCGATGACAACCGCGCCCCGCGGCAAATGCTCGGGTAACGAACCGCGTCCGCCACGCCGCTGCTCCGACCGGGCGCGTCTCGGCGCCGGATCGGCTTTCTCCTGCCGCGCCTTGGTCTCGGCGACGGTCTGTTCGAGGTCCTCCAGCCCGAGATCGAGTTGGTCGGGTTCGCGCCGTTCCGAGCGCCGGCCGCATGGCAGGCGCTGAAGCCGGCGGATCAGAGGGCGCAGGCGCTCATTCCGGGCGGCGAGCCGGTCGCGCTCGTCGGCCAGCCGCATCTTTTCGGCGCGCTCGGCATCGCGCTCGGCCCATGCCGCCAGCTTTGCCGCTTTGTGCCAGCCTATCCATCCGCCGGCTCCGACACCGGATACCGGCCAGTTCGGCATACACTCTCGTTTACGCGTGGCCGAGAGATCAGGTATGTGAGCGGGCGGACCGCGATCATTTGACGAGATCGAGGATCTGCCGAAGCCGGTGATCCGTGGCCGTTTCCAGCCATTCAAAGGCGACCATCTCGGTAGTCACGACCTCCGCGCCGTTTCTCTCCATGCGTCGGATCGCCGTTTCCTTACTCTCGGCGCGGCGCGAGCCCAGCGCATCGCGCACGATATAGACTTGGCGGCCCGCCTGCAGCAAACCGAGCACGGTTTGCAATACGCAAACATGCGCTTCGCACCCGGCGACGACCAGAGCGGGCCGCTCCGGCAGCGCTTCCATAAAGCCGGTCATACGGCACGCATCGAACGTCATCTTGTGAGCAAGCGCACCAGCTTCGCAGCGCAGCTCCGGCACCGTGCTCCCCAGGCCGCCGGCATTCTGTTCGGTGAACAGGATCGGCACCTGAAACAGTGTTGCGGAATCGATCAGGATACGCGCATTGGCGATTATCGCGGCGCTGTCATGGATTGCAGGCATGAGTTTCGCCTGAAAATCCACGATCAGCAAAGCCGAGCTTTCGCGATTGATGATCGGCATGAACCCTGATCCTCCTTCAAATGACAACAAACAGCCGGGCGGCGATCACCGCTTTCTTCCTGATGCGGATTCACGACAGGACCGCTGTCTGGCCGGCATGATTATGCTCCAGGCGGCAGCGCTTTGCAGGGCGGGGCCCCTTATCAATTTGGTGGCTGCGGCCGGTCGGGATCGCGCTGCGTGTCGTAGGTCGTGAGCAGTACCGCGGTGCGGCATAAGGGCGCGCAACGCCTCGCTCGTCGGGTGTTCGGCCCCCGACATCATCGGCGCCGTCAGCGCCAGCGCGGTGAGATCGGCCTCGGCCGGCGCCGGAATTTCGGGCATGACCGCCGCTATCGTCCCCTTTCCGTTATTTCTCCTACAGGCCGAAGGATCCGATCGGGGTCGTCGGCGCGATCGTCCCGTGGAATGGCCCGCTCGGCGCCTCGATATAGAAGATTGGTCTGGCGCTTGCGACCGGCTGCTCAATCGTCCTGAGGCCCGCCGAGAAAGCACCACTCACCTCGCTCAGGCTCGGCGAACTGATCCTCGAAGCCGGCGTGCCGCCTGGCCTCGTCAACATCGTGCCGGGCTGTGGCGAGACCGCCGGCGCAGCGCTCGCCGCACATCCCGACGTCGACAAGGTCGCCTTCACCGGTTCGCATCTGACGGGGCAATTGATCGTGCAGGCCTCGGCCGGCGACCTGAAGCGTGTCTCGCTCGAACTCGGCGGCAAGTCGCCCGGCATCGTCTTTGCCGACGCCGACCTCGACACGGCCGTGCCCGGCGCTGGAATGGCCGTCTTCGCCAATTCCGGCCGGATTTGCAGCGTCGGCACGCGGGTTTTCGTCGAGCGCAGGGTCTATGACGAGTTTGTCGGGCGGGTCGCCGATTTCGGCCGGAGCCTCAAGGTCGGCAATCGGCTCGACCCCGATACGCAGATCAGTCCGCTCGTCTCCGAGCAGCAGTTGGAGCGCATTACCGGCTATTTTGCGATCGGGCGCCAGGAAGGCGCGCGGCCTGTCGCCGACGGCGAACGGCTGACCGAGGGCCCCTACGCCAAGGGGTTCTTCGTGCCGCCGACGGTCTTCGCCGATGTCAAGGACGGCATGCGCATCGCCCGCGAGGAGATCTTTGGCCCGGTCATCTCGACGATCCCGTTCACCGATGTCGAGGAAGTCATCCGCCGCGGCAACGCGACGAATTTCGGGCTTGGCAGCGGTGCGTGGACCCGCGATGGATCCCGCCGTGCCGTTCGGCGGCCACAAGATGAGCGGCTATGGCCGCGAGTCCGGCATCCAGCAGATGGAAGAACACCTGAACGTCAAGACGGTCTGGATCAAGACGGCCTGAACGGAAGGCTGGGAGGGGCAGCGGCTTCAGCCCTGGAAGCCGCTGACGCTTGAGCCGGTTCTCGCCATGGCGGGCCAGGACTTTGTGGATGCAACCTGGATCTGTTGGGCGGCGAATGGTGAGTATCGACGGCGCGTTCTTCCACGGCGACGCCAGAAAGCCAGCATCCCGATCGAGGAGCGGCGGCATAAGCGGAGGGCAGCGCTCGATCGCGCCATCAAGGAATACAGCGCGGCCCTGGCCGACGCCTTGCACAGGATCTCGTTCGCCTGTCGCAGTCATCGGACCTCCCGCTCTAGGGCCTCGATCCGCTCGTGCTCCTCCTGCGTCGGGCCGGCGCGCACGCCGCGCTCGCGTTCGGCCTGCTGCACCCGGTGGCGCAGCGTCTCGCCCGGGTCGCCGGTCTTCTCGGCGATCGCATGGATCGCCGCCCATTGCGAGCCATGCTCGCCTTGGTGCTCCAGGACCAGCCGAACCGCACGGGCACGCATCTCGGGGGGATAGGGGGAACTCGCTTCGTCATCGCTCCATCCCCCTGAGCTTGTCGAAGAGCAAGAGTTGGAGCCTCCGGCAAACCCGGTGCGGTTCACTGCTCGCCTTGCTGGTCCGTGAGAACCGAATGATATGTCCTCTCCGCCGCGTCGCCGCACCTCTTGAAAAGCGCGGTTTCGAGATTGCGCGCGATTTTGAGCGCCCGATCATCAATCGCGCCTGCCGGCGCCTCCGCGTAGCATTCGACAACGGCCTCCCGGAAGCGGGCGAGCCAACGCGGGAAAAGGGACGGTTTGAGCTTGCCGATCTTCTGGTGCACGGCGAGCATATCGCCGCGATACCCGGGCTTCACACGCAGGGCGGAGCACCAGAATTCCTGCATCCTGGCTATATGGGCATCCCATTGCTCGCCAAGGACCTCGCTGTAGATCGGAGCGAGCACTGGGTCACAGCGGATCTTTGCATAAAAGCGCTTCAGCAGCGCGGCAACCGACTCCTCGGTGATGCTTCTGTATTTCATTGTGTTGCTCGATCTGCTCGTGGGGTGTGATAATGAGGCACAATTCCAATAGCTGCGCCGGGGTAGCAGCGTCCGGCGGCTACAAGAGGCCATGGCTTCCGCCAACCGCGGCAAAAATGACGAGCAGAGAGCGACGGCATGGCGCGGTGCGGCCACAGCGTGAGAGCCAGGGTTGTTCCGGACGCTCGCGCGCCGCCTCTGTGAATGAGGCGACGCAAGACGAAAGGCTCAACGACAAAGAGCAGAGCGGCGAACAGCATCCACACGCCGACCATCAGGTGCATCCACCAGTATTCGCTATGCCTAAAGCGCTCCCACAGATCGTACCGATAAAGCATGTAAAGCCCGCCCAACAGCACCAGCACAACGGCAATGCGGACTTGCGGCGCGAATCGACGCTCGATCGCCCCGAGTTCCTGGATCCATGCCTCCGGCGGCTTCGCCTTCATTGCCGGAAGGAGCACGGTCGTCACAAGCCAGACGCCGCCGATCCACACGACAACAGCGAGAGCGTGAACAGCGCGTGCCACGACACCCCAATCCGTCGTGCCCAGATCAGTCCACCTGAAAGCGCCTCTGCTATCTCGTTGCTCCACCGGTTGCATCCCGTCGAGACTGCTGTCCTTGATTTGCCCAAAGTGTGAAAATATATATATGATATATGTATAGTTAAGGACAGCATCAATACCCGGCGTCGTCGTCGTTCCGGCTTCCTCTGCTCGAACGGTCATGTCCGAGGATCATACATCCGGCGGCCAGGCGACGGTCAGCCGGTCCACCAGTGTAGAGATTCCATCGGCAGTGCTGGTCGGCCCAACGTCCAAGCCTCGCGCTCTCATCTATCAGCCTTGCCGCCCGGCGGTGGTCTCGGACGGGAAGGCCAGGTCTCGCCCATGGGTCTTGGAATTCGAGCGCCAGTCCCCGAGCCTTCCTGATCTGTTCACCGGCCGGGCCAATTCCGAAGAGATGCCGAGCCAGGTCCAGCTGAAATTGGGGCTGCGGCGACGTTTGTGGCCTGATCGTCTGATCATGCGACAATTTGACGTGAGCAATAAGATTCATATGATATATATCTTTTTCGGTGTGCGCCGACAACGGGAGGATCAGGCTCACATGTTCGGTTCGTCGGTCTCGCGCTGGACGATGCTCCATTTCGGAGCGGCGCTGGCCTGCTTCCTTCTCGCCCAGATCGCCATGGTCTCGGGCATCGCCTTTCCGGCGGTCTCTCTCTACGCGCCGACGACGCTCGCCACCGTGCATCTGCTCACCATCGGCTGGCTGACCGTGCTGATGTTGGGGGCATTGCATCAGTTCGTTCCTGTGATGACCGCGCAAGGAACTACCGCCGGGGCCTCCGCGCTCCTCTCGCTGATCGCGATCCTCGTCGGTCTTGGTGGAATGGAGACGGGTTTTCTGACATTGGGCGGATATCTGCCGCCTGCGGCACTGGTCGCTCTCCCGCTTGGCGGGCTTGTGGTGCTGTCGGGAGCGGCGATCGCCGCCGCAACGCTGTCGCAAACCCTGTGGCGGACGCGGCCGCTGCCGTTTTCCGCCTGGTTTGTGGCGGCGGGTCTCGTCTTTCTGTTTGTCACGCTCGGGATGGGGATCACGCTCGGCTTGGCTTTTTTCGCGCCAGATTGGGTTCGTTGGCCGGGCGCTTTCACCAGCGGGCTGGGGCTTCACCTCCTCGCAGGTCTTATTGGCTGGTTCACCTTGATTGCGATGGGTGTGAGCTACCGTCTTCTTAGCATGTTCACGCTCGCGCCAGAGGACCGCGGCGCGCTCGGCATCGTCGTTTTTGTCCTCAGCGCCGGCGGTCTGGCGGCGACTTGGCTGTTCAATCTCGCGGCGGCGTTGGGCGCCGTCGTGCCCGAGGCGGTCGCCGCATCGGCTGCGGCGACGGGTCTGGGTCTTGCCCTGTATCTTTTTGACGTGGCGCGGCTCTACCGCGCCCGGCGTCGGCGCAAGCTCGAACTCAACACGCTCATGGCCGTTCCGGCGCTGGCCGCCCTCGCCGTCGCGACCCTGTTTGCCGCCGCTCTCGGCATCGACGGGAGCACCGAGAGCACCGCCGGCGCCCTGGGCTATCTCTTTCTGTGCGGCTGGCTTTCGGGTCTCGGGTTGAGCCAGCTCTACAAGATCGTGCCGTTTCTGACCTGGCTTGAACGCTATGGCAGCCTGCTCGGGAAACAGGCCGTGCCGCGCGTCCAGGACCTTGTCAATGAGCGTCGCGACCGGCCCTGGTACATCCTTTATTTCGTATCCGTCGCGGCCGGCACCATCCTTGCCGCACTGGCGTGGCCAGCGTTGTGGCGCGTCGCCGTTGCCGGACAGCTGGCGGCGACCCTGATGATCGTCCGCGCCCTCTGGCTGGTGCGCCACGGTACCCCCGTCGGTCGCATTTCCCGCGGGTCTGTCGAGTGCCCGCGGTCGTCCCTGTCTTCCGCACTCACCACGATGGAGAACAAAACCATGGCCGCACCCTCCCTGCTGACCCTTGATGTGCGCGACATCCTCAAGGCGGGCGGCGAGCCATTCACAAAAATCATGCAGACGGTCGATGCCCTGCTGCCCGGTCAAGGCCTGCGCCTTTTGGCGACGTTCAAGCCGGTTCCGCTTTTTGGCGTCATGGCCCAGCGTGGCTTTGACCACACCGAGCGCGAGATCGGCGGCGGCGACTGGGAAGTGACTTTCATGCCTTCGCTCCAGAAGGCCAACGCGGCGGCCGGCGCGGAGGTGCAGAGATGAGCGGATTCGCCGGATCTCGTCCCGCGGAGCGGCTTGATTTGCGGGGTCTCGACCCGCCCGAGCCGATGCGCCGGGCGCTTGAAGCGGTCGAGGCGCGGAGTCCCGGCGAGGCCGTGGAAATCGTGACCGACCGGGACCCGATGCTACTCTATCGCGAACTCGACCGGCGCGGGCACACCTATGTTCGCACAAGCCGTCCCGACGGCTTTTACACCCTTATCCGCTGCCGCAAAGAAGGCGAGGCACCATGAGCAACGACCTTGTCAAGAGCTTGGCCGATGCGTTGCGGGCCGTGATCGACCCCGAGCTTGGCTACAATATCGTCGATATCGGTCTTATCTACGATCTCGAAGTCCAGGACGGGCATGCCCGCATTTTGCTGACCACGACGACGCCGGGCTGCCCCGCGACCCACTACATCCGCCAGGCGGTCGAAGACTGCGCCGCCACGGTGCCGGGGATTTCCAAGGTCGATGTCACGATGACTTGGCTGCCGCCGTGGTCGCCCGAGCGGATGAGCGATGAGGCCAAGGCGCATTTCGGAATTGCGGTCTGACCCCCGCGCGCAGGACTGCATGACCAGGGCGCCTCTCACCCCCGAAACCAATGCCGATGAGCTGCGCCGGGTCAATCGCCTGCTGATCCGGGCGGTCAGGGCGCTAGGCAATGAAGGCCAAACGGAGCTCGCCTGCCGTATTGCCGCCGAGGCCTGGGCAGCACTTCGCAAGGCGCACCCGGAAGAAGCCGAGAGGCTGAATGGCGCCCTGCACTATCTCACTCGACTGAACCGCAAAGAGCAAAAGGAGATTGATGTGTCAAACCTTCAAAAACTCGATGTTCGCGATCTGCCGCCGCCGCAGCGGCACGCCCTCATTTTTGATACCTGCGGAAAACTTCCGGTCGGCGACGCCGTGATCCTGGTGAATGACCATGATCCGAAGCCGCTCTATTACCAGTTCGAAGCCGAGCAGCCGGGGCAGTTCGGCTGGGAATATGTCGAGCAGGGTCCAGACGTCTGGCGGGTGCGTATCACACGCATAAAAGCCAAATAACGCCTTTGTGCGGCATGCCGGTGCTTTTTCGGATCAACTTCGCTGCCGCATCACCTCCGATCGGGGATGTGGCAGCAGCCAGCCGTAAAGGATTGTGAAGAGGCCGATAAGGGCATCCTGCCCTTCACCGGACGGCGCGGTCGCCCGCGAGCGGCGGCAGGACTCGCAGAAAGGCGGACATAGTCCGGATACAGGGCGCTCGCGCCATCCGGCTTGCCGGACGCACGGTCTCTATTATGGATATAAGCACGCGGCATCTTTATCTTTATACACTTTCAGGATGCCCCCGCCGAGGGATGGAGGGTACAGAAAGAAGCCTGATGCGCCTCACACTCTGCACGGATTATGCGCTGCGCGTGCTGATGTATGTCGGTGTGAAGGGGGACGTCTTATCTACGATCCCCGAGATCATCAAGCATTTCGATATCTCAAAAGGCCACATCATGAAGGTGGTCCATCAGCTCGGGCAGCGGGGATATCTGGAGACGATCCGTGGCCGACGGGGCGGGATCAGGCTCGCCAGAAAGCCCGTCCAAATCAATGTCGGCGCGATCGTCCGTGACATGGAAGAGGAGCTGGGCGTGCTCGGCTGCCTTCAAGGAGGCGAAGGCTATTGCCGCATCGAAGGATGCTGCGTCCTGCGCAGCGCGTTGCGCGAGGCGACAAATGCGTTCCTGGCCACGCTCGACGGCTACACGCTCGCCGATCTGGTGAGGCCGCAGCGGGCGCTCGCCCGGTTTCTGGAACTCGACGAGGCTGCGCCTTTATCGCGAGCACGGGGAAGCGCGCACCGGCGCATGGCGGCGGGCGTGTCGTCGCGCGGCTGATGGGCTGCCCGCCGAAAGCCAGCGCCGATCTGAGCACCCGACCCGCCAAGGCTCGCCAACAGGACGGCCCAAAGTGCCGGCGCGGTTCAGTTCCTTACCGCGCGGTTCCTGCCGGCTTTGGCGAAAAGAAGCGGGCGAGCTTGTCAGGGGTGTCCTTCCATTGGTCGGCATCGTCCGGCGGCGTGGGCTTGCGCGTGATGTTCGGCTATTGGCCCGCATAGATCCGATTGTGCTCCAGCCACGGCTCGCCGTCGGGATCGGTATCGAGGCGGATTGCCTCCGCCGAGCATTCCGGCCCGCACACCCCGCAATCGATGCACTCGTCGGGGTGGATGACCAGCATGTTTTCTCCCTCGTAGAAGCAATCGACCGGGCAGACCTCGACGCAATCCATGTACCTGCACTTGGTACAGGCTTCGTTCACGACATGGGATATTGCTCACTCCCGGAACCCCTGCGTCAACCCGACCAAGCCGATCCGGTTGATCAATAACATTCATATTACATATATCTAATCGGGCGGCGCCCGGGTCTCTCTTGCGCGAATGCGGACGCTCCGGGCATTGCGCGTGAGCAAGGAATGCTCTGTGGCCGAGCCTTTATATTTATGCCTTTGGCGATCGGTGCAGCGGCGCGGGCTGCCGCCGACATATGCGCCTGCGAGGAAAGTAACAATGGCTGAGGCTCAGATCGTCGCCGGCGATTACCGGCACCAACTCGGTTTTGTCCGGCGCTGGCTGATGTCCACGAACCACAAGGACATCGGCACATTATATCTGACCTTCTCGATCTGCGCCGGCCTCATTGGCGGGACGATGTCGGTCCTGATGCGCTACAATTTGATGACGCCGGGCAGCCGTCTCTTCGGCGCCGATCATCAGGCCTACAACACGCTGGTCACCGCGCACGGCCTGACGATGATCTTCTTCGTATTGATGCCGGCGCTGGTCGGCGGTTTCGGCAATTGGTTCATCCCGCTGATGATCGGCTCGCCCGACATGGCCTTTCCGCGCCTCAACAACATCAGCTTCTGGCTCTTGGTCCCGGCCTATCTGCTGCTGCTGTGCTCGACGTTCGTCGGCGGCGGCGCCGGGATCGGCTGGACACTTTATCCGCCCTTGTCCAGCGTTGCCGGCCATCAGGGGCCGGCCGTCGACATGGTCATTTTCGCCATTCACCTGGCCGGCATCTCGTCGCTGCTGGGGGCAATCAACTTCATCACGACGATCTTCAACCAGCGCGCGCCCGGCATGACATTGCTGAAGATGCCGCTGTTCGTATGGGCCGAGCTGGTCACCGCCTTCCTCTTGCTGATCTCCATTCCGGTTCTGGCAGGCGCCATCACGATGCTGCTGACCGACCGCAATTTCGGCACGACCTTCTTCGATCCGGCCGGCGGCGGCGACCCGCTGTTGTTCCTGAACCTGTTCTGGTTCTTCGGCCATCCCGAGGTCTACATCATGGCCCTGCCGGCCTTCGGCATCATCAGCCAGGTCGTCTCGACCTTTTCGAAAAAGCCGATCTTCGGCTATCTTGGCATGGTCGGCGCGCTGGTTGCGATCGGCGTCCTCAGCTTTGCGGTATGGGCGCATCACATGTTCACGACCGGCATCTCAGTCGATGCGCGCGCCTATTTCACCGCCGCGTCGATGGTCATCGCCGTGCCCACCGGCATCAAGATCTTCTCGTGGATCGCGACGATGTGGGGCGGCTCGATCGACTTCAAGACACCGATGCTGTTTGCGATCGGCTTCATCTTCCTGTTCACGATCGGCGGCGTGACCGGCGTCGTGCTGGCCAATGCCGGCGTCGACATGGTGTTGCACAACACCTATTACGTCGTCGCCCATTTCCACTATGTGCTCTCGCTCGGCTCGGTATTCGGCATGTTCGCCGGATTTTACTATTGGCTGCCGAAGATGTCGGGGCGGCAATACAACGAGACCTTCGGCAAGATCCATTTCTGGACCACCTTCATCGGCGTCAACCTGACCTTCTTCCCGATGCATTTCCTCGGTCTGGCGGGCATGCCGCGGCGCATCGCGGTCTACCCGGCGGCGTTTGCGGGCTGGAATTTCGTCGCCTCGATCGGCGCCTATATCAGCGCCGCCTCGACCCTGTTCTTCGTCTTTATCGTCCTCCACACGCTCCTCGCCGGCCGCCGCGCCGCGGCCAACCCGTGGGGGGTCGGGGCGACGACGCTCGAATGGCAGCTGCCCTCGCCACCGCCCCTGCACACTTATGACGAATTGCCGGTCATCAGCTGAAGGGAGGCATTGGCGGCGCCGTCGGGCAGGGCGTCGAGCCAGGCGGTAACGGCAAGCCCGACAAGTTCACTGCATCAGTAGCGACGATGCCTGCGCGAGATCGACACCAGAGATTTCGGCTTCACCGGCGAGGAGCATGATGTACTGCATCAGCGCCCGCTGCTGCGCGCCGGCGGCAAGCTGATCGGCGATCCGCTCCCGAACCGCGTCAGACGGGATGGCTTCGCCCGGAATGCGGTGATCGATGGCGACGACATGGAAGCCATAGCGCGTCTTCACAAGGTGCGGCAGAACGCCGATTGAGTCGTCGGCGAAGATTGCCGCCGCAAACTCCGGCACGCTTTCGCCGCGGCCGATCTGGTCGAGGTTGCTGCCAAACACACTGGACGGGCAATTCGACAGCTCGCGCGCCTGCGCGGCGAAGTCATCGGGGTTCGTCAACACCGCCATCAAGGTGCGCTCGGCGATCGCGCGAACCGAGTTCACCGGCACCCCGGGCGTCACCTGGAACAGGATATGGCGGACAAAGGCCAGCTCGCCGCTGCGCAACTCGTTCGGGTGTCCGTCATAGTAGCGGCGACACTCGGCTTCGGTAGGCGAGGGCACCGCGACCTCCTGCGCGAGCAGGCGTTCGATGGCTGCATCCACCTCGGCATCACTGGCGCCCGCCGCCAGCAGGCCCGTGGCGATGGCCCGCTGCCGCAGCAGCTCGCGCACCGCCGCCAGCTCGGCGTTTGGCCACGCATCGGTCGCGACGATGACACCGTTGACCGAGACGCTCACAGCGGCGTGACCTTGCGCGCCCGCGGCGAACGCGCTGAACGGACGAGCTGATAAGGCTGGAACAGATAAGCGAGCGCGCCGACGCCGCTCCAGATATGCACCATGCGAGTGAACGGCGAGATCAGGAAGATCGTGAAGCCGGCCAGGATGTGCGCGCGATGGACCACCGGCACGCCGACCAGGAGCTGCGCCGCGTCAAAGCGGAAGGTCACGATCCCCTTCACATACGCGACCAGGGCCATGAACATCGCGCCGTCCATGTGCTGGGCCGAAACGGGCACGGACGCGAGACCGAGCGCGAGCTGGAGCCACAGGAACAGCACCACGGCGATGTCTCATTTGCGGCTGTTGCGGCGATACGCGGATCACCGAGACGCCGGTGCAGCAGGATCGAAAGCTCGACAAGGGCGACCGCCCCGGCGATGCCGCCGGTGACCATCGCCAGCAACTCGTGCTGAGACGGGCTGAGCGCCCGGTCGAGCCATGCGTCGGGAGTGAGAAAGCCGACAAAATGACCCAGCACCACGATGATCACGCCGTAGTGGAACGGTTGGAGCCGAGTCGCAGCTCGCGGGTGCGCAGGAACTGCGACGAATCGCTCTTCCAGGTGAACGGCTCGCGATCAAAGCGCGCGAGCGAACCCAGAAACAGCACCGCAAGGCAGATATAGGGATAGATGCCAAACAGAAACTCATGGAGATAGAGGGCGCCGTTCATGGCTTGCGTCCTGCGTCAAACGGAGGGGTGGCGGTGGCGGCGTCCTGCTCAAAGGCCGGTCGCTCGGCCCAGTCGCGGTCGATATCGAACCGCTCCCTGGGTCGCCGGGCGGCCAGCGCGGCGTCGAGCGGCGGCTCGCCGGCGATCCGCAGCACCGCCTGAAGCGCGGCCGCATAGCGGCTTTCGCGCTTCGGCAGCGCCTCGCCGATCGAGCGGACGATATGCGCGCAGTCGCCGAGCACATCCGCGATCTCGGTCCGATCGCGCTCGCTCAAATATTCAGGAGCACCGGCAGATGGTCCGGCAGTTCCTTGCTGGTGAGCACAAAGGCCGCCGCGCATCGCGGCGAGGAGGTGTAATAAAACCCCTTGCCCTTCTTGTTTCTACAAATGGCGAGAGGGAGGGAGGATGTTTGTGTGACGCGGTCATGCGTGCCGATGCCGGGCGAGGAGCATGCGCGTCAGCCCAATGCCGGCCCTTCGACGCGAAGGGAGGGAGGATCATGGCCGGCGAAATCTCGCAAGACCAACTTCGCGCCGTCACGATAGCGCCGGCCGGGCTCGACGGCGTTCTCGGCCTGCCGGCGGCGGCGCAGGGTATCATACTGTTCGCGCATGGCAGCGGCAGCAGCCGTTTCAGCCCGCGCAACACTCTTGTTGCGCAGGCCCTGCGCGCCAGCGGGTTTGCCACTTTGCTGTTCGATCTGTTGACGGCCGAGGAGGCGGGGGAGCGCCGCAACGTCTTCGATATCGCGCTTTTGTCCGAGCGTTTGCGGATGGCCACGGCCTGGGTGCGGCAGTCTCCCGAGACCGCCGGCCTCGCTATCGGCTATTTCGGCGCCAGCACCGGGGCGGCGGCGGCGCTGGTCGCGGCCGCCGTCGAGACGATTGCGGCGATCGTATCGCGCGGCGGCCGCCCCGACCTTGCCGGGCAGGCGCTCGCCAGGGTCCGCGCCCCGACCTTGCTGATTGTCGGCGGCCGCGATACCGCGGTTTTGGAGCTCAATCGCGCGGCATTTTGCGTGCTGCGCTGCGAGAAGGAGCTGACGATCATCCCCGGCGCCACGCATCTATTCGAGGAGCCGGGGGCGCTCGAGGCGGTCGTCGAGCACGCGCGCCACTGGTTTTTGACGCATCTGCCGGGATCCGGGCGATGACGTTGGCCGGCCAAGGCCGGCGATCGGGCGCCGCGCGGCGCTCGGCGCATCGGCGGTCAGAAACAGGATCACCCCCGATGCCTACGATGTCCGACAGCAGCCCCGGGCCCGTTGCGGAACGGGCGTTCGGCGATCCTGCTCCGCAGACCGCAGCCATTGACGTGGATCAAGGACGCCGATCGCGCCCTCGCCTGAGATCGAAACAAAGCCCATGGAGGACAATGATGAGCAGGCTGCCAGTGCTCGACAGTACGCTTCAGAAGACCCACGAATGGCTCAAGGACATCACCGATGGGCTGGGATTCCCTAATGACAAGGCGGCGTTTGCCGCATTAAGGGCGGTGTTGCATGCGCTGCGCGACCGATTGCCGCCGGAGAATGCGACTGAGCTCGCCGCCCAGCTGCCGATGCTGATCCGCGGGATGTATTACGAGGGGTGGGATCCGCTGAAAGGACCAAGCCGGATCCGCCATCAGCAGGAATTCTTTGATCTGGTCGGAGCTCAGCTCAAGGAGCACGCCGAGTTGCGCGATGTGCGGCGCGTCACCAAGATCGTGTTCGGCGTGCTCGCCAAGCGCCTTAGTGCCGGCGAGAGGGAGAAAATCTTGCGCACCCTCCCTCAGGACATCCGGGAGCTGTGGGCAAGCGAGCCGCTGAAAGTATCGGTCAAAGAGATCATGTCAAAGAACGTGGTCTGGGTCGAACCCGATCTCTCGCTGCAGGAGGCGGCACGAAAAATGCGGGACCTCGATATCGGGTGTCTTCCGGTCGGTCAGGACGACCAGTTGATCGGCATAATTACCGACCGCGATATTGCCTGCCGCGCGGTTGCCTCGGACGGGGATGTCGCAAAGATGACGGTCGCTGCCGCGATGTCAAAGAGCATCACCTATTGCTTTGATGATCAGGATGTGGGCGAAGCAGCGCGTCTGATGGAGCAAAAACAAATCCACCGCCTGCCGGTGCTCAATCGGCAGAAGAAAACGGTCGGCATCCTCTCTCTCGGCGATATCGGCCTTCACGCACCGCACGATTTGACCGGCGCACTCGTCGCGGCGATCGCCCGCCGCACCGCCCGCACAGGAACGGAGCATCGAGTGAACGGCTCCGCCGCGCCCCGCTCGGGCGATGCCGGGGCAGGCCGCTAGCGGAACATTTCGTGAAGAAATTGCGGCGGCGGCCGAAAAGCCCGGCTCTCCGGACCGTTCGATCCCGCCCGCGGCGCCGCGATGCGCTCGCGTTTCGGCAGCGCCGTGTCGGTGATCCAGGCCAATCCCTCCGGCACTTGGCTGGCCGCGAACACGCGCACTTCGCCCGGCAGCAGAAAGCGGAGGGCCTGCACCGTATGGCGGATCCAGGCGACGTCGGTGACGATCGCCACGCGCTCCCAGAGCGGGGCATGCCCGCTTCCCAGATTGATCTCTTCCCACAGGGCGCCCGGATAGCGCGAACGGATCTCATAATAAAGGCGCAGCCGGCGGTGCCATTCGAGCGCCTTTTCTATCGCCGGCAGCAGGACGTCGGAGCAGTCCTTCTTGGTCACCCGCCCCTTGACCACGATGCCGACCACATTGTCGGGAAGACCTTCGATAAGCTCGATCATCGGCTGTTCCTGAGATTTCGCGGCGGCGGACCGAGGTAGCGATCGGCCATGCCGCCGCGCGACAAGGGTTGCTTTGTTTCTCCGTCAGAACTTGACCTTGAATTCTCCCTGGACCTCGTCCTCGACACCGGGAATGTTGGCGATCGTCTTGCGCTGCGCATGCATGTATTCAAGACCGATGTCGATGAACGCGACCGGGCTCCAGATCACATTGGCGTGCGCGGTATAGATCTGCTTGTTGACGCCGGTCGCGGCCTGCACCGGGCCGACCAATTGCGGGGACACGTCCTGATGACGAATGCCGAAGGCGATGTTCGAGCGCCAGTTCGGGGCCCACCAGTGCTGGTAGCCGACGGCGCCGAACCATTCGGTGACCGGCTTGACGATGATGCTGGCCGCCGCCGCCGCGGTGGTCGGCCCGCCGGCGCGGCCGTAGAGGGCGGTGCCGGGGGCGCAGTCGCCGGCGGTGTCGATATAGACGCCGCAACCGCCGAAATTCGTTTCTAGACCGCCGCTGGTGACGCCGTAATTATAGCGCCCAAGACCGCTGCCGGCGCCGAACTGGAAGACTAGGTTGTCCTTGGGCCAGAAGGACCACGGCTTGACGTTGCCGGTAAAGCCGCCGCCATAGCCGAGGAAGTTGCGGCTGATCAGGTGGCCGTCCTGGATCTCGAGGTCGCGCAACACCCCCTGCACGCGCAGATGCCCCCACGGCCGGACGATCTGCAGATAGCCGGCCCAATCCGGCATCACGCTCTTGGTCGGGTTGACCGCCAGGACCGAGGGGGTGCCGACGCCGTCAACGGCCGGGATCGCCGAGGTGTCGCTGAAGATTTCGCCGCCCGGCGTGAAGAGATCGGTCTGCGGCGACTCGGCGGCGATCGCAAAGCTCAGACCCGGCCACGGCAGCTCCCCGGTGTAGCGCAATTGCGGCAGGCGCGAGGGGCCCCACTGTCCGGCGGTGCCGCCGAAATCGATCGTCTCGGGGTTGGCGCTGAGATCATTGAGGGTGTCGAAGGCCTGGCCGGCGAGCCAGCCGCCCAATGTGCCGTAGGCCAGGCGCAGGCGCGGCAGCAGGTTGTTCGAGACGTGGTTCAAGCCGTTGCAGCTCAGATTGTTGCAGCCAAGCCAGTCGAACTCGAACACGGTGCCGGCCTCGCCATAGGGGGTCGGCGTGCGCGTCTCGACGCGCAGGCGCGATTCGCGCGCGGTCATCTGAAAGACGCCGTTGCCGCGCGCCCGCGGGTCAAAGGTCGGCGCGCTGAAGATCAGGCCGCCGACGCTCTGCCCGTGCAGATGCAGCGGCGTCGCCTCCGCCTGGCCGGCTTCGCCGATGACCGGGGTCTGGACGTTGCCGTTGACCGGGCCGCCCTGGAACCAGTAGCTGACGTCGAGATTGACGTAGCCGCCGACGCTCAACGAGGTGTTGGTGCCCGGGATCAGGATCGAGCGCGGGAAGCTGCCGGCCAGCGCTGGTGCGCCCGGCGCGACCGGCCGGGCACCGAGCGCTAGCTGCTGCTGCAGCTGGTCGATGCGCTGCTGCAGCAATTGCTGGTTGGCGCGCAAATCCGCCAACTCATCGGCCTGCGCCCGCGGCAATCCGGCCGCAAGCGCGGCGAGGGCGGCAATTCCGCCAAGCGCCCCGACCTTCCACCTCTCAGTTACCGCTTTTCCGGTCATCGTTTTCCCCGACAGTCAAATTGGCAGAATGATCCAGGCGAATTCCTCCTCACCATGGTCATTCCCCACTCTGCCGTCTGCGCCAGCCCGGCAGGCTCCAGAGCCTGCCGGGGCGCTGGCTGGGGCAATTTTTTATTGTCAGAGCAATAGGCACCAACCGTTCCGCGGAATTCGTCAGAACTTGACCTTGAATTCTCCCTGGATCTCGTCCTCGACACCGGGAATGTTGGCGATCGTCTTGCGCTGCGCATGCATGTATTCAAGACCGATGTCGATGAACGCGACCGGGCTCCAGATCACATTGGCGTGCGCGGTATAGACCTGCTTGTTGACGCCGATCGCGGCCTGCACCGGGCCGACCAGTTGCGAGGACACGTCCTGGTGCTGGATGCCGAAGGCGACGGTCGAGCGCCAATTCGGGGCCCACCAGTGCTGGTAGCCGACGGCGCCGAACCATTCGGTGACCGGCTTGACGATGATGCTGGCCGCCGCCGCCGCGGTGGTCGGCCCGCCGGCGCGGCCGTAGAGGGCGGTGCCGGGGGCGCAGTCGCCGGCGGTGTCGATATAGATGCCGCAACCGCCGAAATTCGTCGCCAGACCGACATCGCTGGCGCTGTTCATATAGCGGCCGATCCCGTCGCCGGCGCCGAACTGGAATTGCAGGTTGTCCTTGGGCCAGAAGGACCACGGCTTGACGTTGCCGGTAAAGCCGCCGCCATAGCCGAGGAAGTTGCGGCTGATCAGGTGGCCGTCCTGGATCTCGAGATCGCGCAACACCCCCTGCACGCGCAGATGTCCCCACGGCCGGGTGATCTGCAGATAGCCGGCCCAATCCGGCATCACGCTCTTGGTCGGGTTGACCGCCAAGACCGAGGGCACGCCGACGCCGTCAACCGCCGGGATCGCCGAGGTGTCGCTGAAGATTTGACCGCCCGGCGTCCAGACGTCGGTCTGCGGCGACTCGGCGGCGACCGCAAAGCTCAGACCCGGCCACGGCAACTCCCCGGTGTAGCGCAATTGCGGCAGGCGGACGACGCCCCATTCGCCGACCGGGCCGCCGAAATCGATCGTCTCGGGGTTGGCGGCGAGATCAACGGTGGTGCCAAAGGCCTGGCCGGCGAGCCAGCCGCCCAATGTGCCATAGGCCAGGCGCAGGCGCGGCAGCAGATTGTTCGAGACGTGGTTCAAGCCATTGCAGCTCAGATTGTTGCAGCCGAGCCAATCGAACTCGAACACGGTGCCGGCCTCGCCATAGGGGGTCGGCGTGCGCGTCTCGACGCGCAGGCGCGATTCGCGCGCACTCATCTGAAAGACGCCGCTGCCGCGCGAATGCGGGTTGAAGGTCGGCGCGCTGAAGATCAGGCCGCCGACATGCTGCCCGTGCAGATCAAGCGGAGTGAACAGCGCCTGGCCGTTTTCGCCGATGACCGGGGTCTGGACGTTGCCGTTGACCGGGCCGCCCTGGAACCAGTAGCTGACGTCGAGGTTGACGTAGCCGCCGATGCTCAACGAGGTGTTGGTGCCCGGGATCAGGATCGAGCGCGGGAAGCTGCCGGCCAGCGACGGCGTGCCCGGCGCGACCGGCCGGGCGCCGAGCGCCAGCTGCTGTTGCAGCTGGTCGATGCGCTGCTGCAGCAATTGCTGGTTGGCGCGCAAATCCGCCAATTCGTCGGCCTGCGCCCGCGGCAATCCGGTCAACAGGGCCACCGCCGCGGTCAGCGCGCCAATCGCCTCGAAGGCGCCGATCCTCCTCGTTTTGGTCATCGTTGCCCTTCCCCCGATAACTCAATGGTTGAGCTGTCTTGCGCAGATCGCACAGCTCGCGGGGGGAAACCATCCATCGGGCTGTTTGAAAATCGCTGGAAGTTAAGATTTAAATCTTAAAGATAAAGATTTAAATCCAATGCCCGGGATGAGATTGGGCGATCAGGCCGGAACATCCCGCTGTGTCGCGGCGGGAAATCGAACCATCTCGCTTGCCGCCCGTGTCGGGAGACCGGGACGCGCCGATAACAAGCGGCTCATGCCGTGGCTGTGGCAGCCGATGGCGGCGGCAGGATCGGGCTTGAAGAGGATGATATGAGATTGAGATTCGATTGATGATGTCGGCGCCTGTCAACGCGGGCATGGAGGTCGCCTGTCGCCAACTCGACCTGCCGGCGATCGATAATGCCGCCATCTGTGGCATTATTGCCACAAATTCTCGGCGGATGCCTCGGGGCTGGCGTTCGCAAAAGCGGCGATATCGCCGGACCGTGGCGTTTTTGCCACCAACTGTGCCGCTTCCGCCGGCTCGCTCGATACGGGCAACCCCGCCCCGGCGCGCTGCGCATTCCGGGGCCTTGCGGACGGGTAAAACTGTCAGTTGTATATCGCGCCGGTGCCGGGCTTACTCCGCCGCGCCGGGGCGCAAGGACGGCCGGCGCCGGTACAGCACGTCGATCACATCGCCGCGATGCCGCAGGTTGAGCTTGCCCAGCAGGTTGTGAACATGGGTCTTGGTCGTCGCCAGGCTGACGTTCAACTGGCGGGCGATGTTTTTGTCGCTGAGCCCCGCCGCGATCAGCTCGG
>Ga0209061_1002005_pt1 | contig 28818 bp, 23 predicted proteins | sample Coa_R1_10_FD_187157 | JGI IMG/M metagenome (GOLD analysis project Ga0209061, IMG submission 187157) | Surface soil microbial communities from Centralia Pennsylvania, which are recovering from an underground coalmine fire - Coalmine... | ecosystem: Environmental > Terrestrial > Soil >... | reverse complement strand
TGCCCGCGCGCCGCGCGAGGTCCTCCCGCACGTCGAACCTGATCATCCAGCTCAGCACGTCCTTCGGCATGTCCGACGCCGACAGGGTCACGGTACCGGAGTACGGCTGGTAGGCCTTGTTCAGCGCGGATACCTCGCTGTCGAGCTGCGCGACGGAAATCCGCTGGTTGCCCACGATCGCCGCCGCGCCCATCTGCATCGAGGAGCAGCCGGTGATCACGGCACCGGCGGCTGCGGCGGCCGCGGCCGCCCTGATCACGGTGACCGCCCTGGCCGGTGTGCCGAGCACAGCGATGTCCCTCCTCACGACTTCCCTGTTACCGGTTCCCGCGCCGGCGCGGACCCCGCCGCGCGGCCTGCCGGGACCGCGTGGTCCGCGGGCGCCGCGGGGCCGCCGGACACGGCGTCGATGACACCGGCGCACCATGCCAGCATCTCCCTGTCGCGCAGGACCCGCCCCGGCCCCGCCTTCGGCGCCGGCACCAGCATCGTACGCACCGCCGGCTTGAGCACCGTCTTCGGGTACAGCCGCTGCACGCGGACCTGCCGGGAGTCCGGCAGCTCCACGGGCGCGAACCGGACGTGGCTGCCCTGCAGCGTGATGTCGGACAGCCCGGCCTTCCGTGCCCTGGCGCGCAGCCGCGCCACCTCCAGCAGGTTGAGGACCGGTTCCGGCAGCTCGCCGTACCTGTCGTCGAGCTCCTCGGCCATCGCCATCACGTCGTCGTCGGAGTCGATCGCCGCGATCCGCGTGTACGCCTCGAGCCGCAGCTTCTCGCCCGGCAGGTAGCTGTGCGGGATGTGCGCGTTCACCGGCAGCTCGACCCGGACCTCCGCCCGCTCCGCGGGGCCCTCGCCCTTCAGCTCGCTGACGGCCTCCCCGATCATCCGCACGTACAGGTCGAACCCGACGCCGGCGATGTGCCCGGACTGCTCGCCGCCGAGCAGGTTGCCCGCGCCGCGGATCTCCAGGTCCTTCAGCGCGACGTACATGCCCGCGCCCATCTCGGTGTGCTGGGCCACGGTGGCGAGCCGCTCGTGCGCCGTCTCGGTGAGCGGCCGCTCCGGCGGGTACAGGAAGTAGGCGTAGGCGCGCTCGCTGCCGCGTCCCACCCGGCCGCGGAGCTGGTGGAGCTGGGCAAGGCCGTAGGTGTCGGCGCGGTCCACGATGAGGGTGTTGGCGTTCGGGATGTCCAGCCCTGACTCCACGATCGTGGTGGCCACCAGCACGTCGTACTTGCGCTCCCAGAAGTCCACCATGATCTTCTCGAGCACGTGCTCGTTCATCTGGCCGTGCGCGACCGCCACCCTCGCCTCGGGTACCAGCTCGGCGACCCTGGCCGCGACCTTGCCGATGGAGGCGACGCGGTTGTGCACGACGAAGACCTGCCCGTCGCGCAGCATCTCCCGCCTGATCGCTGCGGCGATCTGCTTCTCGTCGTAGGGGCCGACGAACGTCAGCACCGGGTGCCGGTCCTCCGGCGGCGTGAGGATCGTGGACATCTCCCTGATCCCCGCGACCCCCATCTCCAGGGTGCGCGGGATGGGCGTGGCCGACATGGACAGCACGTCCACCTCGGTGCGCAGCCGCTTGAGGTACTCCTTGTGCTCCACGCCGAACCGCTGCTCCTCGTCGATGATCACCAGGCCGAGCCTGGCGAACCTCGTCTCCGGTGACAGCAGCTTGTGCGTGCCGATCACCACGTCCACCGTGCCGTCGGCGAGTCCCCGCAGGGTCTCGGCCGTCTCGGCACCGCTCTGGAACCTGGACAGCGGCCTGACCTGCACCGGGAACGGCGCGTAGCGTTCACTGAACGTCGAGTAGTGCTGCTGCACGAGCAAGGTGGTGGGCACCAGCACGGCGACCTGCTTGCCGTCCTGCACGGCCTTGAACGCCGCGCGGACCGCGATCTCGGTCTTGCCGTAGCCGACGTCACCGCTGATCAGCCGGTCCATCGGCACCGGGCGCTCCATGTCGCGCTTGACTTCGTCGATGGCCGCGAGCTGGTCCGCCGTCTCCACGTAGGGGAAGGCGTCCTCCAGCTCGCGCTGCCAGGGTGTGTCGGGGCCGAACGCGTGGCCCGGCGACGCGTTGCGGGCGGAGTACAGCCGGATCAGCTCGGCGGCGATCTGCCGCACCGCCTTGCGCGCCCGGCCCTTGGCCTTGGCCCAGTCCGCCCCGCCGAGCCTGTGCAGGCTCGGCGCCTCACCGCCGGAGTACCTGGTGACCTCGTCGAGTGAGTCGGTGGGCACGTACAGCCGGTCGGGAGGCTGCCCGCGCCGGCCCGGCGCGTACTCGATGACCAGGTACTCCCGCGTCGCGCCCGCCGCGGTCCTGCTGGTCATCTGCACGTACCTGCCGACGCCGTGCTGCTCGTGCACAACGTAGTCGCCGGGCACGAGCTCCAGCGGGTCGACGCCGCGGCGGCGCCTGCTGGGCATCCGGCGCATGCCGGCGGTACCGGTACCGCCCGCCGGCGCGCCGGCCAGATCGCCTTCGGTGAGCACGGCGAGCCTGGCCGCAGGCCAGGTGAACCCGTGACCGAGCTGGCCCGTCACCACGTAGGGAACGCCGGGCTCGGGCGGCGCATCCGGCGAGCCGAGGCCGTCGAGGCGGGCCCCGAGATCCTCGCCGCGCAGCAGCTCGGCCAGCCGCTGCGCCGGGCCGTGCCCCTCGGTGACGAGGACGACCCGCCAGCCGCCGGACAGCCACCCCCGGATGTCCGCGATCATGCGGGCCACCTCCCCGCGATAGGCCGGCGCCGGGGAGGCATTGATGCCGAACGACGTGCGCGTGCCGTCATCGTCCGGCTCGGCGCCTGAGTCCTCCGCGGGGGGCCGCACGGCGCCCCCCCGCGACCGCGTGCCCTGCTGGGCGTCCTGCTGGCCGGCGCCGAACGGCGTGATCGTCCACCAGGGCAGGCCCCGGTCCGCCGCCGCCTGGCGGACACGGGATATCGGCTGGAACGCGGCGGCACCGAGGTCGATCGGCGCCTGGCCCCCGGCTGCGGCGTTCACCCACGATGCCTGGAGGAACTCCTTGCTCGTGCTGACCAGCTCGGCTGCCCGTGCGCGGATGCGCTCCGGGTCGCAGGCGACCACGATGCCGCCCGCTGGCACGTAGCCGGTGAGCAGGTCCATCCGCTCGGCGAGCACGGGCGCGAACGCCTCCATGCCCTCGACCGCTATCCCGTCCGCGATCTTGCCGAGCACGTCCGCGAGTCCCGGGTGCTCGTCCGCGAGTTCCTTCGCCCGCTCCCGCACCGCGGGGGTGAGCAGGAGTTCCCTGCAGGGCGGCGCCCACAGCCCCCGGGGGGCGTCCGCGATGCTGCGCTGGTCGGCCGCGCTGAAGTACCGGATCTCCTCGGCGACCTCGCCGAAGAACTCGATCCGCACGGGGTGCTCGTCGGTCGGCGGGAACACGTCGATGATGCCGCCGCGGACGGCCAGGTCGCCACGGTTGCTCACCAGGTCGGTGCGCACGTAGCCGATGTCGGTGAGCCGGGCGAGCAGCTCGTCGGGATCGCATGCCTGCCCGGCTCGCAGCCGCACGGGCTCCAGGTCGCCGAGCCCCCCGACGACCGGCTGCAGGAGGCTCCTCACCGGGGTGACGACGGCCGTGAGCGGCCCTGCCGCCTCATCGGCGGCGTCCGGATGGGCCAGCCTGCGGAGCACGGCGAGCCGCTGCCCGACCGTGTCTGCCCGCGGCGAGAGCCGTTCGTGCGGCAGCGTCTCCCAGCCGGGGAAGCATGCCACGCTGCCGCCGGGCAGGAACGAGCGGAGCGAGGATGTCAGGTCATCGGCTTCGCGGGCGGTGGCCGTGACGGCCAGCACGAATCGCCCGGGGCACGCCGCGATAGCCGCGGTCAGCACCGGCCGGAGCGCCGGCGGCGCGACGAGGTCGGCGCCGCCGCCACCCCCATCGCCGCGGGCAGCTTCGTCGAGGGCCTCCCGCAGCCGGGGGTCGCCGGTGACAGCGCTGAGGAGTCCAGCAAGGCTCATGGCATTCGCAGGTTGCGTGGTCGGCATGGCGTGATGTCGCGGTCGTGCAGCCGGCAGCCCGTAGCCGGGTACCTGGCGGCATGGCGGCGGGTGTCCGGCAGCACGATGCGGGACGGCGCGCTGGCGCGCTCCCGGGGTCCGCGCGGCGCTGCCGGCGGCCTTGCCTCATCCGGGGCGCGGTTCGCGGGCAGCGCGCAGCCTCCGCCTTCGCGGGAAGCCGGGTCCCCATGCCTTACCACGACTCCTGCTAGCTTACGCGCCATCCCGTGCATGTCGTCACGCCCGGCCCGGCACGCCTCCGGAAGCCCGCTCGCATCCCGCTGCAGTGCCCCGCCAGGACCAGCCGCAGCGGCCCGCCAGGACCGGCCACGATCCCCGCCGCCCGCCGGGCGCGGGCCGTTCCCGCGGGCACACGGCCCGCGGCCGCTGGGCCGGCAGGCAGGGCATACTCCCGGGCGGCTCGCACGGACCCGCAAGGACCGTCCCCGCCGGCCGGTATCTGGCGAACACCCACGAAGGTCTATTACTTTGCGTCGTCGTAGTACTACCCTTCGTTTCTATGAGGTCAGCCGCCGGTAACAGGGCCGCCAAGGACAGGACCGACGGCCATGCGGGCGGTACTGTCGTCCGCATGGGCGAGGGGGCAGCGGGCGCAGGAGGTACCGCCGCGGGCAGCGGGCCAGGCGCGGCCGGCACGGCCCCGGCGTGCGGGGACGGTGCCGCGCAGCGGGCCGTCCGGCGCGCGCGGCAGGCCGCAAGCCGGGCACGCCAGGCGGCGGCGAGCGAGGCAGAACGCGCCGGCCGCGTCCGGGAGATGTTCGCCCGCCCGGTTCACGACTACATGTACAAGGCTCTCGGCAGGCCCGTCGCCGTGCTTCGGGCCGGGGGAACGGCGCCGCTGGAGGAACTTGGCCTCGACGAGCTTCGCGCGGGGGGGTTCGAGATCACCGTCACGACGGTGGACCAGGACCACCCCGCGACCAGGGCCGCGCTGGCAGCGGGGGGCACGGGGACGGAGGGCACGGGGACATGGCCCTCCGGGAGAACCGGCCAGGAGCCCCGTGCGCCGGCGGGCAGCGGGGCCGCACTCCCCGAGGGCGGGACCGGCCGCAGCGGGCAGCATGACCCGGGGGGCCTGCGGGGGCAGCATGACCCGGGGAGCCTGCCAGGGCAGCACGGCTCCCGGGGGCAGGCAGGACCCCCTGGCACGGGCACGCCCGTCCCCGGCGACACGCCCATCCTCGGCGACCTGCGGAGCATCCCGCTGCCGCCCAGGTCGTTTGACATTCTCTACTGCGCCCTGCTGCTTGAGCGCATACCACACGCCACGCTGGTGCTTGACCGCTTCCTCGCCGCGCTGCGGCCCGGCGGCCTCATCCTGCTGCGTGCCCGCGACAGGGACTGCGCGGCCGCCGCGCTCGACCGCCTCCTGCCCGAGGTGGCACGGCGCGTCATCTGGGCCCGGCTGCACCCGGGCGAGCCCGGCCCGTTCCCCGCCGTCTACGACCCCCTGGCCTCAGAACGCGGCATCCGGGCATACGCCGCCCGGCGCGACCTCGTGATCATCCGGCGGGAAACCGCGCGTACGCCGCCCGGCGCGCCCAGCCGGCTCGCCGACGCCGTCTCGGCCGCCCGCACGTTCATCGCGTGGCTGAGCCGGGGGCGGCTGACCGATGCCCACGACGAGCTGCTGTACGTGATCCGCCGCCCTGAGGACCGGTTCGCCCGCCTCGTCTAATCCGGAGGAATGCTGCCGGTTCCTGTGGGAAGGGCGGGGTGACAGAGGCCGCAGGCGGCACGCCCGTGGAACGGCAGCTGCCGGTATAGCCGCGGAACTGCCATGTTTCTCCGTATGGTTGTACGGCACGGTTGTACGCCGGCAGCCGCAGGCTGCGAGGCCAGCGGCGGCCATGGAGGGAGCGGGAGTGAGCGGACTTGGGCGCTGAGGCTTCGCCGGGGCTTCCCGGCGAACTGATGGAGTGGCCCGCGTGGACCCTGAGCGATACCCAGCTCGCGGATCTCGAGCTGCTGACGTCCGGCGTGTTCTGGCCGGTCTCCGGCTACCTGGGAGCGGCGGACCTGGCCGCTATCGCGGAGCGCGGCACCCTGGCAGACGGGACTCCCTGGCCGGTGCCGGTGACGCTGGACGTCCCGCCGGACGCCGTGCCGGCGGGCGCTGACCGGCTGGTACTCCAGGACCAGGAGGGCACGCCGCTCGCCGTCCTGAGCATCGCGGAAAGACTGCCCGCTCACGGCCAGGGCGGCGGCCACGAGCCACCGGGCGGCCTGCTGCGCCTGGCCGGCCCCGTGAAGGCGCTGCGCGAGCCCGAGCACGGGCCGTTCCGGAACCTGCGCAGGCAGCCGTCGGAGGTGCGGGCCGAACTGCCCGGCGGCCCCGTGCTCGCCTACGCGACCCGGAGCCCCCTGCATGGCCGCCACATCGGCCAGTTGCGGCACCTCGCCGACCAGATGAAGGCCACGCTGCTCCTGCTTCCCCTCGTGGCGGGGCCGGCCGGGATCGTAGCCGAGGCCGGAGCGCTGGTGCGCGCCGTGCTGGCAGCGCGTCAGCATCTTCCCGCGAGCACGCTCGTGATACCCGTGCCGCTGGCCCCCAGGGACGGCGGGCGGAGCGCCGAGCTGTGCGCCCGTGCCGTCGCCGCCGCCGCCTACGGCGCGACGCACCTGCTCGCCGACCCAGCGGACCTGCTGGGCATCACCGCCGGCGAGACGAACGGGAACGGCGGGAAGAACAGCACGGTGACCCTGCCGGGCGCACCCATCCCGGTCATTTCCGTCGGCGAGTGGGCCTACGACCCGATGTCGGAGGTGTGGCGGCCCCTCGCGCTCATCGAGCCCGGAGCCGAGCGCAGCGAGCTGACCGAGGACGAGCTCGCCACTCTGCTCGATCGCGGCGACCAGATCCCCGCCTGGTTCACGCCGGAGAGCGTCGCCCGCGAGCTGCGCCTGGCGCGCCCTCCCCGGAGGGAGCGCGGCCTGGTGATCTTCTTCACCGGCCTGTCGGGATCGGGCAAGTCCACCATCGCCCGCGGCCTGTGCGACGCGCTGGCCGAACGCGGCGGCCGGACCGTCTCGCTGCTCGACGGCGACCACGTCAGGAAGCTGCTGTCAGCCGGGCTGACGTTCTCCCCCGCCGACCGTAACCTGAACGTCGTCCGAATCGGGTACGTGGCCGCCGAGGTGGCGCGGCACGGCGGCATCGCGATCTGCTGCCCCATAGCCCCGTACGCTTCGGCACGCGCCCGTGTCCGCGAGATGACCGCCGAGGCGGCAGGCGATTTCCTGCTCATCCACGTCGCCACCCCGCTGGAGGTCTGCGAAGCGCGGGATCGCAAGGGCCTGTACGCGAAGGCCAGGGCTGGGCTGATCAGCAACTTCACCGGCATATCGGACCCTTACGAACAGCCGCGTGACGCCGACCTCGTCATCGATACGTCGGCCATGAGCCGCCAGGATGCCGTCAGCGCGGTGCTCGGCCTTCTCACCAAGGGCGGCTGGCTGCCCGGCACTGAGGACGCCCAGGCACGGCCCGCCCGTCCCGCCGTCCCCCCAGGCCCGGCCGTCAGGCCGCTCTTACCGGCCCGGCGGGTCCGGGCCGTCAGGCCCGGCGGGCGGCCGGTGCCGGGGGCGTTGGTGCGGCCTGCGGCGTGGGCCGGGCACAGCCCAGCCGGCCAGGCGGCCGGGCCAGCGGCCCGGGGTGTGCCCCGCCGGCCCAGCGAGCATGGCCCGGCGGTGTTCCGCGCCGGCCCGTGGAAGCGGCCGGTGCACCCCGCACGGCAAGCCGTGCGGCACCTGGCGGGCACACGGGCACACGGGCCATCACGGCACGCAGGGTGTTACGGCGAGCACCACAGCGGGGATCTGGGGGTTCCGGGGCCGCCCCCGGCTAATCCTCGTCCTCGGCCCGGGCGCCCTCCTCGATCCGCTCCCGGAATCCGGCTGCCCGGTCCCTAATCCCGCGCATCCCGGAGACCAGCGCCCCGGACATGGCGTCCCGCTGCCTGGACAGCAGGACGAAGCTCAGCAGGCCACTGATCAGCAGGGCGAACGCGAACAGCAGGAGGCCGCCGATCCCAGCCAGGCGGAGCAGGACAAGCACCACGACGAACAGCAGAAGCCGTGCCGCTGTGTAAGCCAGTGTGGAGCGCATAGCGCCTTTCAGTGTATGGCACCTTGTGGCACCGTTCATGGGCGTGATCCGTTACCAGGGTCGCGGAGCAGGCGGGCGAACAGCGCGGGATCGATGTTGCCTCCGGACAGGACCGCCACCCGCGTGCGCGCGGCGGGCAGCTCATCGCCGCGGAACAGGCAGGCGGCCACCGCCGCCGCGCCGCCCGGCTCGGCGACCAGGCGGGCCCCGAAGGCCAGCCGCCGCACGGCCGCGAGCATCTCCTCGTCACTGACCGTCACGATCCCGGCGAGATGCTCGCGCATGTGCGCGAACGGCAGGTCTCCGACGCGTTCCACCCGGAGCGCGTCCGCGACTGTCCGCCGGACCGACTCGGCCGGCCACGCGACAGGCTCGCCCTTCCGCAGCGAGTCACGGGCGTCCGCGGCGAACTCGGGTTCCACCCCCACGATCGCGGTCCTGGGGCATGAGGCGTGGATCGCGACGGCGATGCCGGAGATCAGGCCGCCCCCGCTGACGGGAACGACGACGAGGTCCGCCCCGGGGCAGTCCGCGGCTATCTCCAGGCCGATGGTGCCCTGCCCCGCGATCACCCGCCTGTCATCGAACGGCGGTATAAGCACCCTTCCCTGCCGGGCGACGAGTTCGGCGGCGGCGGCGACGCGGGCCGGCATCGTCGGCTCCACGGTGACAAGCTCCGCCCCAGCGGCCCGGATCGCGTCCGTCTTGACCGCCGGCGCCGTTTCCGGCACCACCACGGCCGCGGGCACGCCGAGCAGGGCCGCGGCGTAGGCGACCGCATACCCATGGTTTCCGCTGGAGTGCGCGACGACACCCCGGCGCCTCTCCTCCGCTGGCAGGGCGCTGATCGCCGCATAGGCCCCGCGCAGCTTGAACGAGCCGACCGGCTGGAGTGACTCCGGCTTGACGAGCAGCCCGGGCGACAGCGCGGGCACGGGCAGCAGCGGAGTGTGCACCGCCACGCCGTCCAGCCGCTGCGACGCCTCCCTGATCTCCCCCGCCGACACGAGTTCTGGCACCATGTCATCACCTTAGGGCAGGCCGGGCGGGCACCAGGGAACACGAATTTCCTGAAATCTAGGCAGAAAGCACTCGTTTACCGCCAAACTTGGTAGCGGCCGTGGCGGTCGTTGCCGGCGGCCCAAGATCCGAACGCGGCGCTAGCGCGGAGGAGGCGAATGTGGAGGGCACTGACGAGCGGCTGCTCACGCCCGGCGAGGTAGCGGCTCTCTTCAGGGTGGACCCGAAGACCGTCACACGCTGGGCCGCCTCGGGCCGGATCACCAGCATCCGGACGCCCGGCGGGCACCGGCGGTTCCGCGAGTCCGAGGTACGCGCCCTGCTGAACGGCGGAACAGAGCCCCGGCCGTCGCCGCAGAGCTAGCCTGCGGGTGCCCCGCAGGACACGTCAGGGGCTCTTCGCGCCATCCCGGGGGTCGCGCACGCCGCCGTCACCGGGATTCTCCCTGGCGAACTCGAGGAACTCGCGCCGGAGCGCCTCGTCCCCCTCACGCCACAGCCGGCGGCGCTGCTCGGCTTCCTCTTCCGTCAGCGCCTGCTCCGCGAGACGGGCGTACTCGGCGTCCTGGGGGCCGATCTCCACGTACGCGTCACCGATGACGCGCCCCTCGTTGCCGGTCGCGGTCAGCGGAACCCTGAGGTTCCCGTTCGGTAGCCGTATGACGTACATCCCACGATCCCAGTGCCTCAGTGAACAGTTCGCGTTATCCAGATGCCCGTGACGGTCCCCGCCGTGCAGGGCGTGCCCTGCTGCCCCTGTGCCCGGGCGCCCCGCCATCTCCCTCCATGGCCTTTACCCCGCACCTGGCACCGGCCGTTTCCGCGGGCTGACAAGACCCGCGGCCGCTGGGACGGCAGGCGGGACACCTCTCACCGGCCGCTCGCACGGCTCAAAGGGCCCGTGCGCGCCAGCCGGTATCTGGAGAACGCTCCTAGATGCCATAGCGCCTGTTGAAGTAGAGCATCACGGTCAGCGCCGCCCGGGTGTTCCCGCTCAGCATGTCAACGAGGGCCGGGCGCTGCCGCGAGGCGATCGCGGCAAAGGCGTCCGCGAAGAACTCCTTGCGCCCGAGCCCGCCGCGCTGCCGGTGAAAGCCGCTGGCGAGATGAGGCTCGCACTGATCGTAGAGCGCACGGAACTCGGCCGAGTCCGATTGCCACTTTCCCGCGGGGGCGTCCAGGTCGTCGAGCGCGTGCCCGACCTCATGACACATCACGTCGGGTGTCGGCGACGGCCTGGTGCCCACGACGATTCTGCGCTCGCCGTATGCGCCGGCGCAGGCGTCCCAGGTAGCCCGCCCGGAGCGCAGGGGGACGCCGTGGAGCCCCGTCATGTGGTCGAGGTCAGGAACGCCGCCCGGGCCGACGTAGATCCCGTCGAGGCCCGCCACGAGCGTGGCCTTGATCTGCTGCGGGAGTTCGGCGAGCCTGTCGACCGCCAGGACGGTCTCCGGTGGCGGCGTCACGGCCGGGTCCCATTGCCGCCAGAGCACGGATTCCAGGCTGCCGCAGTGCCTGCGGCCGTCGCCGGTGCTGGGCTTGCCTGGCTCGTGCGGCTGCGCGAACGGCAACCGCGGCCGCACGGAACCGAGGCCGCCCTGCGGCGCGGCGGCCGCGGAATTCCGCGCCGGGAGGTAACTGCCTGCCGCTCCCCGCTGTGCGGCCACCTCGTACCAGGGCTGCTGCGGCTGCCCGGCCGCGCGCCCCGCCCCCCCGGCCCGTTCCCTGCCCGCCGCCGCGGCAGCACCCCCTGACCTGGCGCCGCTGGCCCTGCGCACGGGCAGCCAGCTGTTCCGCCCGGCACCTGCCGTCATGGCCGGCGTGCCAGGAGGCGCCGTGCCGGTATCGGGAGGCGCCGTGCCATAAGGCTCGGGCCGGACCCGCGCGCGTGCGTCCCCGGGCAGCCCAGCGCGTGCGTCCCCGGCCAGAGCAGGCGGCGGCTCGCCGCGGCGCGGCGCTCCATCGTCCCTGCCACCGCGGGCATCCCATGCCGCACGGGCCGCGGAGGGCCCGCAGTCCCCGCCCTGCTCTGCGCTTTCCCAGCGGTGCCTGCCCGCGATCTCAGAGCCGGCGTCGGGCCGGCCGGGCGCGCCGGCGGGACGGCCGCGGGGCACGTAGGGCCATCTGCCCCACGTCCTGTCGCGGCGTGCCGCCTCCCCGCCCCGGCCGGGGCGCGGCCAGCCCGTGTTCCCGCGCACATGGCCGAGCCAGCGGACGCGCTCCAGAAGACGCAACCGCATCCTTCGCACTCCCTGCCTCCAGCGCCGCCCGCCAGCTTACGGCGACTCACCGCACACGGTACGTTATCGTGACCTACAGTAAGCTCTAAACGATCAATGCGCAGCAGGCAGATCGTGCTCACTGCGCTTTTGCGTGCCCGTGCCGCCCGCCGGGCATGCCGCCCCCGGACGGCCGCCCCGCGGGCCGGCAGGAACCGGCCCGGCCCAACGCGGGCGCCGCCCTCGGCACCGTGCGCTCAGCCAGGCGCAAAGCCCGTGGCCGCTGGCCTGCAGGCGGGCAATGCTCCCGGGGAGTAACTTGACCGATCCCGGCACGGGCCGGCGTCGTCAACGGCTAGGCTGCGGCCATGTTGTTGCTCGGCGTCCTCTTTATCCTTTTTGGCACAGGATTCTGGCTTTACTGCCTCATCGACGCCGCACTCACCCCAGCCGCGGACTGCCGCGGGCTGCCCAGGCCCGCATGGGTCGCCGCGATCGCAGTGACGTACCTCCTCGGCGCCGCGGCCTGGTTCGCCGTCCGCCACACTGCCCGTGGCCGTGCTCCCCGGCTGCGCGCCCCCCGCAGGCACGCCAGCCGGTACCGCGCTGGCGGCGCCCCAGGTTTCCTGCGCCGCGGCGGCCCGCGGCCCGCGGGTTACCCGGACGGCGGGAACGTGCCAGGCTCCGGCGGTCCCGGTCCCGCCATCCGCGGCCCGCACACCAGCGGCCCCTGGCTGACCGGGCCGGGGGTGTCCGGCCCCGGCCTGTTCGGCCCGGGCGTGAGCGGTCCCGGCCTGTTCGGCCCGGGCGTGAGCGGTCCCGGCCTGTTCGGCCCGGGCGTGAGCGGTCCCGGCCTGTTCGGCCCGGGCGTGAGCGGTCCCGGGATATTCGGCACGGGGGTGGCGGGCCCCGGGATATTCGGCCCCGGCGGTTCCGGGAGGCCCAGAGGTTCCGGTGCGCCAGGCCCTGGTTTCCGCGGGCATGGCCGGTGGGGCACGGGACGGCGGAACGCCGGCGGCTCCTGGCCGCGCCGCCTGGTCAGGAAGTCACCGTCCGGCAACGCCGCGAAACCGGCCTGGCGGGCAGGTCCCGCGGGTCCCATCGGGCCGGACGACGATCCCGAGTTCCTGCGCAGCCTGGACCGCGTGATCCGCGGTACCCGGCAGCCCGGGGACGATCCCGGCCAGCCCGGCGGCGAGCAGGAGCCCTGACGCAGCGGCCGTGACGTAGCCGCCCTGAGCCGGGGCCCTGAGCCGGGGCCCTGAGCCGGGGCCCGGGCAGGGTCAGCGGCTACGGGCGAAGAACAGCACCGCGACGCCGACGGCGATGATGGCCGCGCCGATCCATTCGTGCAGGCTGGGACGGCGCCTGTCGATGCCCCATCCCCACAGCAGGCTCATGATGACGAAGACGCCGCCATAGGCGGCGTAGACGCGGCCGAAGGGGGCATGCTGCAGCGTCGGGATCACGCCGTAGCCGGCCAGGATGGCCCCCCCGGCCACGCCGAGCGGCCAGGGGGCACCTTCCCTGAGCCAGCGCCACATGAGGTAGCCGCCGCCGATCTCGGCGACGCCGGCGGCGAAGAACAGCCCGATTGCGCGCGCAACACCCATACCGGGAAGCTAGTGCACCTGCCTGCTGACACCGTGGGCACGGCGGGCTCCCCGCCGGCCTGGCGGGCCATTCCCCGCACCGTCCTGGGCGGACGGCGCGGGGCTGACGCGGACCGCGCGGGCTGACGCGGACCGCGCGGGACGGCGCCGGTGCACTGGCCCGGGGTCAGCCCGGCAGGCCGGCGTAGGAGTGCAGGCCGGTGATGAAGACCTGGACCACGAGCACGTTGAACACGAGGCACCCGAAGCCGAGCAACTGGATGTAGGCGGCCCGCTTGCCCCGCCATCCGGCGGTGGCCCTGGCATGCAGGAAGGCCGCATACACCACCCAGGTGATGAAGGCCCACGTCTCCACGGGGTCCCAGCCCCAGTACCTGCCCCACGCCTGGTCCGCCCAGATCGCGCCGGCGATGACCCCGAACGTCCAGATCGGGAAGCCGAACACCACGGTGCGGTAGGCGAGCCTGTCGAGCACCGCGGGGCCGGGGAGCCTTCCCATGATGCCCTGCCCGGCTGTGGCACGGCCCGCCCCGACGAGGCGGGCGTGCCGCTCGGCGAACAGGTAGACGGTCCCCATCACGGCGGCCACGAAGAAGACCCCGGTGGCGACGGTCATCGCGGTCACGTGGATCGCCAGCCAGTACGACTGCAGCGCGGGGACGAGCTGTCCCGCGGGCGTGTAGATGACCGTCTCCGCGAGGCCGAGGACGACCACCACGGACCCCATCACGAACATGCCCAGGTACCAGGCCCGGTACCGGACCATGACGGTGAAGAAGAACAGCACGGCCATGCAGGAGATCGCCACCACGAACTCGTACATGTTGCCCCACGGCACCCGGTGCACCGCGAGCCCGCGGGTCACGACGTTCAGCACGTGCGCGGCGAGGCCGACGGCGGCCAGCGTGACGGCCGCCCGCACCCACAGACCGGCGTCCCTGAAGGCAGGGCTGGCGGAGCCGGGCGCCGGGCGGCCGTCTGGTGCAGCGGCCGCAGCGGCAGGCGAGGATGCGGAGGCCGCGGAAGGCCCGGAGGCCGGAGGCCCGGGCACCGCCGAGGGCGGCTGCCCCTCCTTGACACCTGGTGCGACACCTGGTGCCGTCCCGCCCGCGGCGCTGCCTGCCGCACCGATGCCGGCGAGCTCGGGGACGGCTGCCTGGCGGGCCTGCTGCCTCCCCGCCGCCTCGCTCCTCCTGGGACGCCCGTAGGCGAAGTCGCCGGCGAAGGCGAGCAGCGAAAGCGAGTAGGTGACGATCGCGAGCAGCAGGAGGTCGTTACTGAGCTGGGCTAGGCCGGTATTGATGGACACGGCGCTCACTCTTACCCTTCATGACGGCAGTGCTTATCCAAAAGGTTCGCGTTCTTCAGGTTTCCGCACCGGCCCCCGCTGTCACCCGCACCGTCATCTCCGCCTCGCACGGTCCGCCGCGGAAGCGCCGTCAGCCCGTGCTCGCCGGCCGGTATCGGGACAGCGGTCACGGCGCTGGATCCGCGTGACCGGCCGTGAGGTTCTCCCCGCCGCCTTCCGCCGGCTGGCCGCCAGGGGGCGGCCCGTCCCCGCCGCCGGGGGGCGGGCCGCCCTGGTGCGCGGACCTGAGCGTGGCCGCGAGCTCGGTGAACTCGGCGTCGAAGCCGCCGCCGACGTCGTGGCGCGGCAGGCCGGCCACCTCCGCCACCGTGGCGCCGCCGGCACCGCGCCAGGCACGGACGAACACCCGCCGCCGCCGGACCACGAAGGACAGCAGCAGGCCGAGCAGCGCCGCGGCCGCGGAGATCAGCGCCGGTATCTGGCCGGGGTCATGGTTGATGGCCAGGCTCACCCACTGCCGGTACCCGGTGAAGGTGATCGTGCCCTGGCCGCCGGGCAGCTTCATCGACTGCCCGGGCGTCAGCACCTGCGGCTTGACGGGCAGGCGGTGCATCGCCGCGGTGTCGAGCTCGTACACGGACTGCGGCGCGCCGGAGTTCATCCCGAGGTTCCCGCTGTAGGCGATCAGGCTCACCGCCGGGGCGTAGGCGGCCGGGAACGCGGACTGGAGCTGCCCGCCCACGTCCACCGCGGTGGGCAGGAAGATCCCGGCGAAGCCGAGCTGCTGCGGCTGGGCGTCGGGGACCTTCACCACGCCCTCGGACAGGTAGCTGGACATGTCCTGGGGCACGAACGGCGTCGCCTGGTCGTAGACCACCTGGCCGCGGGAGTCGGTCACCCGGAACACCGGGGCGTACCCGTGCCCGAGCAGGTACACCTTGGCGCCGTCGATGCTCAGCGGATGGTTGACCTGCAGGTCGCCGGTGCGGGCGGGGCCACCGGGCTGGGCGGTGTACCTGACGTGCGCGTCGAAGGACAGCGGCTGCTCCCGCTGCGGTCCCGACGTGACGTAGCGGGCTGTGAAGCGCTCGAGCGTGAGGGTGAACGGCGGCAGGTCGGCGGCGCTGACCAGGCGGCCGGGGTGGAATTCGTCGAGCGCCGTCACGGTGTCGGCGAACGTCTGCCCGGACACCAGCAGCCGGTCCGCCTTGTAGCCGAACAGCCCGCCGAGCGCGACGGAGAACAGCACCCCGAGCAGCGCCACGTGGAAGAGCAGGTTGCCGGCATCCCGCAGGTATCCCTTCTCCGCGGATACCCAGCCGTCTCCCCGCTGCAGCCGGAACCTGCGTCCCGCCAGCACCGCGGCCGCGGCGGCCGTCACGCCGTCCACCGGCATCGCCGTGGCGTACCTGACGGCGTGCGGCAGCCTGGACAGGTTCTTCGGGGCACGCGGCGGCAGGGCACGCGCCGAGCCGAGGAGCCGCCAGGCCCGCGGTACCACGCACCCGGCGAGCGAGATGAAGAGCAGGATGTAGATGGCCGCGAACCATGGCGAGCCGAAGACGTCGAAAAGGCCGAGCCTGGCGAGGATGGGCGCCAGCGCCGGGTGCGCCTTGTAGTAGCTCTGCACCGCGGCGGCGTCGATCCCCTGCTGCGGGATCACCGAGCCCGGCACGCTCCCCGCGGCGAGCAGGAAGAGCAGGATGAGGGCCGTGCGCATCGAGGTGAGCTGCCGCCATGCCCACCGCGCCCATCCGGGGAGGCCGAACGGACGCGGGCCGGGCCCCCCGGGGAAGGCAGGAGGCGCCGCTGGCTCGCCCGGCGTGCCGCCGGGCGACCGCACCGCCCCGGGCGTGCGTACCTCCGCCATCAGGTCACCGTCCTATGCCGCCGCCTCACGATGATCCGGCGGTGATGTCAGCCAGCATGGCGTTGAGGCCGGAGTAGCTCGACTCGCCGATGATCCGGCCCGCGATGTGACCGCTCCGGTCGATCAGGAGCGTCGTGGGGATGCCCCCGGGCGACACCGTGCCGCGGAACGCGAGCGCGAGCTCGTCGCTGGGATCGTTCAGGCTCGGGTAACGGATGCCGTAGTCGCGCATGAACGCCTCCGCGCTGGCAGGCGAGTCCCGGATGTCGATGCCGAGGAACCGGACGCCCCTGGACGCGTACTTCTGGGAAAGTGCGGCGAGCGTCGGCGCCTCCGCGCGGCAGGGTGAACACCAGGAGCCCCAGAAGTTGAGGACCACCACCGTGCCGCGGTACGCGGACAGGCTCAGTTTCGAGCCGCTGAGCGTGGTACCGGAGATGTCGGGGGCGGCCGGGCGGTCACCCGGCTTGAACATCTGGGCTCCCGTGTTGCCGGTCACGAAGCTGGCCCCGTTGCTCTTCGGCGTGTTGGCGGCTATCGGGCCGCTCGCGCAGGCGCTGACGGCCAGGCTGCCCGCGACGGCCATCGAGGCTGCCGCGACGGCACGGCGCCCAGTGAGACGGTGCCGCCTCCCGGCTGGCGACCGTCGGCCGGCGGTGCTTTCGCGGCGGCCCGCGCGAGCCGCCGGCACTGGTGGCTGCGGCGGGAGCCATGCACGCAGTGGCGGGGCACACGAGCATGCAAAGGCGGCACGAACGCCTCTGGCCAGCAATGCCAGCGAGCTGATGAACACCGGCGGATCTCCCCGGGCACAGATCTCCTACAAGAGGTAGTACCGTGCCCTATTGTGCCGCATCACCCGGGGCCACCGCACGCCGGGCCGGCTCCACGTAGGTCACGCCGGTGATCCGCTCGCCGGTGTAGGTGAAGCTGGTCACGCTGGCCAGCGCGCACTGGCGGCGCGCCGGATGGTGCCAGAGCCTGCGGCGTGCCACGTGCCGCCGCGCCACCCAGATCGGAAGCTGGTGGCTCACGCAGACCGCCTCGTGCCCCCGTGCGGCGTCGCGCGCGTCGGCCATCGCGGCGAGCATCCGCTCCGCGATCTCCCGGTACGGCTCGCCCCAGGAGGGCAGGAACGGGTTCCGCAGGTACCACCAGTGCTCGATCCTGCGGAGAGCCCCGTCGCCCACGCCGAAGACGAGTCCCTCGAAGTGGTTCCACGGCTCGATCAGCCGCTCATCGATGACCGGGTCGAGGCCGAAACGCTCCGCGACGGGCTCGGCGGTCTCGCGTGCACGGTCAAGCGGGGACGTGAACACCGCCACCACGTCCCGCCCGGCCAGGAACCCGGCGGCGGCCTTCGCCATCACGCGCCCCTCCTCGGAGAGGTGGTACCCCGGCAGGCGCCCGTAGATCAGGCCCCGCGGGTTGTGCACCTCACCATGCCTGAGCAGGTGGATGACGGTAGTAGGACTGCTTCCCGCGCCGGCCGGATCGTCGTTCATCGCCTCGCCAGCCTACAGCCCGGCGGTTATGCTGGCGGCAGCACGTGGCTGCGCCTGGGGTTCCGCGCCCCGCCCGGCTACACGACCACAATCAGGGCGGGGCGGGCTGGACCGAGCGGCGCCAGGAACCGGTGCCGGGTAGCGGGCGCCGTACCCGCCCGCCGGCGGCGGCCAGCACCTCACGGGACAAAAACCTCGAGGGCTCCGTTTGGCACGCCCGGAAAGGGCACGAGCCGATGGGAGCCGGGCCCGTGAGCCTCACCGCGATCACCCTCATCCTCATCGCCGCTCTCGCGCATGCCTCGTGGAACCTGCTGTCCAAGCAGGCATCGGACGCTGGCGCCGCCTGTTTCGTCTGGCTCATGTCCGCTGCGGGGCTCGTCCTGCTCCTGCCGGCGGCGGCCGCCACCGCCGCGGACAGCCCTCCCCGCCTTCCGCCGCTGGCCTGGGTTTTCCTTGCGGGAACCGGTGTCCTGCACGCGGGTTACTTCCTGCTCCTCCAAAACGGTTACCGGCTCGGCGACCTGTCGGCCGTCTACCCGGTCAGCCGGGGCAGCGGGGCGCTGCTCGCCGCCGCCGGCGGCATCGTTCTGCTCGGTGAGCGCCCCGGCGCCGCCGGGCTGGCGGGGATCGCTCTGATCGTCGCGGGAATCGTCGCGGCCGGCCTCCCGGCACGCGACCGGACGCCCGTGCCCGTCGCGCCCGCGGGACCGGCCGCCGGGCAGCCGCCGGCTGCGGCGGGCGCCGCCAGGCGGCCGCGCGCTGCGGGAGCGGTCGCGTTCGCCCTGCTCACCGGCGTGTTCATCGCCTCCTACACGCTGTGGGACAAGTACGCGGTGTCGGCGCTGTCGGTCCCCCCCGTCATGGAGGAGTGCGCGTCCGTGACAGGGATATCGCTCATCCTCGCGCCGTTCGCGCTGCGCGACAGGCCGCGGAGGGCCCGCCTGGCCGCGCTGTGGCACGGCTACCGGGTCCAGGTACTCGGCGCCGCAGTGCTCTCCCCGGTGGCTTACGTCCTCGTGCTGACCGCGATGCGGTTCACCGCGGTCAGCGCCGTCGCCCCGGCCCGCGAGGTGAGCGTCCTGTTCGGCGTGCTGCTCGGCGGCAGGCTGCTCCGCGAGGGCAGCCTGCCCCGCCGCCTGGCGGCCGCCGCCGCCATCGCCGCGGGCATCCTCGCCCTCGCCGCCGGCTGAGAGCCTGACAGCCCGGCTGGGGAACCATGTTGCAAAACGTTACCGTCTCGACACTGGCACTCTGTGTCAGCAGAGATTATCGTTGCCCTACTACCGCAAAGTGCCCACCGATGAGCAGTGAAGCGCCCGCGCTTCCGCGGGAAGAAGCGGCGCTTCCCACGTCCCGGGGCGCCTGGGCTGGCATGACGCCGGGCCGCCGGTCCTGCGGCAGGACAGCCCGCGGCGCCCCTGAACGCCCGTGAGCTCCCCCGGATGACCGCTCAGCAACCTCTGCAGGGAGGATTCACCGTGAGTACCAACGAAGAACAAGCCATCGGCGTTGGCGAACGCACTCCGGCGGCCGAGACGGGGCCAGTCACGACGCCCGGCCCCCCGGTCGCCGACCCGGCGCCGCTTGGGCTCGCCGCCTTCGCCTTCACCACGTTCCTGCTGTCGGCGGCGAACGCCGGGTGGATGACCGCGGCGACCGGCGCCGCCTGGCTGGGGTACGCGTTCGGTTACGGCGGGCTCGTCCAGCTCCTCGCCGGCATGTGGGAGTTCCGCAACAAGAACGTCTTCGGGTCGACGGCCTTCGGGACGTACGGCGGCTTCTGGATCGGCCTTGCGATCTGGTACGAACTGGTGGCGCCCAAGGCACACTCGCCGGCCGCGGCCAACCACGACATCGCGTGGATCCTGGTCGCGACCGCCATCTTCAACACCTACATGATGTTCTGGAGCATGCAGGTGAACGGCGCGGTCTTCGGCGTGTTCCTCACCTTGGAGGCCACCGAGATCATCCTGATCATCGGCCTGTTCATCGGCAGCACCGGGATCGTCAAGGTCGGCGGCTACGTCGGTGTGCTCACCGCCCTCGTGGCCTGGTACACCTCGGCCGCGGGGGTCGTGAACGGGATGGGCAGCGCACTGAGGCTGCCGGTCGGCAAGCCGCTGATCACCCAGACCGCCTCCCCCGCGATCAGCCGCGCGTAACGCAACCCCTGGCCGGGGCGGAACGTCCCCGGGGTGGCTGGTGGCCGCCCGGCGCCCGGCAGCGGGCGCCGGGCGGCTTTGCCGTTTCCGGGCACAGGCGGTGCCCTCTGCGCCATGCGGCGCCGGTGCGATCGCCCCCGGCCAGCGAGATCTTGTTGCAAAGTGTTACTGTCTCGCTACTGGTACTCTGCGTCAGCAGAGACTTATCGTTGCTCTACCGCAAAGTGTCCACCGGCCAGATACGTGTCGAACGTATGGCGGTTCCGAGGGGAGGGCCGCCAGGAGGGGACAGACATGACGCAAGCAACGGACGAGCAACGCAATCAGGTCATGCGGGTAGCCCTGACGGAGATGCCGGCTTCCCACCCGTTCATCACCAACCCGGTTCCCGTCGGTGTGGCCGGCTTCGCGCTGACCACGTTTACCCTCGGCCTGTATACAAGCGGCTGGTTCAACCCCAAGGGAGCCGTCGTGGTCCTCCCGCTGGCCGCCTTCTACGGGGGCCTCACCCAGTGGATCGCCGGCTGGTTCGCCCTGCGCAGGGGAGACCTGTTCGCCGCCGGATTCATGACGACGTACGGGGCCTTCTGGTTCAGCTTCGTCGCCCTGAACCTCTTCGTGGTTCCCAGGGCCGGGGCGGGTGCCACCCAGGCCACGACGATCTTCCTCATCATGTGGACCGTGATCACGGTGATGTTCACGCTGGCCGCGATGGGGACGAACTGGGCGGTCCTCGCGACGTTCATCGAGTTCGACATCACGCTCATCGTCGCCTTCGTCGGCTCGGGGACGGGTATCGCGGGCATCACCGACGCCGCCGGATACCTGGAGATGGTCCTCGGGGCCATGGCGTGGTACATCGTGATGGCCGAGTTCGTGAACGCGACGGTGAACCGCTCGGTCTTCCCGCTCTTCCCGTTCAGGAAGCCGCTGGTCAGGCCGGCCGCCCAGGCCCCGGCCATCTCACACCCGCACTGACGCCTGCACGTCGCGCTGCCCGGCGCCGGGCAGCGATCACGGTCAGCCGAGGGCCGCCGCGGCGGCGCGGGCGGCGTCCGGCAGAGCCGCAGCGATCCGGCCGATCGCGGCGGCATCGTGCGCCGCGGACACGAACCACGCCTCATACGGCGACGGCGGCAGGTACACGCCGCGTTCCAGCATGGCGTGGAAGAACGCCGCGTAGAGGCGGGGAGACTGCTCACGCGCGTCACCGAAATCGCGCACCGGCGCCTCGCGCCCCCAGAAGACCGAGAACAGGTTCCCCGCCGCCTGCAGCCGGTGCGGCACGCCCGCCGCCGTCAGCGCCTCGGACACCAGCTTCGACACCAGGGCAGCCGCCTCGTCAACACGCGCGTACACCTCCGGCGTGCAGGCACGCAGCGTGGCGAGCCCGGCGGCGGTCGCCAGCGGGTTCCCGGACAGCGTGCCCGCCTGGTACACCGGCCCGGCGGGGGCCAGCCTGTCCATGATCTCCGCCCGGCCGCCGAACGCCGCGGCGGGCAGCCCTCCGCCCATCACCTTGCCGAAGGTCATCAGGTCCCCGGCGACGCCCTCCCTGCCGTACCAGCCGGACCGCGTGACGCGGAACCCCGTCAGCACCTCGTCCATGATCAGCAGGGCGCCGTTGTCCCGGCACAGCGACGCGAGCAGCTCGTTGAAGCCGGGATCCGGCGGGACGACGCCCATGTTCGCGGCGCATGCCTCGGTGATCACGCAGGCGATCTCGCCGCCGCGCTCGGCGAACACCCGGCGCACCGCGTCAGCGTCGTTGTAGGGCAGCACGATCGTGTCCCCGGCCGCGGCGCCCGTCACGCCCGGCGAGTCGGGCAGCCCGAACGTGGCGACGCCAGAACCCGCCGCCGCCAGCAGTGCGTCCACGTGCCCGTGGTAGCAGCCGGCGAACTTGACCACCGCGGGCCGGCCGGTGAAGCCGCGGGCCAGGCGCAGCGCCGACATGGTGGCCTCGGTGCCCGAGCTGACGAGGCGGACCTTCTCCACCGGGGCGCGTGCCGTGATCTCCTCCGCCAGCTCCACCTCGCCCGGCGTGACGGTACCGAACGAGGTGCCCCGGGCGGCAGCCGCCGCGACCGCCTCCGTCACCGCGGGGTGGGCGTGCCCGAGGATCATCGGCCCCCACGAGCACACCAGATCCGTGTACTCGCGCCCGTCGGCGTCGGTGAGGTAGGGGCCGGCCCCCGCGGTCATGAAGGGCGGCGTGCCGCCGACCGCGCCGAATGCCCGCACCGGGGAGTTCACGCCCCCCGGCGTCACCGCACGGGCCCGCGCGAACAGGTCAGCGGACCGCGAAGCCGCAACTCGTCCGGTCACTGTGCCACGGCCTCCTCGCACGCGTCCGCGAGAAACTCCAGCAGCCGGAGCGCGTCGGGCAGCGGATGACCCTCAGGGTCGCGCACCCAGCGGGACACCACTCCCGGGCCGGTCCTCGACGGCGGGGCCGGCACATAGCTGTCCCGGCAGTGCCAGCGCACGCTGCCCTCCTCGGTGACGCTCTCCGGCTCGCAGTCGAGGTGACAGGACCACCATTCGTCCTCGTCATCCGGCGCGCCGCGGGTCGCGACGAAGAACAGCATCCGGTCACCGGCCTTCGCGACAGGGCCGGCGGGGACGCCGGACCGCCCCATCGCCGCGAGCGCCGCCGCGCCCGCGCGGGCTGGGACGTCGAGCACGTCGAAGACCCGTCCCGTCACCAGGATCACGTTCGCGTCAGGCTGCGACTCCCACCATCCGCTGACCACCGCGGGGTCCGTGGTCGCCTGCATCTGCCATGCGGGAGAAACCGGGTGCGCGCCCGGCGCCGGGCAGCCGACCCTGTCGCACGAGCACGCCCTGCCGCTGTCCGGGCCGCCGTGCCTCAGGTGCGCCCCGGCGCAGACAGGCCAGCCCATCCCCGCGTAGCGCAGCGCCGCCTGCCCGAGTGGCCCGCGCCGCTCCCCCCGCTGCCATCCCATGCGGCGGCCCCGGCGCTTGACCACGTCGACCATCGGCTCACTCCTGCCCAGAGCGTACGGTGGCAGGGCCGCCGGCGCTCTTCATCGATCCTGCCGGCCGGTGCAGCGGGAGAAGCGCTCACGCGGACCCGGCAAGGCCGGGTGGATACCGAAACGGGGGCGGGGGTACCCGTCCCCGGAAGCTCACTAGCCATCGTAGGACATGCTCCTCCGGTCCATGCAATGGCGCCCCGCATGTACCGGAACACACACGCGAGCACCATGACGCGCACCTTCGCACGGCGCCCCCGTCCTCCGCCTGCGCCGGGCCGCGCCTGCACCAGCGCCGGCGCCCGCGCCCCGGCGCAGGCCGCAGGCGCCGATGCCTGCCCGCAGCCGAACGGCTGCGGCGCCACGCCCCGCACCCGGCCAGGCAGGCAATGACCCCTCACATGCATCCACGCGCGTGCGAAGCCTCCTGTGCCCCATGTGCCCCATGTGCCGGGTGGCAGGGGCCGGGCAGGCCGCGGGGGTGCGGGGCAGGGTTACCCGCGGAGGCGGCGGGCTACCTCCGCTGCCCAGTACGTCAGGATGACGGACGCGCCCGCGCGGCGGATCGCGGTGAGGGTTTCCGTGATGACGCGGTCCCTGTCCAGCCATCCGGCGGCGGCCGCGGCCTCCGCCATCGCGTACTCACCGCTGACCTGATAGGCGGCCACGGGGACGTGCACGGCTTCGGTGACGCGGCGGATGATGTCCAGGTAGGGCAGGGCGGGCTTGACCATGACGATGTCCGCGCCCTCTGCCACGTCGAGCAGCACCTCCCGCAGCGCCTCGTCGGCGCCGGCGGGATCCTGCTGGTAGGACGCGCGGTCACCGAACTGCGGCGCGCACTCCGCGGCTTCGCGGAACGGCCCGTAGAAGGCGGAGGCGTACTTGGCGGAGTACGCGCAGATCGCCACGTCCGGGTACCCGGCCTGGTCAAGGGCGGACCGGATCGCCGCCACCTGGCCGTCCATCATCCCGCTGGGCGCGACCATGTGCACGCCCGCGGCGGCCTGCGCCACGGCGATCGACGCGTACCGCGCAAGTGTGGCGTCGTTGTCCACGTCGCCCGCGGAGGTCAGCACGCCGCAGTGGCCGTGGTCGGTGTACTCGTCCAGGCACAGGTCGGCCATGATGACGGTGGCGTCGCCGACTTCGGCGACGAGGTCCCTGATCGCGAGCTGGACGATGCCCGCCGGGTCGTCCGCCGCCGAGCCGGAGGCGTCCTTGACGGCGGGGACGCCGAACAGGATGATCCCGCCCACGCCGGCCTCCACCGCCTCGGCGGCCGCCTTGCGCAGGCTGTCCCTGGTGTGCTGCACCACGCCGGGCATGGAGCCGACCGGCTGCGGCTCGGCGATGCCCTCCTTGACGAACATCGGCAGCACCAGGCCTCCGGGGCGCAGCGCCGTCTCCGCGACGAGATGCCGCAGCGCCGCGGTCCTGCGCAGCCTGCGCGGCCGGACAACCGGGAACCCTGCGTTCACCGGACCTTCCCTTCTCCTCGCCTGCTGCCTCACCTCACGCGGCGCCGGGCACCGCGCCTGCGCTCGCTGGGACGGCGCGGCTGCTCGCCCGCCTCGATGGCGGCGGCCCGCAGCCGCGCGCCGTAGGCGGCGAGCGCGTCCACCAGCGCGGCCATCGACGGCTTGGGGGCCATCACGTCGACGCGCAGGCCAAACTCCCCCGCCGTCTTCGCGGTCTGCGGCCCGATGACCGCGATCGCCGTGACCGCATGCGGCTTGCCCGCGATGCCGACCAGGTTCCTGACCGTGGAGGAGGAGGTGAACAGGACGGCGTCGAAGCCGCCGGTCTTGATCGCCTCGCGGATGGGGGCGGGCGGCGGCGCGGCCCGGACCGTCCGGTACGCGGTCACGTCCTCCGCCTCCCAGCCGAGGTCGGTGAGCCGCGCCACAAGGGTTTCCGTCGCGATATCGGCGCGGGGCAGCAGGACCCTGTTGATCGGGTCGAGCAGGTCGTCGTACGGCGGCCAGGAGGCTGCGAGGCCCTCGCCCGACTGCTCGCCCTCGGGAACAAGGTCGGGCACGATCCCGAAAGCGGCGAGCGCGGCCGCGGTCTGCTCGCCGACGGCAGCCACCTTGACGCCTGCGAAGGCCCGGGCGTCGAGGCCGTATTCCTCGAACTTCTCCCTGATGGCGCGGACGGCGTTGACCGAGGTGAAGGCGACCCACTGATAGCGGCCCGTGACCAGCCCCTTGACCGCCCGGTCCACTTGCTGCGGCGTGCGCGGCGGCTCCACCGCGATCGTGGGCACCTCCTCGGGCACGGCACCGTACTCTCGCAGCCGCTGCGAGACGACGGCGGCGTCCGCCTTCGTGCGCGGCACGAGGACCCGCCAGCCGAAGAGCGGCTTGGTCTCGAACCATGACAGGCCGCGCCCGGCCCGGACGGCGTCCCCGGCGACTGCGACAGCCGGGCCGTGGGCGGTGAGCGGGCTCACGCCGGCCGCCTTGAGGTCCGCGCCGATACGGCCCAGGGTGGACGTGACAGTGCGCTGCGCGGTCGTCGTCCCGTCCCAGGTGACAGCGAACGGCGTCGCCTCCGGCCAGCCGGCGGCGGCGAGCATCTTGGCCAGGTCCGCCGGGGCCTGCACTCCGAGCACCACGAGAGTTCCGTGGCTGAACGACACCTGGCTGGCCTCCGCGGCATGGATCACGCGCACCTCGCCACCGTCACCGCCAAGCGGGATACCCGCGTAGGCGGGGACGGCGGTTGCCCGGGGCACGCCCGGCACGATCTCGAACCGGATGCCGGCGTCCGCACAGGCCGCCGCGTCGTCCGCGGCGCCATCGAGCAGCGGGTCACCGTCGTAGAGCCTGACGACGAACTGCCCGGCCTTCGCCGCCGCCACGAGCCCTCCGCGCGCTCCCGCATCGGGCACGTCCGCAGCCGGGCCCTGCGGGTCCTGCGGGCTTTCTTCCCCCGGGCCGTGCTCCGCGGCGATGCTGAGCTGGGCACCTTCCCGCATCAGGTGCCTGACCTGGTCACCGGGCTCGTGGCTGGCCACCACGATGTCGGCCCGGCCGAGCAGGTGCGCCGCGCGCAGCGTCAGCAGGCCCTCGTCACCGGGACCTGCCCCCACGAGCGCGACCCAGCCGGGCGACGCAGGCTCTGCGCCGGGTACCGCGCGGTCATCGGATGACGTTGGTGAAACTGACGTGCGATTCACAGTGCTCTCCAAAGTTTCGCGTCATTCGGATGTCCGTGGCGATCCCCGGCCACGGCCACCCGCACCGGCTCAGAAAGGCCGTGCTTGCCTGCCGGCACCCGAATAACGCTCACCATGCTTGTTTCCCGTTGCTCCCGCGTGCCGATGACGCGGCGATGACACGTCCCGCGCCTGCCGCCAGCAGCCTGGCCGCCAGGCCGCGGCCGAGCCGCTCCGCACCGGCGGCGGCGCAGCTTCCGCGCTCGCGCAGCGCCCGGCTGCCGTCGGCGGCGATGACCGCCACGTCCATCCGCAGGCACTCCGGCGTGCCAGCGGCATACGCGCCGACGGGCGCGCTGCAGCCCGCCTCCAGGGCGGCGAGGGCGGCACGCTCGGCGGTCACCGCCGCCCGGGTCAGCGGGTCGTCGATGACGGCGAGCAGCGACGCCAGTTCCGCGTCGCAGGCGCGGCACTCCACGGCGAGCGCTCCCTGGCCGGGCGCCGGAAGCATCTCGTCGGGCTCGAAGATCTGGCTGGCATCGTCACGGCGCCCGATCCTGGCCAGCCCGGCGACGGCCAGCACCACCCCGTCCAGTTCGCCCGACGAGACCTTGCCGAGCCGGGTGCCGGCGTTGCCGCGGATCGGGACGCACGTGACGTCCGGCCGCAGCAGGGTGAGCTGGGCGGCCCTCCGGGGCGAGCCGGTGCCGACCCTGGCTCCGGGCGGCAGGTCGGCGAGCTTGGCGCCGTCACGCGCCACGAGCGCGTCCCTCGGGTCGTCACGGAGGGGAACCGCCGCCAGCCCGATGCCGCGCGGCTGCGCGGTCGGCAGGTCCTTCAGGGAGTGCACCGCGATGTCGACCTCCCCGCTGAGCAGGCGGTCGCGCAGCGCGCTGACGAAGACGCCTGTCCCGCCGATCTGGGCGAGCTGGGCCCCGCTGACATCGCCGTGAGTGGTCACGCCGACGAGTTCGGTGCGGCGGCCCGTCCGCTCCGTGATCGCCGCCGCGACCAGGCCGGCTTGAGCCATCGCCATCGGGCTCCTGCGGGTCCCGAGCCGCAGGGCCGCCTGCGCGTTCACCGCAGCTCCCCCTCGTTCCCGGCGTCGTCGGCGCGCGCCACCGCCTCGACCGTGCCCGGATCGAGATCGAAGAGGACCCGCAGCGCCGTGTCGTACGCGGGGCCGCCAGGAGAGCCCGCCAGTTCCTTGACCCGTACCGTCGGCGCGTGCAGAAGCTTGTCGACGACCCTGCGGACCGTCCGTGCTACCTCGTCGAGCGCGTGGCCGTCCAGCCCCTCGATCCCCTGCAGCCGGCCGGCGAGCCTGGCGAGCTCGGCATCCACCACCTCGGCGGCCTTCGCCCGCAGGGCGACCACTGTCGGCGTCACCTTGGCTGCGTGCTCGGCCGACCGGTACGCGGCGAACTCTTCCTTCACGATCGCCCTGACCGCCGCCACCTCGGCGGCGCGGGGCCCCTGTCCCGGCCCCGTCGGCGAACCCCGGCCAGAGCCCGCGAGCTCTTCCATCCCGACGAGGCTGACGCCTGGCAGCTCCGCGGCGCAGGGGTCCACGTCACGCGGCATCGCGAGGTCGAGCAGCACGAGGGGCCGCGGAGCATCTCCCGTGCCCCCCCGGGTGGCGCGGAGCGCGAGCGAGGCGGCGACGGCGTCCGCGGTGATGACGAGGCCGGACGCCCCGGTGCAGGAGATGACCAGGTCCGCGGCCGCCATGGCGCGGGGAAGGTCCGCGAGGTCGGCCGCGTGGCCGCCGACGGAGGCTGCCAGCCTCTCGGCACGCCGGCGTGTGCGGTTCACCACGGTGATGCGGGAGGCACCGTATCGCGCCGCGGTGGTCGCGGCAAGGGCGCTCATCGCGCCCGCGCCGACGACGAGGACGGCGGCCTCCCGCAGCGCCGCCTCACCGGGAGCAGCGGCATCCGCGGCGGTCCGCGCCGCGGTGGCTCCGGGCTGCCCGCCGTGGCACTGCCCCCCCGGATGCGGGCCTGTGTGCGGCTGGCCCTCGTGCGGCTGGCCGCCTGCCCGCAGCTTCCCCGCGGCCACCTCGATCCCCACGCTGACCAGGCTCGCGCCCATCCGGTCGATCCCGGTCTCCGCGTGTGCCCGCTTGCCGGTGCGCAGGGCCGCGGCACCGAGGCTGCCGAGGGAGCGGCCGAGCGTGCCGGCATCCCTGGCAAGGTTCAGCGCCTTCCGCACCTGGCCGAGGATCTGGCCCTCGCCCACCACCATCGAGTCGAGCCCGCAGGCCACGGCGAGCAGGTGCTTGACCGCCCGCTCCTCGTAGTGCACGTACAGGTGCGCGGTCAGCTCCGGCGCGCTGATCCCCGAATACCGCGACAGGAGCTCGCAGATGGCCGACACGCTGCCGTGGAACCTGTCCACGTCGGCGTAGACCTCCACCCGGTTGCAGGTGGAGATGACGAAGGCCCCCGCCACGTCCTCCGCACGGAAAACGTCGTCCAGGAGCTTGCGCAGCGTGTCGCCGCTGACCGCCGCCCGCTCGAGAACGGGGAGCGGCGCGCTCTTGTGGCTCAGCCCGACTACGAGCACGCTCACGTGTCCACCGCCTACGCCTCCACCGTTGACTGTGCCGTGGCCTCCGCGGGAAGCCGCATGGGCCGACCATTCACGTTACGCAACGTGCCAGGGACTCCGTGCCCGTTTCGCGTGGCTGAGCGCCGCTGCGCGTGGAACGCCAGGATTTGCAGTTCTATGGACAGGTCCACCTTGCGGACGTCGGTGCCCTCGGGCACGTTCAGCACAAGCG
>Ga0209061_1002003_pt1 | contig 28837 bp, 27 predicted proteins | sample Coa_R1_10_FD_187157 | JGI IMG/M metagenome (GOLD analysis project Ga0209061, IMG submission 187157) | Surface soil microbial communities from Centralia Pennsylvania, which are recovering from an underground coalmine fire - Coalmine... | ecosystem: Environmental > Terrestrial > Soil >... | reverse complement strand
GCCGGAAGGTCTTCTCCTCACCCACAGGTCGGCGCTCCAAGACAACCGACTCCTCGACGTCCACCTCCACCAGCCGCTCCTGCCCTACCGCCATCGCCATCTCCTAGTCGCGTGCAGGGCGAATCCTCTTAAACGCGCCGGACAGACCCGGCCGGGTTACTGACCCACGCTCCTAGCGCGTAACAGCGGCTGCGTCAAGCGTGGGCTTCGAGAGGTTGCCGTTGGGCTGCCGCGACCGCGCTGGCCGGCCGGACTCTTCCGGCAGGCGACCAGCGCCTGGTCCCAATCTTTCGCGGGTGGGCAGCTAACCGGCCGAGCACATCCAGCGGCCAGTCATATCTCTCGGCGACGAGCGGCTACCCGGGCTGCGCTCACCCGGCCCCTCAATCCCTCTCCCGCGGGTGAGCGGCTATTGGGCCGAGCGTGGCGCTCTGCGACGCCGGCCGGGCGCGGCAGTCGACTCGCGGATCCGCAGCTCGACGGGCACGCGCACGTGGCGCGGCGCAATGTGCGGGTTCTCGATTCGCTCGAGCAGGAGGGTGACCGCCTGTTCGGCCTGGTAGTCGAGTGATTGCGCGACCGTGGTCAGCGACAGCCGCCGCAGGCCGGCAATCGCGATGTCGTCGAAGCCAACGACGGACATGGACTCGGGAACGGAGACGCCCACGCTCTCGCACGCCTCGATCAGGGCGATTGCCCCGATGTCGTTGGACGCGAACAGCGCCGTGGGGGCGCCCCGGCCACGAATCGCCTCCTCAAAGGAAAGGCTCCGTCCGCCGATCTTCACGACATCCGCGCCCGGAGACCAGGCGAAGGCCAACGGCCTGCTCCCCGCCTTGCGCATGGCCGCGCGGTAGCCCGCGTAGCGCGCCTGGTCGCCGCTGCGTTCGACCAGGGGAGTGCGCACGTAGCCGATCCGCCGATGACCCAGCTGCAGCAGATGCTCCGTGGCCAGGCGACCGCCGGCGGCGTCCTCCGGCCCGACTGAGTCGCCCCACGACTCGCTGAGTCCGAGGAAGACGATCGGTACACCGGCCCGCTGCAGCAACTCGTTGACAGCCGATCGGCGCGCCACAAAGGCTAGGAAGACGATCCCGGCGACGCGGTGACCCATAAGGGCATCGACCCCGGCGGTGGCGATGTCGTCAGCCCCCTCGATGTTGCAAAACATCGTCGTGTAGCCAAACCGAAACGCCGCTCGCTCCACCACCTGGGCCATCTGGGCGTAATATGGATTGCTGAGATCGCCCAGCAGCACCCCAAGGATCGTCGTGCGCTGCTGAACGAACTGGCGCGCGATCCGGTTCGGCCTGTAATCCAGTCGCGCGATCGCGGCCAGCACGCGCTCCCTGGTCGCTGGCGACACCTCGGCCACTCCTCGGACGACGTTTGAAACGGTCGACTTCGAGACGCCTGCCACGGCGGCCACGTCGAAGATGGTGGGAGGCTTGCGCCCCGGGCCCGCGGCCGGGCTCTGAGCGGGCGTCCGTCTAGTGCTCATGCTGGCCACGACCGCGAGGCAACCGCCTGCCTGCTCGACCCTCCGCTGCGCTGGTGATGCTCGCCTCCTCGATACGGGCACGAACCCTTCGCTGGCGCACCCATCTTGACCAGATCATACCCCCTCGCGCTTACCGTCAGAACACGGCGGGCGCAACTTGACACCGTTCTGGTCTTCCGGCTATCGCCTGTGGAACGCTCCAGAGTAGAAGTCCTTGAGCAATCACATCCGGGTTGGGGTCGCGGGCTGCGGCCTGGTCGCACAGGCCATGCACCTGCCATACCTGGTGAAGCTGTCTGATCGCTCTGAAATAGTCGCGCGTGCGATCAGTCGGAGTCGGTGGCGCACGCGTGTTCGTAGCGCTACCGCACCCGGCGCGTGCACACCCGGTGGCAGGTCCTCCTGTGCGAGCACCTCGACGCCGTCATGATCCTGACCACTGGCGACCACGCACCGAAGGCCGTGGAGGCCGCGAGGGCGGCCTGCACGTGTTCACCGAGAAGGCGAGGTCACGTCCCTAGGGTTGGTGTAGAAGGCGGTCGGACGGAACGGCCGCGGAGGTGGTTCCGGCCACCGGAGCGCTCATCATCGTCGGTTCTTCTCACGGAATCGACTGAAGGAGGCTGCAGGTGGCCGGTGTGGGCAGGATGACGATCGAGGAGGTCGTGCGGAAGGTGCTGTTGGACGATCACGCGGACGTGGTCCGCGAGTCGGTGCGGTGGGTGGCCCAGCAGGTGATGGAATCGGAGGTCACAGAGCTGGTGGGGGCCGAGCTGGGGGAGCGCCGGCCCGAGGATCGCGCGACGCATCGCAATGGGTATCGCCCGCGGCGGTGGGACACCAGGGCTTCAGAGATCGAGCTGCAGATCCCCAAGCTGCGGCAGGGCAGCTACTTCCCGAGCTTTCTGCAGCCTCGTAAGCGCTCTGAGCAGGCGCTGGTCGCGGTCGTGCAGCAGGCGTACGTCTGCGGGGTGTCGACTCGCCGGGTTGATCAGCTGGTCGAGAGCCTGGGGTTGCGTGTGAGTCGCAGCGGGGTGTCGCGGATCTGTGCTGGTTTGGATGAGCAGGTCGAGGCGTTCCGCAGCAGACCGTTGAAGGGCCGCTACCCGTACTTGTTCGTCGACGCGAAGGTAGAGAAAGTGCGCTCTGGCGGCCGGGTCGTGAACAAGTGCGTGGTCGCCCACGCCCTTCACGAGACCGGGCGCCGGGAGATCATCGGGCTGGATGTCGGTGAGGCTGAGACCGAGGTGTTCTGGCGCGAGCTGCTCAGGAGCCTGGTCGCTTGCGCCTTGGTCGGGGTGCAACTGGCCATCAGTGATGCTCACCCGGGGCTGAAGGCGGCGCTCGCCCAGGTGCTGGGCGCTCATGGCAACGCTGCACAGTCCATTTTTTGAGGGATTGCCTGGGGCACGCTCGCCGCGACCAGCACGGGCTGCTTGCCGCGCTGATCCGAGCGATCTTCCGCGCCGAGTCCGGCGAGGAAGCCCGCCGGCGCCTCAGCGAGGCCATAGCTCAGCTGCAAGAACGCAAGGATGTCCTCCTCGGTCTCTTCGAGCATCGCGGCGACCTTGGGCAGCGGCCTTTAACGCGTTCCCGGCCACGCACTGGGCAAAGCTGCGATCGACCGATCCGCTTGAGCGTTTCAACCGCGAGATCGGCCGACGCACCGACGTCGTCGGGATCTTCCCTGACGACCGCTCGCTGATCCGCTTGGTCTCGATGCTCGCGATCGAGGCAAATGACGAGTGGTTGGTCGGGCGTGGCTACATGGCCCAGCACACGATGCAGCCGCTCCTGCAGGAGCGGCTGCATCGTAAAAACCAGGCTGAGGAGGTGCTCGAGCTCCAAGCGGCCTGAGACGCCAACAACTACTTCACCGACGAGGTGAGCGCTCTGCTCTTACACCACGTCCTGGGACTTGACTCGCGCGCCTCCGAACGAGTGCTTCGCGCGCATCGCAGCAGCGCGTGGCCGCAACCCGGCGCCGTAGCTCCCGTCGGCCCGCTATCTACCGTGAACGCCTCCTCGCCGCTTCAGCTGGCCCGGCTCAGGCCGCCCCAACCCCCGTCTGAGGCGAACGCCCGCGGCAGGCTTCTCCGCTGGACGGGAGGAGAGATACTCGCTAAGAGAAACACCAAAACGACCAACGTCAACGCCCACGAACTCACATACGATACCCGGTCTCCGTGAAACCCGGGACGGTCCACAGGGCCCACCGGGCCGGGGAGGGCCTCCCCAGTTCCCGCCGCCACCATCTGAACGTTCCGCGCCCTCTACGCCGGGGAGTCCTTAAGGGCTGCAATCCAGGATCTCCACCCCTTCCATGGCCTTCGTCGTGGTGGGCGCGACTCGGCGCTCCCTGTATCCCACCTGCAGACGGGCCCCATAACGACGCGGCAGGCTTCGCTTCACGCTACGGACCGCTCAGTCGCTCCCCCCAACGGGGCCGTCGACGCTGGATTTCGACGCCGGGCGTTTCCCCCCGCCGCCAGCCTGCTACCGGGCCTCCTGGCAACTATCCGGACCGGACTCACACCGGCAGGCAACGACGAGCTTATGTTCGATCAGCTCCCGCTACTCAATAGCCCCTCCAACTCTGGGCATACGCCACCCATGAGGAGAAACCGCGGCCACCAGCGGGGAGATTCGATGGCCACCTATGCGGAGGTCCTCATGGCCACCGTCATACTCGGGCGACTACGACTTGTACTCGCGCGAGGAGATCGAGGCTTTGATCCGCTGTGCGGCCTCTGAGCAGGATGCGGCGATCTACGCGACCGCGGCTATGATGGGGCTGCGCCGAGGGGAACTTGTGGCTTTGCGCTGGCGGGACGTCGACTTCGCAGGCCAGGCGATCCGCGTCCGGGGTAACTTCAGCCACGGCGAGATCGTGACGTCGAAGAGCGGCAAGGTCCGGGTGGTGCCGATGGTCCCTGAGGTGGCGCAGCGCCTCGCGCGCCTAGGCCAGCGGGATGCATTCAGCGGCGAGGACGATCCGGTATTCACCAGCGACACCGGCTCCCACATCGACGCCTCCGCGCTGCGCCGCCGCTACGCCGCCGCCTGCAAACGCGCGCAACTGCGGCCGTTGCCATTCCACTCCTTGCGCCACTACTTCGGGTCGGTCGCGGTCAACCGCGCCTCGTTGGTTCAGGTGCAGGCATGGATGGGGCACTCGCACATCCAGACCACCGCCCGCTACCTCCACCACCGCTTCCAGGCCACCGACGCCGCGCTGCTGGCAGACGCATTCGCCAGCGGTCCGGCTGGACCCGCTGCGCTGCGTACCGCGAAAGACGCCTCGTAGACCTGGCCTCCATCGCGACGAGCGCCCACAGCGCCCATCTGAACCCCGGCGACGTTCGAGGCGCTCCACGCGGAGGCCAACCGCCGTCAGCTCGAACCGGTGGAACTGGTCGAGGGGATCGTGCAAGCTCGAGCCACCGAAGCACGAGGCCGTCTCGATCAGGGGCTGAGCGGGATGGACGAGCCGAGTTCGCGGATGCCCAAGATCGACGCGGCCCAACTAGCTACGCCAGTCGCGCTCGCGAGCGCGACTTCATATGCCTGCTGCCGGTTCGCACGAAAGGAACGGCGACAGACGAACCCGCAGGGCGGCGTCCGACTGCCCTGGCGGCCGCATCAGAACTACTTCAAGGGCGTTCGCGTATTCCCCCGCGCGCCGCTGAATGACGAGGACCTGAGCTTCCACACTCCGGCCGTGCCGCGCTTGTCAGCGCCGCCCAAGCGGTGAACCGCGCCCGGTGCCGTACTGCTGGAATCCGGTCGCTCGTCGCAAGCCGTCCGAGGCTTCCTCGTTAGGGCAAGCTCGGTCGCCTGGACGGTCCGGGGAGCACAGACCATCTCGTCGCTGAAGCCGGAAACACGGTGGATCCCGGCTGAGAGCCCGCCCGCGCTCACGACTCGACGAAGTAGCTTCCCGCCCCCTGGCCGCTCGAGTAGTAGCGGCTCGTGACCGTCTTCTTGCGCGTGTAGAACTCGACCGCATCGGGGCCGTGGGCGTGGAGGTCGCCGAGGAAGCTGTCCTTCCACCCCGAGAAGGGGAAGAACGCGACCGGTGCCGCGACCCCGATGTTCACGCCGACCATGCCCGCCTCCACCTCATGGCGGTAGCGGCGGACCGAGGCGGCGGACTCGGTGAAGATCGACGTGCCGTTGCCAAAGCGCGAGCGGTTGACGATCTCGATCGCCTCGTCGAGGGACTCAGCCCGCACGACCGCGAGCACAGGGCCAAACACCTCCTCGGCGAGGATCGGCGCGTCCGGCAAGACGTCATCGATGATCGTCGGCCCGACGAAGGCGCCGTCGGAGGCGAGGCTGTCGTCCTCGAGCGAGCGGCCGTCGACGACCACGCATCCGCCGTCCGCCTCACCCCGGTCGATCCACCCGCGGATGCGGTCGCGAGCCGTGCACGAGACGACGGGGCCCACGTCGGTGCTCTCCATGAGCCCGTCGCCGACATGAAGCGCCCGGGTGGCCTCGATCAGGCCGGGCATGAGCCGCTCATGGGCCTCGCCGACGGTCACGAGGACGCTGCCCGCCATGCAGCGCTGGCCGGCCGCGCCGAAGGCGGAGCCAATGATGCCCTCGACCGTCTTCTCCATCACCGCGTCCGGCATGACGACGATGTGGTTCTTGGCGCCGCCGAGCGCCTGCACGCGCTTGCCCGCCTTCGCCGCGCGCTCGTAGACGAGCCGGGCGACGGGCGCCGAGCCGACGAACGAGACGGCGGCAATGCCCGGGTGGTCGAGGATCGCGTCGACAACCTCGCGGCCCCCATTGACGAGGTTGACCACGCCGGCCGGAAGCCCGATCCCGTCGAGCACCTCGAAGGCGATCTGCTGGGTCATCGGGACCTGCTCAGAGGGCTTCAGGACGAACGCGTTCCCGCACGCGATCGCGAAGGGTAGAAACCAGAAGGGGACCATGGCCGGGAAGTTGAACGGGACGATCGCCGCACACACCCCGACGGGCTGTCGGATCGTCTCGGCGTCGATGCCGCGCGAGACGTCCTCGAGGATGCGGCCCTGCATCGTCGTCGGGATCGCACACGCGCACTCGACCATCTCGATCATACGCGCAACCTCGGCGCGTGCGTCGCCGATCGTCTTGCCCATCTCGAGCGTCACCGAGCGCGCGAGGTCCTCCGAGCGTGCGACGAGACCCTCGCGCAACTCGAACAGCTTGCGCGCGCGGGCGATCGTGCTCACGCCCCGCCATTCGGGCAGGGCCGCGCACGCCGCGGCGACGGCCGCGTCGATATCCGCGGCGCCCGACAGTGGCACGCGCGCCAGCGTCTCGCCGGTGGCCGGGTTCGTGACGTCGAGGACCCCGGAGGGATCGCTGGCGGGCTTCCATTTCCCGGCGATGTAGTTGTCGAGCAGGCGGGTGGCGGTTGCGGTCATCTCTCATGCTCCTGAGCGGTCAGGGTCCAATCGTGATCCGGATCGTTGGCCACCGCCCACAGTCGTGTGGGCCCGGCCATTACGTTCAAGTAATACAGTTCGTACCCGGGCGGCGCCGAAACCGTGTGGTAGCCGCGCGGCACGAGCACGCAGTCGCGGTTCCGCACCGACAGCGTCTCATCCAGCGCGCGGTCCTGGCTGTAGATACGCTGCAGCGCGAAACCCTGGGCGGGAGCGAGACGGTGGTAGTAGGTTTCCTCGAGCAGCGTCTCTCTGGGTGGATCGTCGACGTCGTGCTTGTGCGGCGGGTAGCTCGACCAGTGCCCGGCGGGCGTGAGCACCTCGCAGACGAGCAGCGATTCGGCCTCGCGGTCGCCCATGAGAATGGGGTGGACCGTGCGCTCGAGCGCGCCGTGCCCGCGCGTCTCGACTTCGATCTCCTCCCCGGGGAGTCGCCGTGCCGCGACGTCGCCCCGAGGTGCGGGCGCCCAGCACAGCGCGACCTCTCCCTCCCCCGTCACCGAGAACGTCGATCCCGGCGGCAGGTAGACGGCCTCCGGAGGGCCCGACCACGGGTCGCGCCGCCCGCCGACTCCCGTCCACGACCCCTGCGAGGAGGCGATGTCGGCCGTGCCCTCGACCACCACGACGCAGCACTCGCGCCCGCCGCAGTCACGCTCGGCCCGGACAGCCTCGGAAAGGGCGAGGACCTCGAATCCGACATACCACCAGCGCGCCGACTGAGGAGTCACCTGGAGAATCGTTCCGTCGGGCGCGGCCGGGGTCACGCTGACGATCAGCTCGCTCATGCGGGAAAACCCTTCAGATAGTGGCGCTGGGCCGCCCGCGCGCGCTCGTAGTCCTTGCGGGCGGCGCGGACCGAGGCCTGATCGGACACCTCGGCCACGGGCACGTCCCACCAGCTCTCATACTGAGGCACGCCGGCATAGCGATCGGCCTCGACATAGATGACGGTCGGACCCTCGCCGCCGCGGACGGCGGCGAGGGCACCGCGAAGCTCCTCGACACTCTCGGCGCGCAGCAGGTGGGCGCCCAGGCTCGCGGCGTTGGCGGCCAGGTTGACGGGCAGCGCCTCCGAGGCCGCCGGATCGGCGAGCCCGGCCCCGTCGGCGGCGTCGAGCGGCAGCGCGCCGTTCAGTGCGCGCCGGTAATGGGTGCCGAAGCCGTGGGTACCGAGCGAGCGAGACAGCGCCCCGATCGACGCGTACCCGTGGTTATCGACGAGCACGATGACGATCGGGATGCGCTCGGCGACCGCGGTGACCAGCTCGCCGGGGAGCATGAGGTAGGATCCGTCGCCGACGAGCACGAAGACCTCGCGCTCGGGCGCCGCGAGCTTGACCCCAATCCCGCCCGGGATCTCGTAGCCCATGCACGAGTAGCCGTACTCGACGTGGTAGCCCTTGCCGGCGGGGTCGCGCGCCACCCACAGCTTGTGCAGGTCGCCGGGGGCGGATCCGGCCGCGCAGACCACGACGCCGGTCTCGCCCGCCGCCTCGTTGATGGCGCCTATGATCGCCGCTTGGGAGGGGGGTCCCCCGTCGGCGGGCACGGCCGCTGTGAGGCGGGCGACCTCTCCCCGCCACGCTTCGGCCTCGGCCCGCGCTCTATCCTCCCAGGCCCGATCGACGCGGTGGCCGGCGAGTTCGGCGGTTAGCTGCTCGAGCGCAACGCGCGCGTCGGCGAGGAGGGGAAGGGCGGCGTGCTTGGCGGCGTCGAAGCCGGTCACGTTGACGTTGATGAAGCGCACCTCCGGGTCCTGGAAGGCGGACTTAGACGCCGTCGTGAAGTCGCTCCAGCGCGTGCCGAACCCGATCACGAGGTCGGCCTCGCGAGCCAGGCGATTGGCGGCCAACGTGCCCGTCGCGCCGATCGCGCCCAGGCTGAGCGGGTGCGCAGAGACGAGCGCGCCGCGGCCGGCCTGGGTCTCGCCTACGGGAATCCCCGTCGCCTCGACGAAGCGCCGCAGGGCCGCCGTCGCCTCGCTGTAGATGACGCCCCCGCCAGCGACCAAGAGCGGCCGCCGCGCGCTGCGGATCCAGGCCACCGCCCGCCGCAGCCCCTCGGGTGCCGGTGCCTGCCGGAAGATGGACCACGTACGGACAGCGAGGAACTCCTCCGGCCAGTCGAACGCCTCCGCCTGGACGTCCTCGGGCAAAGCCAGCGTGACAGCGCCGGTCTCGGCCGGGTCGGTGAGGACGCGCATCGCCTCCAGCGCAGCCGCCATCAGCTGCTCAGGGCGCTCGATGCGGGCGAAGAAGCGCGATACGGGGCGAAAGCAGTCGTTGACCGAAACGTTTGCGTCGTGGGGAACCTCGAGCTGCTGGAGCACCGGATGGGGCGTGCGCGTGGCGAAGGTATCCCCGGGAAGCAGCAGCACGGGCAGGCGGTTGATCGTCGCCAGCGCGGCGCCGGTGACCATGTTTGTCGCCCCGGGGCCGACCGAGGAGGTGCAGGCGAATGCACCCAGCCGGTTCCGCTGGCGCGCGTAGCCGACGGCTAGGTGCACCATCGCCTGCTCGTTGCGCGCCGGGTGGTAGGGCAGCAGCTCGGGTGCCTGTGCCAGGGCCTGGCCGATCCCGGCGACGTTCCCGTGGCCGAAGATACCTAGGCAGCCGGCGAAGAAGCGGGTGCGGACGCCATCGCGCTCGATCTCCTGAGCGGCCAGGAAGCGTACGAGGGCTTGGGCGACGGTGAGCTCAGGCATGGGCCATGACCTGCTCGATCTCCTCCAGCGTGCCGAAATCATCCGCGCACGCGAGCCGCGAGGCGGCGAGCGCACCGGCCGCGTTGGCGAGCTCGAGCGTGCGCTCGAGATCCCAGCCGTGGACGAGGCCGTGCGCCAGCGTCCCGCCGAAGGCATCTCCCGCTCCGAGTCCATTCACGACCGGCAGGCGGATCGGCGGCACCTCGACAATGCGCTCGCTGGTTGCCGCGAGCACGCCCTCGGGGCCGCGCTTGACGATCGCCAGCTCGACCCCGCGCTCGAGCAGCGCTGCGGCGGCACGCCGGGGGTCCCGCTCGCCGACCGCCACCTCGACCTCGTCCTCGTTGCCAACCGCAACGGTGACGTGCTCGAGCGCCTGCTGCAGGTGCTTCGTCGCCTCGGCAGCCGATGCCCAGAACATGGGCCGGTAGTCAAGGTCGATGACGGTGTGGCTCCCGCCACGCCCGCGTGCGGCGGCGTCGCGCTCGGCGAGGACCTCGAGCAGGGTGCTCCGACTCGGCTCGTCCGAGAGCCCGGTACCCGTCATCCAGAACAGCGCCGCGTCGCTCACCGCCGCGTGGTCGAAGTCCTCGGCCACGAGGTTCATGTCCGGCGCCCTGGGTTCCCGGTAGAAGAGCAGCGGGAAGTGGTCGGGCGGGTGGACTTCGCAGAAGACGATCGGCGTGCGCAGGCGCGGATCGGTGCCGACCCATCGCGCGTCAACGCCGAAGCGCTCGAGCGCGGCTCGCACGAACGGCCCGAACGGATCGTCGCCCACCTTCGTCACCACCGCGGCCCTTGACCCGAGGCGGGCCGCCTGCACGGCGACGTTCGTTGCAGTTCCGCCCAGGTACTTCGCGAAGGTCGCCACCTCGGCCAGCGGCACGCCAGACTGCTGGGGGTAAAGGTCGACCCCGACCCGCCCGGTCGTGATCACGTCATACGGCTGCATGCTGCGTCACCTCGGCGACCGCTATCCAGCGGCCCTCGACGGCGGCCCGCTCGATCGCCTCGCACACCGCCTGGACGGCTGCGCCGGTGGCCAGGTCGGGCGTCCAGTGCCGCTCCGGCCAGGCGGCGAGCAGATCGGCGGCCTGGTTGACGAAGCTCGCGCCGTAGCCGACCCCCTGGCCAATCGGCCACCAGCCCTCCGTCTGCGGATGCGAGGCGTGCTCGGCGCGGATGCGGCGCAGGCCGTAGAGCTCACCCGGCTCCTGCGCATCTCCGTACCAGAGCTCGTTCAGCCGCGCGTAGTCGAAGCGCAGCGTCCCCCTCGTCCCGTTGACCTCGACGGCGAAGTCGCATGGCCGCCGCGGCGCCACCTTGGCCGTCTCGAACACCCCCAGCGCGCCCGAGGCGAACCGGAGCAGCGCACTCGATGCCTCGTCGTTGTCGACCTCGCGCGGGGGCATGCCGCCGGTGCCCGGGCGCGAGCGCGTGAAGGTCTGCGATTGGGCGCTGACCGTCTCGACCTCGCCGATGAGCCAGGTCGCCAGGTCGATGAGATGCGCGCCGAGGTCGGCGATCGTGCTCGCGCCCTCCGCCCGGGCGAAGCGCCAGTCCCACGGGATCTCGGGGTCGAGGAACTCGTCCGAGAGCCAGGTCCCGCGCCACAGCCGGGGCTCGCCGATCCGTCCCTCCTCAACCATCCGCTTCATGAGCGAGAGGGCGGGCAGCCGACGATAGTTGAAGCCGATCGCGTTCGGGACGCCGGCCGCCGCGACCGCGCCGGCCGCCCGCGCCGCCGAGGCGTAGTTGGCAGCCAGCGGCTTCTCGCAGACGACGGCCTTACCCGCCTGGGCTGCGGCCTCGACAATCTCTGCGTGCGTGCCCGGCGGCGTGCACACGTGGACGATGTCGACCGCCGGATCTTCGACGACCTCGCGCCAGTCATCGACCGCGCGCTCGATGCCATAGAGCGCCGCCGCCTCGGCGACGGCGTCGCGATGGCGCCCGCTGATCACGCGCAGGCGAGGACGCACCGGGAGCCGGCGGATGTGCGGCGCCACCGTGTAGCCGTAGGAGTGGGCCTTGCCCATCATCCCGTAGCCGACGATGCCGATGCCGACCTCGTGGATCATGTGGCGACCGTGCCCGTGTGCGCGACCCGAGCGCCCCCGGCCCGCAGCGACTCGGCGGCCAGCTCGGCGGCGAGGAGCGCGGCCACCGCGTCAGCGCCACCCGCACCCTCGCGGGGAGCGCCCCGCACCGCCCGCGCGAACGCCTCGGCCTGGAGCCGCAACGCCTCGCGGTAGGCCGCGTCGGCCATCTCGCCCCACATGAACGGGATGCGCTCGTAGCCCTCCGTCCCCCACACCTCGACCCAGCACGAGTCATTCATCGGGAAGCGGCGGCCGAGCGAGATCGTCGCCACGGCACCGCCGGAGAGCCCGGCGAGCATGGCCGCAGAGTCGGGATCGTGCGCCGCCCGTGGCTCCGAGCTCGGTCCCGCCGCCGCGCTCAGCCAGTCGAACTCCTGCCCGGTCAGCCAGCGGACCTGATCGAACTCGTGCACGCCCATGTCGACGGCGATGCCGCCGCTGTGGGCTCGGAACTGCTCGGACGGCAGCTGTGCGTCCCATTGCAGGCAGGCCACCTGGCTGATCTCACCCAGGGTGCCAGCCGCGATCCGCTCACGCAGCTCCTTCAGCGCCGGCACGAAACGGCGGAAATAGCCAATCTGGAGCAGCACTCCCCTCCCCTCCGCGGCGCCCGCGGCCGCCCGCGCATCCGCCGGGGTCACCCCGAGCGGCTTCTCGCAGAGCATCGGCAGGCCTGCTGCCGCGAAGGCGGCGACGACGTCTGGGTGCCGGTCGGAGGGGGCTGCGATCAGGACGCCTTCGGGCGGGCCGGCGGCGAGCAGCTCCTCCGGTTCGGCGAACACCCGCAGGCCGTCGTCCGCGAGCTGCTGGCGCCGCGGACCGTGGGGCTCCACCACGCCGGTGAGCTCGATCGTCTCCGAGCGCTGGAGGATGTCGAGGTGGACGGTGCCCATCCGTCCCGCCCCGACGAGCGCAATCCGGACCGGCTCAGACGCCATGCGCGCGCAGGTACTCCCGGTTGCGCCGCTGGTCGAGTGCCGGCTGATCGGGGTGCTCCGGATCGGGTAGCACGTCCTGCTCGACCACGAGCCAGCCCCGGTATCCGATGCGCTCTAGCGCGCCCAGCACCGCCTCAACGTCGATGTCGCCGGCGCCGAGGGCGCAGAAGGCCTTCCTCCGCCAGATCTCCTCCACCGGCGCGGCCTCGGCGACGATCTCCTCGAGCGTGGCCGTGCGAGCGTCCTTCAGGTGGACTTGGTTTATGCGCTCGCCCCACTCCTCGATCGCGCGCAGCGGCTCCCCGCGGCCGAGCAGGAGATGGCCCGTGTCGAGGCACAGACCGACGTCGCTCAGCTCGAGCAGCCGCTCGATCTCCCACTGCGCCTCGATGTAGGTCGCCGTGTGGTGGTGGAACGTCGGGTCGTACCCGCGGGCTCGGCAGCGTTCGACCGCCTGCGCGAGGCCTGCCGCGAACCGCTCCCAGCCCTTATTGTCGAGGCTCACGCTGCGGTCTAGCGCGGCACGGCCGGGATAGCGCGAGCGCACGGACGAACCCGCGTCGGCCAAGGTCGGCTTGGGGGCGGGGACGATGCCGTTGAGCGAATCGAAGGTGTCGAGCAGGGCGTCGAGCTCCCCGAGCGCGTCGGGCATCTTCTCCGGCTCGGAGAACGGCAGCTCGAGGTAGCCGCCGGCCAGTCCGAGCCCACGCTCGGCGAGACGCTCGGGCAGCGTCTGGGCCGTGCCGAGATAGCCGACCGGACCGAGGTCGACGCCGCGGTAGCCGGCCTCGGCGACCCAGTCGAGGAGCGTGAGCGGCTCGGGGACGTGGGGGTCGACGCCGACGGTGATCTCGAACGCGCCGTAGCTCACGGGCGCGTTGGCCACCACCATGTCGCTCATGACGTGCTCCGGAACTCTGCGGGGGCGTGCGCCTCCATGTGGACGCGGGCGATCGCCTCGCAGGCGCGCACGTCGGCCATCCCGTCGGCACCTGACGTGCGCGGCTCGCGGCCGGTGGCGATGCAGTCGGCGAACTCGACTAGCTCGCGCTTGAACGCCTCGTCGTAGGAGACAATCTCCTCGCGTTCGAAGCTGTACGTCGTGCCCGGCTCGCCGCCCTCGACGGTCAGGAGGCTCGGCATGCTGTGCAGGAACGGCGACGGGAGCGTCAGCGTGAGCCGCTCGTCGGGGCCATAGAAGGCGAACTCCTGCTTATAGCGGGCGATCCCCGGCAGGTCTACCCACGACAGGTGACAGTCGATCTCGCCGAAGCGCATGTTCACGCCGACGCACTGAGCCGTCAGGTCGGCGGAGCGGATCTCTGTGGGCTCCCCGAGCACGCCCCGCAGGGCGTTGATTTCGTGCACGAGGTTGTCCAGGAGAATCCAGCGATAGCAGTGGCGCGTTTGCTCGTCAGCGTCGCCGAGGGCAACGTCGAGCGCGCGCTCCTCTGCCGCCTGGAGCTTGTCGATGATCGCAGCCGGCGGCGGGTCGCCCTGGATGAGGGTCAAATGCGACACGTAGGGCAGGTACGGCGACTCGAGCGTGGTCACACGCGCCAGCCGGACGTCGCGCACCGCCGGCATCAACTCGGCGAGCCGCTCGTAGGCGGGGTCGTAGCGCTTCATCGTGCCGACCATGAGGCGCACGTCGGCCCACTTGGCAGCGTCGATCATGCGGGCGCACGCCTCGCTGGAGAGCGCCATCGGCTTCTCGACGAACACGTGGCGGCCGGCGTTCGCGGCCGCGATGGCCACGGGTGCGTGGTCGCCGGAGGTGAGTACCATCACGGCGTCTAGGTCGTCTTCCACCAGGTCCTGCCAGCGAGTGTGGACGCGGCCGGCACCGTAGCGCTCGGCGCAGGCCACCGCCACCGACTCGGAGAGGTCGCAGACCGCTGCGATCTCGAAGCGGTCGGAGAGTTCACTCAAATACGGGAGATGCATGACTTGTGCGATCAGGCCGCACCCCACTACACCCACCCGGGTTCGACTTTTCAACTCGCCTCCTCTGGAACGTTCCATGGGAAGATATCGGGAAGCCAAAAGAGTGTCAAGATCGCGGCGCGAGCGTGCAGGGCCGCGAACGGCAACGCGACACGTCCGCGTGCCCGTCGAGCTGCGGGTGCGCGAGGCGACCGCCCCCGCCCCCACGCCGGCCCTCATCCGACTCCTCCGGCCCCGGGCCGGGAGCGACGCGCCTAACCGACCTCTCGCTTGACGATGTACTGGCCTTGCGGTAGAAAACGTCGCCTGGAACGCTCCAAAGCTACCGAACTCTCGCTTGACGATGTGCTGGCTTTGCGGTAGAACACGTCGCCTGGAACGCTCCAAGTGCAGCGGTCACGCTATTGAGAGGATGGAGAGCAGGTGTGAACGTCCTGGTTCAACCTTTTGAGGATGAGAAAGTTCTCGCTGGAGGGCGTTGTGGTGGTTGGCGTCGTAGAGGACGCGGCTTTTCGAGCGGCGACAGAGGACGCGGGCCCAGGCGCGCCCGACGATTCGGATCGTATGGGGGTGGTCTCCGCGGGGTCGTCCGTCGGCGAAGTTTCGGTGTGCCCAGTGGTGCCACTGGTGGGGGCGAGGGTGCTGGTCGCGTCGCGGAAGCGGTGGTCGCAGCCGCGTCGGAAGCCGGTGAGCTTCTTGCGTCCCGATTCGACGGTGATGGGCGCCACGCAGGCGTCGGCGGCGAGGTGCTCGGCGGTGGGGTATCGCATGCGGCTTTGGCCGATCTCGGCCAGCAGGGTGGCGGCGGTGACGACGCTCTTGGGGTCCTTGAAGAAGGACAGAAATATTTCGCAACGGGGCTCCGTCCTGTTGCGGCTTCAGGCAGCCACACCCGTCCGGAAGTTACGTCTCACACGGGCCATCACGGCGGCAATCCCGAATGGCCTTCTCTCGGCGGTCGGCTGCGCGACCTAATCACAACGGCCGTGACAGAAAGGTTGACCTATGAGCGTCACTGATCATGGCCAATCGGAAGCCACGAGAATCGCGGTGGTCGCTGAGGCCTTCCTCGAGAAGCCACTCGCCGAGCTGCTCGAGTGGCTGGGCGACGCCGCGCCCGAGGTGACGGGACTCGAGCTCGGTGCCGGCGGCTACGCGCCCCACCCACACTGCGACCGGGATCGGCTGCTAAACGATGCGGCTGCCCGCCGCGAGTGGCTGGGCCGAATCGAGGACCGCGGCTTCGCCGTGTGCGCGCTGAACGCGTGGGGCAACCCCCTGCACCCCAACCGCGAGCTCGCGCGCGCCCACGACCGCGACCTGCGCAAGGCGATCCGCTTGGCGGCCGCGCTCGGAGTCGACCGCGTCGTCGCCCTCGCTGGCTGTCCTGGCGTAGCGCCCGGTGAGCGCACGCCCCACTTCGCCGCGGGTGGCTGGCTGCCCTACCTAGAGGGCATCTACGAGCGCCAGTGGGAGGACGCCGTGGCTCCGTACTGGAGCGAGTTGACCGAGTTCGCCCGCGCAGAGCACCCCGAGTTGCTCATCTGCATCGAGCTACATCCGGGGACGGTCGTCTACAACGTCGATACGTTCTCCCAGCTCGCCGCGCTGGCTCCCAACTTGGCGGCCAACCTCGACCCGAGCCACTTCTTCTGGATGCAGATGGATCCGCTCGCCGTCGTCGAGGCAATCGGCGACCGCATCGGACACGTGCACGCGAAGGACGTCAAATTCGATGAGCGCTCACTCGCTCTCAACGGCCTCCTCGACCGCCGCTGGAGCGGTGCCCGCTCCGAGGGGTTGCCGTGGAAGTTCGCCATCGTCGGCGCCAGTCATGATGCCACCTGGTGGAGCGAGCTCGTGCAGCGACTGGCCGCGAGCCCGGTGCGGAGTATCGCCATCGAGCACGAGGATCCCGACGTGCCTGCCGAGGTCGGGGTCCCGGAGGTGGCCGGCCTCCTCGCCCCCACGCTCGGGAGTCACAGACGCCAGCTGTCCCTGAGTAGTGAGTGGAGACGATGACGGACGTACGCTTCGAACAGGTCTGGAAGCTGTTCGGAGAGGCGGCGCCCGCCGTCGCCAATCTGAACCTGCACATTCGTGAGGGCGAGTTCCTCGTCCTCGTCGGCCCCTCCGGGTGCGGCAAGACGACCTCGCTGCGATTGCTGGCGGGGCTCGAGCGGCCCACCTTCGGCCGCATCTGGTTCGGCGAGCGCGACGTGACCACGCTTCCGCCCGGCGAGCGCGATGTCGCCATGGTGTTCCAGAGCTATGCGCTGTACCCGAACATGACGGTGTACAAGAACCTGTCGTTCGGGCCGACCGTCCGTAAGGAAGACCGCAAGGACCTGCGCCGGCGGATCGACGAGGTCGCCGAGATCCTGGGCATTGGCGGCCTGCTGAACCGCCGGCCGACCGAGCTCTCCGGCGGCCAGCGCCAGCGCGTCGCCCTCGGGCGCGCCCTCCTGCGCGAGTCCCAGCTCTTCCTTCTCGACGAGCCGCTCTCGAACCTCGATGCCGCGCTGCGCGTCCAGATGCGCGCGGAGCTCATACGCCTGCACAAGCGCCTGACCCACACGACCAGCGTGTACGTCACCCACGACCAGGTCGAGGCGCTCACCATGGGCGACCGCGTCGCGGTCCTCAAGGATGGCGACGTCATGCAGGTCGACACCCCTGCCGTCCTGTACGACAACCCAGCCAACACGTTCGTGGCCACTTTTATCGGCTCGCCGAAGATGAACCTCCTCGACGGGCACCTCGGCGGAGGCGAGGAGTACACGCTGACGATCCTCGGCACGCGCGTTGCGCTGCACCGCGCGCAGCTGAGCGCGCTGCGGGCCAACGCGGGCGAGTCGGTGCGGGTGGGGTTGCGTCCGGCCGACCTGCGCCCCGTTGACGACGCCGCAAGCACCGAGTACAGCGGCCGGCTCGATGCGGTCGTTGACGTCGTTGAGCAAACCGGCAGCGAGGTCTTCGCCACCGTGCGGGTCGGCGAGCAGCTGCTCGTGGCGCGCTTCCCACGCCATCACGTCCCCGAGATGGGCGATCACGTGGAGCTCGCCTTCAATCCTCATCAGCTGTACTTCTTCGCCGCCGAGACGGGAGAGCGGCTGATCGATCGTGAGGCGGTGCTGCGCGAGGTGGGTGAACTTCGCGACGGCGCCGCCTTGTCCCTAGGTCAAACACGAACGTAAGAGGAGAAAGCTTCCATGCGGATGGGTCGTCTCACGCGCTGCGCGCTAGCGGCGCTCTCCTTGGCGGTGGCCGCCGGCGTCGCTGCATGCAGTGGCACCGCTCACACGGCCACCTCGCCAAGCTCGGGCAACGCGAAGACAATCAAGGTCGCCTTCGGCTCGACCTACGTGTTCGACACGACCGGCCTGACCAACAAGTGGTGGAACCAGGTCGCCCAGCAGTTCGAGGCCTCCCATCCCGGGATCAAGGTCCAACTCGTGCCGATCCCCGGCAGCTACAACGACATCGTCAATAAGCTGAGCCTTCTCTACCGCAACCCCTCGACGGCTCCTGACGTGGCGGAGATCCCAACCGGGCAGATCGGCCTGTGGGCGAGCTCGGGCTACCTGCGCCCGCTCAACAGCGAGCTGCCGAGCACGAGTTGGTGGAACGAGTTCCCCGCCGTCGTCCAGAGCGAGGGCACGTTCGGCGGCAAGGTTTACGCCGTCAACCAGGGCGAGAACGACTCGGCGATTTTCTACAACAAGAAGCTGTTCGCCCAGGCCGGCATCTCCGTACCGTGGACGCCACACAACTGGAGTGACATCCTCGCAGCGGCGCGGAAGATCAAGGCCAAGCTGCCGGGCGTCATCCCGCTGTGGTTCCTCGCCGGCTCCGGGTCCGGGGCCAACGGTCTGCTGCAGGGCATCAACAATTTCATCGTCGGCACCGCGACGCCGAAGATCCAAGACGGCAACAAGTGGGTAGTCGACAGTCCCGGCATCCGTGACTCGCTGACGCTGCTCAAGACGGTGGTCGACGAGGGCCTCGACGCGTCGGAGTCCCAGCTCTTCAGCCCGAACGCCGTGACGACCCCGCTCGCGCTGTTCCCGCAGGGCAAGCTCGCCATAGCCATCGGCTCCAACTACTACCCGGGCAACTGGACGAAGTTCATCAACGCTCCGGCGTGGCCGGCGGCGCCCCAGACGATGGGTGTCGTGCCGATCCCGACCGAGCATGGCGGCGGCATCGCCAGTACCCTCGGCGGTTGGGACTATGCGATCTCGGCGAACTCGGGCAACCCGAAGGCCGCCTTCGACCTCATCAACATCATGGAGAACCGGCAGAACTCCATCGACGCGGCCAACTGGGCGGGCTGGGTGCCGCCGAACAAGACATACTGGACGGCCCCCGCGTTCACGAACTTCGCCTTCTCCCAGGCCCTGTTCGGCCAGATCTTGCCTCACGCGACGCTCACGCCGTCCTCGGCCAACTACTCGATCTGGGTGCAGGGCATGGGCAACGCGACCGGTCAGATCGTCCAGAACCCCAACACGACGGTGAATCAGGCGATCAACACGCTGAAGTCCTATGTCTCGAACCAGCTCGGCCCGGACAGCGTCGAAACGCTCAAGTAGAGGCCGAGGCGGAACGGGAGCGCGACGGAGCACGAATGGCCACCATGAACGCCAGCGGAGCGCCGGCCGAGATGCTGCCGTTCGGGGGCCGGCAGGACGTCCCGCAGCGGAAGCGGCTCGATGTCGAGCGCTTTCAATGGGGATCGATGGTTCTGCTTCTGCCGGCGCTCGTGCTCCTCGTCCTCCTGTTCCTAATCCCGGTCGGCTACGCCTTCTTCCTCGGGTTCACCAACCTGAGGCTGGTGGGGCCGACCGCGCTCAGCTACCACTTCACCGGGCTCGCGAACGTCCGCCAGCTCTTGCACGACAATGTCTTCCCGCTGTCGGTCGAGCTGACGGCGATCTTCGTCGTGGGCTCGGTCGTGGGCACGGTCATCGTCGGGCTAGCGCTCGCCCTGCTCATGCGTACGGCCAACGGCCTCATCCGGATCCTGGTCGGCGGCGTAGCCGTCGTGGCCTGGATGATGCCCGCGGTGACCGCCGGCATGACCTGGTACGCCTCGACGACGGCGGGCGGCACGTTCGGGACGCTGCTCGGACTGAGCAGCTCCGACTTCCTGCACAGCCAGCCGCTGCTGATCGTGACGCTCGCCAACACGTGGTCGCAGTGCGGCTTCGCCATGCTTGTCTTCGCCGCTGCGCTGCGCAACATCCCCAGCGAAGTGATCGAGGCGGCCACGCTCGAGAACGCCTCCCGCGTCCAGCGCTTCCGGATGATAATGCTGCCGCTACTACGGCCCACGATCGTCACCACGGTGCTGCTCGTGACGCTGCTCACGCTGGCCAACTTCTCGCTCATCTACATCATGACGCAGGGAGGACCGGGCAACTCCACGAACATCCTGCCCGTCTACTCCTACCAGCAGGCGTTCTCGTTCAACAACCTGGCCTACGGGGCACTGATCGGTGACGTCATGGTGATCATCGCGACGATGTTCGGTTTCGCCTACGTCCGGGCCTCGAAGGTGCGCGTATGACCGATCTCGCCCTCTCGAATCGCTCCGTCGCCGGTCTCGTCGAGCCGGCACGCGTACCGGACTCGGCGCCGCGGGTGCCCGCACCATCCCGGTGGGGGCGGTGGACGGGTAACCTCATTCTGTCCGTGATCGGCGTCGCGTTCGCGCTGCCGATGCTGTGGCTCCTGCTCGCTTCGCTCGATTCCCATGCCTCATGGAGCATCGAGTTACCGAATTTCACCCTGGCCAATTTCCAGGCCGCCACGGCGTCCGATAAGCTTCAGTCGCTCTGGAACAGCTTCGTCCTCTCCGGCGTGGCTACGATCGTTTCGACCACCGCCTCCGCGCTCGCCGCCTACGCCCTCTCGCGCCGGCGCATTCCCTGGAAGGGACCCATCCTCCTCATCGTCCTCTTCCTCTCCGGCGTGCCGATGTCGATCCTCATCGTGCCTGTCTACCAGATGTTCGCCCAGGAGAACTGGCTCTCGATCATGCCGGCAGCGATCTTCCTCGGAGTGACGGCGATGCCCTTCGAGATCTGGCTGATCAAGAATTTCATGGACGCCATCCCGATCGATCTAGAGGAGGCGGCACGGATCGAGCGCGCGAACACCTGGCAGATCCTCACCCGGGTCGTCGGGCCGCTCGCCCTGCCGGGGATCGGCGCCGGCGCCATTTACGCCTTCGTCAACGCCTGGGGCTCCTTCATCGTCCCGCTTGTGCTGATCAGCGATCCCAACCAACAGCCGGGTCCGATCGCCATCTACGGCTTCATCGGCGCAGCGAACGTGCGCTACGGGGACATCGCCGCTTTCTCGCTGCTCTACGCGCTGCCCGTGTTCTTGCTCTACGCGATCATGTCGCGGCTGTTCACGGGCGGGTTCACGCTCGGTGGCGCCATCAAGGGCTGAGGCCGCGGCCGGTCGGTGCGGCCGGGGCCGCCGGATGTCGGCCCGGGCTACCCGTCGGCGGCCCGACCGCCAAGGGTCACACCAGCCCGAACTTGGATGAGAACACCGGCTGGACCGGTCCTATCCGCCAAGAACAAGTCGGTGGCCGGGCGGGCCGGACGAGCACAGCACGCCTACCCCTGGGTGGATCCAGCGGTTCACGCGGGCGCCGAAGCAGCCGCAGTACAGCCGACAGCACGGCCACCCAGCCTTGAAGCGCCCGAGCTGGCCCGGCCGGGGCGGCTCGTCCCGGCGGTCGGGGCGGATGAGAGTGGCGTCGAAGGAGGCGACCGTCTGCTCGAACTCGGCGCCCGCGAACCCTTTGTCGCCGATGATGATCTCGCCGCCGGTGAGCAGCCCGCCGGGGCGGGCGCGCTCGAGCGCGGCGACTTCGCGCTCGGGCTCGTTGGCTGGCGGCAGGCAGAAGCTGACCGGCATCCCGTCCGGGGCGCACAGCAGATACCGCCCAAGCCCCCAGAAGTACCGCGAGTGCGAGGCGCAGTACCCATAGGTGGCCCAGCCGGCCAGCTCCGAGCGCTTGCGGGTCTCCCGGGATTGGCCGCACGGCACCGGCGTGGAGTCCAGCAGCCGGATCCGCTCGCAGAACGACGGCGGGACCCTGGCCAGGTACTCGATGAGCTGGCAGATCTGCGGCGCGAGCGATCTGAGCCGCTCCTTATAGCCCGGCTGCTTGGGGATGTAGGGGAACAGGTGGCCGAGCGTCTTGCCGTGCCAGCCGCAGGAACCGCCGCTCGGAGTGGCACTGCAACAGGATCTGCGCGACCGCGAGCGCGATGAGCTCCGCCGAGCTGATCCTTGGGCGTTCGTCCTGCACCACCTCTGGCGGGCAGGAGATCATCCACAAGCACGTAAAGTGGTCGTCGAGGTCGGCGAGCACGAGGCACCTCCGTGGTCGACGTTGCGATTGCAACGCCGACCTTCGCCGACCTCCCCCTCCCGCCTGGCCCAGCCATCACAGCCACCACCAATTCGGAATCACCCATCTAACGTAGATGTAGCCGTTGATACGAACCTGCGCCGTCAGGACTTACAGCGGCACAGGGACGCTGGCAGCGCTCGGGACGGAGGCGCCCGCACGAACGCTTCGCACCGCTTGAAATGGAACGTTCCAGCCGGTAGAGTGCGAGGACACCGGTCGCGGCCCAGTCCGCGTCGGCACCGCCCCCGACCACGAGGAGAGAGATGAGCGCGACGGCAAAGGCCGCTGTGATGCTCGGGCCGGGCCGCCTGGAAGTCCAGACGTTCGAGGTGCCCGACCCCGAGCCCGGCGCCGTGATCCTCGAAGTGGCCATGTCGGGCATCTGCGGCACCGACAAGCACACCTTTCGCGGGGAGACGCTCCAATACGCGGGCACCCCGCACGAGCGCCAGCTCGAGTATCCGATCATCTGCGGCCACGAGAACGTCGGCCGTGTGGCCGCCACGGGCGGCGAGGTCTTCGACAGCGAAGGGCATCCGCTGAAGCCCGGCGATCGCGTCGTGCCGTCGGCCAACGTGGCCTGCGGCGAGTGCTGGTTCTGCCGCAGCGGGCAGCCGTACTACATGTGCGAGCGGCTCGAGGACTACGGGAACAGCCTGAACGCCGGGCGGCCGCCGCACCTCTTCGGCGGGTGGAGCGAGTACATGTACCTCCTGCCCGGCACGCAGCTGTTCCGCGTCCCCGACGAGCTTCCCGATCACGTCGCCGTCCTGACCGAGCCGATGGCGGTGACGCATGGCTTCGACCGAGCGCGGCTGCTCAACCAGACGTTCGCCGAAACGACCGTCGTCTACGGCGTGGGGCCGCTCGGGATGTGCCACCTGATCAAAGCGCGGCTGATGGGCGCGGGCCGCATCATCGCCATCGACCGCTTCCCCTCACGGCTCGATCACGCCGCCGACTTCGGGGCCGACGATGTGCTGAACGCCTCCGAGTGCGAGCCGGGCGCGCTGATCGAACGCGTACATACACTGACCGCAGGCCGTGGTGCCGACGTCGTGCTTGACTGCAGCGGCGTTCCAGACACCTTCGTGGCGAGCCTGCGCATGGTGCGGGTAGGAGGAACCGTGGTGGAGGCCGGGGCGTTCGTCGACATGGGACCCGTCGCCATCAATCCCAATGCCGACGTCTGCACCAAGAACGTGAATGTTCTCGGCATCGGCGGCGAGACTGCGCAGTCATACGCTCCGGCCATGCACCTGCTGGCGCACAACCTGCGCACGCTGCCGCTCGAGCGCTTCGTCTCGCACCGGCTGCCGCTCGAGCGCGCGCAGGAGGCTGTCGAGCTCGCGCAGCGCGATGAGGCGATGAAGGTCGTGATCTCGGCCAGGGCGGTCTGATCCTCCACCCGCCCGGCCGTGATCGCGATTCTCGGCGGCTTCGGTGCCGCGCTGATCTGGTCGGTCGGGGCGATCTTCGCCTCCCGGGCGGCGCAGAAGCTCGGTCCGAGGCTCACGCTCGCCTGGGTGATGGGCCTCGGCCTCGTGATGATGGGAGCGATCCTGCCGTTCTCAAGTCACGCGCGGCTGTCGAGCGCCGCCGTCATCTGGCTCGTCGTGGGCGGCGCGGGCAACGTCGGGGGACTCCTGCTCATGTACCGGGCGCTGCGCGTCGGACAGATGGGCGTCGTGATGCCGGTGGTCTCCACCGAGGGCGGGATCGCAGCTCTCATCGCCATCATCACCGGGCAGGCCGTCGGCGTGCTTCGTGGCGCCGCGCTTGCGGTCACCGTCCTCGGGGTGATGCTCACGGCGTTCGCGCGCTCGCCCGTACGGGAGGATGAGCCGGCGCCGTCGCCGTCTGTGCTCGAGCCGGCCATGGCCGGTGCCCTTGAGCCGCCGAAGGTGAGCGTGAACTTGCCCCACCCGCGCGGCCACGAGGATCGCGTGGGGGCGGCGTGGGCGTGTCTCGGCGCCCTCGTCTTCGGGGTGGGGCTGTTCGGGACCGGCCGGGCGGGATCGCTGGTGCCCGCCGGCTGGGCGATCCTCCCGCCGCGGGTCGTCGGCGTGGTCGTCGTGACGCTCCCGATGGCGCTGCGCGGCCAGCTTCGCGTGCCGACTGGGATGATAGGCGCCGTCACCCTCTCGTCCGCATGCGAGATCGGAGGCTTCTATGCCTACGCCGTGGGCGCGCGACACGGGATCGCCGTGGCGGCGGTCCTCTCGACGCTGACCGGAGCCATCGCCGCCGGCTTCGGCCGGGTCCTCTTCGGCGAGCGCCTGCGCTTCACTCAGCTGGTGGGGATCGCCACGATCTTTGTCGGCGTGGCCACGCTCAGCCTGGATCCACCGGGGCGGTAGCTCGGTTCCGTCTGGTCCATAAAGAAGAATGACCTCCTGTGCAGGGCTTTAACGGCTGAGTGGAGCAGTCGGGGCCTGCGGGCAGGAGGTCATTTTCAAGGTGCATGATGACGAGCGGGTCGGACTGGACGGTCTGCAGGTCAAATTCGATGATGAGCGCGCGGTGTCGGACGCCGTGGTGATGCTGGTCGCGACGCTCGCTGGGCGGCTGGGGATCGAGCGGTTGGCTGGGCGGCTGGTCAGCTTGGGTGGGGATCGTCCTGAACCGCCCCCGGTTCTGTAGACACGGTTACCTTATGGTTCAAACCCTATTGGTGAGCGCGGAAGTAGTAGCGACTGTTGGAATGTTGGCAGCCCGAAGGGTTGTCAAAGCTCTGCGTAGCAGAGCGTCATTTCAACAGTCGGCCGTTGGTTCTCGACGGGCGACAGCTTCGCTGTCGCCCGTCCCTCAAGACCGCAAAGTTCGAGCCGGCGAGACGGGGCCGACGAGAGGGGGCGGTCCCGGCCGTGCGGCCGGTCGGGATCACCGGCCGTCGGCGGGGTCCGTGCCGACGGCCGACGCCCGTGCTGCTCAGATGCTCGCCATGACCGTCTCAGGCGCCGCCTCGCGGGACGCCTGCTCGTAGCCGGCCGGGGAGAGATAGCCGAGCTTGGAGTGCCGACGGTGCGGGTTGTACCAGCCCTCGATGTACTCGAAGATCGCCGAGCGCGCCTCGGCCCTGGTGGCCCAGGTGTGGCGGTAGATCAGCTCCTTCTTGAGGGTGGCATGGAAGCTCTCCGAACAGGCGTTATCGAAGCAATCTCCCTTGCTGCCGGTCGACGGCGTGATCCCCGCCCGGGCGCACCGCTCACCGAACACCACGGCCGTGTACTGCGAGCCCTGGTCGGAGTGGTGGATGCACCCAGCGTCGGGCTTGCGCTGCGCGACCGCCATCTTTAGGGCGGCGATCACCAGCTCCTTGCGCATATGGCTGGCCATCTCCCAGCCGACGATCCGGCGGCTGAACAGATCCTCGACGTGCGCGAGCAACAGCCACCCCTCCAGCGTCCAGATGTAGGTGATGTCCGCCGACCAGGCCCGGTCCGGCGCGTCGGGATCGAAGTCTCGCTCGACCAGATCGGGTGCCGTGCGAACGCCCTCCACGCGGATCGTGGTGCGCTTGCGCGGCCGCGGCAGCAACCCGGACAGGCCGGCGAGCGCCATCAGCCGCTCCACCCGCTTCTTGCCTACGCGAATCCCGTGCTCGAGCCGCAGCTCGGCATGGATCCGCCGGGAACCGTACGTACCCTTCGACTTGGCGTGGATCGCCCGGATCTTCTCGGTCAGCCACGCATCGGTCAGCTCCCGGTCGCAAGGCGCCCGGCGCTCCCACGCATAGAACCCGGCGCGGGAGACGCCGAGCAGCCTGCACATCACATCACCGCCACCTCGTGATTGGCCCTCTCCGCAGCGATGAACCGGAAGGCGGCTACCGGGGCAACGCGTCCTCCGTGGCGAAGAAGGCCGCGGCTTTTACCAGGATCTCCCGCTCTTCCCGCAGGATGCGCTTCTCACGGCGCAACCGCCTGAGCTCCTCCTTCTCCTCGCTCGAGACCCCGTGCGTCCGGCCGGCGTCGACGTCCGCCAGCTTGACCCAGTTACCCAACGACTGCTCGGTGACCCCCAGATCCTTCGCGATCTCCTTGATCGACCGCTCGCCCTTCGCCTTACCGACTAGCTCGACCGCCTCACGACGGAACTGCTCCGGGTACGGTGGACGCGTGCGTGGCATGGACACCACATCCTTTCCGCCGGGTCGGACAGACCCAAGCGATCAGGTGTCCACAAAACCGAGGGCACTCCACTTGCTCTGCGCACGCCGCCACCGCCCCTTCGTCAGGTTCCACAGCTGTCAGAAGCCGGAACCGTAGGAGCACGACGGCGTGCGCTCCCTCCTGCCCGCAGGGTCAGGCGCTCCCAGAGCCCCGACCTCATAGCCAAACACCGCGGACGACGGCAGCTATCAAGCAGCGCAAACCCCGCCACCAGCAGCCGAAACGCCTCGCGCGGCACGGCAGCCGCGCAGCGCTGCCTGATCCACCGACAACGGCCGTGCTACCCCGCGACCGTTGACGGTGGCCATGAAAACCTCCCCGTAGGCGGCCACTGAATCTCCCCGCTGGTGGCCGCCAGTTCTGCTCATGGGTGGCCACTTGTTCTCCCCACGGTTCTGTCCTGAGCGGCCTGTAGTTCGGCGTGCTTCGTCAACTGCGAGGGACGTCAGGAGGCCCAGATTGAAGAGAGCGGAGGAAGTGATGGAGATTCTGGAGGCGTATGACTTGACGGGCTCGCTGCGTGGCGCGGCGGCGCTGGCGGGTTGCGATCACAAGACGGTGAAGCGCTGGGTGGAGGTCCGCGAGCAGGCTGACGGGCGGCTGCCGGGGCGGGCTGCGCGGCCGCGGTTGGTGATGGTCGAGCCGTTCGCCGGGAAGGTGGCGGAGCTGGTCGAGCACTCCCGCGCGCGCATCCGGGCGGATAAGGCGCACGGGGTGCTGGTCGCGATGGGGTATCAGGGGTCGTATCGGACGACGCGGCGGGCGGTCGCCGAGGCCAAGCGGCGCTGGCGCCAGCAGCATGGGCGCCGCACCCGGCCGTGGATCCCGCAGCCGGGGAAGTGGCTGCAGTGGGACTACGGGGACGGGCCGGAGGTCGCGGGTGTGCGAGCGGTGTTGTTCTGCGCGTGGCTGGCGTGGTCGCGGTTTCGGGTGGTGGTGCCGTTGCGCGATAAGACGATGGCGTCGGTGGTGATCGGGCTGGACCGGACGCTGCGGGCGATCGACGGGGTCCCGACCTACGCGCTGACGGATAACGAGAAGACGGTGACCGTCGAGCATGTGTGCGGGATCGCGGTGCGCAATCCGACGATCGTTGAGGTCTCTCGCTATTACGGGCTGACGATCGCGACCTGCGAGCCCGCCGACCCGCAGAGCAAGGGCGGCAGCGAGGCGACGGTCAAGCTCGCGAGGGCGGATCTGGTGCCGACCTGCCACAACCTGCGCGATGAGTACGAGGACTGGGACGCGCTGGAGCGGGCGTGCCAGCAGTTCATGGCCGATGTCAACACGCGCCCGCACCGCTCAACCCGCCAGCCGCCGGTGATGCTTTTGGGCCACGAGCACGAGCATCTGCATCGTGTCCCGAAGCTGCCGCACACGCTGTGCTTCGGGCAGACCCGCAAGGTCGACCGCCAGGCGACGGTGTCGGTCGGTGATGCGATCTACTCGGTGCCGCACGGTCTGATCGGCGAGCGCGTCTGGGTCCGCGTGGAGGGCGAGCAGCTGGTCGTCGTGCATGTCGACGAGCTCGCCGGACCGCGGGAGGTCGCCCGTCATGAGCTGACCACGCCGGGGCGTCCGAGCATCAACGACGAGCACTATCCGCCACGGCCGGCCGGTCCGCTTGAGCGCAAACCCCGCGCCCGCTCAGCCGAGGAGCGGGAGTTCCTTCAGATCGGGCAGGGAGCTGAGCGGTGGCTCAAGCGGGCCGCGGCCGAGGGGACGCAGCGGATCCGTCGCAAGATGGCCGAGGCGGTCGATCTGGCCAAGCTCCACGGCCAAGGGACCGTCGATCAGGCGCTGGAGCGGTGCGCCAGCTACGGCCGCTTCGCCGACGGCGATCTGGCCAGCGTCCTCGCCCACCAGCAGCAGACCGGGGAGCTGATTCTGTTCCCCGCCCCCGAGAAGCGCTCGCTGCAGGCCTCGACCCGCAGCTGGGAGGGGTTTGGACGATGAGCCCCCCGATTCGCGCTCTGATGCTCCGAGCCGACGCGCTGAGAGGCGTTCTGCGGCCCTGCGAGCGCTCGCCGCGACCGATCCATCGCCCCGAAACAGCAGCCGGCAGCCGGTTTGGAGGCAGGCGATGACGGTCAAGCCGCCCACCCCGCCACCGCTGCCCGACGAGCTCGACCGGCTGCTGCGCCGGCTGCGCTTGCCCTATGTTCGCCGCGCCGCGCCGGAGGTGATCGCCAACGCGACCGCGCAACGCTGGGAACACGCCGAAGTCCTCCGTGTCCTGTTGGCCGAGGAGGCCGCCGGCCGCGACCAGGCGACGATCAGGATGCGCCGCCGCGCCTCCGGGCTGCCCGCCGGCAAGACCTTCGACGCCTGGGAGGCAGACCGCTCAGCGATCCCAGCAAACGCCCAACGCGCGCTGCGCACGCTGGAATGGATCGACCGCGCAGAGCTGCTTTGTGTCTGTGGCCCAAGCGGGACTGGCAAGAGCCACTTCGTCGAAGCGCTCGGCCACCTAGCGATCGACAAAGGCAAGACAGTCGCCTGGCACACGCTCGAGACGCTCGCGCAACTGCTGCGCCGCCACCGCGCCGACGACAGCATCAACAAGGCGATCGGCAAGC
>Ga0209061_1002002_pt1 | contig 28841 bp, 28 predicted proteins | sample Coa_R1_10_FD_187157 | JGI IMG/M metagenome (GOLD analysis project Ga0209061, IMG submission 187157) | Surface soil microbial communities from Centralia Pennsylvania, which are recovering from an underground coalmine fire - Coalmine... | ecosystem: Environmental > Terrestrial > Soil >... | reverse complement strand
TGCAGAATTCGAATAGCCTGCTGGGTATGGCCTACTTCAAAAAGGTAGCGCGCTTCCAAAAAAGAGACTTGTGGACTATTCGGAGCTAACGTTTTGACGGTATGTAGAATGGGCGGAATGAAAGGAAGCCAATGCAGCTCTAGATAGATCTCTATCAATCGGAGATAAACGTTCGGGTCGGTGCTCTTTAAGCCTACGAGATGTTGTAACGCACGTATCTCTAAATCCGTATAGCCGGCATCCTGATAAAGCCTTGCCAGAAAGGCGAAAGGCGCTTGCGAGCTAGGCGCAATACGTGCGGCTTTCAGCAGAGCCTGTGTCCCCGCAGAAATCTTCCCTAGCGCAAGGGCTATCTCCCCATAGCGAATAAGCGCTTCAGGGTCTTTAGGATGCTGCTGCAGCTCATGATAAGCTCGCTGAAGGTCTTCTGGCATCGGTGGACTAACAGGCCCAGGGGCATTGATCTGCAGAGGTGGTTTTAAAGTTTGCGGTTCCTTTGGCGAAAAACGTGCCGGCACTTGAGACGTTGAGCGACTAGAGGAGAGGCCGATAGGGGCACTAGGGGCACACCCTGAATAAAACAGAGCAAGAAGAGCCATCATTAGAGCCCCTATCGGCTTCTTCACAACCGAGAACCTTAGACGGATCGCCATTCGCGAGCAGGGTAGGAAAGACTATTGACCGGCACTTGTCCCGGCTCCAGGTTTCCCTGGCTGAGCAGTAGAGGCAGGGGGATGCTGCCGAAGCTGTTGCCAATGTTTGAGATTCTCCTGAGTCACATCCGCGTTCGGACCACCGGAGATATAGCGATAGCCGAAGAAAAGGGCGAGGATAATCGCTACCACGATAATGGCAATAGCAACACCCGGCGAAATGTTTTGCTTCATAGCTTGATCTCCTCCATTAGAGTGTTTCTAGGTATCCATAGGGAAAGTGCCTCCAGGTGTACAAAGACACCTAGAGGCACTCGCCTATCTACTGTAGCCCGCCGTTGAACAGATCGAAGGTGATCTGGCGAGCACGCATCCATTTCACATGGCCATCGGCAAAGCCAATGACATCTCCCTGCGAGTGACGTGCCTGTTGATCGAAGAGATTCGCATACTGGGAGATATCTGGCCGATAATCACCGATATCGTCCTGCGCTGCCCCACAGGTTGCCGTATTGCTCCAGCAGTTAGCAGGAGCATTCGGATAGGCGACGCGAGAGATGATGTAGTGGTGAGCTGGATCGTTGGGGTCTGAAGAGGGCGCCCATCCTGTGGTCAGGCCAATTATGCAGTCGGCCACCAGAAGCGTCTGAGCCGGTTTTTGAAGGGCGGCTTGCGAGCAGCCACTAGTTCCCTGGCCGCAAACGTTCCCATCCTCCAGAGGCTCACTCATGGCATAGCTAATGGTAGCGTTCGCCATAGCCGGGGTGATGCCCACCTGAGTGGGAGTTTGACCGCTTGTTATCCAAGCCCATATCCCATTTTGAGTAATGGTTGAGTGATCGTTTGTGCTTGGACAGGCATAGACCTGAGAGTTTTTGACATAGGGGTAGATGGAGTTAAACCAGACCGACTCGAAGTGCCCACAGGCAGCCGGATTATCGGAACGTGGGCACCCTCCTTGTGTAGAAGAGTACCACCAACTCCAGTAGGGGAAGAATTCATCATAGTCTTGGGTGTACATCATAAACGCAAGACTGAGTTGCTTGAGGTTTGAGGTGCAGCTCGCCTGTCGTGCCTTTTCCCGTGCTTGCGCGAATACCGGGAACAGAATCGCCGCAAGAATCGCGATAATCGCGATAACCACGAGAAGTTCGATCAGCGTAAACGCTTTTTTCATACCGTTTCTCCTTCGTTTGAGATTTGGATTTTCAGAGAAGCTAACACTAAAGATAGATTCTGCTCGATAGAGCAGGTTAACATTATTTCGATACGTTTCGAGTATTGCAGAAACCCTAGTCTGCTTTAAGCTGAACAGTAGTGTCCTCGATCTCCTCCCTTCTGTTCTTATTTGTGATCTTATATCATAACACCCCACATTCTGTCAAGAGGCCTTTTGATACGGTTTTGATTCTCCATGTCTAGTCACACACATTCTGGGTCACGGGCGAACTTACCTTCTTATAATCCCGTCACGAAATCAGGGAGCCTCTTTGCAGCGTGCTTACTAAATAAAACCTAATGCCTTCAGCCGCTCCGCCCGATTGGTGATGATTCCGTCTACAAGCGCGTAAAAATGCCGCATTAAAGGCTCCTCATCTACCGTCCAAACATAGATACGCTTCCCATAAGCCCGCAACATCTCGATGCGATCGGGCGTAAGCAACGGATACTCCCATGTGACGGCCGGAGTATCTAACTCCGCAAGCCATTCAGCAAAGGCTCTCGTTTGTAAAAGGCTCTCCTCGCGACGGCTGAGGGTCAACGAAAGCGGCAAGGATGGATCGAGCCGTCGAAAACAGGCCCGGCTTACACCACTCGCCCCCGCCACCACCTTTTCTGTGGGGCTTAACGGCGACAGCGCGGCAACCACCCTCTCTTCAATATCGCCCCCCTCACACTTCATGTCGGCCATTACCGCCACGCGGCCTCGCGCCCATGCAACCAACTCCTCAAGGCGCGGCAGCCCCTCGCCCGCTCCCAAATCGATTCTGGCAAGTGCCTCCGACGTGTGTTCGGCGATCTTGTAAATACGTCCATGTACATCCCTTACCTCCGGGTCATGCGCAAGCACCAAAGCCCCATCGGCTGCCTGGCGTACGTCGCACTCCACCATCTGACAGCCTAACTTCGCCGCCTCTTGGAAACTACGCAAGGTGTTGGCCGGAAAAGCGTGTGGAACCCCTCGATGCCCTACTCCTATACACCCCAAAGCGATACTCTCCTGACTTTGATTCCCGCCTCATTTTACCACCGAGGCGGTCTCCATCCCCTCAAGGCCCCCACCCCCCGCCCCCTATCAGGGAGAGGGGCACCTCGCGGTGGGCGTCCTTGCGGACGGCGCCTTCGCGGCCTGTGTCGTTTCCTTCATCGCCTATTTCGCTGGCCGCTGCATCGCCGTGCGCTAGCACCTCCCGAATCGGGGGAAAGGACGGGATAGGGGGCGAACAAGGCTGGCTTGCTCTGCAAAACTGACTCTAGAACCGATTTCATGTCAGTTTCTGTCTACTGCAAGGCGCAGCTTCAACAAACTGAAGCTCGCTTAAGGCACAAGCAGCAGGTACCCTACTCACTGTAAGCTTGTGGTCATCACCGACGCAAAAAATTTTCCACGCTTGGCAGGATTCGATAGAGGAAAAAGAGAATAGAGACGCGATTTTTCACAACAAGGAGCTGCCCAACATGCTGGCCCGAGTGCTCTCTAGCACCATCCTCGGCATTGATGCCCACGAAATCTATGTGGAAGTGGATGTAAGCCCCGGAATGCCCTCCACCACCATCGTCGGTCTGCCCGATACCGCCGTCAATGAGAGCAAAGAGCGGGTGCGCACCGCCCTGAAAAACTCCGGCTTCCAATTTCCCTACGATAAACGTGTGACCATCAATCTTGCCCCCGCCGACATCCGCAAAACCGGCCCCAGCTTCGACCTGCCTATTGCCGTAGGGCTTCTCGTGGCCACAGGGCAGCTTCCGGCAGACCATATTGAAGGCGCCCAAATTGTAGGAGAGCTTTCTCTCGACGGCAACGTACGCCCCGTAAGCGGCGTGCTTCCCGCAGCCATCGGGGCGAGAGCACACGGCCGTAAGCGTTTCTATGTGCCCAAAGAGAACGCCCGTGAGGCCGCCGTTGTGGCCGATATCGCCGTCTATCCCATCGCCAACCTTCATGAAATGGCCCTCGCCCTCGCCATGCCCGAACGGGTCGCCCCTATGCCCTACGATCCCACACTTCTCCATCCTGATGCCCCACAGTTTATCCACGATTTCGCCGATGTAAAAGGCCACGGGCACGTAAAACGCGCTCTGGAAGTCGCCGCCGCCGGCGGTCACAACGTTTTGCTCATCGGCCCCCCCGGCAGCGGCAAAACCATGATGGCGCGTCGCCTTCCCTCCATCCTGCCCCCGCTCTCCGTAGATGAGGCCCTCGAAGTTACCAAACTCTACTCCGTAGCCGGCCTTCTCACCGCCGAGATGGCGCTCATCAATACACGCCCCTTTCGTTCGCCTCACCATACGGTCTCGACCGCGGCCCTTGTGGGAGGCGGCACCATCCCCCGCCCAGGCGAAGTAAGCCTCGCACACCATGGGGTTCTTTTCCTCGACGAGCTGCCGGAGTTTGCACGAGATGCCCTGGAGGTGCTGCGTCAACCTCTCGAAGATGGCGTTGTGCAGATATCCCGTGTCAACGCCTCCTACGCCTATCCCGCCGATTTCACCCTCGTTGCCGCCATGAACCCCTGCCCCTGCGGCTATTTCGGCGACATCTTTCGCCAATGCACCTGCCAACCCAGCAGCGTGCAAAAGTACCTTAAAAGAGTCTCCGGCCCCCTGCTCGACCGCATTGACCTCCATGTGGAGGTGCCCCGCCTCTCCGAAGAGGAGCTACTTACCGCCCATACCGGAGAAAGCTCCGAAGCCATTCGTGAGCGCGTTTGCCGTGCACGCCAAATCCAGTCCCACCGATTCGCCCAACCCCTGCCGAATAACCCGAAAACCTCCCAAGAAGAGGGGCCGGCGCCCCCCGAAGCCCCCACCAGGCGCATCTATTGCAACGCCCAAATGGGCCCTCGTGAACTGCGCGCCTACTGCCCCCTTCGCCCCGAAGTAAAAACGCTTCTTCGCGCCGCCATCCAACAGCTCGGTCTCTCCGCCCGTGCCTACGATCGCCTCCTTAAAGTGGCGCGAACCATCGCCGATCTCTGCGGCTCCGACGATGTGCAGACCGCTCATGTGGCCGAAGCCATCCAATATCGCAGTCTTGACCGCAAATTCTGGAGCGGTTAGCCACCCCGCACAAACACCGGGCAAGTCTCTGAGAAGCAGCTATAGGATGCTCCTGAATGGCCAACCAAAACGGCATTCTCGAAATCTCAAAATACGATGGCTTAGTAACCGCGCTTTTCAAAAAAGCGTATGGAAGAGGAGAACGGATGCATCTTGACAGCATCCTTTCGCAAAAGTAAACTATCTTTATATCCAAAGAAAAGGCCATGAAAAAAACCAAAAACTCAAAAACGAGATGCTGTGAACATACCGAACTGCCCCTCGAACGCGCCCTTATTCGCGTGGTGAGAGCCACCATGTTCGCCCAACCGCCCCTGCCGGAAATGGATGCTCTTCCCATGGCCCAGATGCGCCTGCTGTGGATGGTCTACCATATGCCGCAAGCAACCATGAAAGAGTTCAGCGAAAAACTGGAGGTCTCGCAATCCACCGTTACCCAACTCGCCGATCGCCTTATCCGGCGCGGCCTCATCCTGCGCTTCCACGATAGCAAAGACCGACGCCTTGTGCGCCTCTCTCTTAGCGAACAGGGGCACCGACTCCTCGAAGAATCCATGGCGCAAACGCACGCCACCCTTCAAGCGATATGGAATCGGCTTAGCGAAGAGGAGCGCCCCAAGGTGATCGAGGGCCTCGAGATTCTAGGCCGAGTGGCAGAACAGTTCCGCATAGAGCAAGGCCGAACCCCGCTCGCATGGCGTGATGAAAGCCTCTCGCAACCCCCAGAAACCTCCGAGCCGATCCCACAACCCATGGTAGACCTCATGGCGCGACGCATCCGCGGGAATCTTAGGGATTCCTAAAAATTAGTGAATACTTTTGACCCGCTCGGTCGTCCATATAACCATACTGCTGCCGTTTTTTCAAAACTCTATGCCCGACGGAAAGGAATAGGATATCGCTATGTACTCTTCCATCTGCCGCTATACGCTGCTACCGGCGCTCTTCGTCTCCTCTCTCGGCCTGGCAACATGCGTGGCTGCAGGTCAAACCAACTCTACCAATAATGCCCAATCTATTCAAACACCGGCAGAAAAACGCTATGGCGTGCCCCCAAACCCTACCATAGGAGCCCAACCCAGCCTCGACCTCTCTAAGCCACTTACTCTTGATAGAGCCATTCAAATCGCCCTCCAGCGCCAAAATGCCATCGCCATCGCCGCCGCCCAACGCGACTCAAGCCGCGCCCAGGTGGTGGCCGCCCGCTCCTCCTACTTCCCCCAAATTACGCCGAGCTTTCAATACCAAACCAACCTCACCCCCATCGAAAGCAGCGCTTTTGGTACAGGAGGCCCCACAAGCCGCTCTTTTTCAAGCGAAACACGCACAGAGGCCATTGTTGCCAAACAACTGATATGGGATGGCGGAATTCGTGAGGCCACCGTCCAGCAGGCCCGCAACACCCTCTTCGCCGACGAATATAACCTCGGCAATACCCGTCAAGACGTCGTCCTTAGCGTTACCCAAAGCTACTATGCCCTCCTGCGCGATCGCGCCCTCGTGAAGGTGCAGCAGACCAACGTTCAGCTCGCCCAAACCACCCTCGAATCCATTCAGGAGCAGGTGCGCGTGGGCAATGCCGCCCCTGCCGATACCCTACAAGCTCAGTCCAACCTCGCCAATGCACGTGTCGCCCTGCTCCAAGCACAAGCCGTCGTCTACGATGATGAGGCCCAACTGAAAAATGCGATGGGTGTGATCACCTCACAGCCGCTTGTGCTTGCAGATCAGTCCCTTCCACAACCCGATCCCACACCCGACCCCCACTCTGTGGACTACTATACGCAACTCGCCTATCAAAACCGCCTCGACATCAAACAGCAGCAGGCCGCCATAGATGCCCAAACCGATCTCCTGCGCATCGCACGCCTCCAAGCGGGTATTAATGTCAACGCCTCTGTATCCGAAGGCTATCAGTTCGACCCTGTTTCAGGCGAAGAGCGCGTCTTTTCCGTCTCCCTCTCCTACCCCCTCTTCGATGCCGGGCTTTCCCGCTCGAAAGTGCGCGAAAACGAGGCGCTGCTTACCCAGCTTGAACGTCAACTCGACCAGATCGAACAGAATATACGCCTTAACATCGAACAGGACTATCGCAATCGTGAGGTGGCTCGGCAACAGGTGGTCGCCGCCGATGCTGCCGTGCAGGCCGGCCAAACCAACTACGATGCCGCCCTCGCCAAACAACAAAACGGGCTTATTAACGTGCTTGATGTGATCAACGCCCAACTACAGCTCGTGACCGCCCAACAACAACAGGTAAACGCCCTCTACAGCTACTACATCGCCAACGCACGGCTGTTGCGCGATATCGGCATGAACGACCCCCAATGGCATCCAAATGTTCCCCATGCCGTGCAAAAACAGTTCTCCGCCAGCGCAACGCCATCGGAGGCCACCGATACGCAGCAAGCAGCCTCGCTTCTACGCGATCCTCTGCTTGACGCACGGAGACCCTAACATGAAGAAGAATAGATACGTTACCCTGCTCGTGCTTTTGCTCTTCCTTACGGGGTGCAATCTCCTCGGTTTGGGAGAGAAAGGAGGCCAAGTTCATTACCGTGTCGCTGCTGTAACCCAAGACATGGTGCGCAAAACCGTCTCTGCCACCGGTGTGCTCACCCCCTGGACAACCGTGGACATTAAAAGTCGCGCCGGTGGCCGCATCCTTAGCTTGCTTGTTGACGACGGCTCTGTCGTCAAAAAGGGGCAACTGATTGCTCTCATAGACCCCTCCGACACCCTACAAGTTTACTACTCCGCCAAAGCCGATACAGATGCCAACCGCGCCCGAGTGGTCGAGAGCCAAAAAGACCTTCAGCTCCAACTTAAAGAGGGGCAGATCGGCATTGATACCGCCAAGGCCAACCTGAAAGCTGCCCAAGCGCAAGCCGCAGCGGCCCAGGCCAACTACCAATCGGCCCAAACCGATGCCGATAACGCGAAAGCGCTCTCCGATGCCAACATCGCCAGCGCACGCGCCACCCTCGCTGCTCAACAGGCCAAGCTTGACCAGATGAAAAACGCTACCATTCCCCAAGCGCGCGCACAAGCTCAGGCCAACCTGCAACAGGCCAAAGCCAACCTCATCAATGCCGATGCCCAACTTACCCGCCAAAAAGCCCTCCTCGCAAAAGGCTTCGTCGCGCAATCGGAGGTAGACCAAGCACAAGCCGCGCGCGATGTGGCCGCCGCCACCGTACTTCAAGCGCAGGCAAAAGTGGATACCCTCGATAAAGAGCTAGACCAGGACTTGAAGGCGCAAGAGGCTCAGGTGGCTCAGGCCAAAGCGGCCCTCGATACCGCCCAAGCCCAAGCCTCCCAAGTGCAAACCAAGCGCTTAGCCGCTCTTGCGGCCAAAGCCAACGCCCAACAAGCCCTCGCTAGCGTGAAACAGGCCCAGGTGAAACTGCAGGACGCCCAGGCGCAACTGATCAACAACATTATTCGCGCCAAGCAGATCGAAGAGGCGAAAGCCGCCGTCATCAAGTCCAACGCAGCTTATGCCGATGCCAAAGTGCAGTTGAACGACACCCGCATTACCGCCCCCATGGATGGGGTAGTCCTGCAAAAGTACGTGGAACAGGGTACTTTTATTACCTCCGGTATGTCGTTCAACTCTTCGGGAACCAGCATCGTGCAACTCGGCGACATCTCCCGCATGTATGTGGATACCAGTGTAGATGAGACGGACGTGGCCAATATCCAAATGGGGCAAAAAGTGGCGGTCACCTTCGACGCCTATCCCTCTATTCCCTTCGATGGCAAGGTCATCCGCATCGAGCCGCAAGAGGTGGTCAATCAAAATGTAACCACCCTGCATGTCCGCGTCGAGGTAGATAATAGTAACGTTGCTTATCGGCTGTTGCGCCCAGGGATGAACGCCACCTGCGAGTTCATCGTAGATGAAAAGGACGACGCTACCTGCATCCCCAACGAGGCGCTGCAAACGGCCAACGATGGAAGCTACTATGTTCTGGTGGCAACCGGAGGGCACCAAGCACCGCCCGATGGCGGTGGTTCGCCCGATCCGTCCGTATTGGAAGGCTGCCATATCGAACGCAGGCCCGTGCAGATCGGTCTACAAGGCGACGACACCACCGAGGTTACACAAGGGCTTAAGCCCGGTGAAAAAGTGGTAACCCAAACCATCCAGCCGGCCAACAGCGCCACGGCCTCGACAAGTGGAGGGTTTGGCGGCGGGCCGGGCCCAGGCCGCCGATAGAGCCGCCGAGAAGGGAGAAAACCATGAAAGCCGCCTTTATAGCCGCGATACGTGGGGTCGCCACCAACAAACTGCGCTCCCTGCTCACCATGCTTGGCGTCATCTTTGGGGTGGCCGCCGTCATTGTGGCCGTGGCTTTAGGCCAAGGTTCTCGTGATGCCGCCCTACGCCGCTTCCAACGCCTTGGCACCACCACCCTCACCGTGCTCCCCGGTCGTCAAAGTCGCAACGGCGTCTCCTTCGCTTTTGGCTCGGCCTCTACCCTCAAAATTGACGACGTGCCCTTTATCCTCCGCGGTTGCCCGGATGTGGTGGCCGTATCCCCAGAACAACAGAAGTTTGAGCAGGTGAAATACGGCGATCAAAATACCAACACCACTGTCTTTGGCTGTGGGCCCGATTTCATGCAGATTCGTCACTTCGATCTAGCCGCCGGCCGCTTCTTCACCCGCTCCGAAGATACCTCCCGCCGCCCTGTCTGCGTGCTCGGCTGGACGGTCTATACCACACTTTTCCTCAACAACGCCCCCGCAGTCGGCAGAAACATCTACATCAACGGGCAAAACTTTAAGGTCATCGGTGTGTTTGCCGAGCGAGGCGGGGGAGGCTTTATAAACGAAGATGACCGCGTGTACGTGCCTATTCGTACCGGCCTACAGCGACTTTTCGGTGGAGCAAACCAGCTTTCCAGCATGTCGGTGGAGGGACGCAGCGAGGAGGTGATGCAGCGCGCCCAAGATGAGATAACCGAGGTGCTGCGCAAACACCATAACATCCCCGACTCCAAACCGAACGACTTTATTATCTTCAACGCCGGCGTCGCCGCCCAAAATAGCCGAGATCAGGCCGAAGATTTTCAGCAACTCATTAGCTATCTAGCCGTCGTGGCCCTCATCGTAGGCGGCATCGGCATTATGAACATCATGTTGGTCTCCGTCACCGAGCGCACCCGCGAGATCGGCGTGCGCAAAGCCATCGGTGCCAAACGGCGCAACATCCTGCTGCAGTTTCTTCTCGAAGCCGTCTTTATCTCGCTTACAGGAGGCATTATCGGGGTGGTGCTAGGGGTGCTGTTCACCCTCTATGCTCTTCCCTATCTCAAACCGCAATGGGAAACGGCCCTCACCGTTCCCCCACTTTTTGTGGCCTTCGGCTTCTCCTTCCTGGTCGGCATCTTCTTTGGGTTCTATCCCGCCATGAAGGCCTCGAAGCTAAACCCAATAGACGCCCTTCGCTACGAGTAGTACCCAAAAACCTAATATGTATAAGGAGACGGTTATGCATGCAAAACAACTGTTCGGTCTCGCGACGGCGCTGATCACACTTACGCTCTACGGCTCCGCCGCAAAGGCTCAAGGCCCTGGCGGCCAAGGCGGCCCTCCACCGGAAATCATGGCCAAAATACGAAAATGGCAGAGCTGGCAAAAGCAGCATAAAAATGCAACTCAGCTTGGTCAAGAGCTTTACCAGCTCGAAATGCTGAACCAACAGTCCGGCTACGCGCTGAACAAGCAGCAGTCGGCCAAGCTCGTGGCCATTTTGAAAGCTTGGCGCCATAAACCCACCATGTCGGAGGAGCAGGCGCATAACGTGTTGAAGCAGATCGGGAGCCTCCTCACCGTGCGCCAAATCCAAAAGATGACGACGCTCACCCCTCCTTGGCAGCGACGCCCCGGCGGACCGGGAGGCGGCCCTCAGCCAGGGGGACGACCAGGAGGCGGGCCTCCCGGCAGAGGCTTCAACTTCCCCGATCCGCCTTCAGGCGGCTTTAATCCGCTGAACCCCGACACCCTGCCCTTCCCGCCTATGCGCGATAGGGCCAAGCAGGGGCTTGATTCGTTCATCGCTACCCTGCAAACTCAGGCAAAACACTGAAAGGTAGTTGACCCCATGTCCGATGTGATCATCGAGGTCACAAACGTTCACAAAATCTATCGGATGGGTAAGACGGAGGTGCACGCCCTACGCGGTGTCTCCGTCTCCATCCGAAGAGGCGAGTTCGTGGCCATCATGGGCCCCTCAGGCTCCGGCAAGTCCACCTTCATGAACATTGTGGGCTGCCTCGATACGCCCACCCGTGGCTCCTATAAGCTCGACGGCATTGAAGTCGCCAAACTTAACGACAACCAACTCGCCGAAATCCGCAACCGAAAGATCGGCTTTGTGTTCCAAACCTTCAATCTGCTGGCGCGCACAACAGCCCTGGAAAATGTGGAGCTGCCGATGCTCTATAGCAACGCGCGCAACCGCCGCCAAATGGCCATTCGCGCCTTGGAGATCGTGGGGCTGGGCGAACGCCTTCACCACAAACCCAACGAGCTGTCCGGTGGTCAACAACAGCGCGTTGCCATCGCACGTGCTCTCGTTAACGACCCACCCATTCTGTTCGGAGATGAGCCTACCGGCAACCTCGACTCTCGCACAAGTGAGGAGATCATGGCCATCTTCCAGCGCCTGCATCGGGAAGGCAAAACGGTGGTGCTTGTAACCCACGAGCCTGACATCGCCGAACATGCCGAGCGCATCATTCGGTTTCGCGATGGTAAGGTGGTGGCAGATGAACCGGTTCTCAATCGCCGCATCGCCGAGGTGGAATTAGAAAAGCTGGGCGGGCCGCTTGAGGAAGAGGAGGACGCCGAACTGCTTTCCGAAACCACCTAAGGCTGGACGCTTAGCTCGCTTTGGCGATAAGGCACAACTGCTTGGGGGTAAGCAACCAAAGCAGCAGGCCGCCGTGCGGCCGCACGTCAAACACCTCCACGCAGGCGAGTCCAGCCTTTCTCATTTTTACGTTGCCGCCGCAGAGCCAAGCGATGTTGCCGCTAAGCGTGGGTTCATGCCCTACAAACAGAAGTCCTTCCTGAGGTGATCGTTCCTGCACAAGGGTCTGTAGTGTTTGGGGGTCGAACAGGCCGGGTTGTAGGCGCGCATCTACTACAAAGCGCTCTTTCGGCCAATGGAGAGCCTCCGCCAAAATCTCGGCGGTTTCTAGTGCCCGCGCGTACGGGCTTGTTAGCAGGGCATCGAAGGAGAGGTCAAGTGCCTTGATTCCCAAGGCGACGCGCTTCATCTCCGCAACCCCCTCCGAGGTGAGATGACGCTCGGCATCCTTCAGGTTAGGACGGGGGTCTTCTGCAAGGCCATGACGAAGGAAATAGAGCCGCATCGGTCACCTCGGAGAGGAGAAGAGGCTACTCTTCTCGCAGAGGATTGGGGATATTTTGGAGGCGATCGAGCTTACGCCGAAACTCACGCATCTCGTCTAAAGTGATGGCTCCCATACGTGCAAAGCGCGTTTTTTCGGCCTCACTAAGCTCTGCCGAGATGTCGCTTAGCAGATCGGCCTCCCACTCCTCTTGTCGGATGAAGTGTTCTCCCAAACGTTTGCAGCGCGAGCAGCGATAGCGGATATAGACATAGGTGGGACCGAACTGTCGCATCAAGTAGCCTTGTCGCACCACATCTCGCTGATATATGCGCTGACCACACCGACACCTCAATCCGCGCATCATTGGTTTCTGTTCCTCCATGTCGTTGCCCGTGGCTCCGAAAGGCTCGCGAACCCGCGCAAACGACTTCAAGCGGAGCAGGGGCGCTACCGCCATCGAAGGCTTTTCATAGCGAACCTTCTACTTGAATTATACCATGCCGCGGCCTCTAAAGTTGCCAAGAGAAGACACGATGTGCCACGCCCTTGCCCTGCAGGAGGAAGCAGTCTTAGAAAAGAACTTTCTTTCATCTATTTTAACCAAGGCACTCAACTATGAAAAGACTTCTACAAAGTGTTCTCTTCTTTTTGCTGTTCGCTCAACCTCAAACTTTCCAAAAAGCCGCAAAGGCTCCGAAACCCTTCATTGGCTGGAGTAGCTGGAGCCTTGAAGCCGTGCGCTCCCCAAACTATAATGGTGAGGACTGGCTCACTGCCGAGCACGTTAGAGAGCAGTCCGATGCCATGCACCGCCTGCTGCAAAAATACGGCTATCGCTACATCAATCTCGATTCGGGCTGGAAAGGGGGCTACGACGCTTTTGGTCGCCCTCTGCCCGACCGTAAAAAGTTTCCCGACGGCATCGCCGCCATCGCACGCTATGTACACCAGTACGGCCAAAAGCTCGGCATCTATTACACCGTCGGCATATGGGGCGATCTCTACCAAGCCAACCCCCAAATTCTGGGTACCCCCTACCACCTACGCGACATTCTGGTACAACCGCCCACCCCCGGCAACGGCTGGGTCAACGGGACCTACAAAATAGACTTCTCAAAACCCGCCGCCAAAGCCTATATCGCCTCGATCGCTCAGCAGTTCGCCAACTGGGGAGTAGACCTTCTGAAACTTGACGGAGTGACCCCTGGCTCCGACCATAACGACCTTTCCATAGATAACCGCGCCGAAGTGGCCGCCTGGGCCCAAGCCCTTCAACAGACCGGACGCCCCATTTGGCTCGAGCTCTCCTGGAATCTCGATGCTCATTATGCCGACTTTTGGCAACGCTATGCGAACGGATGGCGCATTAGCGACGATATAGATCGCTACGGCCCTACGCTGACAAGTTGGCCCCAGGTAAGAGCGCGCTTTGAGGCGGCAGCACGGTGGTACCAAAACGCAGGCCCCACCAGAGGTTGGAACGATTTCGATTCGCTGGACATCGGCAACGGCGCTATGGACGGCCTCACCGATGCGGAGCGCCAAACCATGATGACGCTCTGGGCCATCGAGTGCTCCCCGCTCTACACCGGCGACGACCTCACCCAGCTCGACTCATATGGCCTTCAACTGTTGACCAACGCCGAGGTCATCGCCGTAGACCAGGCCGGCCATCTGGCTCATCCGGTGCGTTTCGGCCCCCAGCAAGTATGGGCCATTCAAAACCCGGATGGCAGCTTCATCGTCGCCCTCTTCAACCTCGACGACCACACGCCGGCTGCGGTTACCGTCGCCTGGTGGGAGCTAGGCCTTACCGGCCCTGTCAAAGCGCACGACCTTTGGAGCCATCGCGATCTCGGCATCTACAACAATCGCTTCACACAAACTCTAGCCCCTCATGCCTGCTGCCTCGTGCGTCTGATTCCGCAGAAAAATTAAGGGCTGGCTCTACCAACCCGTCTTCTCCTGCGCACCCAATTTTGTGCTATCCTAGAATGGAACGTTTCGATAGACTCTCTAGGAGCTAATGCCATGTGGCGTGCTGTTGCCAAAACCCTACCGGTTGCCTTCGCCCTCTCTTGCACCATCCTTAACCTCGTTGCTGCCCGCGCCATCCCTCAAACCGAGCCGGGTGTGAACCATAACGATCAGGCCGACCTCGCCTCCCTCCCGCATGTAACCGACCCGCGAACGCTTGGCTATCACCTCACCTTCGACGATGAGTTCAAAGGCAACAAACTCGACACCTCCAAATGGATCGACTCCTACCCCGATGGCGTGCGTACCCATAGCAACGGGGAACAAGAGTACTATGCGCCCGATGGCTATCGCGTGCACAACGGCCACCTCGAACTCATCGCCGAACGGCGCTCTATGGGTGGCATGCCCTATACCTCCGGCATCGTCACCACCTACGGGAAGTTCGCCCAAGAGTATGGGTGGTTCGAAATTCGCGCCAAATTCCCGAAGGGGAAGGGTCTATGGCCTGCCTTCTGGCTGCTGCCCGCCGATAAAAGCTGGCCGCCCGAAATAGATGTTTTGGAGATTCTAGGCCATCAACCCAACAAGGTCTATATGACAAACCACTACGTGGGCGAAGATAGCAGCCATGTGGGCGATGGCGGCAACTTCGTAGGCCCCGATTTCTCCGCCGCTTACCACACCTTTGCGCTTCAGTGGACCCCCACCGCCCTCACCTGGTACGTGGATGGGGTACCCCGATTTCGTACAACGCGCCATGTTCCTCATGTGCCTATGTATCTCTTGGTGAATCTCGCCGTAGGCGGCTATTGGCCGGGCATGCCCGACGATACCACCCACTTCCCTGCCATCATGTACGTGAAGTATGTGCGCGTCTACCAAAAGTAATGCATAGAACCCTTGTGCCCCTGCGAGAAGAATACATCACCTTGGGTCAACTGCTGAAGCTGGTAGGAGCCATCCCTACCGGAGGGGCTGCACGCGCCTTCCTGACCACCACAACCGTCTACGTGAACGGAGAACCCGAAAACCGGCGTGGACGCAAACTCTACCCCGGCGATATGGTGTCGTTCGATAACACAACCTACCTGCTCACCAAAGGAGAGAACCCTTGATCTTTCAACGGCGATGGCTCCTGCTCTTCTTTTTGGGAACCGGCTTCTTCCTCGCCAGTGGTCTTCTGCCCTGGTTGCGCTGGGTCGGCATCGGGTGGGCGTTAGGGCTTACAGCGCTTGCCCTGCTTGATTGGGCTTTCCTGCCCCCAAACTCCGCCTTCGATGTCTACCGCGAGGTGGATGAACGACTAGCCCTCGACAACCCCGTCCCCGTCTGCCTCACGGTGCGCAACTTCAGCACGCGCCCCCTCCATGTCGAGCTGCTTGATGCCCCACCCGAGTCGCTCCAAAACGATCTTCCCGACCTCCCTTTCACCCTTCATGTTCCGGCTTCGAGCCGACAAACGGTGACCTATCACCTTCACCCAAACCGCCGCGGCGACTACGCCTTCGCCGACATCACGGTGCGCCTCTTTGGCCGCCTCGGTTTTGTGGGACGCACCGCCTCTATCCCGGCCGTGCAGGTGGTTAAGGTCTATCCGGGTCTGCGCGAGCTGGCCCATTTTAACCTGGCAGCCCAACGCCGCCAACTGCAGCAGTTAGGAGTGCGGCGCGCCTATCGCCATGGCATCGGCAGCGAATTCGAAAGCCTGCGCGACTACGTGCCCGACGACGAAATTCGCCATATAGACTGGAAGGCCACCGCACGTAAGGGACATCTTGTAACCCGTCAGTACGAGCTGGAACGCTCCCAAAATATCCTGATTATGCTGGACGTGGGGCGCACCATGTGGGGCGAACTGGAGGGCCGGGCGAAAATAGATTACGCCATTCAGGCCGCCCTCCTCTTGGCCTATGTGGCCTCCTTCTTCGACGATAGGGTGGGGTTGCTCGCCTTTTCTAATCGCATCCATACCTTCCTCCCTCCACGTCGCGGGCGCCAACAGAGCTACGCCGTTCTCGAAGCCCTCCACAACCTCTACGCCGACCTTGAGGAACCGAACTACCGTGCCGCTTTCCATTTTCTCGAAGGGCGCTGGCCACGCCGCTCCCTGTTGATCTGCTTCACCGATCTTTGGGACCCCGTCTCCGCCCGCACCCTCATCTCCACCCTCGCTGCCCAGCAGCCGCGCCATCTGCCCGTTGCCGTCACCCTGCTTAACACCACCTGGGTGCGCGCCCGTGAGCAGCCTCCGGCAAGCGCCGAGGCGATTTTTCAAAAGGTCGCCGCTCTCGAAACCCTCCAACAGCGTGAACAGGCCCTGCGCCTATTGGCGCAAAAAGGGGTTTTAGTGGTAGATTCTTCTGCAGAGAAACTGTCGGTCGAGTTGGTGAACCGTTATTTGGAGATCAAAGAGCGCATGTTGCTCTAAAAAGCAGGGAATGCAAATTTTGCAAACCTGACGTAAAAATCCTATTTTCTAATTCAGGTGAATTGTGTCATAATGTACGAGATTGCGAGCCGAGCCTGGGGAGACGTAGAGCTGTGCTGACTTTACTGCGCGAGACGCTAGGGCGCTTCTCTCGCGATATGGGGATCGACCTGGGAACCGCCAACACGTTGGTGCATGTGCGGGGCAAGGGCATCCTTTTACGTGAGCCTTCTGTGGTGGCCATCGCCACCGATACAGGAAAACCCATCGCCGTCGGAGAAGAGGCCAAACGCATGCTGGGCCGAACGCCCAGCAGCATTGTTGCTATCCGCCCGTTGCGCGACGGAGTGATCTCCGACTTCGAGCAGACCGAGGCGATGATCCGCTACTTCATCCAAAAGGTCTACCGCCGAAACGCGCTCTTGCCGCCGAGGGTGGTGGTTGGCGTCCCTTCCGGCGTCACGGAGGTTGAAGAGCGCGCGGTCATCGAGGCCACGCGAAAAGCGGGTGCGCGCGAAGCCTATACCATCGAGGAACCGATGGCTGCGGCCATCGGGGCCGGTTTGCCCGTCTCCGAGGCGACCGGCTCGATGATCGTGGACATCGGCGGCGGCACCACCGAAGTGGCCGTCATCTCACTGGGCGATATTGTGGTGAGCCGCTCCGTGCGCGTGGCCGGCGATGAGATAGATGAAGCCATTGTTAACTATGTGCGCCGCACCTACAATCTTTCCATCGGAGACCGCATGGCCGAAGAGGTGAAGATCGCCATCGGCTCCGCCTATCCATCCGGCCCCGATAAACAGTACGAAGTGCGCGGGCGCGACCTGCTCTCCGGGCTTCCACGCAGTGCCCTGCTTACCAGCTGCGAAATTCGCGAGGCCATACAAGAGCCGGTTCACACCATCGTCGAGGCCGTGAAAATGACGCTGGAAAGCACCCCCCCAGAGCTTGCAGCCGACATCTACGAACAGGGCATTACCCTCGCCGGAGGCGGTGCTCTTTTGGAGGGGCTAGACAAACTGCTGGCCCGTGAAACCTGCATGCCCGTCCACATCGCTCCAGACCCGCTATGCTGTGTGGTGTTGGGCGCCGGCCGCTTCCTAGAAGAGCTAGAAGCCAACCCCGCCATGCGTCGTGCCCTTCGAGGGCGCTAGCCCCGGCCGGCACTCTTAGGGGTCTACCACCATGCTGCCGCCGGAACGCCAACACGGACACCTGCGCTATAAGGCGCTGCTGCTGCTTTTGTTGCTCGGTACTCTGGCCGGAGCCTGGCATAATCGCCTCGTCGCCCATGGACGCCCCGACCCCGTTACCACCTGGACCCGCACCGCACTGGCCTACCCTGCCGGCACGCTAAACCGATTTTCCCGATGGTGTGGTCGCAATTTTGGATGGATTCTGCGAGGCAGCGCCCTCGAACGGGAGAATCGGCGTTTGCGCGCCGAAGTGGAGCGACTGAAGGCCGAAAACGCAAGCCTGCAAGAGGCCGCTGCCGAAAACGTGCAGCTACAACAAGACCTCGGCTTCGTACGAACTCTCCCCAACCCCCCTATCGCGGCCTGGGTGATCGCCCTACGCCCCGACCCGAACTTTAACACCATCGTCATCTCGCGAGGTAGCAACGATGGGGTGCATGTGCATAGCGTCGTCGTAACTCGCGACGGTCTGGTAGGCCAGGTGAGCGAGGTGACCCCCAACACCGCAACCGTCGTGCTTCTTACCGATCGCAACGGCATGGTGGGCGCGCGCGTGCAGCGGGCTTCCTCGCGAGCCGTCGGCCTTTGTCGTGGCAACTATTCGCCCCTCATCCCGCTCATAGACCTTGCCGGCGATGCCGATATTCGCCCCGGCGATAAAATTGTAACCGCAGGCTACGGTGTGTTCCCCCCAGGCATTCCCATCGGCACGGTGGTGAGCGTACAGGTAGATCAAGGTCATACCAGCAAACAGGCCCTCGTGAAGCCTGCCGTAGACTTCAATCGGCTGGAAGAGGTCTACGTGCTGCGATGAGCTTGGGCAAACGCCTCCTGCTGTTTATCGTTCTGCCGCTTGTGGCGGCTATCCTCCAGTTTGCATGGGCCGGCCGAATCGCCATTGAGGACGCTACTCCCCAACTGCCGCTCCTGCTCACCACGTTGGGGGCCACCTTTTGCACGGCAAATGAGGGGGCCTTGTTAGGGTTCATTAACGGCTTTCTGTTCGCCTCCCTCTCTCCCCTCCTCGGTGGAGGGCTTGGGGGCATTATCGTGGGCAACACCTTGGTAGGCTTCGGCATCGGCTGGCTAGGCGAGCGGGTCTTTCGCGGCAGCACCTTCCTCGCCCCTTTCTTCGCCGCCACGGGCACCCTGGTGGCGGCGCTTATCTATCTGGTGGCCGCTCCGCCTCCCCTTCTGCTCCATTGGCTTCAGGCTACCGGCAAAACCACCCTCTACAACATGGCCCTTGCCATTCCCCTCTATCCCATCCTGCGTTGGCTGCTCGGGCCCGATCAAAACACGCACGCCATCGCCTAACGAACCGAAGTCCTCGTGCCGTGAGGAAGCATATTCTCACTTACAGCCTGTTTTGGTCTGCAAACACCCCTAAAACACAGAACTTGCTTCCTGCCCCTTTTCCAAATAGGTGGGTAACCTCAAGGCTGACAGTGCTGCGCACTGCGCCTTTTCCCTTCACGGGTACCCCTACAGGGAGAGGAGCACCTCGCGGTGGGCGTCCTCGCGGACGGCGCCTTTGCGGCCAGTACAGTTCCCAAGATCGTCTATCTCGCTGGCCGCTGTATTGCCGTCTGCGAAGACGAAAGGAGGGGATAGGGGGCGAACAAAGCCAGCTTGCTCCGTGAACTGAACTCTAGAACCGTGAGATTGTCAGCCCCACCCCCTACCCCCTCAGAACTGGTGGGATGTGAAACACTAGATTTCTCGCCTTCGGCTCGAAATGACAAGCGTATCGCCAGCTCTTCAAGGCCGAGGTCTTGTCCTCAAGATCGCCTCCCTCCTGCTTAGCTGCTAAGACTAAAGGAGGGCATTGTAGACGAGCAAGGTAGCCTAGCTTCACGAAGAGAGGAGCCAATTCTCGATTTTCAGTGTATCTATGAGATAAAAATGGGCGTCATTTGTAAGCACCACCAGATCATGCAGGCGGGCAACGGCAGCAATTTGAGCATCTGCGGTAGGGATCGGTTTTCCTTTAGAACGTTGCTCAGCGCAAATTTTGCCAAACTCGACCGCAGCCGCTTCGTCGAAAGGGAAAACGACGAGGTGGGAAGCGAATGTAGCCAACTTTATAAGATTATCTGCAGCACGTTGACTGACATAAGCCCCATAATAGAGTTCACCTAATACCGTGGTTGAAATGGAAAAATAGACTTCCTACTCTCTGAACCGCCCTAAGATAGGGTGTCAGGCGATGATCTCCGTTCAGGTAAGCTATTGCATGATTGGTGTCGAAGAGATAGTTCACTTGGCGTCTTCCTCAAGATGCCGCTCTTCATCGAGCATTTTCTCGATGTGTGCACGCTCATCCGGCGCCATCTGCCAGGCACCAAAGAACGGTCGCAGAGCCTCTGCTTTTCCCCTGTTTGACTGTAGGGCAAGCCATTCGGCGGCCAACTGCTCCGGCGCCTTCCCCGTCTTGGCGGCCTCTTGTTGCAAAGCCTGATAGACTTCGTTTGGGACTTCCAACACCAATGTCTTCGGCATACCCCCGTCTCTCCCAAGTTATTGAGCGCTCTTCTACTTTACGATCATCTCATCACTCTTTACACCTGGTGCTAGCCGATACCTGCAAAGCTGTTGCTCGTTCTCTCGGCCTGGAAGAGAGGAGACCAACAAGCTAATCAGTGATTTCCTTCAATAAGCTTTCCTTTAAAAAACTAGCACGATAGCCCCCTTTCTCCCGAATCGGGGGAAAGGAGGGGATAGGGGGCGAACAAAGCCAGCTTGCTTTGTTAACTGCCTCTAGAACCGTGAGATTGTCAGCCCCACCCCTGCTCCTCAGAACTGGTGGGAAGCGAAACGCAAGATTTCTCGCCTTCGGCTCGAAATGACAGGTGTATTATCGGCTCTTCAAGGCCGATGTCCTTCCCCTCAAGGCCGACGCCCTCCCCCTCTGCGGCCAGAAAGGTTGTCTTAATCGCTTATCTCGCTGGCCGCTACATCGCCGTGCGCTAGCACCTCCCGAATCGGGGGAAAGGAGGGGATAGGGGGCGAATAAGATAGGCTTGCTTGGTGAACTGAACTCTAGAACCGTGAGATTGTCAGCCCCACCCCCTACCCCCCTCAGAACCGATAGGGACTGAAACTTAAGATTTCTCGCCTTCGGCTCGAAATGACAGTTGTTCATCTCGAAATGACAGGCGTCTATCTCTACAGCTCTACCCCCATCCCCTCCCCCTGCAGGGGGAGGAGAGACCAAAAAGTTAGCTGGTGGTTCCCTACGACAAGCGCCCCAACCAAGTAGGAGGAGACACCTTAGCGTGACGTTCACTTTCCAATACACAGCCCCAACTAGGCTGCCCGCCAAAACTCACCGTGTGGATACCGATAGGTCGGCAACTCCTCACCTGGGGCAAGCTGTACCTGATTCCACGGGGCCGGCGGGTGGTAGACATAGGGAACCTCGTCGGCCGGAATATAGTCCGCTTGCCGGCGCCGCTCTAAGCACGCCAACAACACCTTCTGTTTGTGCAGAATATATTCGGGTGTGTGCGGCCCCAGCTTCTCCTCCACATGCGCCGTACGAAACTCATAGTACACAACTCGCCGCAGCTTCTCCGAAGCATTCTCAGGCGACCCATGCAGCACTAGAATATTGTGTAAAAGCACGTCGCCCGGCGACATCAGGGCCGGTACCGCCCCGCTCGCCTCAAAATCGGCACGCGTGTGGTCTTTGGCATGCTCCTGCAGCCATGCTGCCGTCCGCTCCTTGCTCCAAAGATGGCTGCCGGGTATTACCCAGACACAGGTGTCGTAATCTGCCGGATCAAGATAGAAATCCACGTTAAAAATGGGCGTATCGCCCACATGCTCCGTGCCGGCATCGCGATGCCATGGAATCACAATGCCCTCCCCGGGCAGCTTGAGCACCATCGAATCCCATGTGGGAATGAGATCGGGGCCCATCAGCTTCTCCACCGTGTTCAGAATGAACGGATGCCCCAGCAGCACCTTCATCTCGTCTTTCTTATCAATCACGTACTCGATACGCTGTAAAACCGGCTGCCCCGTCTTATGACCACGGCCGTACATATAGTCTGGGTGGTCTCGAACGGTTTCACTGCCGTAACGCATCAGTTCATCCATAGCGGCCTGAACGCGCGAAAGCTCCGGCTCCGCGAGCACATTTCGCAAAATAAGGTAGCCGTTTTCGTGAAAAAACTTTGCTTCCTCATCCGAGATAACCGTACGCACCATCTTAATAGCCTCCCTATAACACGCCCTGTTTTAGGAACTTCCGTTCCTGCTTGGGTTATTATACTAACCTCCTACCCGCTCGTCAACAGAAGTTCATGAGGCTGTTTAGCGACATTCTGAGCGAACCTAGGGCTGCCATCAATCCTTCTGCAGTCGCTCTCCCGCCACAAAATCCCACAGTTCCTGCTTATCGAAGCGAGCCACAGACCGGAGTGCATGCAATCTTTAGCGGTACTCCGGTGCTTCCTGGGCAAGCAACGCGCAGCCGTTCGTCGGGTCTGGGTAGTTTTCCGACCATCCGTGCATCTGGCAGATGGCATCGGGCTTGAGATGTTTTGCATGAAGATCGGCAAAAAGCCAATTACAAGCCCCGTTATGGCTTTGGAAGGGACCCTGCGCCCCACTATCAGGGCCGCGCAACGGGATGAACCAGCTGCCCAAGTCCGGGAAACTCCAGCGCGACTCCAACAGCAACACAAGGCCGGAAGCATCGCCGATCTCGGTCTCATAGCGCGGTCGCGTTCTCGCCTCCCCATACCAGCAGGGAGGTACGCCCTCATGAAAGAAGCTACCGTTGTAAGCATAGGAGATAGCGATCCATTGCGATTTTGGATAGAGCAGGTTCGTCTCATCACCGGGCACGCTGGCATATCCGTTTGTGCTCCATGCATCTCCGTTAGAGGGGCAGCGAAATACATCGAAACTCTTCACATAGGGTAAAATTTCCCGCTTCCAATTTACGCTGCTGCCCTCCAATGGGTCGTTCGGTGGGCTGCTTGGTGAGGGCGACGTGCACCCCCCTAAATCGTGCAAAGCATCGGCTTGGCGGTTCATCGGGTAGGTTTCGTCGTAATCCTCCAGATAGAGGCTTATAGCCGTCCCAAGCTGCTTTAGATTGGATAGGCACACAATGGAACGCGCCGCCTCACGCGCCCTTGCAAACACAGGAAATATCAGGGCAGCGAGCAAGGCAATTATCGCTATAACCACGAGCAACTCGATCAATGTAAACCCACTTTTCGGCGTGGGCGTTCGCTTCTTCTTTTGCGTCCACATGGTTTCTCTCCTTAGGGAACATCTATGGCGACCTGACGTTCCCTCCAAGTCATATAGGCTCTATCTATATCACTTTCACAGCGAATAGGTACTCCAGACAGAGAGGATAGTTTGCGTAGTCCTGCCGCATAATCTGCACCACGCTGAAGTAAAATGCCATCGCACCCTATCTCTATTATCCCATACCTCCGACAGTGCAATAAAATAAGGATAAACCGATCACAGTAGGGTGCCATCACAGGAAAACTGCTTAACATCGGGCATAGCGCAATATAATCTACGCGCAGGTTCGCATAGGCTTGTGAAATCGTTTTGAAGACCTGAGGGCTGGGCGGAGTTTGGTCAAGAATATGTCGGAGCGCCTGAGGTGTGCCTCCCCAACCTTGCCGACAAAAGGGCATCGGAAAATTATAGATAAAGGCTCTATGGCTTAAGTGGGTGGTTAATGCCGACTGAGCCGAAACTACCGCATGTGGTGGAATGATGCTCAGCATCTGGTCGATCTCATGAACCCCGTTATCATCAAGAATATCGAAGACCCTGATAGAAAAGAACCTTGGATTTAATGGGCTGTACAAAAAGCTAAACCCTATTCCCCAAAAGAGACAAAAGAGACCTATTTCCGTTCGTGCCCACCATTGAGGCAAATGCAGCCAGATGCGTTTGCCACCAACCAATGCAGCCATAACGACAAAGGGAACGGCGTAGAGGGAGTGATAACCCGCAGCAACCTCTACATGAGTAGGTTCCACAAGAACCACAAAGAGTATTCCCGGCACTGCAACGAACAACCACTCGGGAGCGAAGAGGGGCAAGAAACCGAATATCCCTAGAAGATGCCACAGATAGAGAAGCCCGGTGTGCCCAAAGAGCGCTTTAACGATATAGAGTGGATGTAGTAACAGCGTTTTTATAATGGCTACAGCAGACTGCCCGTAAGAAGCGTAGAGCAGATAATATGCCGAGGGATACCCGCCATTGAAATGTTTTATGATGTTTAACATCGTCCACTCCACAAGGCCTCCTAGAAGACAAGTCGCTAACCCCACCCGCAAGTTTTTGAAGCAGAGTAGGCACCCAACTACAAAGATAATCGCTCCGGTCGTCTCTTTTGTTAGACTTGCCAACAATAGCAGAGAAAAGTAGCCTCCATAGTTCTGTTTTTCATACATCCAAAGCGCCCCTAAAAAGAGCACCGGGGCAAAAGCATCTGGATGAAACTGATAGGCGTTCGTCCACTGAATGGTGGGGAAGAGCAGATACAGACAGGCCATTACAAGGCCAAAAATAGCGGATTTCGTATAATGCACCCCCAAACCGTATACGGGAAGAGCCCCACCCGCCAATGCCAGCGTTTGGAGCAACAGCAACAGTTTAGGTGATGACCACAAGCGATATAGGGGCGCGATAAGATAGAGGATGAGACTAGAGTGATCGGCCAAAATATGTAGCCCGCGCAGAGTGACCCAAGGTGCTCGCCCCCGACTAATAAGCCAAACGGCCTGATCGAAGATTCCCAGATCGAAGGCTGACATTCCATAGTGGTCATACAAAAAGTAGCTCAAGCGAAGATAGTATGCCACGTAAACGCATACAAACGTTACGCAAAAAGAAGCACAAGCCACCGCCCCTATCCGGTCGGCGTTTTGAAGACGAGTATATTTTCCAACGAGCACAGAAGTAACCACTACTTTTTCCTGCCTAAAGAAGCGTGGTCCCACACCAACATGGCCCCATCCCATCGAATACTAAACACCTGATATGGCATCAAAGCGACTTCATAGTGTCCGGAGGCTACGGGGTCTGCTACCAAAGGGCCGCAACGTGAATATCCGACAACTGCAGCAAAATGTGTGCCATCTAAATGCACAATGCCTAATGGCTTCTCCTGCCTAAGCACGTTTAGGTCGAGCAGGTAACCGCTAAGTTGCACCCCAAGCTTTTTACCTGCCAACTGAATATCACTCATCGTGGCGATATCTCCTTGATGAGGGAAGAGGCGACTTACGTCGGGGTAGGCAAGTCTAGGGTGTATCATATACGCTAGAACATAAAGGCTCGTAGGGCCACAGCCACCCCTTGTAGGAAGCTGTTCCAGTTTTCCTGCAATAACGCCACACAGTGTTGCCACTATATAAAATAGTCCCAGACGTATTAGACTGCTCACGCTTTTGCCATGAGGAAACTTTCGGTTACATTAAGGAATGGAGTGGTTACTTTAGATTATTATCGCCACCCACCTCTCCCTCTTCTCCTTCCTTCCAGCGCCGCAGCCAGGTGCCTCAAGGCCTCTGCTATACCGTTCATTATCAACAGGCTCGACAGGGTTCTCATCAAGCGGTGTTAACTGTATCCATCCCACTCGCAAAGCATAGATTACGGCCTCTAAACGGGAATGCGTGTCGGTTAAAGCGTAGATGCGTTTAAACTCGGTATCTATGGTGGTGCTACAACGCCCTAAGTAGCGGGCAAGAGCTTTTGTGTTGGCCGTTCCCAGGTTCACCACCGCTTGCAGGAGAGCGATAAGCGCCGGAGAAAGAACCTGTTTCTTTTTCTGTTGAATACATCTCATACAGCACAACTCCTTTTTCTATGCTCGGCTCATCCATTAAAAGAGGATGCATTACCCTTTCTTCAACCGAGGTCGGCGCTGCCGATAGACGATGAAGCTAACAAGGAAAAAGAAGAGTGCTGTTAAGCTTAGGATGAACGCCCAGCGCCAGAAGTAGGGCTGGTTCTTATTCCAGTCCGAGCGCGGGTCTAGAATAAGCAGCCCATTGGCACCCACAAGGTAGTCATGATGAGTAATATAATCGCGCATAAAAGACCCAGGTGGCAAGTAGGGCTTGAAGAGATCATCGGATACATCATTCAAGTGAAACGACAAAACCTTTACCCGCTTGATGCTAACCAACACTGACCTCCCATGATAAAGAGTATAGAATCTATTCACTCCCTCCATTGGGATCCATACTTCCCCAGAATGTACTACCGACTCACACACATACTCAGCACGCCAACCGCTCTTATAACGTATCTCCCAACGTGCGCATAAATAACCATACTTTGGAGCTATCCAGAGAGAGTACTGCCTGCCCCACTTGTCAGTTGTCTTTATTCCCATCAGAAAACCGAACTGCTTATCTTCTCTTGTCCCTATCAAGGCTCCCGGATGCTGTTTCAGCAAATCCGCAATCCACCCTACATCAGCAAAATAGCCGAAGTCCATTGGACTGAGATATTCTATGTAGCCACCATTAGCCCCGTGCTGAAGGCGATTAACACTAACAAGCTGACGTGCCCCGTTCTGGAAGGTATCGCCTTGATAAACATAGGTTCCATCATCTAAAAAATACACACTTTGGCTTTGAGAACTTGAGTTCGATGGAAACCCACTCGGATATGTAATCGTAAGAAATCTGTTGTTTTTAAAAGCGAGTTCCAAATAACGTGGATAGGTAGAATTTCTAGGTAGAGGATAAAAAAACTGAGCGTCACAGGTATAACGGAAAAACCCAGAAGAAAAATAGTCTTTCCTCGCCTCCAGCTGGCTGAGCAATGCGGTATAGCTTACGGGAGACTCCTCACCGTGAGCGGGAGCGGGCTGTGGCTGTCCAAAAGAGCAGGGTGAGGATAGGAGCGATGCTGCTCCTATCCACCAAACAATATATGATTTATGTCGTTTAAACATTCTAGTTTCCCCATACCTAGATAGAGAACTCATTAGAGATATATTAAGGTGTCAGACCGCAAATATCTGCATACGTGTCGTTTTCTGAAACATGTTGTCCAACACAAGGGCCGGGTGCAGGCCAAAACTGGTCTTGTTCGCATATGACATGTTTGTCAAAGTTAGCGCAGTAGGCACTTGGTACACCTCCCGGCTCGCATTGAGAATGCGGGTGCCATATGACGGTAACCACTTAATTGTACAGCGTTGGCGCACAGGTCTTCGGTGGGCTGTTACACACCTGTTTCGTGCATACCATGCTGATGTAGGTAATAGACGCTGTAGTATAGGACAGTCTGGCATTACATCACCCCCTTAACCGAGGTCGGCGCTGCCGATAGACGATGAAGCTAACAAGGAAAAAGAAGAGTGCTGTTAAGCTTAGGATGAACGCCCAGCGCCAGAAGTAGGGCTGGTTCTTATTCCAGTCCGAGCGCGGGTCTAGAATAAGCTGCCCATTGGCACCCACAAGGTAGTCATGATGCGTTACGAAGTCGTGTATAAGAGAGCCAGTAGGCAATTGCGGCATAAAAAGAGTGTCTGAAACATCGTTAATGTGAAAGGAAAGCACCTGCAACTGCTTGATGCTTACCAGCCACAACTTGCCCTGATAAATCATGTAGTCGTGTTCCACTCCTCGCATGGGTATCCATAAGTCTCTCTCCTGAATCGCGGATTGACAATCACGATGAAACTGCCAGCCATTCCTATACAGAACAAGCTGGTGAACACAGAGGTAGCCATAATGGAGTGCAAACCAAAACTGATAGGTAATACCATAATGTGGATCGGTGGTCTCAACTTGTACAACAGGCCCGAAATGAGCGTCTATTGAAGTAGAAATTATCTTACCAGGATACTTTTGCAGAAAGTCGGCAAACCATTCAAAACCAAGCACCGTATAACCGAAATCCATTGGGCAAAGCTGACCAGCGAAGTTTTGAGGATTGGACACTAACCGGTTTGCGCTTACGAGATCATGGGCACCGATATGCCCTTCTGCAGCGTCAAAAACATACTTGCCGGTATCAATGGAAAATTTCGTTCGGATGGACTGAGTTGAAGAGCCGGGGAAGCCGTTTGCATAGACACCCGAGTAACGCTTATTGTCTTTAAAAGCAAATTCGAGATACTTCGGATAGGAACCTTGATTAAGGGGTGGCAGAAATGTGGCATCACAGGTATACCGGAAGTATCCCGAAGTGAAGCGCGCTTTGAGAGATTGTAGTTGAAGGAGAAGTTGCCCATAAGTCACAGTCGCCGGAGAAGTAGGCAGCTTCTGCGCCAAAACGGGCAAGCAGGTCAGAAGGAAGAAAAGTATCATTCCTTCTGACCAGAAATGCCTTAATTTTCGATTCAAGGTTGACTTTCTAGGTACCATAATGTATTAGAGCCCACAGATGTCAACATACGTGAAATTTTCAGAGACGGCCGGCTAGACGCAGGGACCTGGTGCTGGCCAAAAGTACTGCTCCTCGCAGAGGAAATTCTTCCCAAAGTTAGCACAGTAAGCGTTCGGAACCCCTCCCGGCTCGCATTGGTAATGCGGGTGCCATATGACGGTAACCACTTGATTGTACAGCGTTGGCGCACAGTTCTTCGGTGGGCCGTTACACACCTGTTTCGTGCATACCATGCCGGCACCTGCGATGGTATGAAGCGCCTTGCGGCTCAACATCTGCTTGGTCGTGCTGTGCGCTGTGGCATCTGAACGGGTTAGCCCAAATAGGCTTACCAGTAAAGCCAATACGCTTAGCAAAAGACCATTCCGTAATTTCGCATTGTTTTCCTCCTGGAATCTATTTTTTCTTTGGAGGTATCAAGCCCATTCATCTGCTGCTTTCTTTATACCTCCAAACCCAAGTTTAAAATATTGTCTATAAAAACGCAATACCCTTTTTAGGGACACTGTTTCTCGACACACCACAC
>Ga0209061_1002001_pt1 | contig 28846 bp, 17 predicted proteins | sample Coa_R1_10_FD_187157 | JGI IMG/M metagenome (GOLD analysis project Ga0209061, IMG submission 187157) | Surface soil microbial communities from Centralia Pennsylvania, which are recovering from an underground coalmine fire - Coalmine... | ecosystem: Environmental > Terrestrial > Soil >... | reverse complement strand
AGGTCGATTCCAATGTGTCGTGGCGTTTGCATACTCCTCCTGTCTCGATGTACTGCAGGTGGAGTAGACGGGCTCTGCGGCGGTCACCATTCTCCTATTCAAGGTCCGGCATGCCGGCCTTACGGTGGCGCTCCGGTCACAGGTCTGACCAATCTCCTTTACGGGGTCGCACTGCCCCAAAAACACTATCCAGCCTGTGACCTGTCTACTCCGAGAAAACCTCTCTTCTCGAAGCTTATCCCGCCCGAGCCTACTCATTCATACCATCTCCTTACCCGGCCAGCTCATCGATCCAGGTGGTGCTCTTGCGCCGCCCGGCGCCGGCTCGAAATCCACGGAGCCCGAACAGTTCACCGCGGCTCTTTCGAGGGATCGCCAGGAAATCCACCGGTCCGGAACGTCGTTTGACGATTGCGGCGTCCCACTCGAGAGCCCTCTCGCCGGGAATGCGCGCCGTCCAATGCGAGCGCCGGTCGTCGAGGGCGCTCACCGCCTCGAGATACCCCATAAAGCGCGGCAGGTTTTCGAGGAGGATGCTGTCCTCCGCGCGAACGCTCTTCCGACCCCACACGCCGGTAGACCGCGTGAGCTGTTGCGCACAGATCGCGTCCGCGGCGGTGACGGCCGCCACCGAGGCGACGCTAACCGCGGCTCTAGCACGCCGCGCGCGCCGGGACGACAGCACTGAGCCGAGGACCGCCAGGTCCGCCGCGTCGCCCGCCACCCGCGCCCACACCCAACCAGCCGCTCGCGGCTGCGCCAGAATGGCCGAGCCATCCCAGGCGGCGCGCCAGCCTCGATTGATTCCAAACAATCGGCTGGTGGAACGTGGAAAAGAGAACCACAGCGGCAGACCCGGCGGGCCTATTGCCCGATCACGGCCGTAGTACTACTGCACGATCCCGGAACCTTGCGGCTCCAGCTTGATCTCGCCAAACGCGCTTTCGTACTGGTTAACGTTCTGCTGCAGAACGTTCAGCAGCGCCTTTGCCTGTTGCGGGCTGACATAGATTCCCTGGAAGTTCTGGATGCTCACGCTATCCGGCGCGGCCTGGTTGATCCTTCCAAACAGTAATAGGAAATCCCAGAGATTCACGCGCACCTGCACACTGTTAGCATAGCCCTCGCGGTAATCGGAAGTGGTGGAAAGCTGGATCTTGGGAGCGGCCTGGGGCGTGGTCATCTTTCAGAGTATACAATTGCCATGCTAAAAAGTGCTTGGCCCACAGTCGCGCGCTCGTTAAAAATATTTACGATTTTGGTCAAACCGTTGCAGTACGAACTTCGTCCGAACTAGTGAGGCTGTTAAGATGAAAGCATTCACCGAAGACCGAACTCTGGGCAGGGTACATTGCCCGATCTGCACGCATACCGTTCCGGCGGAAATCGAGTTTCGTGGCAAGGAACCGCGCGTCGTGCCTGGGCAGCGTTGCCCGCGATGCCGGGCGTCGCTGGACGTCGCCGTCTTAGTACAAGTGCCGGAAGCCGCTTAGTACGGGTAAATCCGTTGGCACGCTTGTTCCGTAAACGATTATTTGCGATATTGAAACAAGACTGGTGTTTATGAGACGTAAACCGCAACCACGGCCTGAGCCGGTGATCCCCCCGGAGATTCTCGAGCAGGCGAAACAGTCGATCTCCACCGACCGGCTGAAGAAAACCATCCGGTGCTCGGTCTGTGGAGCGGAGACCACGAGCGTTGCCGCGGAGCCACTGTGCTGGGTTTGCCGCCGTCTGAAGATTAGCGCCTGGCGCGAAATTGAGCAGCAGATGCCCGTCCAGGAATAAGTTACCGAACCTCTAGTACTGTAATCGCCAATCCAAACTGTTCCGGTGTGTTCCCGCGCACCTTACTCTGCTACAATCCCTCAACATGGCACATGCAGCTGTGGGGTATGCGGGTGATCAGAAAAGCCCGACGCGCAACATCGTGGCGTGGGTGCTGTGCATACTGTGCGCGGCGGAGTTCCTCTATGCGGGCGGGCTGAAGTTGATCGGCAACCCGGGGGAGGTGACCTTGTTTGGCATCATCGGCTGGGGCCAATGGTTCCGCTACTTCACGGCCGTCCTGGAAATTTTGGGCGCGGCGGGGCTTCTGTTCCCGCGCCGCAGCCGCCGCTCGGCGCTGCTGCTCTCGCTGGTAATGCTGGGCGCGATCACCTTCCACCTGACGTCGCTACGGCACACGCCCGGCTTGAACAACCCCACGGTGGCGATAGTGACGCTGGTAGCTCTGCTGGCGATCGCGCGGCTGCGGCGGGATTTCGGTTTTAGAGGCGCGTAGTCGTAGCCGCGCTCTTCCGGGAAACTGCCGAGTCGATCCCGGCACTGGCCGACCAGGCCAGAGGCCGGAAATAGATTAAAAGCGCGTAACCTCCGTAAAATTGAAATCGCGGACCTTCATCGCGGGCACCACCATATCGATGCTCTCTTCGCCGGCGGCGCGCAGGGCTGGGCCCAAGGTTTCCACATTCGATAGCAATTCCAACAGGCTCTGATTGAAGCGGAAGTTGCGCACGCCTCCGGCGATTTCGCCGCCCTCGATCAGGAAGGTGCCGTCGCGCGTCATCCCGGTGAAGATCTTCTCGTAGGGGTCCACTTCGCGGATGTACCACAGCCGGGTCACCAGGATGCCGCGCCCGGTGGAGCGGATCATATCGTCGACAGAGGCTTCGCCTCCGGTGAATACGATGTTGGCGGGCGCCTCGCCGATTTCGTTGGGCAGCGGGAATCCGTGGCCGGTCGGCGTCGCGCCGGCCTGGGCGGCGGCCTGGCGGCTATACGCCACTTCACGCACCACGCCATTTTCGACGAGCATTAACGGCCGCCGCGGCACGCCTTCGCCATCGAAGGGCGCGCCGGCTTGCATGGAGTGGAAGCAATCGTCGCGGATGGTGATGTTATCCCCGAAGACTTTCTTGCCCAGGCGGTCGTTCAGGAAGCTGCGGCCATCGCGAATGGCGGTGGCGCTGAAATCGCCGAACATCTGGCCTACAAGATCGAGCACGGCGGCCGGCTCGAGCACTACCGTATAACGGCCGGGCGGCAGCAGGCGCGGATTCGAGGAGCGTTGGGCCTTGCTGGCGGCACAGGCGGCCAGCAGGACGGGATCCATATCGCCGTGATAGCAGGCGCTTTGCTTTGCCCAACCGGAGCTGTCGCCGGCCATCGCGGTAATGGAGAATTGCGCGTGGGTTTCGGTGTGCGAAGCCGCCACTCCGCGGGAGTTGAAAATCGCAAACGAGCCATCGCCGGTGGAATAGATACCGGCCGCGGTCTGCCGCTTCTCGTCCACTACGCGGATGGCCTCCGCCACAGCCCGCGCGCGCTCCTCGGGAGTGACATTCGAGGTGGCGGCGAAGAACCGGTTGGGAAACTGGTACTCGGCTTTTTCCGCCAGCGGCAGCAGCTCCGGATCGGGCTCGGTGAGCTTGGTGATGGCGATGGCCTGCTCGACGACGTCTTCGATGCCGTCGCGATCGAGGCGATTGGTAGAGGCGCGGGCGGTGCGCCCGCCGATCACCGGCCTCACCGAGAGGTGGGTCATGCGCTCCGCGACATTCTGGTGTATCTGGTTATTGGCAAAGCGGGTGAGCGCATGATCGGCGGTAGTGACGATGGCTTCGATATCGGCTACGCCGCGCGAACGGGCCGCCGCCAGCACCTGGCCGAAGATGGCCTCCATTTCAACCGGCATAGGCGCTACCGATCCTGATTTTGCGGAAGCGCGCGGGGCTCGCGCCATGGCCTGTGCCCATTACCTGCTCCGGCTGCCCCTTGCCGCAATTGGGCACTCCCCAAAGCGTCCAATGCTCCGGCCCGGCAATGGCCGCGCAGGCGTTCCAAAATTCCGTCGTAATGCCGCTGTAGCTGGGGTTCTTCAACATTCGCACCCGCTTGCCATTGCGGATCTCCCAGCCGATCTCGCAGCCGAACTGAAAATGGTAGCGCTTATCGTCAATCGACCAGCTCCGGTTGGTTTCCATATAAATCGCATGCTCGCAATCGAACACTTCATCGAGCGACTGTTTTCCCGGCTCGAGGCTCACGTTGGTCATGCGGATGAGCGGGAGGCGCGCCCAGCCGTCGGCGCGCATGCAGCCGTTCGAGCGCTTTTCGCCCACACGGGCCGCGGTTTCGCGCGAGGTCATGTAGCCTTTGAACCGGCCGTTCCGGATAATGTCTGTCGATTGCGCGGGCACGCCTTCATCATCGAAGGCAAACGTTCCCAGGCCGGGGCCGTGCTCCAGGCGCGCATCGCACACCACGTTCACAATGTCGGAGCCGTAGCGCAGACGGCCAAGCTGATCGAGGGTGAGAAAGCTCATGCCGGCATAATTGGCCTCGCTGCCCAGTACGCGATCGAGCTCGATAGGGTGGCCGATGGATTCGTGGATTTGCAAGCCAAGCTGCGAGCTATCCAGAATCAGATCGAACTCGCCTTCGGGGCACTGATCGGCGGCATGCAGCGCCACCGCCTCTTCGGCAATGCGCGGGGCATTCTCGACCAGGCGCAACTCCTCGATCAGTTCATAGCCCTTCAACTGATATTGGCCGCCGAAGGAGTTCGGATAAGAGCGCCGCTGGATTTCGCCATCCTTGTAAGTAAGGGCGGAGAATCCGGCGCCGGAAGTGTAGCGCGTCTGGTCGATCAAGCTGCCCAGCGTGGATGCGAATATTTGCCGCCGCCGCTCGAAGTGCATCGAGGTTTCGGCCAGCGTGACACCTTGCAGACGGCGCAACTCGGCATCCACGGCGAGCAGCGTGGCAAGCTGCCGATCGACTGGAATGGAAAAAGGGTCGATGCGGCAGGGGGAAGCCCACGTCGCTTCGTATTTCTGTTCGGGCGCCAGCACCACATCTTCCTTGTGCGCGGCCGTGCCGGCGCGCGCAATCCGGCGCGCCAGAGCGGCCGCGGCCGCGATTCCGGAACGAGACAGGTCATCGGTGGCCGCGAACCCCCAGCACCCGTTTGCCAGCACGCGGATGCCGATTCCCATCGATTCGTCATTGGAGGCGTGCCCCACCTTGCCGTTTTTCGTGGCGATCTGCCGGGCGCGGATTTCGATCGCGCGCACATCGGCGTAAGAGACTTCGGGGGCAGTCACCGCATCCAGAGCGGAAAGGGCCAAGTCCTTCATGCGGTCTCCAGTGTATCAGCGCGGCGTAATCAAACCGCCCAGCTTGTCCTGCTCGGTGGCGGCGGCGCGCGGAAAGCGCGTGGAATAAGCCTCCGCATACTTGAGACCGCTGCCGGTGTTATAGAGCACAATGCGGTCGGTGGATTTGAGCAGGCCCGACGCGAGCAGCCTGGGCAGGGCCGCCACGCAGGCCGCCCCTTCCGGGGCCGCATATATGCCTTCCTCGGAAGCCAGCATCAGGCCGGCATCGAGCATTTCCGAATCGCTTACGGCGATGGCCGTGCCGCCGCTCTTGCGCACGGCCTCGAGGATCAGGAAATCGCCGATGGGCTTGGGGACACGCAGGCCGCTGGCCAGCGTGCGCGCGTCCTCCCAGAAACGGCTGCGCGGCTCGTTCTGCTCGAAAGCCCGCACCACGGGCTGGCATCCTTCCGCCTGGACCGCGATCATTTTGGGACGGCGGCTGCCGATCCAGCCCATGCGCTCCATTTCCTGAAAGGCTTTCCACATGCCGATGATGCCGACGCCGCCGCCGGTGGGATAGAAGATGGCGTCGGGCAGTTCCCAATCCATCTGCTCGGCCACTTCATATCCCATGGTCTTCTTGCCTTCGATGCGGTACGGCTCCTTCAGAGTGCTCAGGTCGTACCAGCCTTCGGCGGCGGCGCGTTCGGCGACCATGCGGGCGCAATCGCTGATCAACCCATCGACCAGCGTGACATGCGCGCCGCAGGCTTTCGATTCCAGGTAATTGGCTTCCGGTACGTCCCGAGGCAGGAAGATGTGGGCTTCGATTCCAGCGGCCGCCGCATAAGCCGCAAGCGCACCGGCTGCATTGCCCGCCGAAGGAACGGCCACTTTGCGCACGCCGAGTTCCACGCACATGGAGATGGCGCAGGCGAGGCCGCGGGCTTTGAACGAGCCGGTAGGATTGAGCCCTTCATCCTTGATCCACAAATGATCCGCGCCGAGCTTCGAACCCAACCGGCGGGCCCGCAGCAAAGGCGTCCAACCCTCGCCGAGCGAGACGATATGCTCTTCGAGCGGCGGCAGCACCGGAGCGTAACGCCACATGCTCGAGCGCCCATTGCGCGTCTCGCGCCGCGGCCAGCGGATGCGGATGTGGTCCAGATCGTAGCGCATGAGCAGCGGCCCGCCACACTCGCACAACCCGGCCGGTTTATCGGCTTCATATTTTCGGCTACATAAGCTACATTCCAGGTGCGTGGCTCTTGGCATTCACAAAAAAGTCTAGCATCGTGCCTGGGAAGGTTCCGGGAGTGGGACGGGCTCGGCAGTGGGCCCGGCGGCGCGGGGCTCGTCATCGGCGGGGCAGAAGGAGCGGGTGTTATCGAGACCGGGATGCGACCAGATGGTTGCGGGATCGAACCAGCTCTCGCGGGCGGGGGCCGGGGAAGCGGCCGCGGCGATCGGTTCGGGGAGGGCTTCGACCGGTTCGGCAGGCGGAAGCGCCTCGGGGGCCGGCTCAGCGGCGCTTGACGGAACGAACCCAAGATCGGCCGAAGTGGTTTCTTCTTCTATAACTTGCGCGGCACGCTCGGCCTGAAGGCGCTCGAATTCCCGGAGGGCATCTTTGAATTTTGCCTGGGCGGCATTTTGCATGCGCTGGAGGCGGGAGAACTTGTCGCCACAGTGGGAGAACATGTCACCTAACGGGAAGTGGCGGGAGATGCAGCCGCGGGAAGAAATTTCATAGACTTCCCAATCCCAGAGCTCGGCTTCGACATGGGCATAGCGGCGCTGCTGCCAGACGAGGTTGACCATGGTATCGAGCAGGTCGCGCTCGGGCGGGGACTGGGGCTGGTAGTGCGCGTAGTATTCGGCTTTGAGGGTTTCGAAGTCTTCGACTTTTTCACCCTGAATGATGAGGGACAGGGCGTAGAGCCCGGTTTTAAAACTGTTTTGGGAACTGGCGCGCTTGCCGGCCTGGGTGGCAGGGCCGTGAGACTTGGCGCCGTTTTGGCGGCTGGCTTGTTGCTGTTTGGCGGTACGCATATGGTTTACCCAGGCTCAGGGTAACAGGAGGACAGAGTGCGATTTTCTGAAAAGCAGGGTAAGTGGTTGAGGGAATTGGGGCAAATTTTGGGAAAAAGTTGGTGAACCGCCCACGGCGCTGCTGCGCAACCAGATTAGCGGACGGACGGCAGCAAGGTGCGCAGAGCGTCCATGCGGCCGCCGTTGCCGGTGAGGAGATCGGCGGGGAAGCGGCGGTAGGCGAGCAGCTCGCGGTAGATCTGGGGGGCGGCCATGGAGTTGAGGCCGAGACCGGCGAGGTATTGGAGGCGGAGGTTGCGGTCGTTGTTGATCTGGGCGCCGATCAGGTAGGGTGCCAGATCGAAGGCGCGGCCGGCGTAGGTGGCCAGGAATTCAACGGCGGAGTGGAAGCCAACGTCGTTGAGGGAGGCCTGGACGGCGGCATAATCGGGGCGGTCGAGGCGCTGCTGGAGCGCGTCGACGCTGATCGGGTTTGTGCTGTTCCGGCCGAGCAGAACTAGGTCGTAGCCATCGCCTTTCTGGTAGTTGCTCCAGATGGTGCCGTTGGGGAAGACATCAAAGAAGGTTGCGAGCTCGGTTTTGACGGTTTCGGCATCGCTGTCGTAGATGGGGAGCCATTGGGCGACGACGCCGCCGGGGCGGAGGTGGGCCTTTACGAGCTCGTAGTATTCCCGCGAGTAGAGCGTAGAGGTGCCTTTGACCCAAGGATGGATAGGGTCGGTGGTGATGACATCGAAGCGGGCGGCGGTGGCGGCGATGTAGTGGCGGGCGTCGTCATAGACGATGTGGGTGCGGCGGTCGTGGAGCACGTTGTAGTTTTGCTTGCCGAAGAAGCGGGTGGAGGCGGGCGGGATGAGCGGTTCGAGTTCGCAGATGGTGATCGATTGGACGCCGGGATAGGGAACAAACGAACCGGCGGTGATGCCGGCGCCGAAGCCGACGACCAGGACGGATTGGGGCCCGGGATGGACCAGAGCCGGGAGGTGGCCCATCATCCGTTCGAGGCGCATGTCGAGGGGGGCGGTGGAGGCTTCGGCTTTGCCGCTGACGTAGAAGTGGCGCTGGCCGGCGCGTTCGGCGATGAGGATAGAGCTGTTGATGCCCTCGCCGCGGTAGAGGACGGTGGTGGGGTAGTTCCGGTCGTAGAGTTGGGCGCCACGAAGGATGGGGGCCATGCGGCGGCCATAGGCGATGACCTGCCAGGGGACATCGGAGACGGTGAAGATGAGCACGCCGGCGACGGCGAAAGCCGCCAGGACGGGTAAGAAGCGAGGTAGCGCGACCGCGGCGGCGAACGCGGAGAGGGCGATGAGGACTTGCTCGCAACGGGCGGTGCCAAGGGCTGGGATGAGGACCAGGCTGAAAGCGAGCGCGCCCAGAATGGAGCCGGCGGTATTGGCGGCGTAGATTTGGCCGGAGAGAGCGGCCGGATCGGGGCGGGCGGGGGCCGCGGCTGCCAGGGCTAGGGGGAAACTTGCGCCCCAGAAGAGGGTTGCCGGGAAGATTGCCCACAGGCAGCGGACGAGGTCGAGTTCGAAGTTGAACCAGGGGTCGGTGGAGAGCCAGGGATCGACTGGCCAGAAGGGGAGGGAATGAGCAAGGGTGTAAGCGGTCCAGGCGATCCAGACGGCGAGTACGATCTGGCAAGCGGCGAAAGCAAGATGCGGATTTTGGGTTCGTTTCGCCAGGGCCGAGCCGGCGGTGCTGCCGAGCCAGAGGCCGATCAAAAAAACGGCCACGATGATGGAGAACGTATAGGTGGTGGCGCCGAGGAGAAGCGAGAGGAGACGGGTCCAGACGACTTCCGCGCCCAGGGCGGAGAGGCCGGAGAGGGCAATGGCGGCGTAGATACTCACCACAGAGACACGGGGACACGGAGAAAGGCTTGAGGGCACGGAGGTTTTGGAGAACACGGAAACTTTCGAAAGGAAGATGCCGGCGAAGGCGATGGTTAGATTTATGGCGGCGGCGGTGAAGGTGGCGACCGCCATATCGTAGACGCGCAGGAGGTAGAAGCCGGCGAAGAGGGCGCCGAAGACGGCGCCGGCGATATTGGCGGCGTAGAGATAGCCGAGCGCGGCCGGTGTTTTGCAGAGCCGGGAGAGCGCCGGCAACGAGGCGCCCATCAGGATGGTGGGCGGCAGAAGCGAGAGGGCCGCGAGGATGCGGGGGAACCAAACGTGGCCGAGAGCGGGTGTCACGAACAAAGCCAAAACGCCTAGCAGACCGATTCCGAGTTCGAGCAGGGCGTAGATGCGGAGGGGATGGATCCGGGGAGAAACGACGCGGGGGAGGAGGAGGCTGCCAAGGCAGAGGCCGCCCATGTAAGCGGCCAGGAGGATGCCGAGGGAGACGGCGGTGGAGCCGATCGCCAGTTGGAGCAACTGGAACCAGACGATTTCGTAGATTAAAGCAGCGCAGCCACTACCGGCGAACAGAAGGAGGAGCGGGACAAACAACCCCATTCAGGGCATTTTACGCGTTTGCGCTTTATGCGTTTGCACCGTGGCACTTCTTATATTTCTTGCCGCTGCCACAGGGGCAGGGGTGGTTGCGGCCGACTTTCTGGCCGCCGTTGACGGGGCGCGCGGCGGCGGAGGTATCGCCGCCAACGAAGCTGAGGCCGGCCAGTTCCTTTTCCTTCTTGCGCTGAATGTTGCGCGTGAAGTCCTCCATGGTCTGCTTGGCGCGCTGGCGTTCGGCTTCCTGGCGGGCGGCTTCGGCCTGCCGGGCGGCTTCATCGATCTCTTCTTCGTCTTCTTCCTCGGGGTAAGGCCCGACGGGAGCGTTGCCGGTCTGGACCTGGAGGAAGAACAGGTAGCGGACGGTTTCATCCTCGATGCGGTCCATCATGGCGGTGAACAGCTCGTAGGATTCCTTCTTATATTCGACCAGCGGATCTTTTTGGCCGTAAGCGCGGTTGCCGATGCCCTGCTTCAACTCGTCCATGGCGAGCAGGTGGTCTTTCCACTGGTTGTCGATGACCTGGAGCATGACGATGCGCTCGGTGTGGCGCATGACGTCGGGGCCGACCAGGTCTTCTTTTTCCTGGTAGCGCTGGCGGAGGCGCTCCATGAGCATGTCCGTCATTTCCTGGCGGGAAAGCTGGGCGAATTCGGAGGGTTCGAGCTTGTAGCCGAACTGGCTGAGGATATCGTTGCGGAGGCCGCTGATGTCCCAGGTATCGGGGTGCTTGTCATTGGGACAGCGCATGTCGATGTACTGCTCGACGATGCCCTCGACCATATCCATGACCCGCTCTTTTTGATCGAGGCCTTCGAGGAGCTGGCGGCGCAAGCCATAGACGGCCTGGCGCTGCTTGTTGTTGACGTCGTCGTATTCGAGCAGGTGTTTGCGAGCCTCGAAATGCTGCATTTCGACGGCTTCCTGGGCTTTGGCGATGCGGCGGGTGATGAGGCGGGACTCGATAGGCACGTCCTCTTCCATGCCGAGACGGAGCATGAGATTCTGCATGCGCTCGCCGCCGAAGATGCGGAGCAGATCGTCCTGGAGCGAGAGGTAGAAGCGGGAGGAACCGGGATCGCCCTGGCGGCCGGCGCGTCCACGGAGCTGGTTATCGATGCGGCGGGATTCGTGGCGTTCGGTGCCGACGATGTGGAGGCCGCCGAGGGCGATGACTTCGTCGTGCTCCCGGTCGGTTTCGGCTTTGAAGCGGGCGTAGTATTCGTCCCATCGCTCGCGGGGCACGCGATAGAACTGGTCGTAGTGGCTGAAGTAATAGTAGTGCTCGTCGGCTACGTATTTGGCCTGTTCGGGAGGGAGCCGTTCGGCGAACTTTTCCTTGAGGCAGGCCTCCTTGGTCATGAACTCCGGATTGCCGCCGAGCAAGATATCGGTGCCGCGGCCGGCCATGTTGGTGGAAACAGTGACGGCGCCGCGGCGGCCAGCCTGAGCGATGATGGCAGCTTCGCGCTCGTGATTCTTGGCGTTGAGCACTTCGTGCCGGACCCCCATTTTTTTGAGGATGCCGGACAGCTTTTCGGATTTTTCGACCGAGATGGTGCCGACCAGGACGGGCTGGCCGCGGGCGTTGAATTCCTTAATTTCCTTGGCGGCGTTGCGGAACTTTTCTTCGAGGGTGCGATAGACGACGTCGTGATTTTCCTTGCGGATCATCGGCCGGTTGGTGGGGACAACGGTGACATCGAGCTTATAGATTTTCTGGAATTCGGCGGCTTCGGTTTCGGCTGTACCGGTCATGCCGGACAGCTTCTTGTACATGCGGAAGTAGTTCTGGAAGGTGATGGTGGCGAGGGTTTGATTCTCGCGCTGGATTTTGACGCCTTCCTTGGCTTCGATGGCCTGGTGGAGGCCATCGCTCCAGCGGCGGCCGGGCATGAGACGGCCGGTGAACTCATCGACGATGACGACTTCAGGGCCATCGTCGCCATCCTTGATCACGTAGTCTCTATCGCGCTCATAGAGAGCATGGGCCTTGAGCGCGGCTTCGACGTGATGTTTCCACTCGATGGTATCGAGGCTGTAGATGTCCTTAAGGCCCAGGAGGCGGGCGCATTTGTCGAAGCCTTCTTCGGTGAGGGCGGCGGCGCGGTGCTTTTCGTCGATGGTGTAGTCGCCGGTGGTGTAGGTTTCGCCGGGCTCGCGGCCTTCGATGACTTCGCCGCGGACGAGCTTGGGGATGATGCGGTTGGCCTTGAGGTACTTGTCGGTGGACTCCTCGCTGGGGCCGGAAATGATGAGCGGGGTACGGGCTTCGTCGATGAGGATGGAATCGACTTCGTCGACGATGGCGTAATGGTGCTCGCGCTGGACGCAATCTTCCAGGCGGAATTTCATGTTGTCGCGGAGGTAATCGAAGCCGAACTCGTTATTGGTGCCGTAGGTGATATCGGCGGCGTAGGCGTCTTTACGCTCCTGATCGTCGAGATCGTGGACGATGACGCCGACCTGCATACCGAGCATGCGGTAAATGCGGCCCATCCATTCGGAGTCGCGTTTGGCGAGGTAATCGTTGACGGTGACGACGTGGACGCCTTTGCCTTCGAGGGCGTTGAGATAGCAGGGGAGGGTGGCGACGAGGGTTTTGCCCTCGCCGGTTTTCATTTCGGCGATTCTACCGGAGTGGAGGACCATGCCGCCAATCAACTGGACGTCGAAGTGGCGCATGTTGACGGCGCGGCGGCCGGCTTCGCGGACGACGGCGAACGCTTCGATGAGGAGGTCGTCGAGGGTGGCGCCCTGGGCGAGTTTTTCCTTGAACTCGATGGTTTTGGCGGCGAGATCGATGTCGGAGAGCCGGCGCATGGCCGGCTCGAGATCGTTGATAGCGGCCACGCGGGGCTGCATCCGCTTGATCTCGCGCTGGTTTTTGGTCCCGAAAAGTTTCGCTAGGACATCATCGACAATCATTCAAGCGGTCTCAATTGGGGGGATTTCCTTTTTATTTTAGCAAGCGGGGGTGAGAGGCTGCGGTGCGGTGCGGAATGGCGGAAAAGCCTCGACGCGGTGGCAGCCGCCAATCGCAGGGATACGCGAGAAGCTCGCCCAGATCGCGCAAGACCAGGCACAACGCGACGCCGGCCGCGACCACGACCGGAAGGCCCCGCCAGGGGCCTCCACGCTACACTGAATCAGGGGATACCACTTCCTTATGCCCAAACCCACCAAGCCACCCGAAGACCGCCTCGACCGCGCCGAGCGCGCCATCGAAAGGATGGCTGAAGAGCACCGCGCCTTCCAGGCCACCGTGCGCGGAGCCTTCACCGTGCAACAGCAGCAAATCGCCGGCCTACAGAAAGTCGCCGAAGCGCACGATCGACAAATCGCCGCCCAGCGCGACCGCCTCAACCAACTCATCGAGCACTGGCAGGCGTACCTGAACACCATCCACCCCAAGCACTGACGCACGGGGGCAGCCTATCCCAGAAGGGATGGCGCCGCGCCTGCAGGGCAGCCGCCACAGCGGAAGCCATCGAACGGCGCCGGCTAATCGCGGGGCGGATTCCATCGCTTCGATCGGTCGCCAACTTGAGCAGGGCTCGCCGCCCCCACGCCCCGCGGGGCGATTCGGCCGATGTTGGTGTGGGCCCCGGTGGCGGGGTGTATACTCTATCCAGTTAGGAGGGCCGGAATGGCAAGCATTAAGTTTACCCTGAACGGCAAGCCGCAGAGCGTGGATGTTCCCGCCGGCATGCCGCTGCTGTGGGTGCTGCGCGACACGTTGGGAATGACCGGAACCAAGTTCGGCTGTGGGATGGCGCTATGCGGCGCGTGCACCGTGCATCAGAACGGGCAGGCGATCCGCTCCTGCATTACGCCTATATCGAGCGTGGCGGGCAAGAGCGTCACCACGATCGAAGGCCTGTCGCCCGATAGCACGCACGCCGTGCAGAAGGCCTGGACCGAACTGGACGTGCCGCAGTGCGGGTATTGCCAGTCGGGGCAGATCATGCAAGCCGCCGCGCTGCTCGCGAAGAATGCCAAGCCGAGCGACGCCGATATCGACGAAGTGATGCGCGGCAACATCTGCCGCTGCGGCACTTACCAGTCGATCCGCATGGCCATCCACCGGGCATCGGAAATTCTGCGGGGAGGTGTCGCGTGACCGCTGTAAGGAAGGTCCATCGCCGCGGGTTCCTGAAGAGCGGAATCGGCGCGGCCGCGGGGCTCACGCTGAGTTTCGCCGTGCCGGAGAAAACGCGCCTGCTCGCTCAAGGGGCGGCGCAAAGCGGCGCGCGGCAAAGCGCGCTGAACGGATATATCCATATTGGGGCGGACGATACGGTCACGATGGTTTTGCCCAAATCGGAAATGGGACAAGGTCCGATGACGGCGCTTTCGCAGGTGCTGGCCGACGAGCTGGATTGCGACTGGGGCAAAGTGCGCGCGGTTTTCGCGCCGGTGGATCCCAAGCTATACGGCCCGCTGCAGGGCACGTTTGGCAGCATGAGCGTGCGCACGGGCTGGGACCCGATGCGCAAAGCCGGAGCCACAGCCCGGGCCATGCTGATCGAAACGGCGGCCAAAAGAGCGGGCGTGGACAAATCTCAGTGCCGCACCGAAAACGGCGCGGTGCTGGCCGGAAGCCAACGCTTCACTTATGGCTCGCTGGCGGAAGAGGCAGCGAAGCTGCAGCCACCCAATGGCGTGGCGCCGAAGGACCCGGCGGCGTTCCGGATTATCGGCAAATCCGTGAAGCGGCTGGATACACCTCTGAAAGTGAACGGGAAAGCTACGTTTGGGATCGATGCCAAGGTGCCGGGCATGCAGTTTGCGGTGGTGGCGCGCTGCCCGGTGTTCGGCGGCAAGGTGGCGAGCTTCGATGCTTCGAAGGCGAAGGCCGTTCCGGGCGTGAAAGATGTGGTGCCGATTTCGAGCGGCCTGGCCGTGATCGCCGACAATACCTGGAATGCGATGGAAGGCCGGCGGGCGCTCCAGATCCAGTGGGATGAAGGGCCCCTGGCCACGCTGGATAGCGCCGGCATCCGCGCCATGATGAAGGAAGGCGCCGAGAAGCCGGGCGCGGTGGCCCGCAAGGAAGGCCGGGGCGCGGCGGCGCTCGAGGGGGTTTCGAAGAAGATCGAGGCCGTTTACGAAGCCGCGTACATGTCTCACGCGCCGATGGAGCCGATGAACGCCACGGCTCACGTGCGTCCGGATGGGTGCGACGTTTGGGCGGCCACGCAGATTCAGACGGCGGCCCGCCAGACGGCGGCAGAAATCACCAAACTGCCACCGGAGAAAGTAAACATTCACACGCTCTACCTGGGCGGCGGATTCGGCCGGCGGGGCGGGGCCGACTTCATCGCCGAAGCGGTGGAGATTTCGAAGGCGGCCGGCACGCCCGTGAAATTGACATGGTCGCGTGAAGACGACATGACGCATGACCTTTACCGCCCGGCCTCCTACACGCGTTTTCGAGGGGCCTTGGATGCGGAGGGCTGGCCGATGGTGTGGACCGCGGGCGTCGGCTGCCCCTCCTTTGCCGGCATGCGGAACGGCGTGGACTTCGCGGCTGTGGAGGGCATTCACGATATCGCCTACGAGATCCCGCACATTCAGGTGGAGTACAACAAGGCCGATCCGGGCATCCCCACCACTTACTGGCGCTCGGTAGGCTATTCGCAGAACACGTTCTTTACCGAGAGTTTCCTCGACGAACTGGCGGCGGCGGGCGGCAAAGACCCGCTGGAGGTGCGGCTGCGGCTTCTCTCCAAAACGCCACGCATGAAGGCCGTGGTCGAACTGGCCGCCGAGAAGGCCGGCTGGGGCAAACCGCTCCCGGCGGGGCATGCGCGCGGTATCGCGGTGGTCAACAATATCGGCAGCTTCAACGCGCAGGTGGCCGAAGTCTCGATCGAGAAGGGCAAGCTCAAGGTGCATCGCATCGACTGCGCGGTGGATTGCGGGCACGTGGTGAATCCGGCGATTGTGACGGCCCAGATCCAGAGCGGGATCGTGTATGGATTGAGCGCGGCGCTCAAGGGCGGCATCACCATTAAGAACGGCCGGGTGGAGCAGCAGAACTTCAATCAGTACGAGGTGCTCCGCATCGATGAGATGCCGCGGGTGGAAGTGCACATTGTTCCGAGCGATAAGGCGCCCGGCGGCATCGGTGAAGCCAGCACCCCCACTACCGCGCCGGCGGTGGCCAACGCGATCTTCGCTCTTACCGGCAAACGTCTGCGGCGGCTGCCCATCCGGCCGGCAGACCTGGCGTAAGGCGGGCAAATGCCGGCGGGCAGGTTCGCCGGCACGCTTCGAAAGCGCGGGAAAATACCCCCGGTTTGCTTCCGCGTGTTCCCGGGCAAGAAATCAGGGGGAAATCTGTCCTGAATCGGCGGCTCTTTTCGCTTTATTTATCTAGCGAAGGAGACCGCATGAGCGTCACAGTTCCCATTACAAATATCTTTGGGGGCGGCGACTATACTGTCCAACTACAGGTTGGCAGCAAGGCCGTTCCGGTGAATGTCATTGTGGATACCGGCAGCAGCACCCTGGCCGTGCAGCAGACCAGGTATAAGGCCGCCGACGACCGGGCTTTGAATCCGACCGCATGGGCGCAAGATGTCGTCTATGGAACGGGGGGATGGGCCGGCCCAGTGGTGTTGACAGACCTCACGATGGGCGCGGACGGAGAGAGTGTAACGCTGAAAAACGCGCCCATGGCAATTGCCTCCGAACAGGAGCCGAACAATTTCGGCGATGCGGATGGCATTCTAGGGCTGGCCTATACGCCCTTAAACGGCGGAGCGAACCTGCATTCCTACCTGGTGCAGCGGGGCATCAATCCGGCTGTAACTTTTCCCTGGCCGTTTGCGGTGCAGAATACGGCCGCTGGCGTCAAGCAGTTCGAAAACTTTCTGCGGTCCATGCCGGCGCAGAGCATCACTCCCTACTTTACGCTGCTCGAGCAGGAAGGCGTGATTCCCAATAAGTTCGCGCTATACACGCTGCGGTCGGCGGTGAGCGCGGCTCTGAAAGACCCCTCGCAGGATCGGTTAAACGCGGGGTACCTGGTGCTGGGCGGCGGCGAAGAGCAGAACGGGCTCTACACGGGCAACTTCGTCAACGTGGATGTTTTGGACGACCTGTACTACAACACGAACTTGAAAGCAGTGCAGGTGGAGGGCTGCCCGGCGATCGCGGTGAAGCAGCTTCCGCAGCAGCTCCAGGCGCAGTTGGGATCGAATTCGATCATCGACAGCGGGACCAATTCCCTGGTGCTGGCCGACGACGTTTTCTCGGCGATCATGAATTCGCTCCGGCAACTTAGCCCGGAGTTTGTACAGATTGCGGAAAAGGCGCTGAAGAGCCGCGCCGGGTTGCCATCGACTCAACTGAAGCTGGCGGACTGGCCGGGCATTACGTTTATTCTTGCCGGTGAGAATGGCGAAGACATTCCGCTGACATGCGCTCCGGAAACATACTGGCAGACGGACGCGCCGTCGAAAGGGCACGCGGTATTCCAGATCTTTCCGGGCGGACAACTGCCGCAGTCGATTCTCGGGCTGCCGCTGATGAACAACTATTACACGGTTTTCGACCGTTCGGTTGACGTGAGCGGCGTCATCCGGTTTGCGGCAGTTCGGCCATCCGCGCAGCCTTTAGCCGCCAATACCGGCAGGTGACGGGGGCGCGGTGCGTCCGCGGGGCAGGAGCCCGGCGCAGGGCGGAAGTTTCGGGGTAGGGAGCGGTACCTACCCGTACAAGTACTCACGCCGTCATACATTTGTAGTCCAATTCTGCTATTCTGATTTCCTCAAAGAGGGTCCGAAATAGGAGGTTGGATGACAACTACGGGTGTACGTGTGTCTCTAGGCGTTCTCGCAATTGTTCTGCCGGCAGCCCTGTCGGCGCAATCGGCGGGCGGCGTTGCCGGCATCAACGGGATCGTCCGCGATCCCTCCGGCGCGGCCGTGCCCAACGCAAAGGTAGTCATTTCCAGCGCGAATCAGGGCCAGATTCGCTCGATTCAGACGAACGAAGCAGGCGTATTTGCCGCCCCCGCGCTGCCCCCCGGTTCGGGATACGAGGTCGCGGTTACGGCCCAGGGCTTCGCGGAATTCGATGCCAAGGATCTGGTGCTCCAGGTCGGCCAAAACCTCAACCTGAATGTCGCGCTGGCGGTTGGCCAGACGGCGACCAACGTCGAAGTCACTGCCGCCGCGCAGCTCGTTGACGACGCCAAAACCGATGTCTCGCAGGTGGTCGACAACACCGCAATCATGAACCTGCCCATCAACGGCCGCCGCGTCGATTCGTTCGTACTCAACACCCCTGGAGTCACCAACGACGGCACCTTTGGACTACTCTCCTTCCGGGGTGTCGCCGGTAACAACTCTTTCCTGCTCGACGGAAACGACAACACCGAGCAGTTCTACGACGAAAATGCCGGCCGGACCCGCATCGCCTCCCAGATTTCTGCTGATGCCGTCCAGGAATTCCAGGTGGTCTCTTCCAACTACTCGGCCGAATACGGCCGCGCCATGGGCGGCGTGGTCAACACCGTCACCAAGAGCGGCACTAACGAATTTCACGGCGGCGCCTTCTATTTCCTGCGCAGCACCGGATTCGATGCGCGCGACACGTTTTCCGCCTTCAACCCCACCGAGCACCGCATCCAGACGGGCGGCACCTTGGGCGGCCCCATTATCAAAAACAAGCTCTTCTTCTTCCTCAGCACCGACATCACCCGCCGCAACTTCCCTATGTCCGATAGCTGGGTGAGAGCCGGCATCGTCAATCCCACTACGGAAACCTTCGTAGGCTGCGGCGCTCCGGCGACTCCCGCCCAGTGCCAGGCGATCAACGCTCTGCTCCCCCGCTTCTACGGGCAGATCCCGCGCACAGCCGATAACGACCTCTATTTCGGCCGCACGGATTATCACATCTCCGACCGCAACACGCTCAGCGCCAGTTTCAACTTCCTCCGCTGGCTCTCACCCAACGGCATTCAGACCGGCCTCACGTCCACTACGGGCGCGGCGATCACCGGCAACGGCAATGACTCTGTCGCGGTCCGCAACGGCAAACTTACCTGGACTTCCGTACCCGCCAACAGCATGGTGAACGAGCTCCGTTATGGCCTCGATACCGATCGCCAGGCCGATACCTTCAACCAGGCCGAACTCGGCGGCGGACTCGGATATCTCGATGTCGCCGTGGGCGGCACTTCCAGTAGCACCAACGTGCAACTCGGGCCGGCTACCTACCTGCCGCGCGTCGAACCCATGGAAACCCGCAACGAAATCGCAGACGACCTTTCCTGGACCAAGGAAAAGCACACTCTGAAGTTCGGTTTCAATTTCGTCAACACCGACGACAACGTAAACTATCTCAGCAATCGCTACGGTTCCTATACCTATCAGACAGTGACCGCATTCGCTCTGGATTACTCGGGCAACACTACCGGCCAAAAGAACTGGCAGCAATTTAGCCAAACTTTTGGCAATCCGATAGTCGATTACACCATACGCGAACTCGCTTTTTACGCGCAGGACCAGTGGCGCGCCACGCAGAGGCTCACTCTCACTCTGGGCCTCCGCTACGACTATTCGATCGCTCCCACTCCTACCGTGGTCAATCCCGATTGGCCCCAAACCGGGCACATCCATACCGGCCCGCTCGATCTGGCGCCGCGCATCGGCATCGCCTATCGCTTAAACGACAAGACCGTCTTACGCGGAGGCTACGGCAATTTCTACGCGCGCCTGGTGGGCGGCATGATCGATAACGTCCTCACCGGCCAGGGCCTGTATCAAACCTCCATCACGCTCAACAACACCAATCCTGTGCAGTTTGCCGCCGGTCCGAATTTCCCCAATGCGCTTGCGTCTCCCCCGACCGGCGCCAGCGTCGCCGCTTCCAGCCTGCAATTCACCGCGCCCGGCTTGAAGACGCCGTATTCCGAACAGGCCTCGCTCGCCGCCGAGCGCCAGATTGGCCGCGACATGGCACTGACCGTTTCCGGCATCTGGAGCCGCGGCGTGAACCTCTTTGGCGTCACCGACCTTAACGCGCCCGCGCTCGGCCCCGCTTTCACTTATACGATCGACAATGCCAGCGGGACACCGGTGGGCACTTACACGACTAACGTCTATCTGAATCCGCGGCCCAACACCCACTACGGCGCGGTCCTCGAAACCACCAACGGAGTCAGCAGCTTCTACGATGCCCTGGTGGTCAGTCTCGAAAAGCGCTTCTCGCACGGCATCCAGTGGCTCGCTTCCTATACGTGGTCGCACGAAATCGACGATGGCCAGGGCGCGGCCACCAACGCTATCTTCTTCAGTACGGCCAGCCCCTGGACGTACGACGGCAACTACGGCTTCGATAAAGGCAGCGGCGCGCTCGATCAGCGCCACCGCTTGGTCTATTCCTTCGTCTGGACTCCCACCTTCACCCACGCAAACGGCGCTTTCTTTAAGTACGTGGTCAACAACTGGCAGTTCTCCAGCATCACCACTCTTTCGAGCGGCCGTAACGCCGGCCCCGTGCAGATCCGCATGACGGACACCCCGGTAGCCGGTATGCTTTCCAACAGCACGCTCGATGGTTTCGGCGGCAATACGCGCGTTCCCTTTCAGCCCATCGACAGCCTTTACACGCCGGGCTTTTACCGCGAGGATCTCCGCTTGACGAAGGACATCCCGATCTTTGAGCGTGTCAAGCTGGCGCTCAATTTCGAGGCTTTCAATGTTTCCAATAGCTGGACCCCAACCAGTCTCTCGCAGCAGGAATATACCGAGTCGAAGGGCGTTCTCACTCTGACGCCCACCGCCTATGGTCTCGGCCAGCAGGATGGCGGCTTCCCCGATGGCACTCAAGCCCGGCGCTTGCAAGTGAGCGCGCGAATCAGCTTCTAACCAACGTCGCTCAGGACCCCGCCCGCAAGGGCGGGGAGCAGTCCTTCATCGGACCGTGGTCGAACATTCTCGCAAACCGCTGCCTACCCAGCCCCCGATATATACTGTCAGTCACCCATGCGCAGCACTCGCGCCCTGGTATTACTGGCAGCGCTCGGAGCGCTTCACGCTCAATCCACCCGCCCCGAGGCTCCGCCCTTCCATGCCTCCCAAATCCACATGGAAGCGCCGCCGCCGGAAGGCGTGGCCATCCGCGCCGGCCGGCTGTTCGATCCCGCTTCCGGCACGAACCTGCGCGACCAGGTTATTGTCATTCGCGGCGAACGCATCGCCGAAGCCGGTCCCGCAGCGCGAGTCCAAATTCCCACGGGCGCGCGCGTCATCGATCTGTCCCGCGCCACCGTCCTGCCCGGGTTGATCGATCGCCACGTCCATCTCTTTCAGGAGCAGCAGCCCAATGACGCGCGCGCCGCCTATTCAGGCCTCAACTATGCGCTCCGCGACCTCTATGCCGGCTTCACCACGTTGCAGGACATGGGTTCCCCGTACACCTATGCCAGCGTGGAATTACGCGACGCCATCAACCGAGGCCTTGTGCCTGGCCCCCGCCTGCAAGTGGCCGGCCCGCAGCTCAACCCGCGCGCGGCCTCCTATTATGCCGCGCCATCCATCCCCGCCCCCTTCGGACAGGCCCCCGGCGCGCCCGTCTGGCAACTCGCCGGCAACGTCAATTCTCCCTGGCTTGCGCGTGCGGCCGTGCGCGAGCATGCGCACTACGGCGTGGACTGGATCAAAGTCTACGACACGGAAGACTACGAGGGCGGCGGCTATCCCGATCCGCCCGGCGCCGGCGCCTTTACACCCGATGGCAAAATGATCAACGTCCCCTCGCTCACGCTCGAAGAGGACCGGGCGATTGTCGATGAAGCGCACCGCCACGGCCTCAAAGTCGCCTGCCATGCGTATGGCGGCGAAGGCCTGCGCAATTGCCTGGAAGCCGGCGCCGATCTGCCCATGCACGTGATCGTCGGCGTGACCGGCGCGCCCGGTCTGGATGACGAAACCATTCGCCTCTTCAAGAAACCTCTGGCCGATGGCACCATGCGCCCCGTCATTCAAACCCTCTGGGACTTGATCGGCGACCTCGAAGCGCGCGACCTCAAAGCCACCGGCGGGCATGTCACCCGCTTCCAACTCACCGAGAAAAGCTTTAAGCGCCTGGTCGCCGCCGGCGTCACGGAGGTCTTCGGCAGCGGCGCCTACACGGCCGGCCACGGTGCGCAGGCCTTTCAGTTCGCGTATTACGTGAAGTGGGGCATGTCGCCGGCGCAGGCTCTCCGTATGGCTACTTCGAACGCCGCCGCCAGCTTGAACTTCGATCTCGGCAAGCAGGTGGGCAGCATCGCGGAAGGTAAATACGCCGATATTGTGGCCGTTGCCGGCGACCCACTCCAGGACATCACCGAAATGGAGCGCGTCAAATTTGTCATGAAAGGCGGAGTCATCTTCCGTAATGAATTGAAGTGAGGCACAAGATGAGCCAGCCGTTTACCCGCCGAAGCGTCCTGAAAACCGTCGCGGGCTCGCTCGCCGCGGCATCATCGTTCCCGCGCAACTCCCACGCAGCCGCCCGGCCCCCCGGCTCCGAAATCACCCGCCTCAGCGCCTACATGGCCGAAGCGGCCGGCCGTCCCCTCCCGGAAGAAGCCGCCGAAAAAACCAAGCAGCACATTCTCGATACGCTGGCAGCCATGGTCTCCGGCGCAAGCCTCCCGCCGGGGCGCGTCGCGCTCGCATTCGCGAAACTGCACAGCGGCGAGAAGACCGCCACGATCGCCGCTTCCAAGCTTCTCTGCGGCCCCATCGAAGCCGCCATGGTGAACGGCATGCTCGCCCACTCCGACGAAACCGACGACTCCCACGCTCCCTCCCAATCGCATCCCGGCTGCTCGGTGGTTCCGGCCGCCTTGGCTGCGGGCGAGCAGTTCGGCATCGATGGCCACCGCATGGTGCGCGCCGTCGCTCTCGGCTATGACATCGGCCCGCGGGTCGGCATGACTCTCGGCGGCTTGCCCTGGCAGATTGAGTCACACCACAGCACGCATTCCATCACCGGCACTTTCGGCTCGGCCGCCGCCGCCGCGTGCGCCGCCGGACTCAATGCCCGCCAGATGCGCTACGTGCTCGATTATGCGGCCCAGCAGGCTTCCGGCATCGCCGCATGGCAGCGCGACACCGAGCACATCGAAAAGTCGCTGGTCTTCGCCGGACTCCCCGCCCGCAACGGAGTCACCGCCGCGCTTCTCATTCACGAAGGCGGCACCGGCGTGGACGATATCTTCACCGGCGCCGACAACTTCCTCCTCAGTTTTTCACCCAAAGCCAACCCCGCCGGCCTTATCGACCGCCTCGGCGAACGCTTCGAAGTGACTCGCACCAACATCAAGAAATGGACGGTCGGCTCGCCCATTCAGGCCCCGCTCGATGCCATTGAAAACCTGCGCAAAAGGCATCCCTTCGAAGCGGCGGACGTGCGCCAGGTCGATGTCCGCGTGGCCACCAGCGAGGCCCGAACCGTCAACGATCGGGAAATGCCCGATATCTCGCTCCAGCACATGGTCGCCGTGATGCTGCTGGACAAGACTGTCACCTTCCAGGCCGCGCACGATACCGCCCGCATGAAAGACCCCGCCCTTCTCCGGGAGCGCGCCAAAATCCACCTCATTCCCGATGCCGATCTGGAGCGCCTTTATCCCCGCCGTGTCACCGTAGTGGAAGTGACTCTGACCGATGGCACGAAGCTGACCGAGCGGGTGGACGCCGTCCGCGGCACTGCCGAAAACCCGATGACCCGCCAGGAAGTAGTTGCCAAATGCCGCGACCTGATGGCTCCGGTCCTGGGTAAGCCTAGTACGGACCAGCTCATTGCCAAAGTACTGGATCTGGAGAAATGCCGTCAAATTCGTGAATTGCGCCCGCTGCTGCAAGTTTAGGTACTATGATCGGTCCGTTTGTAGCTTGCTCGATTCAGGAATGAAAACGTACGGAACGATGCTATAATCGTGCCGTTTTGAGTCATCGATCACTGAAATCATTCACCGCCAGCGGGCGTCTACTGATTAGTGTGTGTGTGTTCACGGTTTCGGCCTTCGCCCAAGGGCCGTCATTTGTATTTACGGACCTGATTCCCTCCGGCTCCATCTACACGGTCGCCCAGGGAGTGAACAGCACCGGCACAGTAGTTGGTTATTACCAAACAACCGGAGGGGGCAGCTATCTCCCCTTTTATGGTTCAACCCTTCCGCCGGCTGCGCCCAACGCTCTGGTTTGGGGCACGGGTCCGTGTACTCCGACCGGCATCGATCCGGTGGTTCCGACGATCGGCATCAGCGATAGCGGTGCAATTGTAGGAGGGGTCATCGGCAGCAATTGCGGGCCAACCAGCGGAGTCAACGGTGTGGGAGGCTTCTATACCACCAACAATGGCGCAACGTTTCAAATCTTCAATACGCCGTTCACTGGAACTCTGGGCTCCGTAGCGGCCGGTATTAATAGCTCCGGAGAGATCGCGGGCGAATACCTGACGGGCTCGGCACTAAAAGGCTATATCGCTACTGACTTCTCTATCCAGGCAGACTACACTTCCCTTGCCGATGGCACAAGCAGCGCCACTCTTCCGGCTGGCATCAACAATAGCGGCTTGGTAGTTGGCTCTTACGGCAAAGGAGGCGGCATCAGCGCCGGTTTTCTGTGGAGCGGCGGAATTTTTTATGACGTGTTAGTGCCCGGGGCGACCTCTACTTTCGCGACCGGCATCGACACCGCGGGTGATATCGTTGGCTATTACCAGGACACTAACGGCGTCGACCACGGTTTCATCTGGACCGGCTACACGCTCGGCTCCAGCAGTATTACCGGAGGCACTCTGACTTTTCCCATAGATGACCCAAGTTGCCTGGATGCCCCGAGTGTGCCCTGCAACAACGGAGGCAACAGCGAAGGGACGCAGATACGCGGTATCAGTCCCGATGGCAAAGAGATCGCCGGAAAGTATGTCGATTCCAGCGGTACTACCGGGTTTTACGCACTGGTCACACCTACCGTCACTCTCACTGCACCCGCGAACTCAGCTTTCGGCCAGACGGTAGCACTGATGGCCGTCATCCAGCCCAGCGGCTACACCGGCACAATCACATTCACCGATAACAATACTACGCTCGACGGCCCGGTGACATTGAGCGGCGGCGCTGCCAAACTAAATTATTCCGCTCTTAGTGTCGGTAGTCACACGATCAAAGCAACTTACACTCCCACCACAGGGTCTGGCTTCCCCACAGGGCCAGCTAGCAACTCAGTGACGATTACCGTGGCCCAGAATGGCACCACAACTACGGTAACGAGTGGACTGAATCCCTCTACTTTTGGCCAGCCAGTCACTTTTACAGCCACCGTAGCCCCAGCCAGCGGGACGCCTCCGGTGAACCCCTCCGGATCGGTTACGTTCAGCGACGGCAGTACGACATTGGGAACCGCCTCACTAACCTCAATGGGTACGTTCAGCCAGGCGCAATTTTCCACCTCCAGCCTCACCGCCGGTGCGCATACGATCCAAGCCACATATAACGGTGATGCGAACTTCACCGGTTCGAGCGGTAGCGTCGCCCAAACCGTGAATCCCGCTGGCGGCCTGCAGTTGGCTTCTTCGGCGAACCCCGTATCTTACGGCCAATCGGTTACATTTACGGCAACCGTTCCCAGCGGAACAACGGGAGTAATCAACTTCAGCCTCGACGGTGGAGCTAATTTCCCTGTGCCGATCGCCAACAATCAGGCGACATATACACCATTCAATCTTTCCGCCGGCTCTCATAGCGTCACCGCAACCTACAGCGGCACACAAACCTTTACGCCGTCCACTATCACCATCACGGAAACCGTGAACAAAGCGGCCACCACTACCGCTCTGACTTCTTCGGTGCAAAATGCCGCGGTGGGGCAGCCGGTCACTTTCACCGCAACGGTTACTCCGTCCAGCTCAGGTATTACACCCCCCGGTGGCCAGGTCGCCTTCACCATCGATGGCGGCAGCCCCACGTATGTCGCCCTTGCCAACGGACAGGCGCAACTCACCGTCTCTAATCTCACCTCAGGCAGTCACGCCGTCCAGGCATCCTATACCGGTGACGCCAACTACAGCGCTTCCTCCGGCACGTTCACGGAAAGAGTGGGCGTTACTACCATTACTCTCACTTCTTCGGCCAATCCCGCCACTTACGGAACCGTGGTCACTTTCACCGCTACAGTCCCGTCCGGCGCCACAGGAACCGTTACGTTCACGATTGACGGTATACCGCACCCGGCTGTCCCGCTGACGGGAACGCAAGCGCAATTTGCGGTTTCCAATCTGTCCATCGGGAGTCATTCGATTACGGCGGCCTACAGCGGCAACGCCAGTTTTCCCGCTGCCGTCAGCTCCGTACTGAACGAAGTCATCAACCAGGGGCTGGGGAACGTGGGAATTTCAGCTTCCCCGAGTCCTTCCACCCAAGGTCAAACCGTGACCTTTCTGGCGACGGTGCCCGTGGGCGCGACCGGCACAATCACCTTCAGCATCGATGGAGTCACGGTTTCCACGCAGACAGTGGCGAGTGCGCAGGCATCCTTCTCCACTTCTACTCTCAGTCAGGGCAACCACACCATCACGGCCGTTTATAGCGGCGATACGAATTTCGGCGGCGGCTCTAACTCGATTGCCCAAACAGTATCGCCGCCCTTGCCGGCTTTGGTGACACTTACGAGCAGCCAAAACCCCTCGGTGGCGGGCGAGCCGGTCACCTTCACGGCGGCGGTCTCTTCGGCGATCATCGGTCTGGTAGGCTCGTCGTTGAACGGCATACCAGTGGCCTTCTCCGATGGCACGACGCCGCTGGGCATCGCGACGGTGCAGAACGGGCAGGCCGTGTTTACCACATCGGCGCTGCTGGCCGGATCGCATGCCATCGTCGCCCAAATCCCCACCACCGCCTTGCAATTGACCATAGGCCAGGTAGTCGTGGGCAGGCCGACCACTACGACGATCACCGCGGCCCCCTCTCCGGCGGTTTCCGGCCAGGCGATTGTCCTCACCGCGCAAGTCGTGCCGGCCCCCGTCGCCGCTCCGGGCGGCATCCCATCGCCTACCGGAACAGTGGCCTTCCAGGATAATGGCGTTTCCATGGGCGTCGTGAATTTGACCGCAAACAGCGCTACTTACACAATGAACAACCTGGGCGACGGCGCCCACCAGTTCACAGCCATTTACAGCGGCGATAAATTCTGGGGCTCCTCATACGGCCGCGTCTCCGACCAGATTTCGCCGCCACCAATGACGTTGACGAGCGCCGCCGCCCCGCTGTCTTCCGGCTTTGCAAGCGACGAGACGGTGAGTATTTTCAATATTTCCGGCTTGAGCGGCGACACCACCTCTACATTGCCGCTGGGAACCTCGCTGGGCGGAGTTTCGGTGACCATCACCGATAGCACTGGAGCGAGCAAACAAGCCTTGATCTACGGGGTCTACGCCAGCGCGGGCCAGATCAACCTGGTTCTGCCATCCGGTCTGGCGGCGGGCCAAGCCAAGGTCACGATTACCCTACCCGGCGGAAATACCGCCTCGGCGAATATCACAGTCGCTTCTACCGCCCCCGCCATCTACTCAGCGGCCATGAACGGCAAGGGCACTTTCGCGGGCCAGATTGTCTATGTCCACCCAGACGGCTCGCAAACTCTGGTCAGTTCGGCAAGCCCGGTCACCTTCAATTCGGGCGACCAGGTGTTTCTGAGTCTCTACGGCACCGGTATCCGGCACTATAGTTCCGGCGTAACCGCCACAGTGAACAACGTGTCGGTACCGGCGCTGGCGGTTGCCCAGCCCGACTATCCGGGGCTGGATCAGATCAACCTGGGGCCGCTGCCGGCAAGTCTCGCCGGAGCGGGAACCGTGAATATTGTGATCACTGTAGACGGCCAGGCGGCGAATCCGGTGACGGTGACGATCCAGTAGAGGCGCCCGCTCCCTAACAGCCGCGGCTCGGATTGCGGTCAGAACCGGAAGCGCACCACCACCGTACCTTGACGCGAAGTCGGCGTCTGCGTCGGAGTCACTGACGCGGTATTCGCGGTGGCGATGAATCCGAACCCGGCGGTGGGCACGCCGGCGTTGTTCCGCACCTGCGTGGCGGCCGCGTTCGTCGAGGTCGGGTTGGGCATCTCGGCGCGGTTGAAAATGTTGTTGAAGTCGATGCGCATGCTCAGCTCGTAACGCTCTTTCACCCGGAAAATGCGCCCCAGTCCCATGTTCTCGTTGGGCCGGCGTTCGAAGCGATAGTCGCTGTAGTATGCCGCGCCGGTGCCCCACTGGCCGGCGGGCGGCTCCGCCCAGGCGTTCGGATTCAGCACGAATACTTTATTCGGATCGAAGCAGTGGCAGTTGAGATCGTGCAGAAAGAGGGGCTGGCCGGGAACGCGGTCGGCATAGCCTATTTGCGGACTGGCGGGTGAGGTGTTGCGCAGCAGCACGGTGTTGAGGTTGTTCTGCGCAACCGGCGATAGAATCGGCAGGCCGCTGCCGTAAGAGAGCAGCGTGTTCACCTGCCAATCGCGCGCGACCCACGACAGCGCTTTGTTAGTTCGCAGCGTGGGGATCGTGTAGCTGGCTGCCACGGTAAACAGGAAGGGCTGATCGTAGGGCGAGAGATACTTGTTGAGGTCCCGATTGAAAACGTCGCTCACTGCCTGCCCGCCGGTGCCCGGAATGGTGACGTTGCTGGGCGAGGCCGTGGAAAGCTGCCGCGACCAGGTGAAAAGCCCCGTAAACTGCAGCCCGTGGGAGAAGCGCTTCGTGGCTTTGGCTTGCAGCGAGTCATACCAGGTGTTGCCGTCGGGAGCCCACAAAGCGGTGATGCTGTTGAACTGCGGAAAAGGCCGCAGGGATTGCGCCACGGTGGCGGTCAGGGGGAAGCCGGCGTAGGGCGGCTTGCCGAACCCGCGGGAGATCGCCAGCGCGGAATTGAGCGGCGAGGAAAGCAGCTTGACGTCGTTGGGATCGTTGAGATTCAGCCCGGCGGCGGCGATGCGCTGTGGCGAAAGAGCGTTGACATCCACCAGCCCCGGCGCGTTCCACCACACGCCGCGGTTGCCCACGTAGTTCGCTTCCACCGCCAGGTTGCTGGCGAGTTCGCGCTGCACGCCGAAGCTCCACTGCATCTGGCGGGCGGGGCGGCCGGCATTCTGGTCGTACCACACGGCGGGCGCCTGCTGGGTGGCGTAACCGGCTTGCGGAAACTGTCCCACGTCGTAGTA
>Ga0209061_1002000_pt1 | contig 28850 bp, 20 predicted proteins | sample Coa_R1_10_FD_187157 | JGI IMG/M metagenome (GOLD analysis project Ga0209061, IMG submission 187157) | Surface soil microbial communities from Centralia Pennsylvania, which are recovering from an underground coalmine fire - Coalmine... | ecosystem: Environmental > Terrestrial > Soil >... | reverse complement strand
CGAACTCCTTCCTACACAAGGGGTTTGAGCCATCATCGCAGCCCAAAGGCGCCAAGTGGTGGATCCAGGTGACCCCAGCACACCCATCTACCAGGGCTTTTGGCCCTAGAAAATCACCAGAAAGTAACTAGCCCTTAACTAGCCCTCATCCGGCTCTTGGCTGGCCCTTGGCTGGCCCTTGGCTGACCCCTCACCGATCGTACAAAAGTCTCCACAAAGGCTACGGCTTGTACTGCAGAGTAAGAAAAAGCCTGTATAGCTAAGTAAGGACAACTAATGACAACCAATGGCAATTAACAACAACTAAGAGCACTAAGAATCAAGTAAAGACAAGTAAGGTACTGTAGGACTACTCGCTTACGTAGGCTCGCCGGCGCGGGTCGGTGTACGAACCCCAGCACCCTCAGGCGCCGGCGGCGGAAACGACCGCCTGGTTGAGGGGCATGTTTGCCGGCAGCCCCCCAAGGGCCGGCGCGTCACCAAGAGCTTCCACAGAACCGTCGGAGCTCACCACCCACGCCCCCTTGCCACCGCTGGCGGGTAGGACAGCTACCGCGCCCTCGGCGCTCGTACGTCCCGAACGGTACCAGCCTCCGTACGTCCCTGCGCTGCCAAACGGGAACAAGGCCCCGTCGGCGAGCAACGCCCAGAACCCTCTGCCGTCAGGGGAACGCCCGGCGGCAGAGACCGCGGACACTCGCGCTTGGTCCTCGCAGGCTGAGCTCGCCAGCGGCCGAGCGTTACCGAACGCGACGGCCCTGCAGTCCGACAGGAGCACCCAATAACCCTTCCCGTTCGCATCGGGCACGAGGGCGACTGCCTTTGGGCCGCCCGCTCGGCCCGCGTCCCCACACAGCGCCGGCCGGCAGGAACCCTCAAAACGGGCGTCCCCGAAGGCAAACACGTCTCCCCAAGGCGAGAGTATGTAGTAGCCGTCGCCGCTGGGGCTCGAGGCAATGGCCGGGGTAACGCCAGCGGAAAGGTTGAGCGCCGGCACGGAGCCGAGGTAGGGCGCGCCCCCAAAGGGGAACACCCCGCCACTAGCCGTCACCAACCAGTACCCCCCGGTTTGTGCTGCGGCAATACCGCTGACGCCTGGCGTCTGTGCGCCGGCGAAGACGGCAGCTGCGGAACCCCCATAAGGCGCCGAGCCAAAAGCAAAAACTCCTCCGTCACCCGCGGCGAGCCAGTAACCGGGCTTGGGTGGCTGGCCGACAGCCATGGCCCCTCCCCGCGCCGAGACGGAGCTGCCGCCAGGGTGTCCAGGGTGTTCGGCCACGCCGCTGTTGCCGGGGCTGCCACCGCTGGAGCTACCCGCGCTGGGGCTGCCACCGCTCGAGCTACCCGGGCTGCCACCGCTCGAGCTACCCGCGCTGGGGCTGCCGCCGCTCGAGCTACCCGCGCTGGGGCTGCCGCCGCTCGAGCTACCCGCGCTGGGGCTGCCGCCGCTCGAGCTACCCCCTCTCGAGCTACCGGGGCTGGTGCTCACCCGCCCGGGGACGGTCGGCAACGGTTGGCCGCGACCTAGGGGGACCGCCGGCCAGTCCACCACGCTCCCAGATGGAGGGGTGCCGAAGGAGACGTCGAAGGAGTCGGTGGCCTGGCTGTAGCGTTGCGGGTAAGCCTCGACCTTCCCGCTCGTCAGGGTCACCATATAAACCGGCGCAACCGTTGCCCGTGCCGTGGCTGGCCCTTCCACCCCCAGTGAACGGAAGTTCACGGCGCCGAAGTTGGCCAAGGGGTAAAGCTGTGAGTTCTCGCTGTTGGTCGGGGCCTCCTCCACCCACTCAGCCGAACTGCCTGGCGCCACGTAGGAAACCGCTCCCGTCCAGACCGTGCGTTGGGTCAGGTCATAAACGGCGATGGTCCAGCTCGCCGGCCCAACCTTGCTTATGTCCACGCTCATCTGGTCTCCGGGGTAGACCGGCCCCAGGTACATCGAGGCTGCCGGCAGCAGTTCGTACCAGGCGTAATAGACGACGCCCTGAGGGCCCCAGTCCTGCTCCGTACCTGCTTGTATGAGGTCCTGGCTCGTCGTCCCGTCGATGCCAACCCAGCTGCTCGAGTAGCCCGCTGGCCCGGGCGACACTTGCGGGACGGTCCAGCTCCCGCTCGCCTCCGTGAACTGGGCACCCCCACCTGAGTCCACGTAGCCCGACCAGTTAGTCGACTGGGTCAGGCGCAAGCCCTGGCGGCGATGTCGACGCGCCACTTCTAGTGGCTCGGGGTGAGGCCAGCTAGCCGGCACCGGACGTGCCGAACTGAGCGGGACCACCCTGTATGTGCCACTTAGCACAACAGCTCCGGCCTTCGTTGCCGGCAAGCCGGTGAGCGACGCAAGGCACGCAAGCGTCGCGAGCGGCATGAGCGACGCCGCTAAGGCTGCACGGACGAGCGCGCCGGCGAGACCCCCCCTCGAACGACCAGGGGTTAGCGGCGCGGCAGCTGGGCAGTTGCTAACGGGGGGATAATAGGGCGCCCGAGCTCGCTACCAGCCGGCCGCTGCAGCGACCAGGCCCAAGTGTGCGGGCGCGCCTTGCGGTGTGAGCTTGGGAGCTGCGCCGTAGCTTTTCACGGTGCCGTTGGCGAAGACCACCCAAGCGCCCGAGCCGGCTCGGTTCAGGACTATTGAGACAGCAGGGGAGGCGACTGGGCCTGTCGTTGGTGGAGGGGCCCAGTTGCCGAAGAGGCTTGCGTCGCCGAGCGCAAAGACCGTGCCGTTGCGGAGAAGGACCCAGATCCCATGGCCGTCCGGCGTGGGCACGGCTGCGACCGGGCGCTGGCCCGTTTTGTGGACGTAACTTTCACAGGCTGCTGAGGCAATCTTCCCCACGTTGCCGAAGGGGACGAGCTGGCAGTTGGCAAGCACGACCCAATAACCGCGGCCGTTGGTGCTAGGGACAATGGCGACAGCCGGCGCCGGGCAGGCTCGGGCGCTCGTGCAGGAGCCAGCGAAGTGCGCGTCGCCAAACGCGTAGACGCTGCCCTTCGCCGACACGAGCAGGAAGCCCTTGCCGTCCGGGCTCGCCCCAGCGCCTGTGATAGGTAGGGAAAAACTTGGCCGGTCCGCCTTGCCAGCTTTCGCGGCGAGGGCCGGCAGGGATCCCAAGTACGGTGCTCCACCGAAACCAAATACCCCTCCGTCGCTCGCCACTAGCCAGTAGCCGCGGTAGCCAGTGGCGGGCACGAGCGCTACTACCCGTTGGCGTAACTTGAGCTCGGCACCGGTGCCGAAATGCATTGCGTCGCCAAAAGAAGCCACTTCGCCGGTCGGGCCAGCAAGCCAGTAGCCGCTGCCGGGCGGGAGCTCTTCGGATCCGGCCGCTGCTGTCGTGACCTGCGGTGCGATCTCTGCTGCGCCAGTGACGAGCGTGCCCGTCGGGCTGCCGAAGTAGTCAGTGAAGGAGTCTGTGGCTGCTATGTACGGGCCTGGGTAGGCCTCGATCAGTTGGTCGCTTGGCTGGACCATATATACCGGCGAAGCCGTGGCACCGGCGGTACCTGTGCCACCAACCGAAATGTGGGAGAAATCTACAGACCCAAACGCGGCGAGCGGCTCGACGGCCTGTGAGGAAGCCGATGTCGGCGCCTCCACGACCCACTCTGCGCTGACGCCGGCGGCGTTGTAGGCGACCTGTTGCGACCAGCTCTGCCCAGTGGTCGAGTCCTTTATGGATATGGACCATTTCCCGGGGGAGAGCTGGGCCACAGAGGCCGTGACCTCGTCGCCGGGGTGGACGGGGCCCAGCTCGACTGCCGAGCCAGGTAGTAGTTCGTACCAGGCGTAGTACAGCGGGCCGGAGACGGTCCAGTCTTGCTCCGTCCCGGCCTGGATGAGGTCGGGGGTGGTAGTGCCATCGATCCCCACCCAGGCGCTCGAAGAGCCTGTGATATTGGCTTCGAGCTGGGGCACGGCCCAGCTGGCCGAGACCGACGTGAACTGAGCACCCGCACCTGTCTCCTCGTAACCGGACCAATTGCTCGACTCCTCGCTGGCGGGTACTTCACCTTGGCCGAAGGCTTTGACGCCCACTGCCGTGGCGGTACCCTCCTCGGCTGCCGAGCGGGAAGTAGGCGCGGCGGGGTGCCCTCCAGCGGCCGGCTGCCTACCGGCGGGGTGCCCTCCAGCGGTGGGGTGCCCTCCAGCGGTGGGGTGCCCTCCAGCGGTGGGGTGCCCTCCCTGGGCCACTGCCGTCCAAGCGGGCCGGCCGAGCGTCGGCCCAGGCTTCAGGGGTGCAATGGGCACGGCGGCCGCCATTGCCCCGGCCCAGAAAGCTCCTAACAGCGCGCTCGGCCGCCTTGCCAAGCTCGGACGCGCGACTGTCAAGGGGTGCATGATAGCTCCAGGTGCATTATCGGCAGAGGGGCCAATGAACATGAGCGAGTTGAGCCGACCTGTCGCCCTCAGTACCATGTAGGCTCCCAGCGACCAGGGAGTAAGGCGTGCCACGCAGGCCAGGGCCTGGGCCGCGACGGCCCACGATTGCAGACATAGCCCGTGCCGCCGGGGTGTCGAAGGGGTCTGTTTCTTATGCCCTCAACGGCAACCCGGGGCTTTCGGACGAGACCCGCCACCGCATACTCGCGATCGCTGAGGAGATCGGCTGGCGCCCCAACCGGGCCGCGCGCGCCTTGTCGGCGTCGCGCGCCGGCGCCTGCGGCCTCGTGCTTGCCAGGCCTGCCCACCTGCTCGCCTACGACCCGTTCTTCCCGAGGTTGATCTCGGGGATCGAAGCTGAGCTTTCGGCGCGTCAGATTGCTCTCATGCTCCAGATCGTCCCAGACGTGGAAGCAGAGGCTCGCGCCCTCGGCCGCTGGTGGGCGGAACGGCGGGTGGACGGCGTCTTGCTGGTGGACCTGCGCGTCTCGGACCCGAGGGTGCCAGTGATCGAGCAACTCGGGTTGCCGGCCGTCATCGTGGGAGGCCCTGGCGCTACAGGCAGCCTTCGCTTCTTTCCCGGCCACGACACGGAGAGGATGCGCCAGATTGTCGAGCACCTAGTTGACCTCGGGCACCGGCGCATAGACCGGGTGGCGGGTACGCCGGCGTTTGCCCACACCCAGGCGCGGACGCGCTCGTTCCACGAGGCACTTGCCAGGGCCGGGGCACGAGGCAGCACCATCTCGACCGACTACACGATCCGAGCAGCGGCGATGGCAACCAAGAAGCTGCTCCGGCGGTCGCCGCCGCCGACGGCTGTCATCTACGACAACGACATCATGGCAGTCGCCGGCCTCGGTGCTGCGCAGGAGGCCGGCGTGGTGGTCCCCGACGAGCTTTCAGTGGCTTCGTTCGAGGACTCGATCCTCTGCGAAGTTGTGCGGCCGGCGCTTACGGCTTCCGCTTGGGACGTCGAGGCCTACGGGGCGAGGGCTGCGCGCGGCCTCATCAAGCTGGTGGAAGAGCGCTCGGGAGGCCGTAGGCCGAGCGAACCTCCCGGGGTCGACGTGGCTGAAGGCCCTGTCCTGGTAACGAGGTCGAGCACGGTGCCACCGAAAGGAACGGCTCTTGGGAAAGGTTGTGGGCGCTGAAGCTGCTCCGCCGCAACCGGGCCGCCACCTCGAAAGTCCAGCCCAGTAGGCTTTGGGGCCTCCAAGGCAGCCCGCTGTGAGAGCTGACTTGCATGGGGCCCTGTGGTGATTTATCCTACTCTACGGTTCGGCCTTAACCGGTTCAGGACAGGGCAGGGGGGTGCGATGAGCTACAGCTGGAGCGAAGGGAACGAGGGAGCCGTTTTAGGCAGGCAGCTGCCTGGCGCACCTTGTCTCCGGGCCGTAGCTACTTGGTGCCCGCCGGTCTGCCCAAACTCCCCGATCTCCCGCAACAGCCAATCCCACCTAGCGAGACAAGGAGCAGCTAGAAGACATGCTGAAAACGAAGACTAAAGCGGCGGCTCGCCTTGGGACCGCCTTGACCGCAGCCGCCATGGTCGCCCCGCTCGTCAGTGTCGCGGTCGGCAGCAATGCCGCCTCGGCTCAGACAAGTTTCCCAAGAGATGAGACCCTCTACACAAGTGGCACTGCCTACTCGCCCCCGAGCAACTGGAACCCATTGGACGGCGGCAGCCGTTATACGGGCACGATGGGGTTGCTATACGAGCCGCTCTTCCTCTATGACCCCATACACAACAAGTTTATCCCGTGGCTTGCGACTTCAGGTTCGTGGGTGAACTCCAACACCTATGTCATCCACGTCCGAAATGGAGTGAAGTGGACGGACGGCTCTCCGCTCACGGGGGCTGATGTCGCTTACTCGATCAACCTGGCCAAGACCAACCCTGCGGTGCCTTATAGCAACCTTGGGTCTTACCTGGCTGGGCCAGGGGCTGTTGCCAATGGCAACACCGTGACAGTCCACTTCAAGAGCCCAGCGCCGTACGCCTTCTGGCAGAGCTATTTGTGGAACCAGCCGGTGCTGCCTGAGGCCGTCTGGTCGAAGCTGTCACCTACAGAACAAGTTACCGGGGCAAACACCAAGCCCGTGTCGACCGGGCCTATGACGCTGGACACCTACAACCAAACTGAAGCCTGCTACCAGGACAACCCTAATTGGTGGGCCATCAAGCAACTCGGCCTGTCGTTCCACTTCAAGTACCTCTGCGACGTGGTGAACGGCTCTAACAACGTGGAGCTCACCGCTTTGCTGAACGACCAGGTGGACTGGAGCAACAACTTCCTTCCAGGGATCAATACGCTCAAGACGATCGGTGGCAACAGTTTCATCCAGACCTATTACCCGAGCGCCCCTTACATGCTCTCTGCCAATACAGCTTGGTTAGAGCTCAACACCAGCAAGGCACCCATGAACAATGTCAACTTCCGCAAGGCCGTCGCCTATGCGGTAAACCCGCAGGCCATTGTCACGGGCGTGTACGACGGTATTGTGCGGGCCGCTAACCCGACTGGGCTGCTGCCGAACCTTGACAGCTATGTGGACCAGAGCGTCGTGAAGAAGTACGGGTTCAGCTATAACCCGTCGCTCGCGAAGAAGTACCTCAAGATGTCGGGCTACAAGGGCCAGAAGCTGACGCTCGAGGTGCCCGACGGTTGGACTGACTGGATGGCTGCCATACAGGTAATCTCGAGCGAGCTACAAAAGATCGGTATCCACGTCTCCCCGATATACCCTTCAGCTAACGCTCGTACCGAGGACCAGATAAAGGGCACCTTCGACATGGAGATCAACAACAACGTCGGGGCTAGTTCTGACCCATGGAGCTATTTCGACCACGTTTACCAGCTGCCCATCGGAGGTGCCTCCAACGAGGAAGCCGCTGGCATCAACATCGAGCGCTACAGCGACCCCGCTGCGTGGAAGCTCGTGCAAGAAGCTGGCACTACGCCTCCTAGCGACACCGCTAAGTTGCACAGTATCTATTCGCAGCTTGAAGCTACCTTCCTTCAGAACTTGCCCGAGATACCCCTTTGGTACAACGGTGCTTGGTTCCAGGGCAACGACACGTTGTGGAAGGACTTCCCGTCGTCTACCAACCCAAGCGACCAGAACGTCCCCGTAATGTGGGGAGGCTACCTGGGTGCCATGACGACCGTGTACGCTTTGGCTGCGCTGCGCCCGGTAAAGTGAGTGGCTTAGTAGCTAATTAGCCCTCAATGGTCCCTGGCCCCGAGGCCCTCCGTTACATCTGTACGGTAGGGCCTTGGGGCCAATCTTACGGGCGAGTCTTGACAGGCGAGTCGGAGGCAGAGTGTCTCGTTACTTAGGTAGGAAGCTTCTCACCTATATCTTGGTGTTCTGGTTCGGTGCTACGATCGACTGGCTGATACCCAGGCTGATGCCGGGCGACCCCGTGCAGGCGTACCTGAACAAGTTCAATACTGGAGCAGGTGGTACTGTAGCACCAGGCACATGGGAGCACCTTTACAAGGTTTTCTCGAAGGCCTTTGGCTTGAACGTGCCTCTTTGGGACCAGTACTACCATTTTTGGGACGGGATAGTCCACGGCAACATGGGCGTTAGCATTTATGATTTCCCGACGCCTGTCGTGCACCTGATCGCCCAAGCTGTGCCGTACACGTTGGCGCTGCTTGTGCCGGCCATCGTACTGAGCTATGTGCTTGGCAACCGCATAGGCGCCATGGCAGCCAGGCGCAAGGTGCTCGACAATACGGTGCTGCCGCTGGGTTACATCTTCCAAGCGTCGCCTTATCCGTGGTTAGCGTTGGCGCTGGCGTTCTACCTCGCAGCGGACCTGCACTGGTTCCCTCCCCTCGGCGCTTACTCGGAGACCCTCGTGCCGTCCGCAAGCTGGACCTTTATTTGGAGTGCTGTGCAGCACTGGTTCCTTCCCTTCCTCACAGTGTTCCTAGTGAGCTTTGGCGGGTGGGCGATTGGGATGCGCAACCTCGTGATCTACGAACTGGAGACCGATTATGCGCGCTATTTGAGGTCGTTGGGGGCCTCTGAGCGCCTTGTACGCCGCTACGCCTACCGTAATGCTGTGCTGCCGCAGTTGTCAGGCTTGGCGCTGCAGCTCGGCACTGTGATCGGCGGCAACATCGTCACTGAGATCGTGTTCCACTACCCAGGCCTCGGGTACCTGATTTACCAGGCGATCACCTACGAGGACTACTTTTTGCTTCAGGGTATTTTTCTGTTCATAATTATTGGTGTGTGCATAGCTAACTTTGTGATCGACATTGTCTACGTGATGGTTGACCCTAGGACACGCCTAGGTATGCAAGGAGCGGTGGCATGAGCTTGGTTAGCCAGCCAGGTGTCCTCCCTGGTGCTGAGAACGCTGGAGCTACCGGTGCTGAGGGGGCGCCTGGCGGTGCCGTGGGCGCGGTAGCGGGAGGCCCGCCGCCGGCAAGAGTACGTCGTTGGGAGTTCGTGTATTTCGCCTTCCGGAACAAGAAGTTTGTTGCCGGTTTAAGCGTAGAGCTAGTGTTCGTGTTAGCAGCTATTATTGGCCCGTTTTTTGCGCCTTATAGTGCAGCTAAATTTGTCGCGCCCGCGGCCCTGCACCCTTCAGCGAAGCACTTGTTGGGCACGACATATTTTGGTGAGGACGTGTTCTCTCAGATCCTCTACGCTCTGAGGGACACGTACCTGGTCGCTTTTCTGGGAGCGTTTTTTGGCGGGCTAGTCGGGTTGGGCATCGGGTTCACAGCTGGCTGGCGCGGCGGCGTTGTAGATGAAGTACTGCAGATGTTCACCAATATTGTGGTGGTGATCCCTTCCCTCGTCTTGCTCGTGGTGATAGGGGCGTACTTGAAGACCCACAGTGCGTTCTTTGAAGGCGTGTTCATTGGCGTCACTACGTGGCCTTGGGTCGCTAGGGCGGTGCGTGCTCAGACGTTTTCGCTCAAGCAGCGCGAGTTCGTCGACTTGGCGCGCTTGTCAGGCCGACGGGCGAGCAGCATCGTCTTGAAGGACATCGCGCCCAACATGGCGTCGTACCTGTTCCTCGTGTTCATTTTGCTATTTAGCAGCTCGATGCTCGTTGCGGTAAGCTATGACTTCCTCGGCTTTGGCCCAACGAACACGATCTCCATCGGCGACATGATGAACAACGCGATGCTGTGGAGCGCGCTTACGCTGCATATGTGGTGGTGGTTCATACCCCCTGGAGCGATCATCACGCTTATGGTGGCGGCCTTACTTGTTGCGAACGTAGGCCTTGACGAGGTGTTCAACCCGAGGTTGCGTGAAACATGAGCGTGAGCATCGACCAGCTCCGGGTTGCCTACCGGACATTGAGCGGTGACGTGAGGGCTGTGGACGGCGTCAGCTTGTCGATAGCTGACGGTGAGATAATGGGCTTGGCCGGGGAGTCTGGTTGCGGGAAGTCCACCCTTGGCAACAGCCTGGTCTACATGGAAGGGCGCATGAAGCACCTGGGCGGGTCGGTGGTCTTGGACGGCCGTCCGCTGCCGATCACAGATGACCGTGCGATGCGCGCTCACCGGCTACGTGACGTCTCGCTCATCCCGCAGTACGCCATGAGCGCCCTGAACCCTACCAGGAAGATCGGCAAGGGTACAGCTGAGCTTCTTAAGTCCAAGGGTGTCCACTACGCGAGCGTCGTGGACGAGTTCAAGAGGCGCCTTGAGCTAGTCGGCCTGCCTGACAGCGTGCTTGGTATGTACCCCTTCGAGCTATCTGGGGGGATGAGGCAACGGGCGACCATGGTGATCTCGACGTTGCTCAACCCTTCGTTGCTCATAGCGGACGAAGTGACCTCGGCGTTGGACGTGTCTACCCAGCGTGCGGTGGGAGAAATGCTGATGGAGTTCCGTGACCGGCGCTTTGTGAAAAGCATGGTCGTTATCACGCACGACTTGTCCATCCTGGCCCAGGTTGCAGACTCGATCAGTATTATGTACGCGGGCAAGCTGGCTGAGAAAGCACCGGCTGCGACGGTGGTGGACGAACCGCTCCATCCTTACACCCAGATGCTTCTGGGCTCGTTACCTGAGGTCGGGCTGCGCTACGATCAGGCGCCTCTAAAGGGGATCCCGGGACGGCCGCCTTCGCTATTGCACCCGCCGGCGGGCTGCCGTTTCAGGGCACGGTGCCCGTTCTCGTTCGACAAGTGCAGCGAGGAACCACCATTTTTGGAGTTGCGCCCGGGCCACCAGGTCGCTTGCTGGAAGGCGATGTTGGAGGTCGGAGGACCAGCCCAGGGTACGTCGGCTACCGAGGGTGAGCCAAAGGTGGCGATGGGGCCTGAGGGTGCAGGTGGAGAGGACGGTGGCCAGTTGGCGGCGAAGCCAGCCTCCGCCGGGGTGCAACCGGTCCCACAGCTATGAGCACGATTGAGATAGACAAGCTCTGGAAGGTCTACAAGACCGGGACCTTCGGTGGGCAACTGAAGCTAGCCCTGAGGGACGTGAGTTTTGACATAGAAAGAGGTGAGGTCGTCTCGCTCATCGGCCAGAGCGGGAGCGGTAAGTCGACACTTGGCAAGATCATCCTCCGCCTGGTGAGCGCCTCCCAAGGGACCGTGCGTTTTGAGGGGAACGACATCTCTAAGCTGGGCAAGGGTGGCCTGCGGGAATATTACCGCCACGTCCAAGGAGTTTTTCAGGATCCGTTCAGTTCTTACAATCCGCTCTACAAGGCTGACCGAGTGTTCGAGATGGTGAGGAGCGTCTATTTCTCCGATCTTCGAAAGGTTGAATGGCAGGCCAAGATAGAGGCCGCGTTGGAGTCGGTTTCGCTCAACCCGGCTGACGTGTTGAACAAGTTCCCGCACCAGCTTTCCGGTGGCCAACAACAGCGGCTCCTAATAGCCCGGGCTCTGTTACTAGACACGCGCCTTTTGGTCGCTGACGAGATAATCAGCATGTTGGACGCTTCGACTAGGGTGGACGTCCTCAACTTGTTGGTCGACTTGAAGAAGCGTGGCCTTGGAGTGCTGTTCATCACTCATGACCTCTCGCTTGGTAATTATATAAGCGACCGTTCAGTTATACTGCGTTATGGCGCAGTAGTGGAGATGGGGGAAACCCCGAAGGTCTTCGGGAACCCGCAACACCCTTACACGAAGAGCCTTTTGGCTGCTGTGCCGCAAGTGCACAAGAAGTGGGGGCCGGGTAGCACTGGAGCAGTGGTGAGCCCGGCGGGCGCCACGCCGAGCAATGGCAGGGCTCCCGATGAAGACGTCCGTCGTTATTCGAGGAGCTCTCTCCACCCGCTGCGCCATCTGGGCAACGCAGCGGAGCCTGGTGAGGGCCGGGCGAGCGTGGCGGGCAGCCGCCCGAGCCTTATGGACCTAGAAGGTGCACCGTGGCAGCGGCCAACGTCATCGGACAGGAGGCTCGACGTGGTGCTTGCTGCGAACCCGGCACCGCGGTTGGTCGAGGTAGAAGAGGGCCACCTTGTGGCGGTGGGCGGTGAGTAGGGTTCAGGGGGCGTTGAGCAGCTTCTGAGGGTTCGGCAAGCTGTAGGGGTCGGCGCGCACTCCGCTGGGGCAGTCGTTCACGATTGAGCCATTGATGCTGAAGTCCTGATGGTTCAGCTTGGACTTGGTTGGTAAATAGCTGCGGAAGACCTCCTGGCTGGCGTACCAGTAAAAGGGGGGTGACAGGTTGGCGAACCCGCCTGGGAAGAAAGTTGCGAGACTGTTGTGGGTCGCGTCAGTGCGGACGTCTCCTGGCACAGGGGAGCTGCTGTAATAGGTGGACGCGAGGACGCTCCAGCCAGTCGGTTCCCAGCCGAGCCCGCGGTCCTCGATCTGTAGTTCGATGGTCTGGAGAGGGTTGTTGGCGTCAGCGCGGTGGTGGTAGATGTAAATAGTCCAAGCGAAGTAGACGCCCTCGGGGGCGGGCGCGAAGCCCTTGCGGAACTTGTACTGGACTAGTAGCCCACCCAAGCTGGGCGCGATCTGGACGGAACGTATAGCGGGAACGGCGCCGGCAGCTATGTCGGGAGTACCGTTGACCATGCTCTTGCCGACGGCGTCACAGGCGTAGGAGCCGTCGCGCGCGCCCGGAGGATTGCCCGCTTGGTGAGCTGTCGCGCCAGCGGCTGGCGAGCTGAGGGCGACGAGCGTCGCGAGAAGGCCGAAAGGGCAAGCCAGCAGGGTGAGGGTTGAACGCAGGGCTCGAGCACGGCTTGGCCTCCGTTCAGCCTGAAGGCCTACGAAGGGCGCTTCCACGAGCAGATCGTAGCACGTGTTCGTGGCTGTTAGGGCTAGCGTGGGCAGTCTAAGCTTCCTGTAGGAGGGGAGGAGATGGCACGTATTTTGGTCCTCGCCGGCGACGCCGCCGAGTCGCTCGAAGTCATGTACCCCTACCAGAGGCTCCTGGAGGAGGGCTACGAGGTGGACATCGCCGCGCCCAGCAAAAAGAAGCTCCGCTTCGTGGTCCACGACTTCGAAGACGGTTACGACACCTACACCGAGAAGCCCGGCTACAGCTGGCCGGCCGACCTCGCGTTCAGCGACGTAGACCCAACCCGTTATGTCGCAGTGGTAGTACCGGGAGGCCGCGCCCCCGAGTACATCCGCAATGACCCGGACTTCGTGCGCATAGTGCGCCATTTCTTCGAGGCTGACAAGCCCGTGGCGCAGATTTGCCACGCACCGCTTGCACTGGCGAGCGCGGGAGTGCTGCGCGGCCGCCGGACCGCCGCCTACCCGGCTCTGGCGCCAGATGTCGCTGCCGCTGGCGCCGAGTTCGTGGACGGCGCGGGCGTAGTGGACGGGCTCATGGTCTCTGCCCGGGCGTGGCCGGACCACCCGTCTTGGATGAGGGCGTTCATCGAGCTACTTAGGGCCAAGGCGCCGGCGACGAACTGAGGGCCAAGGCGGCGGCGACGAACTGAGGGCCAAGGCGCCGGCGAGGAAGTGAGAGCTGCCAAGGCGCCGGTGACGAACTGACCGAGCCAAGGCCCCCTAGCTCAGCGTGCCCCGACGCCGATTTCTGCCAAAGCCTTGAGCTCCTTTTTGAGGTCGGCGATCTCGTCGCGCAGGCGTGCGGCGTACTCGAAACGCAGCTCAGCCGCAGCCTCGCGCATCTCTTCTTCGAGGGCCGAGACGAGGCGGGCGAGGTCCTCTGTGGGCATGCTGGCGAGTTCGGGGCTGAGGCGGTCATGCCTCCTGCTGCGCCGGTCAGCACCTGGCACCGCCGCGCGGGACCGGCCCCGGCCGCTTGGCGGGAGCGCTTCTCCGGCGCCTTCGGCCCCGCGTCCCAGCATCACCAGGATGTCGCTCACGGCCTTTCGGACGGTCTCAGGGTTGATGCCGTGCTCTTCGTTGTAGCGGATCTGGAGCTGGCGGCGGCGCTGGGTCTCTGAGATGGCCCGTCTCATGGACTCGGTCATCTCGTCGGCGTACATGATGACCGCTCCGTCCACGTTACGGGCTGCGCGGCCGATCGTCTGCACCAGGGAGGTCTCTGAGCGGAGGAAGCCTTCTTTGTCGGCGTCGAGGATGGCGACGAGCTGCACCTCTGGCAGGTCGATGCCTTCGCGGAGCAGGTTTATGCCCACCAGCACGTCGAACTCGCCCAAACGCAGGTCGCGGAGTATCTCGATGCGCTCCAAGGTCTCGACGTTGGAGTGGAGGTAGCGGACGCGCAGGCCTTGCTCCAGCAGGTAATCGGTCAGGTCCTCGGCCATCTTCTTCGTAAGGGTGGTCACCAGCACTCGCCCACCGGCAGCCGCCCGCTTGTTGACTTCTGCGATCAGGTCGTCTATTTGGCCCTTTGTCGGCCGGACCTGCACTTCGGGGTCGACTAGGCCAGTAGGCCTTATGATCTGCTCGACGACTTGAGACGAAATAGAAATTTCATAAGCCGCCGGCGTGGCCGAGAGGAATATGCACTGGTTCACGCGCTGCATCATCTCTTCGAAGCGCAGCGGCCTGTTGTCTGCGGCGGAGGGGAGCCTGAAGCCGTGCTCGATGAGCGTCTCTTTGCGCGAGCGGTCGCCGTGGTACTGCCCGTGGAGCTGCGGCACCGTCACGTGGGACTCGTCGACCACGAGTAGGTAGTCCTTGGGGAAAAAGTCGAGCAGGGTGTGGGGAGGCTCGCCGGGAGCACGGCCGTCGATGTGGCGTGAGTAGTTTTCGATGCCGGCGCATGTGCCAACTTCGGCCAGCATTTCGAGGTCGTAAGTGGTGCGCATCCTGAGGCGTTGCGCCTCGAGGTGTTTGCCCTGTTTTTCGAAGAACGCGAGCCGCTCTTGCAGCTCTTGTTCGATGCCTACGATTGCCTCGCGCATGCGCTCGTCGCCAGCTACGTAGTGCGTTGCCGGGAACACCACGACGTCTGAAAGGTCTCCCAGCAACTCGCCTGTGAGGGGGTCGACCCTGGTGATCCGCTCTACCTCGTCGCCGAAGAGCTCGATGCGTAAGATGTGCTCCTCGTAAGCAGGGTGCACCTCTATCGTGTCGCCCCGCACACGGAACTTGCCCCTGGTCAGGTTGGTGTCGTTACGCTCGTACTGCATGTCGACCAAGCGGGTGAGGATCTGGCGCTGGTCGTGGTCCTCGCCGACGGTAAGGGCGAGGATCTGTTTGGCGTACTCCTCCGGCGAGCCGATGCCGTAAATGCAAGAGACCGACGCTACGACGATGACGTCACGCCGGGTGAGGAGGGCAGTAGTTGCGGAATGCCGTAGCCGGTCGATCTCGTCATTTATAGAGCTGTCCTTCTCAATATAGGTGTCGCTCGACGGTATGTAGGCTTCTGGCTGGTAATAGTCGTAGTAGCTGACGAAGTACTCAACCCTGTTGTGAGGGAAAAGCTCGCGCATTTCGTTCGCGAACTGAGCAGCCAATGACTTGTTTGGCTCGATGACGAGTGTCGGGCGTTGTACTTTCTCGATCGTCCACGCAATGGTCGCGCTCTTGCCGCTCCCGGTTATGCCGAGCAAGGTCTGGAACCTGTCCCCCCGGAGGACGCCCTCGCTCAAAGCGTCGATCGCACGTGGCTGGTCACCGGCTGGTGCCCAGTCTGAGACTACTTTGAACGGCGGCACGTGACCAGGCTAGCGGTAGCGCTGTGAAAGGATGCCCTAGTTGGGGTGGTGCCAGCGAGCACTAGCCCGGGCCTACCGTTCGTTCAGTCGTTCCGTAGCCTGCGCAGCCGTTGCCGGGTTGCCCTTAGGCCGGCCCACCCGAGGCCGGCCCACCCGAGGCTGGCCTACCCGAGGCCGGGGGGTTGCCCGAGGCCGGCGGGTTGCCCGAGGCTCGCCCACCCGAGGCCGGCGGGCTGCCCTTAGGCCGGCGTGCCCGAGGCCGGCGGGTTGCGTGGTGGCGCCGCCCTGGCCCTCTCCAACAACCAGGCCCAGAGGTCGTCCACGCGCGCTTCCAGCTCTTCCAACGTGCCATTGTTGGGGAGCACGAAGTCGGACACGGCCCGGCGCTCGTCCTCGCTCGGTTGCGCCGCCACGCGAGCCCTTACTTCCTGCTCGGAGAACCCACGGGTGGCGGCACGTCGGTACGCGACCTCGCTCGTCGCTTCGACCAGCACGACGGCTTCCAGAGCGTACTCAGCCCGCCGGCGCCGGTCGAGCAGGGGAATTTGTACGACGACTACAGGGGGGCCGGCTTCAGCCAGGGCCTGGAGCTTGGCCTCGACGGAACTTCGGATGAGCGGGTGAGTGATGGCTTCGAGCGCGAGCCGTTCACCCGGGGAGCCAAAAACGAGTGCTGCCAGCGCTCGCCGGTCCAGCTGGCCCCCGGGCGTTGCTACAGAAGGCCCGAAGCGCTCGAGGACGGCCCGCTCGCCGGCGCTCCCGGGCGCGAGGATCTCACGGGCGACGTCGTCGGTGTCTATGACAGCGGCCCCACGCTCGGCAAGCAACCGTCCGACAGTTGACTTGCCCGCGCCGAGCGCTCCGGTGAGGCCGGTCCGGAGCAACGAACCGCCCGGCTTTGCTGCTTAGGTGGTGGCCTCTGCCGCCTGGGGCTGGCCGCCGTCCGGTTCACCGGTGCCAGCCTCGTCAGTTGCGCTTGAGGAGCTGGCCTCACTAGCAGACGGGCCAGGGGCAGCGGGGGTGCTGCTGGCAGCGGGGGTGCTGCTGGCAGGTGCTTCCTCGCCCGCTGTGGTGGTGAGAGGAAGCTCGGTGCCGGTTGCCCCAGACGTCTCGACGGCGCTGGGGGCTGGAGCAGGGCCTGGCGGGCTAGCGGGCGAAGCACCCGAGGGCGCTGCGGGCGCAGCAGCATCAGTGGACGTGCCAGGCGATGGCTCTGCTGTCGTAGCCTTGTCCTGCTGGGCCTGTTCAGCGAGGTAGCCAGCCCAGGCCGCTTGAGCCTCGGACTCTGGTTCAAACGAGGCGTAGGCCTCGGCGCCTATGTAGTTGCCGTGCTCATCGTACGCGTGGTCCCCGAAGGCCTCGCGGTACTCGGCTGCTACCTCACCGCCCTCGGCAGCTTGCTTTATGGAGAGGCTGATGCGCCTGCGCGCCAGGTCAATGTCTATGATCTTCACCCATAGTTCCTCACCTGGGGTGACGACCTGGTCGGGCTGCTCGACGTGGTGGACGGCCATCTCCGATATGTGCACGAGGCCCTCGATCCCGTCACCGACCTGCACGAAGGCGCCAAACGGCACGAGCTTGGTAACGCGGCCGTACACGAGCTCGCCCACTCTATGAGCGTTTGCGAACTCCTGCCATGGGTCAGTCTGGGTGGCCTTCAATGACAAGGAGATCCTCTCGCGGTCGGCGTCTACGTCGAGCACCCGGACTGTGACCTTGTCGCCCACCTGGACCACCTGACCGGGGTGGTCGACGTGCTTCCAAGACAGCTCTGAGACGTGGATGAGCCCGTCCATACCGCCTAGGTCCACGAACGCCCCAAAGTTGACTACAGAGGACACCACGCCCGAGCGGACGTCGCCCGGCTTCAGGTTCGCAAGGAACTCGTCGCGCTGCGTCCGTTGCGCTTCCTCGAGGTAGGCCCGCCGGGACAGCACCACGTTGTTGCGGTTTTTGTCTAGCTCGATGATCTTGGCCTCTATCTCACGGCCGACGTAAGGCTGCAGGTCGCGCACCCGGCGCAGTTCTACTAGCGACGCCGGCAAGAACCCCCGGAGCCCGATGTCGACGATCAGGCCGCCCTTGACCACTTCGATTGCTTGGCCGCGGACCGTACCGTTGCGTTCCTTGATAGCTTCTATTGTCCCCCATGCCCTCTCGTACTGGGCACGTTTCTTGGACAGGACAAGGCGCCCCTCCTTGTCCTCCTTCTGCATTACCAAGGCCTCGATCTTGTCGCCAACCTTCACGACCTCGTGAGGGTCCACGTCATGGCGGATCGAAAGCTCCCTGGCCGGGATCACACCTTCTGACTTGTAGCCGATGTCGAGAAGGACCTCGTCCTTGTCGACTTTCACGACGGTGCCCGTCACGATGTCGCCCTCTTCAAAGTCGACAATCGTCTTGTCGATGGCTTCCTCGAAGGAGGTCCCGTCTAGGTCGTCGGAGACTACTTGGCGCGGCGTATAGGTGCCGGACTCGTCGAAAGTGCCCATTTCGGCTGCTGGGCCCTCTGCGGTGGGCTCTCCGGTCGCGTTAGGTGCACTGGTCGGCGGGTTGGTTTCGGACATGGGTTGTTCAATACTTCCTTAGTATGGTCAGCTGGAGTGGCGCCTCGCATGCTACACCCATGCTGGCTGCTCGTATTCGCGCCCCCGAAGGTGGGCGCGTCCCAATTGGGGAACTTCTGAGGCTGCCTGCAGGTTAGCACTAGCATGGGAGGTACTTGGCCATGGCGTCGTTTGCCCCTGCTCGCCGTGGCGGGCTGCGCCTTGTTGGCCATAAGCCTGGCTGCTTGCGGCAGCAAGGCTGCCAGCAAGCAGGCTGTCACAACGCCGGCGAGCAGCACCACGCCAGTCTCGTCCCCTACCTCCACTTCCCCAAGCTCAACTTCGCGGGCCTCGACTTCCCCAACGTCGACGTCGGCTTCAGCGGCTAGTACCGCAACCCCTTCGAGCGCTGCTACCTCAACCACCGTCGGGGCTAGGCCGACGTCGACCACTGGCACAGGGAGCGCTCCTCGCACGACGGCCACTAGCCAAACCAGCCCCAGCACTTTGGCGGGTGGCCAGCCTGCGGGTGGCCCCGTCCCGCCTGGGTTCGACCCCGTGTCGTTCACTGCTATCTCCTCCAACGAGTTTTGGCTCTTGGGCGACTCCCCCTGTCGCAACCCGGTCTGCACGTCGATAGTGCGGACGACTAACGGGGGAGCCAGCTTCGTCGGCTTGCCAGCGCCCACCTCACCGCTGGACCTTGGTGGCCAGGGCGCCGGCCGGGTCAACACGCTGCGCTTCGCGGATCCCATGGACGGCTATGCCTACGACACCACTCCAGGAGGTGCGTTCTGGGAAACTCATGACGGGGGGGAGAACTGGTCCCAGCCAAGCTTTCTTGCAGGTCGTGAACTGCTTGGCTTTGGGACGGGCGGCGGCTACGCGTTCGCGCTGGTCGGCAACTGCACAGGCGGGAGCTGCTCGAGCATGCTGCTCGAAAGGAGCCCCGTGAACGCGGACAGCTGGTCAGCCGTCCAGCTCCCGGTGCCTCCTGGGACAAGCTCGCTCGTCGCCATGACGGTCCACGGTGCTCAAGCGTGGGTGTCGGTCAGCACCTCGCAGTCTCAGGCCAACCAACTCTTGCTGGTCGGCGGCGGGCCAGGGGAGAGCTTTGCCAGCTACAAGAGCCCCTGCTACCCGGGCCTTGGAGGGACTCTAGCGGCGTCTTCGTCGCAGGTCGTATGGGCTTTGTGCCCGACTGGCATGCTTGCGGGCGTCTGGCGTTCGAGCGACGGGGGCGCCACCTGGGAGCAGCTAACCTCCGTGGGGGAACTGCCCAACTCAGCGGTCCTGGCACCCGCGAGCGGCACGAGGGCGGTCGTGGCCCCCAACCCTCAAGGTGACCTCCTCCTTACCGATGACGCCGGCGCCACCTGGACGGCGGTGCATGCGGGGACAGCCGGCTACACCTGGGCATGGGTGGGTTTCACAGACGCGCTCACCGGTTCGGCGCTTCGCGTGGGCAGCGCCCCCCCGGGATGGCCCTGGCCCAACGGGCCCGAGCCTGAGCAGCTCTGGCGTACCGCCGACGGCGGGGCTACCTGGTCCGGGCCAGTCCGCATAGGTTGACCCTCGGTAATGCTGCCTGGCCTGCTGGGCCGGCGACCGCTTGAGCGCGCACGGTTACCAACTGAGCGAAGCGAAGGCGGTAGCAGCAGCCGGGCGGTAGCAGCAGCGGCCGCTGCTCGCGCCATAGGTTGCATGCGGGACAATGGGCCCGGTGCCTCCCGGCCGGTGCCGGCGTTTGCCGGCCGTCGCCCAGCCCTGGGCCGCCTCCGTTGCCTAGCCGCTGGCCTAGTCACCGCCCTAGCTTCCGCTGCCCTAGCCGCGCACGTTCGTTACCGGTTTGCGCGACGCGAGCCAAACTCCCTACATGATTATCGATAACATCGCGCAAGGTCGTAAGGAGGTTGGGACTCCTTACGACAACGTGTTACATCTGTGCGCGCTTGCGTCTGTGCACGCTCGTGGTAGGCCCGTCTGTGCAGGCTCTGGTAGGCCCGTCTGTGCACGCTCGTGGCCCCTAAGCCCCCGCCGGCGCCCAGCGACCTCCCTGGCCGCGCCCAGCCAGCAGCGCCATGGCCGAACGGCCCCCGCCGGCGCCCAGCGACGCCACTGGCACCCAGCAAGGCGATTGCTGGCGGCCGATACAGGGCCCGGGCGCCGGCGGACAACGGCCAACCGCCCACATGTTCGTAGGAAGGTCAAACGTGCGTTCGCAACTGCTACCCTGGTAACCGTGCCTGACCGTCTGATCGTGCGTGGTGCACGTGAGCACAACCTGCAGGACGTCTCGGTCGACCTGCCGCGTGACAAGCTGATCGTGTTCACCGGGCTGTCAGGTTCGGGCAAGAGCAGCCTCGCCTTCGACACGATCTATGCGGAGGGCCAGCGTCGCTACGTGGAGTCGCTGTCGTCTTACGCGCGTCAGTTCCTCGGGCAGATGGACAAGCCCGACGTGGACTTCATAGAGGGCCTTTCGCCGGCGATCTCTATCGACCAAAAATCAGCCTCGCGCAACCCACGCAGCACCGTTGGGACGATCACCGAGGTCTACGACTACCTGAGGTTGTTGTACGCGCGCATCGGCGTCCCCCATTGCACCGCTGACGGGACTGTGGTGTCGCGTCAGACACCGCAGCAGATTGTAGACCGTGTGCTGACGTTGCCCGAGGGCACGCGTTTTCAGGTGTTAGCACCGGTGGTAAGGGGGCGCAAAGGCGAGTACGAGAGCTTGTTTTCGGAGTTGGCCGGCCAGGGCTACTCGAGGGCGCGCGTTGACGGGACTGTGCACGAGCTCTCCGAGGTCCCCAAGCTGGCGCGCTACGAAGCCCACACGATCGAGGTTGTGGTGGACCGCCTCGTGATGCGAGCTGGCATCGAGAGGCGGCTGACAGATTCACTCGAGACTGCGCTCAAATTGGCCGAGGGCGTGGCGGAGGTCGAGATCGTGCCACGACAAGGCAGTTCTCCCGAAGGCGCCCGTTCCCCCGAAGGCGCCCGTTCCCCCGAAGGCGGCCATGTGCCTGAAGGCGGCCCTTCGGGCGAAGGTGCAGGCGGCTCGCAGCCAGAAACCCTCGTGTTCTCTCAGCACCTTGCGTGCCCGGTTTGCGGGAGGTCTTACGAAGAGCTCGCTCCTCGCAACTTCTCGTTCAATTCGCCCTACGGGGCTTGCCCGGTCTGCGACGGGCTAGGCACGCGTTACGAAGTGGACCCCGAGCTCGTGGTGCCCGACCCAGACCGCTCGATCGACGAAGGGGCGGTAGCGCCTTGGGCCGGAGCGAGGACCGAGTACTTCGGCCGCCTCCTGCAAGGCGTCGCCGAAACCTTCGGCATCCCGACGTCGGTGCCGTGGCGCAAACTTAAAAAGCAAGACCAAAAGATAATCCTCTATGGCTCGGGTGGCACGCAGGTGCACCTGCACTACCGCAACCGTTTTGGCAGGACGCGGTCCTACTACACCAACTACGAGGGCGTGGTGCCTTTCTTGCAGCGCCGGCACGCCGAGGCAGAGTCTGATGCTGCGCGTGAGCAGGTGGAGGGTTACATGCGCGAGGTCCCCTGCGGGGCCTGTGGGGGCGCGCGCCTCAAACCAGAAAGCCTCGCCGTCACAGTCGGGGGAAAGAGCATTTTTGAGCTTTGCGACCTGTCGATCCGTGAGGCTGCCAAGTTCGTCGCTGGCCTCTCGCTCAGTGAGCGGGAGCACCTGATAGCTGACCGGGTCTTGAAAGAGGTGAGCGCGAGGCTCCGGTTCCTCGTGGACGTGGGGCTCGAGTACCTCTCGCTCAACCGGAGCGCGAGCACTCTTGCGGGAGGAGAAGCCCAGCGCATCCGGCTTGCTTCTCAAATAGGCAGCGGCTTGGTCGGCGTCCTTTACGTGCTCGATGAACCTTCCATCGGGCTGCACCAGCGGGACAACAAGAAGCTCATCGACACGCTCTTGCGCCTGCGGGACCTTGGCAACACGGTGATCGTGGTCGAGCATGACGAGGAGACGATCCGCGCTGCCGACCACGTGGTGGACATAGGGCCGGGCGCAGGAGAGCACGGGGGCCGGATAGTTGTCTCCGGGCCCGTGAAGGACCTGGTGAAGTCCAAGGAATCGTTGACAGGCCAGTACCTTTCAGGTAAGCGGTACGTCCCTGTGCCTCTGCGCCGGCGCGCACCAGCTGGCTGGCTAGTCGTGAGAGGGGCGCATGAGCACAACCTTCGCGGGATAGATGTGGAGTTCCCAGTAGGTTGCTTTGTGGCGGTGACAGGCGTTTCGGGGTCCGGGAAGTCAACTTTGGTCAACGACATATTGCTCCGCGCGATGATGCAGAAAATATACAAGTCCAAAGAAGTGCCCGGAAGGCACCGGAGGGTCGAAGGAGCCGACGCCTTCGACAAGGTCGTGGACGTGGACCAGTCACCGATCGGGCGTACGCCCCGGAGCAACCCTGCTACCTACACGGGCGTGTTCGACCATATCAGGCGGTTGTTCGCGGCCACCACTGAGGCGAAGGTGCGTGGTTACCTGCCGGGGAGGTTCTCGTTCAACGTGAAGGGGGGGCGCTGTGAAGCCTGTTCGGGCGACGGGACGATAAAGATAGAGATGCATTTCTTGCCAGACGTGTACGTGCCGTGCGAGGTCTGCAAGGGGGCCCGCTACAACAGGGACACCCTCGACGTCACTTTCAAAGGCAAGAACATTGCTGAGGTGTTGGACATGAGCTGCGAGGAGGCCGCCGACTTCTTCTCCCGTCAGCCCGTAATAAGCCGCCACATGGAAACTCTCGTTGACGTCGGGCTAGGCTACATAAGGCTTGGGCAGCCAGCACCGACTCTGTCGGGGGGCGAAGCCCAGCGCGTGAAGCTCGCATCAGAGCTTTCTCGTAGGTCGACCGGCAGGACGCTGTACATACTAGACGAGCCTACGACGGGCCTTCATTTCGAAGACGTCCGCAAACTGCTCGGTGTGCTCGGCAGGCTGGTTGACCAGGGCAACACCGTAATAGTAATAGAGCACAACCTCGATGTGGTCAAAAGCGCCGACTGGGTAATCGACCTTGGGCCGGAGGGAGGTGACGGGGGAGGTCAGCTCGTGGCGGCAGGGCCCCCAGAACAGGTGGCGAAGTGCCCTGATAGCTACACGGGCAAGTTCTTGCAGACCGTGCTTGCCAGGGCAAAGCTTGGCTGAGACGAGCTCGGTGCTGAGAGAAGCCTGAGCAGGCCGATAAGGGCGAGGCAGCAGTTGGGCGAGGCGGCATTTCGACAGGCAGTGGCTGGACGAGCCGGCAAGTTGGACGAGGCAGGTTAGAGGCAGGTTTAGTCAGAGGCAGGTTTAGTCAGAGGCAGGTTTAGTCAGAGGCAGGTTTAAACGGGAAAGCCCTCGGGTGGCGGCCGAGGGCTCTCACTTCGCTCTTGTCGGCTTGCTGTGGACTGGAGCAGGCCGAGTGTTTTTTGCTGGCCTCGTAAAGGCTGAGCGCTTTTGCTGTGGTCAGTACGCTTTCGCTGTGGCTAGCGCCGGCCTCGCCCGTGCCGGTGGTCCTTTGTCATAGGGACTGGGTGTGTCATAGGGACCGGGTGGCGGGGCGCCCGCTTGGTTGTCCTGTCCTTGCCGAGGCCGTGGCGCAGGTAGGCGAGCGCTCGCTTGTAGAAGGCCTGCGCTGTGCTGAGCGCCTTGTCGGCGGTGGCGATGTTGGCATTTGCACCGGCGAGAAGCTGCTGGTTGGCGTCCCACTGGGTAGCCGTGTAGGAAAGCAGCTCAGCCGACAGCCCGGCGGTGGCCGTGGACATCACCTGCAGTTGGGCTTGCATGCCGGCGATCAAGGGGTCGAGGACAGCCTGGTTGGTGCTGTTCACTTGCGCCTGGAGGCCCGTGACCTCCTGGTTGAGCTCCGGTGCGACGACGTTTTCCAGGTAGTCGACGCGCACGACGTCGTTGACGACTGGGATGACGAGGTAGTAGATGCGGTAGCCGGTGAAGATTTGCTCGTAGTCAGCCAGGGCCGCCGCCACAGTCGTGTCGGCGTCGATCTTGGCCCCCAAGGCTTGTAGCCCACTCTCGTCGGCTTGCATGTCGGCGATGAGGGTTGCGCCGTCGGAGCCAAGGTAGTTCTTGGACTGGACGAGCGCTATTGCCGTGTTGAGCGCGGAGATCCGTGCCGAGACCGCCGATGCCGCTCGCTGCTGGATCCTGAGCAGCTGTGACGGTTCTAAGGTCGTCGTGGTGCTAGGGACGCTGGTGGAGGTGCTCGACGTCGAGGTGGTCGTGCTCGTAGAGCTTGTCGTGGTCGTCGTGGGGTGGTGGTTGAGGTACCTGAGGGCCTCGTAGTACTCCCGCTCGGCCGTGAAAACGGCTCGCTCCGCTGTGAGGATGGACGAACGAGCCGGGTCGAGCAGGCCGTGGTCCGCGTTCCAGTCCGCCGGCGTGTAGCTGAGAAGCTGTGCTGAGAGGCCCGAAGTGGCAGAAGACGCTGCTTGGGCCTCGGACTGCATCCCGGTGACCAGGGGCCCAATCACGCTCTGGTTGGAGGCGTTTTCCTGGCCCTGGAGGTAGGAAATGTCGGCGTTGAGGTCCGGCACGAAAACATTGTCGATGCGGTCGGCAGCGACCACGTAGGACACGACGGGCATCATCAGGTAGTACACGCGGAACTGGGTGAAAATGTCGAGCGCGTCTGCTCGCGCCTCGGCCACCGTGGTATCGGCCTGGATCTTCTCGTTGAGGGCTTCCAAGCCGCTCACGTCGGCCTGCATCTCGCTTGTCAGCTTGGTGCCGTCACTGCCGAGGAACGAGTAGGACTGCACCGCTGCCATCGCTGCATCGAGCGAGCGGGTGCGCACCGTCACCCAGTTGGCTGCCCGAGCCTTGATCTTGTTGAGCTGCCAGTTACCCGCGAGCAACGCGGTGGCGCCGGCGTCGGGGGCACCGGAGCCTTGGGCTGACGCCGGCGTGGTAGTGGCAAGTGAGCCCGTCGCAGTGGCAAGCGCCAAGGTGAGCGCAGCTGCGCTGACCTGGCCCCGCCGAGCTCGCACTTTGTGGTTCATCTGGTTCCCTCCTGGGGTTACGTGCCTCGGTTTTGGTACCGAATAATCCCAGGCGATTATGAGGTTGAGTTGCAGGAGTTGTGATGGTCTTGTGAAGGTGCCCGAGCGCAGCTCAGCAAGCCGACCCGTGGTACGGCCCCTGTGGGCACCTGGGAGGCCTGCTGTGGGTGCCACGAAACAGCCCCCAGTAGGGGCGTAGGGGGGAAGCTGCGTGGGTGAACGGGACGGGCACGTAGGACAGCCCCCGTGGCTAGTGAGCAGCGGCTAGCGGGGGCGCTAGTCCCAACGAGGCCCAGACGCTCCAGTGGCCAACAAGTCCCCAAGCCGGCCAGGGGCCAACAAGGCCCTAGGCGCTCCCGGGACCGGGAGGGCGGCAGGCGCGCCAGACTGGTTACATGCTCGAACGGCCACCCACAGGCGCGGTACCGGACGCTCCCGGCAGTTACCAGTTCCGCGACCGGGACGGGAGGGTCATCTACGTGGGCAAAGCAAAGTCGCTGCGCCAAAGGCTGTCGAGCTACTTCCAGTCGCCGGGTGCCCTGAGCCCACGCACCGCCCAGATGGTGGCGGCCGCCGAGAGCGTGGAGTGGATCCAGGTCCGCAACGACGTCGAGGCGCTCATGCTCGAGTACAGCCTCATAAAGCAGCACAAGCCTCGCTTCAATGTGAGGCTACGCGACGACAAGAGCTACCCATTTTTGGTATTGACCACTAGCCAGGCCTGGCCGCGTGCCGCCATCCGACGAGGGCGGCCTCAGGGGCGGCGAGGGCCCGGTGCCGCTTCGGCCGCTGCTGGCGCACCGTCAGCCGGTACTGGCGCGGCCTCAGCCGGTACTGCGGCACCGTCGGCCGGTACTGAGGCGGCCTCTGCCGGGGCCGGCGCTGCCTCAGCCGCCAATGGGGCCGCCTCAGCCGGCAATGGGGCCGCCTCAGCCCGTAGCGGTGCTGCCCCGTCGGGTAAGGCGCAAGAACAAGACCGCTATTACGGGCCTTACGCGCACGCTTACGCGATCCGCGAGACGCTCGACCTGTTGTTGCGCACCTTCCCGGTGCGTAGTTGCAGCGACGCCAAATTCGGCCGGCACGAGCGGCTCGGGAAGCCCTGCCTCATGTACCACATCGAGCGCTGTGCCGGCCCCTGCGCCGGCCTCGTCGGCAAGGAGGAGTACTGGCGGCTGGTGGAAGAACTTGCGGCGTTCTTGGAAGGCGACAGCGCGCCCGTCGTGCGCGAGCTCGAGGCGGAGATGCACAAGGCGGCTGAGAACCTTGAGTTCGAGCTCGCTGCGCGCTTGCGCGACCGCCTAGGGGCAGTGAAAAAGGCAATAGAAAAGCAACAGATGGTTACCGAACGGGCTGAGGACCTCGACTGCTTCGGCCTCGCAGAAGACGAGCTGGAAGCTGCGGTGCAGGTTTTTTACGTGAGGCGGGGAAGGGTAGTGGGCCGCAGGGGTTTCGTCGTCGACAAGGTGGAGGACCTGAGCCGCCCCCAGCTGCTTGCGAACGTGCTCGAGCAGCACTACTCCGAGCCTCGCAACGGCGTCCCCCCGGTCGTCCTCGTGCCCAGCGAGGTGGACGAGGCCGGCACCTTGGAACGGTGGCTCTCGGAGCTGCGGGCGGACAGTGCCGCCGGCAGAGGCCTCGACGCCTCGGTCGAATGGTGGGCAGCGAGCGCGAGGCGCCGGCCCGAACGCAGCGTCGACCCGGCGGCGGGAGGCGCGGGCAGGGTGCGCCTGCACGTCCCTCAGCGGGGCGAGAAGAAGGCTCTTTTGGAGATGGTGACGAAAAATGCCGCCGAGGAGCTGGCCCGCCAGCGGCTACGTCGTTCTCAGGACCACAACGCAAGGGCCCGGGCGCTGAACGCGCTCCAAGACGCCCTCGGGTTGCCTGAAGCCCCGCTCAGGATCGAGTGCTACGACATGAGCCACCTGCAGGGGACCGACTACGTCGGCTCGATGGTCGTCATGGAAGATGGCCTGCCGAAGCCTTCGGAGTACAAGCGGTTCAAGGTCAAAACCGTCCCTGGCAACGACGACTATGCCGCCATGGAGGAGGTCCTGACGCGCCGGCTCACGGCTTACCTGCAAGAAAGGGAGCTCCCCGTGGCCGAGAGGAAGCGGCACTTTTCCTACCCTCCACAGCTGCTCCTCGTGGACGGGGGCAAGGGCCAGCTGGGGGTCGCCGTGAGGGTGCTCGAAGAGCTGGGGCTCGACGGCCAGGTGCCCGTAGCCGCTCTGGCAAAGCAGTTCGAGGAGGTGTACCTGCCGGGGGCGAGCGACCCCCTGAGGATCCCGAGAGGTTCCGAAGCGCTCTACTTGTTGCAGAGGATTAGGGACGAAGCGCACCGCTTCGCGGTCAGCTACCACCGGAAGCTGCGGGGCAGGAAGATGCGGGCGTCGGAGCTTGATGGAGTCCCTGGCCTCGGCCCGAGCCGGCGCAAGCGGCTAGTGGCAGAGCTCGGGAGCATCAAGGCCGTGCGCGACGCTTCTCGCGAGACGCTGGCGGCGCTGTCCTGGCTGCCGGAGCCGGTCGCCGACGCCCTCTGGCACAAGCTGCACGGCTCGAGCGGGGACGCTGTAGGTCTACACGTGAACGGGGGGGTTGCTGGCCACGGCGCGAGCGGGGGCGTTGCTGGCCTTGGGCATGGCTCCCGGGGGGCCGCGGCCGCCCCGTCCCCGGCCGCGGCCCCTGCTGGTGCCGCCGGTCCTTAGCCCGGCCCCAGCACCTGGGCTTGCTTGCTGCCCGTAGGCATCTTTCCCCGCTTATGTGAGCAGTTATTCGTCGTGATGTGATGGTTGTGTGAACTCGTCCGGTTACCACGACCCTTCAGGGCCACTGCCCGCTGACGTCAACGACTTGTGGGAGGCGAACGCGGCCTGGTGGCAGCAACGCTTCACCGAGGGGGCAGACCCTGAGTACCAAGAGCAGATAGTGCCCATGCTCACGGAGGCTTTGGCTGGGGCTAAGCCCCGGGACGTCCTCGACATAGGCTGCGGGGAGGGCCAGCTCTCGCGCGTCGCAGCCGGCGCCGGGGCAAGCCAGGTCGTGGGGGTCGACCTGACCTGGGCGCAGCTAGAGGAGGCCCGCCGGCGCTCCAGCGCCACCGGCAGCGTTCGTTACGTGCGCTCTACGGCAGGCGCGTTGCCGTTTGCTTCGGCTGCGTTCGACTTCGTCTTCGCTTGCTTGGTCTTCGAGCACATCGAGGGCGCTGAAGAGGCGTTGTCCGAGGTGGGTAGGGTACTGCGCCCAGGTGGGACGTTCCTGCTCATGCTCAACCATCCCCTCTTGCAGGCCCCGGGCAGCGGCTGGGTGGACGACCACATCCTCGACGAGCAGTACTGGAGGATAGGGCCTTACCTGGTAGAGCACCACGCCGTCGAAGAGGTTGACAAGGGAGTCTGGTTGCCTTTCATCCACCGGCCTCTATCGGCGTACGTCAACGCGCTGGCGTTAGCTGGCCTTTACCTCACAGGGATGGCCGAGCCGGCGCCACCTCCAGGGTTCTTGGAGAAGGCCGAGGAGTACAAGCAGGCCTGGGCGTTCCCGCGGCTGTTGGTGCTGAGAGCGGAGAAGCTCGTAAGGGGCCAGACCTAGGGGGCCGCCCTATGGCCCCCGTGGCGGGGCTGCCGAGATGTCCGTGTCGGGGCTGCCGAGGCGTCCGTGGCGGGAGCCGAGGCCGGCGTTGCAAAAGGGTTCTTCGGATTTCAGCGGGGTGAGACGGCGGGGAGCAGGTCCCAGTTGGGCTTTCCGGCGTAGAGGAGGACCCGGATCCTGAAGTTGATGAAGCTGGTCATCCCGAACGCCGCTCGCTTGACTCT
>Ga0209061_1001998_pt1 | contig 28883 bp, 26 predicted proteins | sample Coa_R1_10_FD_187157 | JGI IMG/M metagenome (GOLD analysis project Ga0209061, IMG submission 187157) | Surface soil microbial communities from Centralia Pennsylvania, which are recovering from an underground coalmine fire - Coalmine... | ecosystem: Environmental > Terrestrial > Soil >... | reverse complement strand
CCAGGCCGATGCAGCTCAGGATGCCTGGCCGGCCGGCCGCGATGGCACGGTACAGGGCGGACAACTGTCCCTGCGGCAGGCAGAACGCCTCGACCTCGTCCGTGGCGAGGAAAGCCGACATCTTCGGCATCAGGCCCCAGTGCGGTCCCACGACGCGCCGGACCAGACCGGGATGAGCGAAGTGCTCAAAGCCGCCAACCCGGTTGGACTGCCCAGCGGCATGGACCACGGTCAGGTCCCGGGGGTGCCCCCGGCGGAGAAACTGCCGCTCGATCTCGGCCAGCACACCCTCGGCCACCCCCATCATGGTGAAGCCGTCCGTGGCCACAGTGGAGCCGTCCGGGATGGCACCTACCGCCTCGGCCAGCGATACGACAGCGGGGCTCATATGCGATAACCCCCGCCGACGTTGATGATTTCCCCGGTGACGTATGCGGCGTCTCCCGAGGCCAGGAACGAGACCACGTTCGCCACGTCCTCGGGCCTGCCGACACGGCCAAGCGGGATTTTCTCCAGTTGCTGCTGGTAGATCTTCTCCGGGATGGAGCGGGTCATCGCCGTATCGATGAAACCCGGGCATATGGCGTTCGCGGTGACCTGGTAACGGGCCAGTTCCCTGGCCGCGGTCAGCGTCAGGCCGACCACCCCGGCTTTGGCCGCCGCATAGTTGGCCTGGCCGACGTTGCCCAGCCAGCTAGCGGAGGAGATGTTGATCACCCGCCCGCTGCCGCGCTCCCGCATGATGCGGGCAGCCGCGCGAGTCATGTAGAAGACGCCGGACAGGTCAACAGCGATGACCTCATCCCATTGGGCGTCGGTCATCTTGTGCAGCATCGCGTCGCGGTTCACGCCCGCGTTGTTGACGAGTACATCAAGACGGCCGAACCGGTCCACCGTCTCCTTGACCAGCCGTTCGCACTCAGGCACCCGGGACACGTCGACGGCCACCCCGGTACTGTCTTGAGCACATTCCTTGGCGGTCGATGCCGCCGCCGCCCCGTCCACGTCAGCGCAGGTGACGGTGAGCCCGTCTGCAGCCAGCCTGCGGGCGATGGCGGCTCCGATACCCCGGCCTGCCCCGGTAACGATGGCGACGCCCTCACTCATGCCCGCGCTCTCCCTTCTCTCTGGCTGGCAGCTACAGGCCGGCGATTCGCCGGTGGCGGATGAGGCCAGGGACGCCGGACACCCTCCCCACAGGTCCGCCGTGGTACGAGCCGGTGCGCAAGGATCCGCTCGCATGGCGGCGAATCGGGATGCTGAATCCGGTTGATCAGCAACCGGGCGGCCTCGGCGCCCATCTCATGGCGCGGTTGATGGATGGTGGTGAGGCCGATCAGCCTGCTTGAGGCGAACGACATGTCGTCGTAGCCGATGACAGCGACATCCCCGGGCACGCGCAGCCCCGCGTCCATCAGCGCGTCGATCACGCCCAGGGCGATCACGTCATTGCCGCAGGCGATCGCGTGGGGCCGCCGGGCCGCCGCGAGCAGCCGCCGGGCCGCCTGGTAGCCGCCTTCCCGGGTGAGGCTGCTCTCGGCCCACCGCTGTGGCGGCAGCGCTATCCCGCGGCTGGCGAGCGTCTGGCACAGGCCATGCGCACGGGCGCGGCTCGCCGAGGACTGCTGGGGGCCGGCCACCACGGCGATGTCCCGGTGACCAAGTGCGAGCAGGTGCTCGCCCACCACTCGCCCCCCTGACTCGTCATCGATCCCGACGAAATCCGCCGCGATCCCCGGAACCCGGCGGACAAGCTGCACGAAGGGGACGCTGTGCCGGATAAGCTGCTCAAGAAGATGCCGGTCGGCGCTGGTCAGCGTCGTGAAGATCAGGCCATCGCACCGGTGGTCCACCAGCGCATAGGCCTCGCTGGCCTGCTGCCGCGAGTCGTCACCTGTGTGCGACAAGAAGACCTTGTAGTCCAGGGTCTTGGCGACCTCGAGGACCCCGGCGGCGATCTCCGGGTAAAACGGGTTCGACACATCTGCCAGCAGCAGGCCGATCGCCTTGCTGTGCCCATCCCGCAGGCCACGTGCGAGCCGGTTAGGGCGGAACTCCAGCTCTTCCGCGACGGCCAGGACCCGTTCGCGGGTCATCTGGCTGACTCCCGGCTTGCCGTTGATCACATACGAAGCCGCCGCTCGTGACACGCCGGCTCGGCGGGCTACGTCAGCGAGCGTGACGCGCCTGGAGATCAGTCCCGGTCGTTGGTCACCAGACACCTGGCCTCCAACTCAATCGTTTCAGGTTTGATACTCCGTACTGAATCGGATCATCAATGCACGTCAGCTACCGTTCAGTAGACGATGGTGTGCTCTGCGGCTGTGTAAATGGCCCCGTACAGGCTCCCTTGTTGGCTTGACACTAGGCCCGGCGTCGGCAGAGACGGCGCTGCGTCACGGTTGCCGTGGTGCCGTAGTAACGCTCCAGATCCGCGTCTCCACCGCATCCACGGCCGGCCCGGTCCGCAACTGGAGGCGCTCCGGTCGCTGGTGAGCGGCGGGCCCGGGGGCTGCTGGATGCGGTGCTCGCCGGCCTCCGGGATCGCCACACGCTGGTGGCCGCCGGCGAGCGCGACGAGCTGGACCAGTTCCTGCGCGCGCTGCACCTGCCGGCCCAGGTGCTTGGCGCGCTGCGCGTCGCGGCGCAGCCCACGGGAGGTTCCCCCGCCATGCACCTCACCGGCGCGCAGGGTGAGCAGCGCCTTGTCAGGCTCGCGCGTGCCAGCCGCGCCCGGGGCCGCCGATGTTACGGGTCACAAGGCAGCGTGACGTCGTGGGTGACTGCCGGGAAGTGCTCGTTGCCGCGGACGCCCTCGGTGTCGGCCCAGTTGGGCACGGGGCGTTCTTGTCCCCACGGACGCAGGCCATGCAGGTCATCATGCATGCTCACCGGCCGGGTGGTACCTGGCCGCCGTTGTGGCGCCAGCGCGCGCCTACTGATCCTGAGTGCATGCCTTCGGTGGGGCGTGAAGTGAGCCCGGTCCACCGTCCGGACGGCCGGCGGCCAGGGGCGTGAGGAACAGTGCCCACAGCTCCAGGCCCGACAGCGCCCAGCTGGCCACCACGTCGCTGAGCCAGTGGTAGCGGCACCAGACCAGGCAGGCAGAGACCGCCAGGACGGCGGCCACGGCCAGCGCCCTCGCAGCGGCGCGCAGCGCCCGGGCGGTACGGGCGGCAAGCAGCCAGATGCCCATGCCGTAGCAGATGATCGCGAGGGCGGTGTGCCCGGATGGGAAGAATCCCAGCCCGTCGCCCGGCGCGCCGCCTGGGCCTGGACGGGCGGTCAGCCACTTGACCAGGACGACCAGCACAATCAGGATCCCGGCGGCCAGCGCCGCGCGCAGCGCGGGGCCGGGCGAGCGTGCCCGCCAGGCGGCGAGCCCGGCGCAGGCGGCGAGGGCCGGGAGCCCTGCCCGCCAGTCACCAAGCTCGGTGACCGCACTGGCCGCGGCGGTGACGGCCGGATGCGCGGCGGCCAGCCGCCCCGCGTCCCGGCTGACTGCCCGGTCGAGCGCCCACACCGGCCCGCTGCCGGGCGCGACCATGACCGCCAGCGCCGTGAACAGGCCAGCCAGCGCCGCCGGCACGCTGAACCGCCACAGTGCCCGCCATGCCCGCACCCGCGATGGCGGTGGCCGGTCCCGGGTGTGCCCGGCGGTTCCCGCAGCAGCCGGAGCCCGCCCCGGCGGCCCGGGGGAAACCTCCTGGTGCCGGCACCCCCGCACCGGCTCGCCTGCGGCCATATCCGCCCCCTTCCCGTGGCCCGCCCGGGCGGACCTTCCCGGGCCCGCCGGAAAGAAAACCTGCACACGGAGGCTCCGTGCTCTGGAACCTCCCGCGGTCACTCCGGTATCGCCGGTCGCAGTGAACCGGGATCCCGGCCATCCGCGGTGGCCATGCCCGGCTCCCGGGTGTGGCCGCCGGCGAGTTTCGCCGCGATCAGCGCGGTCGCGGCCGCGGGCACCAGGCCGGCAAGCAGCATGCCGGCGCGCGGGCCGGCGTGCTGGTCGACCAGGCCAAGCAGCGGCCCGCCGGCCGCCGCGCCGCCGATGAAGACCAGCAGGTAGACGCCCATGACCCGGCCGCGGATCGCGTCGTGCGCGGCCGTCTGCACGGTGGAGTTCGCGGACGTCATCAGCAGCAGGGTGCACGCGCCGATCGGCAGCAGCAGGGCGCCGTAGGCTGCCTGGCCGGGCGCGGCCGCCGACAGCATGTCGAGTGCGGCCAGGGCCGCCCCGAACGCCATCAGCCTGCGGAGGCGGGGGCGGGGCTGCCGTGCGGAGATCAGCGCGCCGGTCACCGAACCCACGGCGACGATCGCGCTGAGCAGCCCGTATCCGCTGGCGCCGGAGTGGAACACCGACTTGGCGTAGGCCGCGAGGGTCACTGGCAGGTTCGAGGTGAACATGCCGAAGACGCCGGCCAGGAGGGTCGGCCACAGCACGTCCGGGTGACCGGCGGCGTAGCGAAGGCCGTCGCGCAGCTGGCCGGCCCGTGCCGTGACCCGCGGCATGGGGTGCAGGTCGCCGGTGCGCATCCGGGCCAGGGCGATCAGCGGCGCGGCGTAGGAGAGGGCGTTGATCGCGAACGAGTAGCCGGGTCCCACCGCGCTGATCACCGCGCCGCTGACGGCCGGGCCGACCAGGCCGCCGAGCTGGAACACCGAGGAGTTGATGCTGATCGCATTGCTGAGCTGGCTGGGGCCGACCATCTCGTTGACAAACGCCTGCCGGGTGGGGTTGTCCACCGCGGTGACGAGGCCGAGGCCGAAGGCGATCAGGTACACATGCCAGGCGGCGACCTGGTGCGTCAGCGTCAGGAAGGCCAGGGTCCCGGCGACGGCGCCCATCGCGGTCTGGGTGGCCAGCAGGATCCGCCGCTTGGGGTAGCGGTCGGCGATCAGGCCGCCGACCAGCCCCAGCAGCAGGGTCGGGAGGAACTGCAGCGCGGTCGTGATCCCGACCGCCGTCGCGCTGCCGGTGAGGCTGAGGACCAGCCAGTCCTGGGCGATCCGCTGCATCCAGGTGCCGATGTTGGAGAAAAGCTGACCGGTCGCGAACAGCCGGAAGTTGCGGGTTCGCAGGGAACCGAACGTCGTGCTGCGGGCGGGCTTCGGGCGGGGGGAGCGGGAACTTGGGGTTCTGGCAAGCGCAGTCACGAGAGTCCGAATCGTCGCTGGTGTCGGTACCTCTCATTTTCACACGATTCCGATCATTGCAAAAGTAAATTATTTCAATTACTGTAATTTGATGGTGTAATGACTTGGACCGGGAAAGATGAGCGCCGTGTACGACCCAGAGCTGCTCCGCACGTTCCTGGCGGTGGCGCAGTCGCTCAGTTTCACCCGCGCCGCGGCGAGCCTCGGCCTCAGCCAGCCCACGGTCAGCCAGCAGGTCCGCAAGCTGGAGCAGTCCGTCGGGCGGCCGCTGTTCGTCCGCGACACCCGCAGCGTCACGCTGACCGCGGACGGGGAGGCGATGGCCGGGTTCGCCCGCTCGATCCTCGCCGCCCACGAGCAGGCGGTCGGGTACTTCACTGGGTCGGGGCTCAGCGGCCGGCTGCGGTTCGGCGTCACCGACGACCTCGCGCTCACCCCGGTGCCCAGCATCCTGCGCGAGTTCCGTGAGCTCTACCCGCGCATCGACCTGGAGCTGACCGTCTCCCAGAGCGGGGCCCTGCAGCGGCGCGTCGAGTCCGGGCACCTGGACATCGCATTCCTCAAGCAGGCGCCGGGCGACGCGCGCGGCCGCCTGGTCCGCCGTGACCGCCTGGTCTGGGCGGCGGCCCCGGGCACGAAGCTCGAGCCGGGCCGGCGCGTCGGCCTCGTCGTCTACCAGGCGCCGAGCATCAGCCGGTCCCTCGGCGTGCAGGCGCTCGAGCGCGCCGGTCTCCCGTACCGGGTGACGTGCACGGTCCGCGGGGTGCTCGGCGTGGTCGCCGCCGCACGGGCCGGCCTCGGCGTGGCGATCTTCGCCCGCAGCCTGGTACCCGACGGCCTGGTCGAGCTGCCCGCCACGGCGGGGCTGCCCAACGTCGGCGAGATCGACCTCGTGCTGCTGACCAACCCCCGGTCCGCGACCAAACCCGCCGAGGCGCTCACCGCGGCGATCCTGGCCAGCGGCCAGCCCGTCCGGGGCCATCGGCCCTGAACGGCTCTACCGCACGGAGTTCAGCCTGTCCAGGACGACACTTCCACCTCGGCGTCCGGGCGTTGCCATACCTCCGGGCGCAGTCGTGTCCCGATGCCGGCCGCATGGATGGGAGTCACGTGCCCGCCGGAGACCGCTGGCAGCTCGGTGACCAGCTCGCGGTACCAGCCCCGGTAGAAGGCCCGGACGCCTTCCTGGATGAACGCGTTAGGGGCAGAGACCGTGAGATGGACGCCCACCGCGAAGTTGACCGGCCCGGCGCAGTCGTGGGGGGCTACCGGGAGCTGGCGGGCATCGGCCAGGGCAATGACCTTGCGGGCCTCGGTGATCCCGCCCATCCAGGCCGGGTCGAAGAGCACCACGTGCACGCCCCCATGCTCGATGAGCTCGCGGAACCCCCGCGCGGTCGCGACCGTCTCGCTGGCCGCAACCGGCACCTGGGTGCTGGCGGCGAACTCGGCCAGCGCGTCGAGGCAGTTCATTCTCAGCGGGTCCTCGATCCAGCTCGGCTCATACTCTTCCAGGGCGCGGGCGATCTTGATCGCGGCGGGGAGGTCCCACTTGCTGTGGAGCTCGGCCAGCAGTTCCATCGTGCCGCCGACCGCTTCCCGCACCCGGCGGAAGGGCTCCAGCCCCTGCTTGAGTTCCTCCAGGCTGATGGCATGGCCGCCGGTCCGCTCCGCGATCGGGTCGAAGGGCCAGATTTTCATTGCGGTGATGCCCTCGGCCAGCAGTTCTTCTGCCAGCGCTCCGGCGTCGGTCAGGAAGGCCTGCAGATCAGAGTATCCGGCCCCCGGACGCCGCTCCGCGTCTGCGATCCAGTTGTCTGTCGGCAGATCCGGCAAACGCGGGGCGGCACGGACATACGTGGGGCCCGCGCAGGTGTTGTAGATGCGGACGCTGTCCCGGGTTAGCCCCCCGAGGAGCCGGTAGAGCGGCATATCGGCCCGCTGTGCGAGCAGGTCCCAGAGGGCGATGTCGATCGCGGAACGGCCGCGGTTCTCCACACCGGTCCCGGCAAAGCCCACGAACGGCTGCAGGCTGGCTGCGTGGCGCTCGACGTCGAGGGGATCCTGGCCAAGCAGGCAGGAGGCCGCCGTCTCGTGGACCCACGCCGCCACCGCCCGGGAGCCGAAGAACGTCTCCCCCAGCCCGGTGAGTCCTTCGTCGGTCTCCACGGCCACGAACGTGAGATTGGGGTACTGGCGCAGCCTGAGCGTCCTGAGCGCGGTGATCTTCATCGCTGGGCCGCCCCCTGCGTCCCCGTGCGGGACAGGCCGATGCTGGCGAGGTCGTCCCCGGACAGGGCGAGCATGGTCACCGGGGCGCCATCGGAGGGCTTGATGACCAGGGGAGACATGATCACCAGGTCCAGATCCGCCGCGGCCAGGTCATCATCGAGGCGGCAGTCCTCCGCGAGCAGGACGAAGGGGTTCGCCGCGCCGGGCGGGGACACCGCCCCGAGCGCCACCCGGTGGAAGGCCCGGCCCTCCTCACGCCAGGCGGGCGCCCCGGCCGAGATGACGTCCATGCCCACGCACCGCAGCGCCGGGAACTGGCGCAGGTACGTCCCAGCGGACTCGGCGAACCCGGGACCCTGCCCCCCGTAGACGCGAGGGGCGGCATCCCGGTACCGGGCACCGAAACCGGTGCGCACAAGCAGCAGATCAGCATCGGCGATCAGCTTCCGGTGGCGCCGCAGGTCGTCCTCGGTGATCAGGTCCCCCGTGTCCTTGGGCACATCGGCCAGGCGGGCCGACGTGAAGAAGAACGACCTGGGCGGCAGTTCGTCCAGGCGCGTGCCGTGCTGGTCGAAGTGCCACGGGGCGTCGACATGGGTGCCGTTGTGGTTGATGGTCCGCAGCGAGAACCAGTTGGCGGCATCTCCGTTCGCGATCGAGGACACCTGCTCGAGCTGCACCGCCGGATTGTCCAGGTAGGTAGGCGTCGTTCCGGTGAGTTCATGGGAAAGGAAGCGCATGCTCATGCCTTTCGCAGCACGGAGGTTTCCTGCCGCCCCGGACGGCGGAAGCCGCCGGGGAGGAAATCCTTCCACGAGACTGAATAGCTCGCCACCGCCAGCGCCGTCAGGATGCCGACGAGGACGGATTGCCAGTACTGGGAAAATCCCTGGAGGCTCAGGAGGTTGTCGAGGCTGCCGACAAGCAGTGCCCCGATGAGAGTGCCTACCGGACTGCCCTGGCCGCCGAACACGCTGACCCCGCCCACGACGGCAGCGGTGATCGACGACAGGGTGTAGGTGGTCCCCGATGACGGGTCACCGGACCCGATGATCGATGTCAGGAAGAGGCCGGCGACCGCGGCTGCGAGACCGGATGCTATATACGTTGCGAGCCGCAGGCGGCGTACCGGCAGGCCCGCTACCCGCGCGGCTGCCCGCGATGAGCCGGCTGCCCGGAGCCCGACCCCTTCTTTGCGGCGGAACAGGAACCACCAGAAGACGAGGGCAGCGATGGCAGCGATGATGAAGGTGTCCGGCAGGAAGGCGATCCCTTTGCTCAGGCCGTTGACGAAGGTGCGGGCAACCGTGCCTCCGGGCTGCGCCCGGATCACCAGCGCGACACCTTCGAGGATGGTGTAGGTGCCGAGCGTGGCGATAAGGTCGGGCACCGCCCCGAATTCGACGATGGCCCCGTTCGCCAGGCCGGTAGCTGCCCCGATGAGGAGGATCACCAGCACGGCCCACCAGTAGCGTCCAGGTGACCCGGTGATCCAGTACGAGGCGATGACGGTCACGACGCTCATCAGTGGCCCGACCGACAGGTCGATCCCGCCGACCAGCAGGACCGCGGTCTGCCCGAGGGAGACCACGAGGAGCGGGGCGATCGACTGCAGAAGGGTGTACAAGTTGGCCGCGCCGAGGAAAGACGGGTTGACGGCCTGGGTGATGACGGCCAGGGCGATGAGCAGGCCGAGCACCGGCAGCACGGAGGGTCCCCGCGGCCGGCGCCGGGACCACCCCGGGAAAACCTTCGCGCCGGACCGGGCATCCGCTCCCGGGCCTGGCTCACCCAAGGAGCCATCCCTGCCGGCATGGCTCCCGGCGGCGCGAGCGTGCGGCAGGTCAGGTGACTGCGGCCCAGGCGGACGGTCCCCGGCCGTGACGGCTGCGGCCACGAGGTTCTCCTCGCTGAGTTCGTGACGGCCCAGTTCGGCGACGACACGGCCCCGGGAGAAGACCAGCGCCCGGTCGCACAGAGCCGCTAGCTCGACAGCATCTGTGCTGAACAGGAGAACCGCTACTCCCTGAGCCGCGGTGTCCGCGATGAGCTGGTAAATCTCGGCCTTGGTGCCGATGTCCACCCCTTGGGTGGGATCGTCGAGCAGCAGGACCTGGGCGCGCCCGGCCAGGGTACGGCCAAGGACAACCTTCTGCTGGTTTCCCCCGCTCAGCAGGCCCGCGGGCTGGCTGATGCTGGGTGCGCGGATGCTGAGGCGCTCAATTGCCGCGCGGGCGAGCACCCGTTCCCGGCCGGGCAGGATGACTCCCCGCCTGGCGACTGCGGCCATGTTGCCGAGCGCAAGGTTCTCCCGGATGCTCAGGGCGCTGAGCAGTCCCTCACGGCGCCGGTCACGGGGCACATAGCGGATGCCGGCCCGCTGCGCCTGGCGCACCGACCCCGGTTTCAGCGCGGTCCCGGCAACTCGCAGCGTTCCGCGGAAGGGAATCAGTCCCGCGATGGCCCGCAGCACGGTCTGCTGCCCGTTGCCCTGCACGCCCGCGATGCCGACGATCTCACCGCGCCGTACCGTCAGGTCGAGGCCGCTGATGGGCTCCACAGGATGGTCAGCGGACAACGCGGCGAGTTCCAGCGCCGTTTCCCCGTGCTGCCCTTCCGTGTCACTTCTGTCGGGGAAGAACGCCGCGAGCTCCCGGCCCACCATGAGGCGGACCAGCTCCCTGTCGCTGCTGCCGGCCATCTCCACCTCGCCGCTGACCTGCCCGTCACGCAGCACGGTGACGCGGCTCGTCAGTGCCCTGACCTCCGGCAGGCGATGGGAGACGAAGACCACGGTGAGGCCCTCCTCGCGCCGCTTCCGCAGCACCCCGAACAGCCACCGGACCTGGTCGCCGGTGAGGTTGCTCGTGGGCTCGTCGAGGAGCAGTAGCCGGGGATTGGCCTCCAGGGCCCGCACGATGGCGACGAGCTGCTGCTCGTCGGGACGCAGGTCGTCGGGACGTGCCCGCACGTCGAGGGCTATCCCGTAGCTGCCCAGAACCTGCTCAGCCTGGGTGACAAGCGCCCTGCGCCCCGGCTGGGCGCCGTCCCCGCCGCCCAGCGTGATCAGGTTGTGGGCGACGTCGAGGTGGGGGGCCAGTCGCAGGCCCTGGGACACCACGGCGACTCCCCGGCGCAGCCTTCGCCGGGCTGGCCAGGCCGTCACGTCCGTCCCGAACAGCCGGACCGTGCCCGACGTCGGGTGCTGCATCCCGGCCACGATGTCGACGAGAGTCGACTTGCCCGCTCCGTTCTCTCCCACGATGCCGTGTGCGCTCCCGGCCTCGATCTGGATCGACACATCGTCCAGCGCGGTTACCCCGGGGTACCGCTTGGTGAGGTGCTCGATCCCGAGAGCAGTCACACCCGGCCGGGCCCGGCCGGGCCCGGCCGGCATGTGCAGCTTCTGGTTCTCCTGGCCTGCGGCCATCAGCACCCCTGGTCTCAGCCGGCGAACAGGTGCTGGAGCTGTGCCTGGGTCAGCGGCGCACTGAAGTCGAAAACGTCGTCGGGGAGGTTCATCTGCACATACTTGGCGACGTTCGCATCAGTGATGATCGGCGGATGCAGGGTTGTCTGCTTCGGCACCTTCTTGCCCTGCAGGAGCTGCACGGCGTACCGCAGGGCAAGTGTGCTTTCCTCAGCGGGCGGCTCGGGTACTGCCGAGATCTTGAAGTCTGGGTACCTGGCATGCTGCTGGACCCAGAGCTTGAGGAGACCGTTGTAGTCATCGCCGGTGCACGGGACGAGAGCCCGCCCGGCTGCCTGCAGCGCCTCCTCCGCCCCGAAGCAGTTCTGGCTGCCGTCCGACCAGATGCCGGAGATAGATGGATATGAGGCGATGACGCTCGACATAACAGATTTTGCCGTATCGGGCTCCCAGTAAGCCCAGCGGAAGGTCAGGACCGGGATATGGGCTGCCGTGATGATCTTCTGGGCGCAGGCCCAGCCGACCTCGGTGTAGGAATTACCAGGAGTCCCGCCCAGGGCGACTATCCCGCCCGGTTTCCCCTTGACGTAACTGACCAGGTTATTGGCATTGTCCTGGGCTTTCAGGCATGGGTTGGTGCCAATGTAAGCGTCATATGAGCCGCCGGTCAGCGGCAGATTGAATGGGACGGTCACGATGCCGGCGTTCGTGGCCTTGGTTACGACCGGCACTACCGCGCTACCTGAGTTGGCGATCAGCAGAATGGCGTTGACGTGCTCACCGATCATCGTGTTGATGTTGGCGATCTGCCCTGGAATACTGCCGTTGGCGCAGGTGACAACTGTCTTCTTGATGATGCCTTCCTGCTCATATTTCTTGGCTTCCAGGTTGAAGGCGGCAAGCATCTCCTTGCGCCAGCTGTTGGCGCAGAATCCTTCCTCGAAGCCGACGACGTAGCCCCCATGCGCCTTCTTGCCGCCCGCGGCGGCGCCAGCGGTCGGCGGGGAGGAGCACGCTGCCAGGGCAGCGGGCAGCGCAATGAGCGCAGCGGCCAGGAGCACGAAGGCGGCCCTGCCGCGGACAGGCCTCAGGCCGGGAAGACTGCCAGATCCCGGGCCGGGAAGCCAGCGCCGGGACTTTCCTCGGCTCCTCGGTTTCTCCATCGTCTACCCTCTTTTCGGTCTCCGGCATTGCCGGTAGTTCACGGATTAGCCGCCGGACGGTGACCGGCTCATTCCCGGCTGAGGATGCCGGCCACCGACCGGGTGGTGAGCGCGACGGACACAATGATGATCGCGCCCTCGATGACGAACGAGACGCTGCTGGAGACGTGCAGGACGGTTGCGATCACAACGGCCATGGTCACGAAGAGGGCGCCGCCGGCGGTGCCGAGCGCACTGCCCACCCCGCCGGTGAGCAAGGTCCCGCCAACGGCGGCCGCGGCAATGGGCCCGAGCAGGTACTGGTCGCCGATGCTCAAGGAGGGGCTCGCCACGTAGGCAGCCAGGAGGATGCCCGTGCATCCGCCGAGGATGCCGCTGACCAGGTAGGCCGAGAACGTGACGGCCCGGGTCCGCACTCCGCTGACCACCGCAGCCATCGGGCTCGCGCCGACGGCATGAACCGCCCTGCCCCAGGGGGTGCGGCGGAGCAGGAAGGCCGCGGCGACCGTGACGCCGATCCAGATCAGCGCATCATAGGGCAGGATCCCGGCCCGGCCCTGGCCAACGCTTGCCAGCCCAGCGGGGATCGCCCCCTTCGGGGAGCCGCCCGTGTAGAGCAGCGCGACGCCCTCGTAGATCGCGCCGGTAGCGAGCGTCGCGATCAGGGGACTGATCCGGACACGTGTCACCAGGAGCCCGTTGAGTGCCCCAGCTAGCGCCGCCAGGGCCAGCGCCACGCCAAGCCCTGCGGGCAGGAGGCCGTCCTGTCCGTTCGCGGCAATGGCCACGGCATTGTTCGCCAGAGTGATCGTGCCCGCCATGGACAGATCGATGCCGCCGGTGAGCATCACCACGGTCTCCCCGATAGCCGCCAGGCCAGTGAAAGAGGCAACCTGGAGTATGGCGGTGATCTCGGTCGCGGCGAACAGGCCAGGAGAGATGGCCCCGCCGATCGCGAAAAGCGCCACAGCCGCGATCCAGCTGCCGGTGAAGCGGAGGCTTACCGGCGCGGCCCGCCCACGACCCGGCAGCAGGCAACGCCCCCGCTCCGGAATCCGGGTGCGGCCGGCCATCTCACCCGCCAGTCACGCGGCGGGCACCCCTGGCTGGCGGATGTCCCGCAAGGCGCTCGTCTGGGCAGAACCTGATCCCCACAGCAGCACGCCCCTCGCGACATGCAGCTGCGTCGCAGCCGCTTAGCAGCCAGGATCGTGCAGGGCGGCCTTGCTGTCAAGACTTGTCATATGAATGATTTTTTCGGGATCGGTCAGGCCGATAATGGAGCGCAAGATGACGAGTTACCCAAACCGCGGGCCCCACGGGCGGGCCGTGCACGCCATCGCGCACCGCGTGGTGAGCGGGGAGCATCCGGCCGGCGCGCTGCTCGATCCCGAGCGCCTGGAGCGGGAACTCGACGTGAGCCGTACCGTGGTCCGCGAGATGCTGCGGGTGCTCGCGGCCAAGGGCATGGTGGCAGCCCGGCCGCGGCACGGCACGGTCGTTCTGCCGCGCACCGAGTGGAGCCTGCTGGACCCGGACATCCTGCGCTGGGAGGCCGATGTCCACGGCTCCGACGCGACCTTCCTGCGCCAGCTCGCAGAGGTACGGGGCATTGTCGAGCCCGCCGGAGCGCGCCTGGCCGCCCGCCGGCGCACCCGCGCCGAACTGGGCCATATCGAGCGTGCGCTGGATGCCATGATCGATGCCGGTAACTTCGGTGATTCCGCCGTGGAAGCCGACCTCCGGTTCCACCGGGCCCTGCTGGTCGCTGCGCACAACGACCTGATCCTGCCCATGGAAGCGGTCATCGAGACCGGGCTGCGTACCCGTGACCGGCTGGTCCACGAGGAGATTCACGCCGATCCGGTGCCCAGCCACCGCAAGCTCGTCGGCGCGATCCGCCGACGCGCCCCCAATCAGGCGGAGGCGGCCATGCGAGAGCTGCTCGCCCAAGCCGACCGTGACGTGCAGCGCGCCCTCCGCAGGCGCCAGCGGACGGCCGGGGCCGACCAGAAGCAGCCGTGACAGGCGCAGGCCGGAGGCCGCAGGCCGGGGCTGGTCAGCCGCGTACGTCCACGGAGCCCTCCTTCCAGCGGTGGGCTCCTTCCAGGTGAGCGGTGCTGCGCGTTCAGGCGCCGACGCCGGTGAGAGAGAAGAATTCCTGGCGCGAGCGGGGATCCTCGCGCAGGGTGCCGAGCAGGGTGGAGGTCACGGTGCGGGAACCGGCGGCCTGGACGCCACGCAGGGTCATGCAGGTGTGCTCGGCCTCAATGACGACACCGGCGCCCTGCGGGTGCAGGTGGGCGTACAGCCAGTCGGCGATCTGCTTGGTCATCCGTTCCTGGACCTGGGGGCGGCGGGCGAAGTGCTCGACGATACGGGCCAGCTTGGACAGCCCGAGAATGCGCTGGCCTGGCAGGTAACCGACGTGCGCGACTCCGGTGAACGGCAGAAGGTGGTGCTCGCACACCGACCGGACCGGAATGGCGCGGGCCAGGACAAGCTCGTCGTAGCCCTCGTCGTTGGGGAAGGTGGTCAGGCCGAACGGGCGCGGGGTGAACAGCTCCGCGTAGGCGCGGGCCATGCGCCCCGGTGTCCCCCGCAGGCTTTCGGAGTCCAGCTCTATTCCCAGAGCCTGAAGGAACTCCGCGGCGGCATGCTCGGCGGCGCCGAGATCGATGCCGCTGCCGGGTTCACCGATGACGCCGGGTTCACCGATGACGCGCAGGGCGCGACCGGTACGCACGGGCGTTCCGTTTGGGTGAGGGGAGGCGGCCGGGACCGGGCATGTGCCGTCCCCTGCCCACGCGGGGCGACCAGCGGACTTCCCGGCACACGCCTGCTGAACCTCATCCGCCATGATTATCTCCCCATCACTCGGACATTTGACTAAAGATTATTAGTCTTATCTTGTGTTCAGGTCAAGTTACAGTGCTAGGAGAGATGGTAGCTGGTCCTCGGCCATACTTACTGGTGTTATCGTGGATGGGTGACGGCAGATCCCGCGATCAGGGCGATCGCTGCGCTCGACGACGACCTGCGGCGGCAGATGTACACGTTCATCCGGGCCGCCCGCCGGCCGGTGACCCGGGACGAGGCGGCGGCCGCCGTGGGGATCTCACGCAAGCTGGCCGCGTTCCATCTGGACAAGCTTGTCGATGCCGGCACGCTCTGCGCGCGCTACCAGCCAGCCGGCGGCATCCGCAGGGTCGGCCGCGTCCCGAAGGTATATGAGCCGTCCGGGACTGACATCCGGGTCAGCATCCCCCAGCGAAGCCACGACATCCTGGCCGGCATCCTGCTGGACGCCGTGCTGGCCGGGCAGCGGGGGGAGGATACCCGCAGCGCTGCGCTGCGGGCGGCCCGCCACCGTGGCCAGGACATCGGCGCTGCCGAACGGCAGCGGGCCCGCCCGGGGCGGCTAGGTGCCGAACGTGCCCTGACGCTGATCAGCAAGCTGCTCGAACGGCGCGGCTTCGAGCCCGCCCGGGAAGCCCCGGTCTGCGTGCGGCTGCGTAACTGCCCCTTCCACCCGCTGGCCGCCCAGGCACCCGACATGGTGTGCGGTATCAACCACGCCTTCGTGACCGGCATCGCCGAAGGACTGGAAGCGCCGGCCGTGGACGCGGTTCTGCGGCCCCGGGCAGGCGAATGCTGCGTCGAGCTGCGCGCCCGCTCATAAGGCGGGCAGGCCAACGCCGCGCCGGGCTGCGCGCCCGCTCATAAGGCGGGCAGGCCAACGCCGCGCCGGGCTGCGCGCCCGCTCATAGGGGCGGCATCACCGCCCGATGGCGCACGGCTCTGGATACTGCGCCGATCATCGCGGCATCCGCGGGTCCTGCGGCCGGCGCCGGCCCGGCCCGTTTCCGGGCCGGCCAGCCTGCTGCCCGGCTCCCTGCCAGCCACCCGGACCGGGCTTCCGCCGGCAGGCGGCGGCGAGCGCCCGGTCAGGTCATGCCCGCAGGGCAACCACCACCCGAGGCGCTGGGCGCACGCGGCTTCGGCCTACGCCGCGCCCCGCCGCCGGGTGGGGGTGAAGCGCACCGGCAGGTGCTTGACGCCGCCGACGAGGGGGATGCCCACGGCCTGGAGGGGGACGGGGTCGCCGGCGACCTCGATGTCGGGAAGGCGCTCGAAGAGCTGGCGGAAGGCGACCGACAGCTCACGGCGGGCCAGGTGGGCGCCGAGGCAGTAGTGCGGCCCGGGGCCACCGAAGCCGACGTGGGGGTTGGGGCGGCGCCTGACGTCGAAGCGCTCGGGGTCGGGGAAGACCCGGGGGTCCCGGTTGGCCGCGCCGTAGAACAGGACCACCTTGTCGCCCTCGCTGAACAGATGCCCGGCCACCTCCGCCGGCCGGGTGGCGGTGCGGCGCATGAAGGTGACGGGCGAGGCGGCCCGGACGATCTCCTCGACGGCGGAGGGAGTGAGCCCTTCGGGGTCGGCCTGCCAGGCGGCCCGCTGGCCGGGGTTCTCGCCGAGCAGGTGCATGCCGAGGCTGATGGCCGTGCGGGTGGTGTCGTTGCCTGCCACGGCCAGGAGGATGAAGAAGGCGCCGAGCTCGTGGGGCGCCAGCACGTCCTCGCCGACGTCTGCGTGGACGAGGGCGCTCGTCAGATCGTCGGCAGGCTCGGCGCGGCGCTTGGCGGCCAGCTCCTTCATCAGCTCGGTGAGCTGCATGCCCGCCTCCAGGAGGGCGCCGAGCACGTCCTCCCGCCCGCCGGTGGTCTCGGGGTCGCCTGCACCGAGGATGGTGTTGGTCGCCTTCAGCACCGTTGTGTACTCACTGCGGGGGATGCCCATCATGTCGCAGATGACGAGCAGGGGGAAGGGCTGGGACAGGCTCTCCACCAGGTCGGCTTCGCCCGCCTCGCAGAAGCCGTCGATGACCTCCGAGCAGACCGCCTCGACCGAGTCGAGCACCCGCTGGAGCTGGCGGGGGGTGAAGGCCCTGGAGACGATCCCGCGCTGGCGGGCGTGGCGGGGGTCGTCCATCACGATGAAGGACCCGAAGAACTCCATGGCGTCCTCGGGAATGTCGGCGATCGCGGTGGAGCCCCTGCCGGAGCAGAAGTCCTGGGGGCGGCGGCTGATCTCCGTCACCTCGGCGTAACGGGTAACAGCGTGGAACTCGACGTCCTCGCCTGTCAGAGGGTCTGTCACCTTGGCCCTGGTGAAAGGGCCCTGCTCCCGCAGCTCAGCGAAGTGCGCCATCCGCGCGGACAGCGGCAGCTGCCAGAACTCCGGATCGGTGAAGGACAGGTTCCCGGCCGTCATGCCCCCATTGTCCCGGCGCCGGCGTGCTGTGCCAAGTGATTGCCAGGTGACGCCGGAAGCACGGGGCTGCCCGGTATGGCGGCAAGCCCGTGCATCAGGGCGGCGAATTCGCTGAACGACAGGCTCTGGTCGGCGTCGGAGAGGGCGTCGGCCGGGGAGGGATGTACCTCGACCAGCAATCCATGGGCTCCGGCCGCCCGCGCCGCCCAGGCCATCGGGGCGACGTAGCGGCGCGCTCCCGTGCCGTGGCTCGGGTCGACGATGACCGGAAGGTGCGACCGCTCGCGGACGACCACGACCGCCGACAGGTCGAGGGTGTTGCGGGTGGCGCTCTCGAACGTCCGGATGCCCCGTTCGCACAAGATCACCTGCTGGTTGCCCTGCGCGGCCACATACTCGGCAGCGGCCAGCCATTCGTCGACCGTGCTGGACAGGCCGCGCTTGAGCAGGACGGGGCAGTCCACCTTGCCGATCTCGCGCAGCAGGTCGAAGTTCTGCATGTTCCGCGCACCGACCTGGAGGATGTCCGCCACGCCCGCCATGCGCTGGACCTGATCGACGGCCATGACTTCGGTGACCACCGGCAGCCCGGCCTGGCGTCCCGCCGCGACGAGGAGGTCCAGCCCCGCCCAGCCGAGCCCGGAGAAGGCATACGGGGATGTTCGCGGCTTGAACACGCCGCCGCGCAGCACATGCGCGCCGTGATCACGCACAAACCTGGCGGTGGCCTCGATCTGCTCCGCGCTCTCCACCGAGCATGGGCCCGCCATCACCACGAATCCGCCGCCGCCGATCAGCGTGTCCCCAACCCGGATCACCGTATCCGCGTTCCTCGCCGACCGGGTGACGAGCTTGTACTGCCCGGTCCGGCGTGCGGGCGGCGGCGCGCTGGCGACGGCCTCCAGTTCCTCAGCCGGTGACATGCGTGCCGCAACGCCCGGGACATCCCCGGCGTGCGCCTGTGTGTGCAGCGCCTTCGCCGGGTAACTGCCCAGGACCTTGACGTACAGCGCGGCCGAGCGCAATTCGTCAAGTGCCGCCGCGGTCCGGGGGTCGCCCACATTGCCCTCGAAGTCCAGGAAGAACAGGTACTCCCACGGCCGGCCGGGGCGCGGCCGTGACTCCAGCTTCGTCAGCGAGTGACCGCTGCCCGACAGCACGTCCAGGCAGCGCAGGAGCGCGCCCTCCTCGTGCCGCGTAGCCAGGATCAGGCTGGTCTTGCACGGGATCCGGGTATCGACCGGTGCGGGGCTGGCGGACAGGACGACAAACCGCGTGTAGTTCTCGGCCGCGTCTGCGATGTCATGGCGCAGCACGGCAAGACCGTGTGCGGCAGCCGCCTCCGGTGACCCGATCGCCGCAACGGCCGGGTCGCCACCGTCCGCCACTGCGCGCATGGCGTCCGAGGTGCCGGAGCAGATGGCCTGCTGGGCTTGCGGCACTGACCGCAGGAACTGGCTGCACTGCTCGAGCCCGTGCGGGTCGGAGACGATCCGGCTCACCGCCGGCAGCGGCACCTCGCGCAAGCCTGCCAGGCAGTAGTCCACCTTCCAGGTTTCCTCGCCCACGATGAAAAGATCATGCTCACGCAGCAGGCCGTACACCTCGTTGATGCTTCCGGCCGTGGTGTTTTCTATGGGCAGGACCGCGAGGTCGGCGTCCCGGGCGAGCAGCGCATCCACTGCGGCACGGAACGTGCGGTAACCGGTGAGATCGCCGTCGAGGCCGCGGCCCGCCAGGTATTTACGGGCAGCCGCGTAACTGTCACCGTGGGCCGCGCCCTGGAACGCCACCCTCACCCGGCCGCCCCGGTCGCCGCTGAGATGGCTGGCCTGCTGCGCCACGGAATCGCTGATAAGCTCGCGGAAGATCCTGCGCACCAGGCTGGCCGACACGCCAAGCTCCGTCGCCGCAGCCTCAACGCCCGCGAGCACCCGCTGCTCCCGGCTGGCATCACGGATGCCGGCTGCTCCCTGTTCCTTGGCCTGCGCGATAGCCGCCACAATGCTGAAGCGCTGTGCGATGAGACGCACGATTTCGTGATCGACCTCGTCCAGGTTCTGCCGGAGGCCGCTGATCTCCGGGTGCTGTCCGTCCATGCCGCCTGCTTCCCGTTCACGTAGCGCTGGCAATTGACCCGCACCGCCAGCCGCGCCTTCCCTGCCGGAAGATAGCGGCGCCCCCTGCCGGAAGATAGCGGCGCCGCCGGATAGGCCAGCGACCGCGCACGGCCGGTACCGGCTGCCGCCGGGTCATCGCCGCCTCCCCGTGCCGCAGCCATCCGGGACAGGCCGTGCCGATCGGAATAGTTCCCCGGACGTCATGCTATCCATCAGGCGTCTTTGCGCTGGCGGGTCCGGGAAGGCCCGGGATCGTGCTTTCCCTGCCCTGGCTTCAGGGCCCGGCCCCTGTCGCCCCGCCTGGGGCTCTCCCGCCCGGATCGCCGTTTTGCCTTACGGCTCAGTCATCGCCGGGTTTCTCACCTGCGGCAAGCTCTTCCAGGACCATCGCGTCGCTTCGCGCGTCCAGTTCCGCGTCCATCCGTGCCGCCCACCGCCGCGCCGCGGGCAGGTCTCCCCGCGCGACCGCCCGGCCGAACTGCCGGCGCAGTGAGGAAAGCCGCCTGTCGATGTCGGCCAGGCTCCGGCCGAAGGGCGGCATGATCGCCATGACCCCCCTGCCGCCAGTCCCGCTGAGGCTGCCCTTGCCCGCGCAGCCTGCCGTGTGCGGCTGCCCGGGCTGGGACACGCCGCAATCCTGGCAGCGCCAGGAACCGGCCGACGTGCCGCCCGAGTGCGGACTCCCTTCAGTCATCGTGGTCCTCCTCCCCGGCTGCCGCTGAGCGCCCGGGTGATCAGCGGCGTGTTCGCGTCTGCCTGATGGACGGCTGGTGGCGGTTCTCCCCGGGTGCGGCGGCCAGGCCGGGATCAACATATCGGAAGTAATACCTATATAGGAGCTATATGAGGTATGTGGCGTCGGCTTCGCGCCCGCGAATGCCCGCGTCTTCCGCCAGCCGGCGGCCGCCACACCGCCCGAGCCGGCTCAGCGGATCGGGCGAAGGCGCAGAATGAAGCCATGGCAGGCGCCAACGAGGAGGCCGCCGGGCTGCTGCGGGAGCACGCCGAGCCGATCCCGATCACCGGCGGGGACTCGTTCCGTGCCCGGAACTGCCCCAGGGCCGCCAGTTCGGTCGCGGGGCACGCTGACGATGTCACGGCGGAAGCTGCCGCGGCGGTGCGGAAGATCACCGGGACCGGCAAGTCGATCGCGGGCAAGATCATCGCCCACCCGCTGACGCGCAGGACCGGCCGCCGCCCGTCAGCCGGCGCCGGCCCGGGGAACTGTCCGGTGCCTGCGCGGCGGCCGGGACGGTGCTGGGGATCAGCACCGTCCCGGTCCGGCTGGACCCGCCCGGCGAGCACATCCGCACGGCCGGGGACGCCGGCGTGAAGCTCACCATCACCACCGGCGCGCACTCGATCGCGCACCTGGGCGTCATGCCGTGCGGGACCGGGGCCGCGCAGCGCGGCCGGCCCACCGCGGGGGACGTGACCAGAACCTGGCCGCCGGGCAGGCCCCGCGCGTTCCCGCGCACGGGCCGCTGAGTCCGCACCCACCCGCTGATGCGCATCGACAGTAATTACTCTGCTCATTTATGATTGGTAAAAGGAGTTATCGTCAGTTTCGATCAAAGACGGGACCTCGTGACTCAGATGGAGTTCATGGCGCAGGAGATCGACAGCCAGCCGCAGACCTGGCAGGAGGCCGCGCGGCTCGCTGCAGGGCCAGCGTGCCCGCTGCCTGTTGGCGGGCAGCGCGTCGCCGTCATCGGGTGCGGCACCTCGTGGTTCATGGCGCAGGCCTACGCCGCGCTGCGCGAGGCAGCCGGGCATGGGGTTACCGACGCATTCGCCGCCTCCGAGGCCCCGGCCGCCCGCCGGGACTACGACGCCGTCGTGGCCATCAGCCGCTCCGGCACCACCACCGAGGTCCTTGAGCTGCTCGACGCCGTGCGGGGCCGGATCCCGTCGGTGGCGGTCATCGGCACCCCGGATACACCGGTGGCCGAAGCCGCCGATGCCGTGGTAGCGCTGCCGTTCGCGGATGAGCGCTCCGTGGTGCAGACCCGTTTCGCGACGACCACGCTGATCCTGCTGCGGGCGCACCTCGGCCAGGATGTCGGGCCCGCCGTACGTGACGCCGAGGAGGCGCTGCGCCGCCCGGTGGAGGAGGCCTGGGTCGCGGCCGAACAGTTCTCGTTCCTCGGCCGGGGATGGACGGTCGGGCTTGCCAACGAGGCCGCGCTGAAGATGCGCGAGGCCTCCCAGAGCTGGACCGAGGCCTATCCCGCGATGGAGTACCGGCACGGTCCCATCTCGATCGCGGCTCCTGGGCGGGTCACGTGGATGTTCGGCCGCGCCCCTGACGGGCTGGCCCGGGAAGTGAAGCAGACCGGCGCGCTGTTCGTCCAGCACGACGGTGACCCGCTGGCCGACCTCGTGCTCGTCCAGCGCGTGGCGCTGGCGCGGGCGCGCGCACGCGGCCTGAACCCGGACGCGCCGCGTCACCTGGCCCGCTCGGTCATCCTCGGGGCCTGACGTACGGGCGGCTCCCGTAAGCCGGGCCGTTCGCAGCCGAATCTCACGAACGAGAGGGAGACTTTGATGCCGCTCGTCCCCACGGCCGCCATCATCGCCGCCGCCGAGCAGGCTGGCACCGGCGCCGCCGCGTTCAACGTGGTGCACCTGGAGACCGCCGAGGCCCTGGTCGCCGCGGCGGAGCGCACCGGCGCGCCGCTGATCCTCCAGCACAGCGAGAACTCCATCCGCTACCACGGGGGCCTGCTGCCGATCGTGCGCGCCACCCTTGCCCTGGCCGAGGCATCGCCGGCCGAGCTTGCCGTCCACCTGGACCACATCACCGATCCCGCCCTGATCCGTGAGGGCGTCGCGGCCGGGGTCAGCTCCGTGATGATCGACGCGTCCGCGCTCCCCTATGACCAGAACGTGGCCGCCACGGCGGAGTCCGCGGCCTGGTGCCACGAGCGGGAGATCTTCGTCGAGGCCGAGCTGGGCGAGGTCGGGGGCAAGGACGGGGCGCACGCGCCCGGCGCGCGCACCGACCCGGAGGAGGCGCTCGCCTTCGTCCAGGCCACCGGGGTGGACGCCCTCGCGGTCGCCGTCGGCTCCTCGCATGCGATGGTGGAACGCACCACCGTCCTGGACAAGGACCTCATCGCCGCCCTGCGGGCGAAGCTGCCGGTGCCGCTCGTGCTCCACGGCTCCTCGGGGGTGCCGGACGAGGAGATCCGCCGCGCCATCGCGGCCGGCATGACGAAGATCAACATTTCGACCCGCCTGGTGTCCGTCTTCACCGCGGCGGTCCGCGACGTGCTCGGCGCTGACCCGGGGCTGGTCGACTCCCGCAGGTACCTGGGCCCGGCCCGTGAGGCGGCCGCAGAGGAGGCCGCCCGGCTGCTGCGGGTAGTCACCGGGCCGTGCCGGGACTGACCGGCACGGCGAGCGACGATGACTGACTTCGACCTGGTCGTGATCGGCGACTGCAACCCCGACCTGCTGGTCCGGGGCGAGGAGGTCGTGCCGCAGTTCGGCCAGGCCGAACGCCTGGTCGACGAGATGAAGCTCACGATCGGCGGGTCCGGCGGCATCTGCGCGTCCGGTGCCGCCCGGCTCGGGCTGCGCGTCGCGATGGTGGGAGTTCTCGGTGATGACGTCTTCGGCCAGTTCATGCGGGAGTCACTGGCAGCACGCGGGGTCGACGTCTCGGCCGTGCGGGTCGACCGGCAGGTGCCGACCGGGCTCACCATTCACCTGCTCACCGAGGACGACCGGGCCATGCTCACCCATCCCGGCACCATCGAGCGGCTGCGGGCTGAGGACATCGACCCGGCCGTCCTGACCTCGGCCCGCCACGTCCACGTGAGCTCGTACTTCCTGCAGTCCGGCCTGTGGGACGGGCTTCCCGGCCTGCTGAGCCTGGCCCGGAGCGCGGGGGCGACAACGTCCCTCGACCCCAACTGGGACCCCAGCGGAAACTGGGACAGGGGGCTTCCCCGCATGTCCGGCCTCCTCAGCTTCCTGCTGCCCAACGGCGCCGAGGCCATCGAGCTGGCCCAGGCCTGGGCCCTGGCCGGGCCGGGCCGTGAGCCGGGCGAGTGCGCCCCAGAACCCGGGGACAGGGATGCGGGCCCGGGGCCGGACGGGCCGCAGCCGGGGCCGGACGGGCCGCAGCCGGGGCCGGACGGATCGCGCCAGACCGCCCTCCGGGACCCGGCTACCCCAGGGGAAGCCGCGTGCATGCTGGCCGCAGCCGGCCCCGCCGTGGTCGTCAAGCTCGGCGCGGACGGGGCCCTGGCCGCCTCCCCCGGCGGCCGGCTTGTTCACATCGCCGCCGTGCCGGGCCTGCACCCCACGGATTCCGTCGGCGCCGGAGACTCCTTTGACGCCGGCTTCCTGGCAGCCACCCTGTGGGGCTGGGACATCCGGCGCGCCCTCGCCCTCGGCGCGGCGTGCGGCGCGCTCTCGACCCGGGCTCCGGGGGGCACGGGCGGCCAGCCGGCCCGCGATGAGGCCGCCGGCCTGGCTGAGCGCCTCCTCGCGGACACCGCCACGGCCACCTGACGAGCGTGAGCCGGCCGTGTCACCTCGTCAGCCTTGCCGGAGCTCTTGGCCGGCCCGCGGGGCAGCGGCGAATTCTTCCCGGATCTCCTTGGGGCCGAACGGCCACACGTGCTCGGCCCTGGCCCAGACCAGGAATGCGATGATACCCAGGGCCGTCCAGCCGAGCATGATCCGGATAGCCGGCCAGCCGGACGCCTGGTAAATGTAGATCCACCCGGCGAGGGCCAGGACGCTCGGCACCGGGTACAGCCACTGCCGGTAGGGCCGGGTCAGTCGCGGCTGCTTGTGCCGCAGGATCGTCAGCCCGACGATCTGCGCGATGAACTGCGACCACAGCGTGAGCGCGATGAGAGCGTTGATCACTGTGGTCAGCGGCAGGAACGACGCCACCGCGGTGACCAGCCCCATCACAAGCAGCGAGATGTGCGGGAAGCGCATCCTCGGGTGCAGCCGCCCGAACGGCCGGAAGAACAGCCGCTCCCGCGCGGCGTTGAACGGCAGGCGTGAGGCTCCGAGCAGCCCCGTGTACACCGACGCGAACGCCGTCCAGATGATCATGATGGTGATCGCGGCCGCGCCAGGCGTCCCCCACACCCGCTGCATGAAATCGGCCCCGATGTCGGTTGACTTCTCCGCTGCCTGCCAGGGCACGACACCGATGATCCCGATGTTCATCGACAAGTCGATGAACAGGACCCCGACGATGGACAAGACGATCGACCAGGGCACGACCCGGCCAGGGTTGCGGACCTCGTCCCCCACGTACGTGACGGTGTAGTAGCCGAAGTAGTCATAGATCGCCAGCACCAGGCCTGCCCCCAAGCCGCCGAAGAACTTACCCGACAGGGAGAACGCGCCCGGCGGGAAGCTGAACGCCAGATGCGGGCTGAAATGCGTGTAGGCGGCGATGATCACCACCAGGACGGTGACGATCATCCCGCCCCACAGAATGCTGGTCAGCCGGGCTACCGTGTCGATCCGCCGGTACAGCAGCACTACCGTCACCACGGTGAAGGCAACCGCTATCCAGTGGCTTTCCACGCTGGTCATGTGCCAGAAGTAGCCCAGGTAATCCGTCATCCCGATCATGCCGGTCGCCATGATCAGCGGAGTGACCAGCAACGTCGACCACACGAACATGAACGGCATCAGCCGGCCGGTGGAGTACTGGAACGCCTCGCGCAAGAACGTGTAGCTGCCGCCTGACCGCGGCATAGCCGCCCCGAGTTCGGCCCACACCAGGCCGTCGAACAGCGCGATCAGCGCCCCGACGATCCAGCCCAGGATCGCCTGCGGGCCGCCCATCGCCGCGATGATCAGCGGGATCGTGATAAACGGCCCGATCCCCACCATCTGTGCCATGTTCAGCGCCGTGGCCTGCAGCAGCCCCAGCGCACGGATGAACCCCCGCTCGCCGCCGTCCTCCGCCGGGCCGTTCACGGGCTCACTGGCCACCACGTTCTCCCCTCTGTACCAGGCGGGCAGCCGCTGCCCGCCAGCATCGTGCCCAGCCGGCCAGTTCCTGATCAGTCATGCTCGTTATGGCCAAACTAGAGCAAAATATGTCAGCAGAGCAAGCATGAACTTGATCGTTTACTCGGAGCCGTGCCGCTAAGATGGTTGCTGCCATGCACAAGTCAGCGCGGCTGAGCGCGATCCTCGAGCGGCTCGCCAGCGGCGGCACGGTTGACGTCGGCGAGCTCGCCAGCGAGCTGTCGGCCTCTCCGGCCACCATCCGCCGTGACCTGGCGGCCCTGGAACGCCAGCGGCTGCTGGCGCGCACGCACGGCGGGGCGGTCGCGCATGCGGTCAGCTACGAGCTGCCGCTGCGCTATAAGGGCGTCCGGCATGCCGAGGAGAAACGGCGCATCGCCCGCGCGGCGGCCGGCAGCGTCTCCGAGGGGATGGCGGTCGGGCTGACGGGCGGGACCACTGCCACCGAGGTCGCGCGGGCCCTGGCCGATCACCAGCAGCTCACCATCGTGACCAACGCGCTCAACATCGCCTTCGAGCTCGGGGTCAGGCCCAACATCAAGCTCATCGTGACCGGCGGCCTGGCCCGCAGCCGCTCCTACGAGCTATCCGGGCCGCTCGCGGAGGCGAGCCTTGCCGGGCTCAACCTGGACGTGGCGTTCATCGGCGTCGACGGCGTCGACGCCAGGGCCGGCTGCACCACGCACCAGGAGGTGGAGGCGCACACCAACGGCGTGATGATCCAGCACGCCAAGCGCGTGGTGCTGGTGGCGGACAGCTCGAAGATCGGCAAGGTCGCGTTCGCGCGGATCTGCGAGGCCAGCGCGGTGAACGAACTCATCACCGACCGCGCCGCCGACCCCGGCGCCGTGCGGTCACTCACCGACTGCGGCGTCCACGTGACCCTCGTGTAAGGCGCCCACCTCGCGAGCCTCGTGCAAGAAGGCAGCCATGTCCTGGCCTCAATCCGCCGCCGATCTCGCGGGCTGGCGGGCGCCCGCCACGGTCAGGCCCCTGGTGTGCCCGCTGGGAGGATGCACGTCGCACGCGCAGCTACCGAGAGGCCGGTCAGGGCTATGACCTGCTCAGGCACAGGTAAACCCCGGAAGGTGCCGGTCAGCCGGGGCTCAGAACTGCTGGCCGCCGACGTCTGCCTGGCCGTTGGCGACGAGCCATGCCAGTGCCTCGTGCACGGCCTCGAGCGCGGTGTACCGGGGCGCGTAGCCGAGCACCTCCCTGGCCCGGGCGGTGCTCGCGGCGATGCTGCGGAGGGTGTGCTGGCGGGTGACCTCGGCGTGCTCGGGGCCGGCCCGGCGGCCGAACTCCGCCCAGTCGACGAACTCCAGGACCGGCTCACGGCCGAACCACCGCGCCACGCCCGCCGCCAGGCCGCGCAGCGTCATCGCCTGCTCGGCGACCACGTGGAAGCTGGCCCCGATCGCCGCCGGCCTGCGCAGCGCCTGCTCGAACGCCTGGGCCACGTCGTCGGCGTGTACGTGGTGCAGGACGCCCAGCCCGTGGTCGGGCAGGGCGAGCGGACGCCCAGTCGCCAGGTGGGTCCATACGGCGGGATCGAGGTTGCCGGCCGGCGTGATGACCGGCCAGCCCGGGCCGCTGATGTGACCGGGGTGCAGCACGACCGAGGGGACGCCGCCCGCCAGCGTCTCGCGGAGCAGCAGTGCCTCGATCTCCGCCTTGCCGGTGCCGTAGTCGCCGTAGGCGGTCCTTGGCTCGTCCTCGGTGACCGGCACCCGCAGCGCGGGACCGTGCACCCAGATTGTCCCGCAGTGCACGAGCAGGGGGCGCGACGGGCGCAGCGCGTCAGCAAGCTGCCGCGCCGAGGCCGCCGTGAAGCAGATCAGGTCGATCACCACATCGGGGCGCAGCGCCGCGATCCGGGCGCCGAACGTCCCCGCGGCGTCCTCTGCCTCGCGGTCGGCCGTGACCTTGGTGACCGAGTTCCACTCCGGGCTCGTGTGGTATGGGCCGCGGATGCCGCGGCTCACGGCGATCACCTCGTGCCCGCCCCGGACCAGCCTCGGCACCAGGTACGTGCCGATGTGCCCGGTGGCTCCGATAACAACGACGCGGCTCACCCTCACCGGTCCTTTCGCGCAGGGGGCAGACCACGCCATCCTCGCAGATTACGGACCGTGCTTCACGGGGAGTGAGACGGGGAGTGAGAATGCTATGACGGGCAAGCGCAACGGGACCCGGGGGGCCGGGGGGCCCGGAAGGGCCGGAGGGCCCAGGCCTCCGCGGATCTGCTCGCTGCTGCCGAGCGCCACCGAGATCGTCGCCATGCTCGGCATGGCGGACTGCCTGGCCGGCGTCTCCGCCGAATGTGACTGGCCCGGCCAGGTGCGCGGCCTCCCGGTCGTCTCCGCCGACGCGAACTCCTATTTCTCCCGCCCCTCCCCCCGCATCGCCGACGGGGTCGCCCAGCTCGGCCACCTCATCCACCCGGGCGCCGTGCCAGACCCCGGCCTGCCCGCCATCACCATCGGCTGACCGGCCGGCCCGGGCGGGCAGCGTGCGTGCTCACAGGTGAATGGAGCCCAGTAGATCTTCTGCCCAGTACTCGCTGCTGGCCGCCCCACCACTACATGATCACCAAGGAGGATCTCCTCGGGGAGCTGATGCGGGAGAGCATGCGCCACCTGCTGGACCCGGCCCGCGCGATGTTCGACGAGGTGACCGACCCGCTTGACCGGATCGTGCGCCTGGCCGATCTCCACGTCCGCAAGCACGCCGAGGAGAACCTGCTATCGCTGGCGGGGGACACGGAGATCCGCTCGCTGTCGCCGCCTTTGCGCAGGGAGATGGTCGCCCTGCGTGATGCCTACCAGCGGATGTGGGAGGACGCGACCCGGGACGGCGCCGGACGCGGGATCTTCCAGGTCCCCGGCGTGAAACTGGCCGCGTTCGCCCTCATCGAGATGTGCACAGGCGTTGCCTCCTGGTACTCCCCCGGCGGGCGGCTCTCGCTCGGCGAGACCGCCAGGAGCTTCGTGAAGATGGCCATCGGCCTGCTGGCCGGGGGAGAGCCATCCGCGACAGCACGCCGGTCAGGCGGTCCGCCCGCCCGGCAGCCCGGCAGTGACGCACCCACCCCGAAGGGGGAGTGCCGCGATGGCTCATCCTGAAGACCAGACAGCCGGCGCCAGACGTGCCAGGATCAACGTGTTCCGCATGGCCGTTGACGACACCGAGGCGCTGACGGCATTGCCGAGAGGCATGCTGTCAACGCTGGAGCTGATGTCCGCCGGCCTGGCCCAGATCGCGCCGGCCATCGCCACGTTCTTCGTGGCGATCGCCATCTACGTGTTCATGTCGTGGGCCGAGAACGCCGGCTTCGGCAACAACACCCACGCCCCCGTCCAGGCCTCATACCCGTTCCCGGCCGCGGCAGGCAACGCGGCGGGCCCGCTCAGGGACGTCATGTACATCGCCGGCTTCACCAGCGCGGCCGCCGTACTGCTCGCCGCCGGCAACCCGACCAGCCGG
>Ga0209061_1001997_pt1 | contig 28899 bp, 25 predicted proteins | sample Coa_R1_10_FD_187157 | JGI IMG/M metagenome (GOLD analysis project Ga0209061, IMG submission 187157) | Surface soil microbial communities from Centralia Pennsylvania, which are recovering from an underground coalmine fire - Coalmine... | ecosystem: Environmental > Terrestrial > Soil >... | reverse complement strand
CGACTGGGACTGGGCCCTGGCGGTCATGATCGGCGGGGTGGTCAACGGCATCCAGACCTTCCTCCCCCGCATGCTGTCCCACGGGGAGGGCGGCCACATCGTCAACACCTCCTCGGCCAGCGCCCTAGTGCCCATCCCCGGCAGCACCATCTACCTCACCGCCAAGTCGGCCCTGATCGGCCTCTCCGAGTGCCTGCGGAGCGAGCTCGAGACCGAGGGCATCGGCGTCTCCGCTTTCTGCCCCGGACCGGTACAGACCAATATCAGGGAGAGCGGCCGCACGCGGCCGGAGCGGTACCGGCGGGACAGCGGCTACCTGGAACGCGAGCGCCGCCTGGAGCAGCGGCCCAACTCCCCGCTCTGGATGACCCCCGAGGAGTGCGGCCGCCGGGTCCTCGAGGGCATCCGGCGCAACGACCTTTACATCTTCACCCACCGCGAGTTCAAGGAGGGAGCGGCGGAGCGCTTTCAGGCCATGCTCGACGCCTTCCCCGACGAGGCGGTCGACGTCGAGCGGGCCGACGCCATCCGCTACCTGCTCTCCAACCCGATCTTCTCGCCGGCACGGCGAACGGGCTGAGGCCGGCGGCCGCAGCCCGGGCCGTCCGGGGACCGCCTCCCCGCCCCGGTGCCCGCGGGACTGCCCGGTCGGCACGGTCGAGGACGCCGGGAGAGGCGAGGTCGACGAGCCCCTTCTGATCCCCTACGCCCGGCCGCCCCGAGGCCGTCCCCTCGGGCCCGGCCTGGGGCCGCCCCCCAGCTCGCCGGACAGGCAGCCGAGGATCTCGAGGAAGGCCGCCGCCGCGGCTGCGGGCGAGCGGCCATGAGGCCACACCACCCCCAGCTCGCGGACGGCGTGGAGGTCCTGCACCGGCATCCGGCGCCCCTCCCTACCCGCCGCCGTGCGCGGGAGCACGGTCACCCCGAACCCGCAGGAGGCGAGCGCGACAGCGGTCCCGGCGTGATCGGTCTCCAGGACCACGCTGGGACGGAATCCGGCGCCCCGACAGACCTCCTCGAGCAGCTCGCGTAACTCGTGGCCACGCCGGAGGGCGACGAAAGGCTCGTGGGCCAGCTCGGCCAGCCTCACCACGTGCTGCCCGCTCAAGGCATGCTCGGCCGGGACCACCGCCACCATCGGCTCCCGCACCAGCGGGCGGCCTTCCAGGTCAGAGCGGCGACCGGGCAGGCGGATGATCGCCAGGTCGAGTTCGCCACGGTGGACCGCGTCCTCCAGCTGGGAACCGTTGTCCTCCTCCCGCAGGGTCACATCGACGCCGGGATAGCGGCGGTGGAACTCGGCCAGGAACCGCGGCACCAGACGCATCGCCGGACCCGGCAGGCTTCCCAGCCCGAGGCGTCCACGGCGCAGCCCCTGGACCTCCTGAACCCGCCTTCGCGCCTCCTCAGCCTCGAGCAGGACCCGTTCCGCGTGGGGGAGGAACGCCTCTCCAGCGCTGGTCAGCCTGAGGCTGCGACCAAGCCGCTCGAAGAGGGGCGTTCCCAGCTCGCTCTCGAGCTTGCGGATCTGCTCGCTGAGCGATGGCTGGGTGATGTAGAGACGCTCAGCCGCCCGGGTGAAGGTGCCCGCGCTGACCACGGCTACGAAGTAGCGGAGTTGATGGAGCTCCACGAACCCAGAGGAAAAACCTATGGTTAACGCAGGGTATCACGCATAGTCCGTCCTCGACGGGACGGGTAGCCTGAGCAACTGCGCCGGTGGATGTCGTCCTGCCCTCGTTCAGCATCATCCCGAACGATCCGTCAAGCTCGACCGCGCCCAGGGCCATGGGCTCGGGATCCCGGCCCTGACCGCGGCGCCTTGGCATGCCGCGATCGTGAGGCGAGGTCATGGGGGAGGTCGTGCATGCTCTGTCGTCGCCGTCCATGAGCCAGCAGCGGACGGCTGCCGTCGAGCTGGTCACGATCCTCTACGACGAGGGGGTCAGCCACTTGTTCCTCAACCCCGGCATGTTCGTGGCGCCGCTCCGAGAAGCGCTCGCCGAGACCCGGGCGGCCGGCATGGCGCCCCCCCAGCCGGTGCTCTGCGGTCACGAGCACCTGGCCCTCTCGGCCGCCCACGGCCACCATCTGGTCGGAGGTGGCCCCCAGGTGGTGATGGTCCACGTCGCAGGCGGGCGCCTGCAGTTGGCGGGGGCGCTGGAGAACGCGCAACGGGACCGAATTCCGGTCGCGGTGCTCGCCGGAGAGGCGATCCCCACGAAGGCGTCGGAGCCCTCCCTCCCTTCGTCGGCCGAGCCGGTGGGGAAGTGGCGGGAGGAAGTTCGAGGCCCGGGACAGCTCGGGCCCTTGCTGCGCCGGGGGCTTCAGATCGCGCGCACCGAGCCCACCGGCCCAACCCAGCTCGTGCTTCCCCCGGCGTTGCTCGAGGCACCCGTCCCCTACCCTTCGCGGCGGCTCCCGCCACCCCGTCCCCCGGTGCCCGACCTGGGCGCCCTCGAGGAGATGGCCGAGCTGCTGGCCGCGGCCCGGTCGCCGCTGATCGTGGCCGGTCGGGTGGGACGCAACCTCTCCGCGGTCCCCAGCCTCGCCCGCCTCGCCGAGACCCTAGGCGCGCCCGTGATCGACTTCCGGAACTGCGTGAACCTGCCTCCACAGCACGCGCTGAACGCCGGGCTGGAAGGGCGAGACCTGCTCCTGCGAGCGGATGCCATCCTGCTCCTGGACGTCGAGGCCGCGTGCGTGCCAGGTCTGGGTCCGTTTCCCACCCAGGCCTGGCTCCTTCAGATCGACAGCGATTGCCTGAAGCCAGACCTGCCTGGCTGGTGCTATCCGGTCGAGATCGGGGTGACGGCGGACACGGCCCAGGCCCTACCGCATCTCGTCGAGATGCTCTCCGATCGCCTCGGCAGCCGCCGTCAGGAGGTGGAGGAGCGCCGGCAGCGGGTCATGGAGTTCCTGGCCGCGTCACGTCAGGCCTGGCACGGTCGCGCCACCTCCGGCGCCCCTGATGACTTCCCCGACGCGCTCCTGGCCGAGCTCAACCGGGCCCTCCCCGAGGATGCCCTGGTCCTGGAGGAGGCCACGGCCAACGCGGATGCAGCCATCCGCCAGCTGGAGCGTCCGCCCGGGCGCCTCTTCCGCCGGGCCACCCCCAGCCCAGGATGGTCGATCGGTGCCGCGCTGGGGGCGCGCCTGGCCGACCCCACCCGCCCGGTCGTCGCCCTCTGTGACGACCCGGCCTTTGACTTCGGGCTGCCAACCGCTGCCTTCCGCTCGGCGCACCGCTCCGGCGCTGCGTTCCTGACCATCGTGCTGAGCCGGGGTGGCCATCGCTCGCCAGGCCCCCTGCCCGGGGGCGGCCTGCAGGATGTCAGCGACCCCGTGGTCGAGGCCGAGGCGGATCCGCTGGCGGTGGCACGCGCCAGCGGGGCCGAAGGGATGGCCATCGAGAGCCCAGCCCAGGTGGCGGCGGCGGTGGAGCGCCTGCTGGCCAGCACCCGCGACGGGGTGTGCGCCGTCCTCCAGGCCCGGCTGCCGCGACCCTAGCGCGAGACCCCGGCGGGAAGCCCAGAGGCCACCCCTCGGCCCACCCCGAGGTCTGAAGGCGGAGCTGACCGCCGGCGAGAGCCGTTCATCACGGCCAGGCCGGCACGGAGCCCTCCTGGCCGAGGCAAGGATCAATGACGGCCGGTCAGGATGACACCTCCACCCTCGGCGACGACCCCGCCTCAGATCCAGGATCCTCCGCGCCGAGGGACAACGACGATACTCGATCAGTCGTGAAGGATGCCCCTCCAACCGAGGGCCCCGGCCCCGGGCGCCGCCCGGCGCCACGAAGGCTGACCCGCTTGGCCCGGCTGGCCATGTATGGGGTCGTGCTCCCGGTGGTGCCCCTCCTGCTAGGGGCGTTGGTGGCCTTCACGCTGGCCACCGAGACCGTGATCGCCGGGATCGTGCAGCTGCTCTTGAGCCAGGGCTCCGGCCTGAGCGGCGTCACGGTCGAGCTGGCCAAGATGACGGACCTGGTCTTGGTCGGCGTGGTCCTGGTCATCGTCGCCGCCGGCCTGCTCGAGCTGTTCTGGCCGAACCCCTCGGGCCGCCGCCCGACCTGGCTCCCGGGCTGGCTTGTGATCGGCAGCCTGGATGAGCTCAAGGACCCGGTGCTCTCCATGCTCGTGCTGGTGATCACCGTTGGGTTCGTGGACGAGGCCGTGAACACCACCGACGGCTGGCGCACGCTGGGACTCGGCGTCGGCTCAGCAGCGGTGGTGGGAGCGATCGCCCTGTACCGCCGCCTCCGCTGACCGCTCCCGGCCACCGCCCCCCAGAGCCGCCCCCGCGGTGGGGGATGCCCCGTGTCACCACGGACCGACCCCCGGCCTGGCCGTTCAGGCCAATCAGCTTGGGCGCTCGCCAGCGAGGAGCGGGAGCAACCGCCCCAACCCCTCAGCCAAGAGCGAGAGATCGGTCGAGAAGGCGATGCGGATGAACCCCTCGCCGCCAGGGCCGTACTCGGCCCCGGCTCGCACCGCCACCCCGCGCTCCAGGGCGAGCTTCGCCACCTCGGTGGAGGCAAGCGGGAGACGATACCCGAGGAAGGCGTAGAAGGTCCCTTCCGGCGGCCGAAGCCGCAGGTCGGGGTACCCGCGGGCCGCCCGTAGGACGACGTCGCGGCGGGCCTGGTACTCGCGCCGCATGCTTTCCGCCCACGTCTCGGGGAGCACGGCCGCCGCCAGCGCCGCCCGCTGCACGGCGCTGTTGACCGGGCCGTTGAAGGTCCGGTGCAAGCTGGCGGCAGCGGCGACCACCTCATGGGGGGCAGCCAGGTACCCCACCCGCCAGCCGGTCATGGCGTAGGTCTTGGAGAAGCTCTGAACGTAGATCAGGCGCTCGGCCAGGGCCTCGACCTCCAGCGCCGACGTGAACGCAACCCCGTCATACACGACGTGGTCGTAAGCCTCATCACAGACCACCAAGAGGTCGTGCTCGGCAGCGATGCTGGCCAACGCTTCCAGCTCGGCGCGCGGGTAGACGGCACCGGTGGGATTGCAGGGGTTGCAGATGACCACCATCCGTGCCCCCGGGGCCACGGCCGCGATACCGTCCACGTCGAGGTGGAAATCGGGCCGATGGCGGACGAAGGTGACCTCCGCCCCGGCCACGGTGGCCAGGTCGGTGTAGAGCGAGTAGGTGGGCTCGGGGACGATCACCCGGTGCCCGGGGTCGAGGAGGGCCAGCATCACGGCCGTCAGGGCGGCGCTGGCTCCGTGCGTGATGAGCACCTGCTCGGGCGTGTAGACGCGCCCACTGCGCTGGCTCAGGAGCTGGGCCAGGACCTCGCGCAGCTCAGGATCCCCTTGGGAGTGAGCGTAGCGGGTGAACCCGGCGGAGACCGCCTTGGCCAGGGCCTCTCGGATGGGATCGGGCGTGGGGAAGCATGGATCGCCGGCGATCAGCGAGATCACACCGGGCCCGGGGCTGGACACGGTGACGGGGCGCAGGGAACGTCGAGCCAGCTCCAGCATCCTGCGCGCGGGGGCAAATGCAGCGGTCATCGCATCATCATCGCGGCTGGGCCGAGGCCACCGCCGAAGGGCAAGGGCCGGCGCGGAGGGTTCAGTGCTGCTCGACGCGCTCCTCGTCGGAGATCTCGTGGCGACGGTTCAGCGCATCGCCGCGCATGACCCACCAGCCGAGGCCGAAGACGCCCGCGACGGCCACCAAGAAGGCCAGGGCCATGAAGGACGCAGCCGTGATCCACTCGCCGTAGAGGTAGAGCACGTCGACAATTATCGGCATTCCGGGACGCCGAGATGGGGCCGCGCGGCCCCGAGAGGAAGGCATCGGACGGTATGGTGTTGGCCATCAACCTCGTCGACCTCATCCTGATCCTTGCCACCCTGGTCGGGCTCAGCAACGGGTACCGCCGGGGTTTGTGGCTCTCGGTGCTGCAATACGCTGGGCTGCTCGCCGGCGTGGTGGCGGGTGCCGCCCTGGCGCCGCCCATCCTCGCCGCGCTCTCCGTCGGCGACGGCCTACGCTCCCTGGGCGCGATCCTGATCTTGATCGTCTGCGGCTCGCTGGGCTCGACCTTCGGCTTCTTGACTGGCACGGCGCTGCGTACCGATGGGCGGGCAGTGCGGCTCCATCCGCTGGAGGCAGTGACCGGGGCGGCGTTCTCCGGCGCCGCCGTACTGGCCGTGGGATGGTTCCTCGGGCTCACCTTCTCCCAAGGACCAAGCCCGTTGGCGGCCAGGCTCATCCAAGGCTCGGCCATCTTGCGGAAGCTGGACGAGTTCTTCCCCCGTCCCCCAGCCTTCCTGGCTGGGGTGGAGCGCGTCCTCGCCGACGTGCCCTTCCAGACCTTCGCCAACCTGCCCCCCATCCTGTCCTCCCCTCTCCAACCGCCGGCCTCGGCCTCGACGCCCGGGGTGGAGACGGCCGCCGGCTCGGTCTTCCGCGTCGAGGGACGAGGGTGCGGTGGGCTGGTCAGCGGAAGCGCCTACCCGATCGCGCCCGGGTACCTGGTGACCAACGCCCACGTCGTCTCGGGGACCACTGGGACCACCGTCTCAAGCGGGGACTCCCCGTTCGGGGTGCGGGCGAGGGTGGTGCTGTTCGACCCCGAGCGCGACGTGGCAGTCCTCTATGCGCCTCAGGTGACGGCATCCCCCCTGGTCCCGGCCAACGGTGGTCGGGGCACGGAGGGAGCCGTGATCGGCTATCCCGGCGGCGGGGAGGAGACCATCAGCCCGGCAGTGATCGAGTCGAGCGTAGAGGCCCAGGGCCGCGACATCTACAACGATCAGCTGGTCAGCCGCCAGATCTGGATCCTGAGCGGGGTGGTTCGGCCTGGCAACTCGGGGGGGCCGTTGGTCGACCTTCAGGGTCACGTGCTGGGTTTGGTCTTCGCCGCCTCCAGCACCAACCCGACCCAGGCCTACGCCTTGACCGACGCAGAGATTCAGGGGGACGTGCAGCAGGCCATCGGGCGGACCGGTGGGGTGGACACCGCAGCCTATCCGTGCGCCGTCTGACATGGCCGACGCCCGAGGGCTCGAGCCCTCGGGCGACGCCCCGGCCGGCTGCCGGTCAGAAGCTCTCCGCCTCGTCGATCAGCATCACCGGGATGCCATCGACGATGGGGTAACGCAGCCGGTCGACCGTGCAGATCAAGGTGGCCCCGTCCTCGCTCAGTTCCACCTTCTGCTTGCACTTCGGGCAAGCAAGGATCTCAAGCAGCTCTGGCGAAATCACGAGGCGATCGTAGCAGCGGTCACGCCGATCAAGGTAGAGTGAGGAGGTCCCGCTCGGGGCGGGCGAGGAGGTTGCCCTCCTCGCACCTCCACCGAGCATGGCTGCGGGGGTGAGGTCATGCTCAGCACCCGAGGCTTCCGTCGGAACCGCTTCCAGGCTTCCCTGCTCGCTGAGCCGGCTTCCTCGGGCTCGCCGCCCGCTCACGGGCGACACCTGTATTGTGCCTCGTTTCTTCGCGGGATTGCAAGCCCCTTGGGCCAGAAAATGCCCAGAAAGGGCCAGAATCGGTTGGTTTTTCCCCATTATCAGGCCGCCGCAAGCGAGTACGATAACGTACAGCAATTGATCAGGGCAGGCAAGCCCAATCGTTTGTCCGAATTGCCTTGCCAGGGTCGCCACCCGGCCGCCGTACCCCTGTCCTCGTCCCCCATGGGAAGCGCGCGATGGATCGGGCCAGGGTCCAAGGGTTGGCCATCGCGTAGAGGACCGTCAGCACCAGGATCGGGCGCCAGCGGAGGGGCACGCTCTGCGCGGGCTCGAGATGCCCACCCGCCACGGGCGGGCAAGCCACATGGCGATCGCGTGCCCCCACGGTCAGCGCCACCTCAGCCCCCGAACCACGACCGCCGGCGCCAGGGGCAGGCTGGGGCGAGGGGTGGAGAACGGGAGCAGGTGCCAGCCCAGCCCAGGAGACCCGCCGGCAGGGCCATCCACGTCCGTTCCTCGAGATAGAGCACCGGCTCCCTGCAGGGCCAGGAAGGCGACAAGGGACGGCAACATGAGAGCGTCACCAAGCCCGTCGCTCGGATCCCGACGTCGCCGACCGAGCCCAGCGCCAAGAAGAGGTGCCCGACCGATGGGCCCACCACCGGCGACCGGATCGGGATCAGGATCACAGCATCGAAGGTCAGGACGCCGGCGCGGGACGACGAAGAGCACCTGACCCCAGCCGCCACGGGCCCGATCCAGCCAGCCCCCAGGGCCGCAGACCCACCCGGCCAGCTGCCACCTCCAGCGGGGCAACCTGGCCAGCAACCCGAAGAAGACGGTAGAGGTTCGATGTGGGTGAGCCAGCAGCCGGCCCCCTCCCGTCGCACGCTGGCACGACGCCGAGACGAGCCCAACGGATCCTCAGCCGGGTCCAGGACGCCCCGCCGATGGAGAGAGCGGACCAGCCCTCCAGGGCAGGGAAAGAGATTCAGCCGCGTCCACCGGCCCCAGCAGGCCGGCGCCACGCTCGGGGCCCGGCCCCCGGCCTCCTCAGCCCATGCGATCGCGGGGTCCAGGAGACCCAAGAGAGCCCCCAACGAGGGCGACAGATCGCCCCGGCCGGTTCGGTATCCGGCGAAGACGGCCATCATGGAGGAACGAGATCCCCACCACGGCCGCTCCCCCGCTGGCAGATCGCCAGGGCAGCGGGAACGCGGATCGAGAGCCGAAGCCGTAGGGCAGAGGCTCAGGTCGCCTCCTCGAACGGACCGCCTCCGCGGGGGCGAAGCCATGCCGCGCCTTCCCCTGCCCCGGGCCGGGGAGCCACCGACCGTGGTTCCGCCGCCATTCGATAGAAAACCTTCCTCATTCTCTGGTTAACCTATCGATAACTTCTATGCTGCTTGTCCACATCGAAGGGTTCCTGGAGGTGGCTCGACTCGGCAGCGTCAGCCGCGCGGCCGAGGCGCTCTACGTCACGCAGCCGACGCTCACCGCCCGGCTGCACGCCCTGGAGCGCGAGCTCGGACAACGCCTCTTTGTCAGGGGCCGGCAGGGCATGCGGCTGACCGACGCCGGGCGAGCCTTCCTCCCCTACGCCGAGCGTGCCCTGCGCGCGCTGCGTGACGGTCGGCGCGCCCTCGACGAGCTGGAGCACGCCACCGCTGGCCAGCTCGCGATCGCCGCAGCGTCGGCCGTGAGCACGTACCTCCTCCCTGCGGTCCTGGAGCGCTTCGTGGCCCACCACCCCCGGATCGAGGTCGCCGTGCGCACCGGCCATTCCGAGGACGTGCTGGAGATGGTGCTGCGCGACGAGGCTCAGATCGGCCTCGGCCGAGCGCTCCGACATCCGGAGGTCGAGCTGCGGCCGTTCCACGAGGAGGAGCTCGTGCTGGTGGTCGCCCCCGACCATCCCTTCGCCCGGCGCGGGACCGTCTCCATGACGGACCTCGGCACGCAGAAGCTCATCCTCTTCGATCGCACCTCTAGCTACTACGAGGTGACCCAGGTGGCGTTCCTCACCGCCGGGGTCACCATGCACGGGGTCATGGAGCTGGACAACATCGAGGCGGCCAAAAAGATGGTCGAACGAGGTCTCGGGGTGGCCCTTCTCCCCAGGACCGCGGTCACCCGCGAGGTCGACTCCGGCTCGCTCCGCCGGGTGGAGCTGCGCGACGCGGTGCCGATGCGACGGAGCATCGTCGCCATGCGACGACGGGACGCGGGCCCGCCCACCGGCCCGGTGGCAGCCTTCCTGGACCTCCTCGAGAAGACCCGCTTCGACCCCTGAGGCGAGCGGTCGAGCGGCCAGCGGAGGATGGGGCCCGACGGGACCCATCAAGGATGACGATCCCGCGATCGGAAAAGACGATCGGACATCCCCCCTCATTTATTCATATCTTTGATAGATTCAAGGACATGGATAGGACAGATCGATCATCCTCGGCGACCACGGCCATCGCGACCGCCGAGACCACCGAGTGCAACTGCCTCGACGATTGCCCGCGCGACCACGACACGGACTGAGCGCTTCAGCGAAGTCCGGCCAGGAAAGGAGGGACGTCATGGAGCTGGCCGCCACGCCCCTGTTGCCCGAGGGCTTCCAGGTGCCTGCCTCGCGCTGGACCCCGTCCAGCCGAGCCTTGCGGGAGAGGCTTGAGGCGCGCCCCTACGTGTTCGCCCCAGGCGTCTACGACCCCCATGGGGCGGAGCTGGTGATGTACCACCGTTTCGACGCCGTGTACTTCAGCGGCTACTCGTTCGCCATCGGCCACTTGGGCACCACCGACATGGACCTCTATGCGAGCGTCGAGATCGCCGATGGGGCCCGTCGCATCGTCAGCGCCCTGCGCAAGTTCCAGCTCACGATGGCGGTCGGTGATCCCGAGCGCGGGGTGCCACCACGCCACCTGGAGATCCCGCCCGTGGTGGCCGACATGGACGTCGGCTACGGCAACGTGTTCAACGTCCAGCGCACCACCGAGTTGTACGTCGGCGCAGGCGTGGCCGGTGCCCATCTTGAGGATCAGGTCATGCCCAAGCGCTGCGGGCACATCGCCGGCAAGGCCCTGATCCCGGCCGACGAGTTCGTCGCCAAGCTCCGCATGATGCGGGCGGTGGCAGACGACCTGGGCAACCGCGACTTCGTGATCATCGCCCGGACCGACGGCGTCTCTGCCACCGAGGCCCCCGAGTCGAAGCGGGGGCTGGAGCTGGCCATCGAGCGCGGGTTGCGCTACCTGGATAGCGGCATCCCCGACCTCCTGTGGTGCGAGTTCCCGACCGCCGACCGGGGCCCCACCGAGCGCTTTCACGAGGAGATCCGCAAACGCTTCCCCGAAGCCCGCTTCGCCTTCAACTACTCCTCCTCCTTCAAGTGGTTCAACGAGCCCGACCCCATGACCTGGGACGAGCTAGCGGAGCAAGGGGTGCGTTTCATCTTCATCACGCTGGCGGCGCAGCATGCCATGGGGTACGGGTTCCACCGGCTGGCCGAGGCTCTCAAGGCTCGAGCGCAAGACGGCTACATCGAGCTGCAACGGGCAGAGTGGTCGGAGGAGGTCCCCACGCGCAGCCATCACCTGTTCACCGGGGTGCCCTACCATCACTTGCTCGGCGAGCAGCTGGGGACCGCCCGCTTCGGACGGCAGGTGGAGCAGGGGGTCGAGCCCGCCAAGGTCGTCTGACCCGGCCTCGAAGGCCGGCGGGACATCCCTGGCATCGTGAGGCCATCACCAGGCGGAGGCTCAGGAGGGGATCACACCCACAGGCCCCGGCCCTCGAGCACAGCCTTGAGGACCTCGGGACGGTCGGTCATGACGCCGTCGACCCCGAGGTCCAGCAACGCCTCCATCTGGGCCGCGTCGTCGACCGTCCATACGTGGACCTGAAGCCCGCGCCAGTGGGCCGCGCGAAGGAAGCGGGCGTCGACCAGGGAGAGCCCCCGGAAGTCGAGAGGGACCTGCGCGCAGGCCGCTGGCGATCGCCCAGGAAGCGGGGCCCAGGAAGCGGCACGGAGCCAGGCCACACCCCACGGCCCCAGGGCGGTGCAGAGATCGGGGCCGAGGAGCCGGCGGACCCGCGCCGTCCGGCGATCGGAGAACGAGCCCACACACACGCGATGCAGGCTGCTGGTCCGCCGGATGGCCTCAGCTAGGGGCTCGACGCAGGCGTCGTGCTTCGGCTCGACGTTGACCCGCAGCTCGGGCCAGGTCCCGAGCACTTCCTCCAACGTCGGGATCGGTTCCTGGCCCGCCACCCGCGCTCGGCGCACCTCGGCATAGGGAAGCTCGGCCAGCCGGCCTGAGCGATCGGTGAGGCGATCGAGCCGGTCATCGTGGAAAGTGACCAGGACACCATCGGCGGTGACCTGAACGTCGGTCTCGATGTAGCGGTAGCCAAGGCGGACCGCGGCCTCGAAGGCGGCCATGGTGTTCTCGGGCCAGCCACCGGCGCCCCGGTGGGCGAAGGCCAGCGGGCCAGGGTGATCGAGGAAGGGCCAGGCGCTGCGCGGCACGACATCACACATCATGCGTGGGACCACCCCGACCCTGCGACGGCCTTCGACGAGTTCGGGGCGTCGGGCCCGAGCCGCCGCCGGCAGGAGGCGTCGCCCCCTTTCCCGGGCTCAGCGCAGCTGCACGCCAGCGTCGATCGGCAGCGCCACGCCGGTCACGAAGCGGGCGGCCTCCGAGGCCAACCAGACCACGGCTGCGCTCACGTCCTCTGGCTCGACCAGATCCACGGTCAGCAGCGCAGCGAGGGCCCGGGCCGCCTCCGGCTCCGCTTCCAGCCACCGACCCATGGCCTCCGCGGTCCCCATGGGGGTGCGGACTCCGCCCGGGAGCACGCAGTTGACCCGAATGCCGTAAGGCGCGAGCTCGATCGCCAAGGAGCGCATGAGTCCCACCACCCCATGCTTCGAGGCGACATAGTGAGCGATCCCGGGGTAGCCACGCAGGCCAGCCGCCGAGGAGACGAGCACGATGCTGCCCCCGCGTCCCCGCTCGATCATGCCCGGGACGACGGCCTTGCAGGTGGCCCACGCCCCTTTGAGGTTGGTCCGTACGACGTCATCCCATTGCTCCTCGCTCAGCTCCCAGGCCCGACCGAAGCTGATCACGCCAGCGTTGGCGCAAACCACGTCGATGCCCCCCAGTTCGGCCTCTGCCTCGCGCACCACCCGCCACATCGCCTCCGGGTCGGCCGCATCGACCATCCGGCTCAGGCAGCGCCGGCCCTCGGCACGGACCAGGCGGGCAGTCTCCTCCAGGTCCTCGGGCAGGGCGAGCGAGTAGGGAACCGTGGGGACCGAGCGACAGAGGTCGCAGGCCAGGACCTCGGCGCCAGCCCGGGCCAGAGCCAGGGCATGGGCCCGCCCCTGCCCCCGAGCAGCCCCCGTGACCAGAGCCGCACGGCCCGTCAGCACCGGATCAGGCGACATCCCAGCCAAGACCATAGGCGATTTAGACTGACCCCCATGGAGAAGGAACACCTGAGGATGGGCAGCTCACCGGCCCGGGCGCCGCAGCCCCGCCCGGAGGCGACGATCATCGTCCACGACACGGGGGACGAGCCGGACTACGGCGCCGATATGAGCGACCAGGAGCTCAGCCGGCTGCTGGTGCGCGAGGTCACCATCGACGGGATGTGCGGCGTCTATTGAGCCTGAGGAGCTCGTGAGACGAAACGACCGCATCCGTCTGGACGACGCGGTAGCGCTTAGGCCGGAGCGCTTCGGAGCGCTGGCCTACAGCTACCGCGATCGCCAGCTGTTGTTCATCGATCGGCAGCTTCTGCCCTTCGTTAGCTCGGGCGGCAGTCGGCCGGTGGGGGAGATCGCGGACGAGCTGATCGACCGTGGAGACCTGCAGGAGGACACCGTGCCCCACCTCATGACCGTCTTAGAGGGCCTCCGTCGAAAGGGGATCGTCCATGTCGTGGTATGAGACGCTCCATCAGGGCCTGTCGGCACCGGTATGCCTCACCTGGGAGATCACCTATGCCTGCAACCTCGCCTGTGTGCACTGCCTCTCCTCGTCCGGGAAACGGGCCCCTGACGAGCTGACCACGGCCGAGGCCAAGGCCCTCATCGACGAGTGGGCCAGCATGAAGGTCTTCTACATCAACGTGGGCGGCGGAGAGCCACTTGCTCGGCCCGACTTCTTCGAGCTGATGGAGCACGCCCTCCAACGTCGCATCGGGATCAAGTTCAGCACCAATGGCACCTTGCTCAACCGCGCCGCGGCGCGGTGGATCGCCTCCACTGACTATGTGGACGTGCAGATCTCGCTCGACGGCGCCTCACCGGAAGTGAACGACGCCATCAGGGGCGAGGGGACCTTCGCGCACGCGCGACGGGCGATGGAGTTACTCGCCGCCGAGGGGTTCCGGTTCAAGGTCAACCACGTCGTGACCCGTCGCAGCTTCGATCAGCTCGATGCCCTCTACGAGCTGGTGACCGGTATGGGTGGGCAGCTGCGCGTGACCAGGCTGCGTCCCTCCGGACGCGGTGCGGTGGTCTGGCATGCCCTCAAGCTGACCCAGGAGCAGAACCGGCGGCTCTACCAGTGGCTGCGTGCTCATCCCGACGTCCTCACCGGGGACTCGTTCTTCCACCTGTCGGCTCTCGGAACGCCTCTGGAGGGCCTCAACATGTGCGGCGCGGGACGCATCGTCTGCTGCGTGGACCCCCGCGGCGACGTCTACGCCTGCCCTTTCGTGCTGGCACCGGAGTTCCGGGCCGGGAACGTCCGGGAACGGCCCTTCGCCACCATCTGGAGGGAGTCCCCGCTGTTCCAACGCCTCCGGGGCCAGGAGGTCGGAGGCCGTTGTCAGAGCTGCGGCGCCTACGGCCGATGTCACGGCGGCTGCATGGCCGCCAAGCACTTCACCGGCGGGTCGCTCGACGAACCTGACCCGGAGTGCGTGTTCGCGCCCGAGACCGGCCCCACGAGCACGGTCATCCCGCTCGCGCTCAGCCCGCGGCCGCTGCGCCCGGCGTCGCTGCGCTGAGCAGGACTCCGGCCAAAACCCGGGCGAGGGAGGACGGCGAGCGAGGCCGGAGATGGATCGAGGGGATTCCCCGGGGCCGAAGACGCCCTCTCCCCCCACCACCTTTCGCTGCCGGCTCTCGCCGGGGACGCGCGTGGAGTGGCGCGACGGTCGATGCCTGGTGGTCCGAGAGCGCCCACTGGCCGTGGTGGAGCTACGCGAGGCCGGAGCACGGCTCCTCGAGGCCGTGCGCCAAGGACGGACCCTGGTCCCCTCCCAGGCGGAGCGGGCGCTGCTGCACCGCCTCGAAGCCCTCGGTCTGGCCGAGTTGCGGCCGGTGCCGAGGTCGTGGCCCAGGGTCACGGTGGTGGTACCGGTACGCGACCGCCCGGCGCAGCTCGCCGCCTGCCTGGCCTCGCTCCGCCGCCTGCGCTATCCGCCCGACCGTCTTGAGGTGGTGGTGGTGGACGACGGCTCCCGAAGTCCCCTGCCTCCTCTCGGGCAGGCCCGGCTGGTACGGTTGCCGGTCCCACGAGGCCCGGCCGCCGCGCGAAACGCCGGGGCCCGTGAGGCTCGAGGCGAGGTGTTGGCTTTCGTTGACAGCGACTGTCAGGCGGAGGAGGGCTGGCTTGAGGAGCTGATCACCGAGCTGGCCAGATCGGGCGTGGCCGCGGCCGGCGGTCGCGTCGCCGCCTCCCGAGAGCGGGGCTGGCTGGAGCGCTACGAGGCGGTGCGGTCCCCGCTCGACCTGGGGGCGCAGCCGGCCTCGGTTCTGCCCCGAGGCCGGGTTCCCTACCTGGTGGCGGCCTGCCTGGCGGTACGCCGGGCCGACTTCGAGACCGTGGGCGGATTCGACGAGCGGCTGCGCCACGGAGAGGACGTGGACCTTTGCTGGCGTCTGGCCAGCCGTGGGCGACGCATCGTCTACCAGCCGCTGGCCGTGGTTCGCCACGATCACCGGGGGAGGTTGCGTGACTTCGTCCTCACCCGTGCCCGCTATGCGGCCTCGGAGGCGGCGCTCCTGCGCCGGCACCCGGGGGGCCACCGCTGGCTGAGCCTCAGCCCCGGGGCCGCCGCCGCGGTGGTGGGGATGCTCGCCGCGCTGCTTGGGCGACCCCGGCCGGCCGCCCTCGGCGGCCTGGCCCTGGCCGCCGAGACCGCGGTCGCCGTCCGACAGTTGGAGGACCTGGGGATCTCCCCCCGACGTGGCCTGGGCGCGCTGGCCGCCGGGCAGGCCGCCGGCCTCTATCACCTCTGTCGGCAGCTCTGCCGCTACTACGGTCTCCCGGCCCTGAGCTTGGCCTTGCTGGCCGGTCGGGCTCGCCGCCGTCGGTTGCTCCTCGGCCTCGGTGCGGCCGCCCTTGTCCCCGCCCTGGCCGACTGGTATCGCCTCCGTCCCTCGCTCTCACCCCCGGCCTTCGCGGCCGCGAGCCTGCTCGACGACCTGGCCTACCAGTCAGGGCTATGGCTCGGCTGCCTGCGCGAGCGCACCATCGCTCCCCTCCTGACCGAGCTTCGCCTCATCCCGGGGCGAGGCCGGTAACGCATCCGCCCCGCGCGGCATCGGCGCTTGCCCGCGAGCTCGGAAGGCACGGAATCGGCACCGATCGCTTCCATCCCCGCCCGAGCGCGGCCACGCCTGGACGCGGACGTCGGCCGGGCCAGGCCCGGGGCCGCGAGCATCACGGCCACCACCCGGGCCCGCCGGCCGAGATGTCGAACGTCCCTGATCGGCGCGACGGGTGCTACGTGCTGGTGGCCGGCGATCAGAGGTAGCCGCGCCGCTCCAGCAGCTCCACGATCCGAGCCGCCACCTCCTCGGCCGCCCCGGTGACCAGCTGGTGGCCGGACCGGTCCTCCGCACCCGCCTCCAGCCCGACCACGGCCGCGATCCTGGCCTCCGCTGAGAGCTTCGGATCCGGCGCCATGGCGTCGGCCCGGGGCGGCACTGGCCGCGGCGGTCGGTGGCCGAGCAGACGCGGCCGGGGCCGCCCACCCCCGGCCATGGGCAGGGCTGGGATCTCGACCGAGGAGGCAGCGAGCAGGGCCGCCGGGCTGGCCGTGCGCGGCGTCACGATCCCTGGCTCCACGCCGATCACCGCTGGCAGGGGCAGGACCAACTCCTCTCGAGCCCCTCGCTCGAGCCGCCGGCGGACCGTGACCTCCCCCACCTCCGGACCCGGCTCCAGGTGCTCCACCGCTGTCGCCTGGGCGAGGTCAAGGGCGCCGGCCAAGTAAGGAGCAACCAGGCCGGGACCGTGGTCGCCGGAGCGCTGGGGCGCCAAGGCCAGGTCGAACGGCTGCTTGGAGAGCGCGGCGGCGAGGGAGGCGAGGTCGGGAGCGCGGGCCACCCGCGCCTCAGGGGCCAGGGCCAGGCAGGAGCGCAGCAGCGACTCCACGCCCGATCCCAAGCCGAAGAGGGCATCCACGGTCCCTAGCCGCAGCCCCAGCTCCAACGCCTCCAGGCTGCCCGCAGCCGGCACGGGTGCGGCCCGCGACCAATCGATCTCGCCCGAGACCGGGCTCACCTCGATCGAGGCCGGGTCCCAGGCCTGCTCTACGATCACCGCCACCCGCACGTCGCCGCCTCAAGCGTCCCGGAAGGCCACACCGTAACCCCCGCCCGGGTAGCGCCATCGGATCGCCCCCTCGCGGTTGCACGCCACGTAGCAGGTGCCGCACTCGAAGCACTCCTCGTAGCTGAAGACGATGGTGCCGTCCGAGAGCAGCGTGAACAGGCCGGCTGGACAGGCGGTAACGCAGGCGTGCAGCGAGCACTCACGGCAGATCTCCCCGTCCACCACGATGTGGGGCTCGGGATCGGGCCGAAAGCGCACCGTGCTCAACCGCTCCTGAAGCGTGGCCATGACCTCCTGATCCTCCTCACCATCCGAACGCTCGTCCGGCCGCGTAGAGATCGCGGAGGGCCCGTCGCAGCGGCACGCCCGCCTGCCGTAGCTCCTCGCGGACCAACCCCAGCAGCTTGCGCCGCGGCTGGCCCCGTGAGGCCAGGGCTCGTTCGGCCAGCCGCGTCATCATCCCTGGGTACACGTTCTGCATCCGCTCCGACATCACGAAGCGGGGCGCTCGGCGATAGCGCCACAGGTCCTGGAGCACAAAGCTCTTCCGCAGGCGCCGTTCGTAGGCGGCCAGCGCCCGACGATCGCAGCGACCGGCGGCCACCGCTTCGGCGGCGACCTCGCCCGCAGCCCGGCCGGAGGCGATGGCGAAGTTGATGCCCTCAAGGTACAGGCCTGCGGCGAAGCAGAGCCCGGCTGCGTCACCGGCCACCAGGATCCCGTCGTCGAAAAGCCGGGGCATCATGGCCAGCCCCGCCTCGGGCACCATGTGCGCCGAGTACTCGACCAGGCGGGCCCCACGAACCAGCGGGGCCACGCTCGGATGGGCACGGAACCGATCCAGCAGCTCGTAGGCAGGGAGGCGACGCTCGGCCAAGGAGGCAACCTGGACGATGACGCCCAGAGACAAGGACTCCCGGTTGGTGTAGAGGAACGCGCCCCCCTTGACCTCGGCGGTGACGTCACCCAGGAACTCGTAGGTCACCCCCTCGTCGCCGCTCACCCCGAAGCGCTCCTCGATCAGGCGCCGATCGAGGGCCAGCACCTCCTTGACGCCGAGGGCGACTTGATGCCCCTGCAACCTGCCACCCAGGCCCGCCTCTCTGGCCAGGAAAGAGTTCACCCCATCGGCGGCGACGACCACCTGGGCCTCGATCTCCCCCTCCGGTCGTCGTGTCCGCACCCCGGTCACCCGTCCCCCCTCCCGCAAGAGCCCGTCCACGACCGTCGAGCAGAGCAGGCTCGCCCCTGCCTCGACGGCCCGCTCGGCCAGCCAGCGGTCGAAGCGAGGTCTCAGGAGCGTGAAGCCGTTCAGGGACGGCTCGGCCCAGCGGGCGGTGCGGAAGTCGATCGAGAGCGAGGAGGTAGGCGAGGTGAAGCCGATCACGCGCCGGACCAGACGTCGCTCCACGGGGGCGTCGCGCCAGAATCCAGGAAGGAGGGGCTCCAGCACCTGCGGGGCGTAGAAGGCCGCACCGGAGACGTTCTTGGCCCCCGGGTACTCCCCACGCTCCACCAAGAGGACCTTCCGGCCTGCCCGCGCCGCCACCAGGGCCGCGGTGCTCCCAGCCGGTCCGGCCCCAACCACCACGACGTCGAAGCGAAGGCGACTCACCGCTCCCCCTGTCGCTCGCGCAGGCGTCGGACCAGGGCCGGCACCACCTGGCTTGCATCGCCCACCGCCGCCAGGGTGGCCTGGGTCATCATCGGGCAGGCCGGATCGACGTTCACGGCCACGACGGTCTCCGCTCGGACACCGCCCAGGTGCTGGGGAGCGCCGGAGATCCCGATCGCCAGATAGAGCCGCGGGGACACCTGCTGCCCGGTGGTGCCGATCTGGCGCTCGAAGGGAACCCAGCCTCGATCGGCCAGCGGCCGGCTGGCGCCCACCGCGGCGCTCAGTCGCCGGGCCAGTTCCTCGACCACGGGCAGCAGGTCGCGAGAGCCGATGCCGAGCCCGACGGCGACGATCCGCTCCGCCTCCGCTAGCCGCACCGAGCCTGGGTCGGCGGGGAGGCGGCGCCGACGACGGGGATGAGCGCTCGCCGTCAGAGGCCCCAGCCGTGCGACCTCGGCCCTCAGCGGTCGAGGCCGGGGAGCACCGCGCGACCCAGGCCGCAGAGCAACAACCGCCGGCGACCCCTCCGGAACCAGCCAGCGCTCCTGGGCCCGATCATCATATGCCCACCGTTCCACCACCAGTTCCCCCGCCGATCCCTCGACGACCAGGACCCGGGCCCCGTCGAGGAAGCAAGCAGCGCCCAGCCGGGCCGCCAGGCGAGGCGCCAGGTCGTTGCCGGCAACGGTGCCCGCCACCAGGAAAAGGCGTGGGGTCGGGAGCTCCGCCAGGGCGGCGGCCTGGGCCTCCACCCCCCCGGCAGGGTCCAGGACCAGGACCCGTTCCGCCCCTGCCGCCGCCAGCGCGGCCGGGTCAGCCCCAGCCGTGGCCGCCCACACCGTCCCCTGGAGTCGTTCGGCCAGGTCGGCAGCGGCGCCAACCACCTCGGGGTCGTCCTCGACCCACGCCACCACGACTGCGTCCCCGCTCACAGCGCCATCGCCACTCGATAGCCCTCGACCACGGCGTTCTCGGCCCGGCGGGGGGCGACGGCGTCACCCGCCCGGTGCACCTCGATCCGCCCTTTCAGGGCCAGGTAGAGCTGGTCCTCCGGCTGGCCGTGGTCGGCCACCACCACGCTGTCGAAGGGCCCCAGGTCCACCTCCCGATTTGCGTAGGCCTCGACCACGCGTACCCGGTCCCCATCGTAGGCCAGGGGGGCAACGCTGGTGATCAGGCGCACGCCGAGCGCGAGCACCCGCCGGTGCCAGTTCTCCAGGTCAAGGGTCAGGCCCAGGTCCTGGCCAGCGACCAGGGTCGGCGTCAGGTAGGTCACGGCATGGCCCCGTTGCGCCAGCCACTCGGCGACGCTGGTGGCCTGGTGGAAACCGACCAGGTCGACGACCGCCACCCGGCTCCCGACCGGCCGCCCCTGGAGGACGTCCCACACGCTCATGACGTGCTCGGCCGGAGGCCTGGGCCGGGCCCCGGTGCAGACCACGACCACCTCCCAGTCCCCGCCCAGGACCAGGTCGGGCGTGGCCCGGACCCCGAGCCGGACCTCCACGTCCCGACGTCGGAGCTCGCCCTCCAAGTTTCGGACCAGATCCCCGAACTCAGCCCGGTTCGGCACCCGCGCCGCCAGCCGCACCTGGCCGCCGAGTTCGTGGTCGGCTTCCCAGAGCGTCACCCGGTGGCCGCGCAGGGCGGCCACGGCTGCACACTGCATCCCCGCCGGCCCCCCGCCCACGACCAGGACTCGACGCGGCCGGTCCGCCGGTCGCAGCGCGCGTGGGCCGAGCCTTCGCTCGTGCCCAGCGGCCGGGTTCTCGACGCACCCGATCTCAAGGTTCAACCCCTCGCGGCCGATGCACTGTTGGTTGCAAGAGATGCAGAGCCGGATCTCCTCGACCCGGTCCTCGCGCGCCTTGCGCGCCGTCTCCGGGTCGCAGATCTGCTGCCTGACCATGCCCACCAGGTCGCAGAGCCCTCGGACCAGGGCCTGCTCCGCCTGCAGCGGGTCCTTGATCCGCCCCACCCCGACCACGGGAAGATCGGTGACCTCCCGCAGGGCCGCAGCCACGTAGAGCTGGTAGCCGGGGGGGAGGTGCATCGAGCCCTCGACCATGAAGAGCGTGTGGGTGGCCGTGCCAATCGAGGTGTTGAGGTAGTCGATGGCCCCATCCCGATCGAGGAGGCGAACGGTGGCAACCGTGTCCTCCAGGGTCAGCCCGTCCTCCAAGAACTCGTCTCCCGGGACCCTGACCCCGATCACGAACTCCCGCCCCACCTCGGCCCGGATGGCCTCGATCACCTCCCGCAGCATCCGTGCCCGGCGCTCGACCGATCCTCCGTAGGCATCGGTGCGCCGGTTGGCACACGGGGAGAGGAACTGACGCAGCAGCGAGCTGTGCGAGGCCTGGAGCTCGACCCCGTCGAAGCCGCCGTCACGAGCATACCTGGCCACGCGGGCATAGGCGGCGACGACCTCCGCGATCTCCGAGCGCTCCATCTCCTTCGGGACCTCCCGGAAGAGAGGGTCAGGAATCGGGCTTGGGGCCCACACCGGCAGGCGGCTGTACACCGAGGAGGCCTGGCCGCCGTTGTGGTTGATCTGGGCCAGGATGGGCGTGCCGTGGGCGTGGACGCGCGCGGTCAGCTCTCGGTAGCGGGGGACCACGGACTCATCGAAGGCTTTGATCAGGCGCTCGTAGGCGTGGTCGGTGGGGTGGACGGATTGCTCCTCGGTGATGATGAGGCCAGCGCCACCCCGGGCTCGCTCCTCGTAGTAGGCGATCAGGTCCGGACCCGGCCGGTTGTCCTCGGCCAGGTTGGTGAGGTGGGCAGAGAACACGATCCGGTTGGGCACGATGATCGAGCCCACCCGGATCGGGGAGAAGAGGTAGGGGAACCGTGGGTGCCGCATCAGGCCTCCCGGCCGACCCTCCCCCCCTCGACCAGGGCGTGCAGCACCCGGCGGGGGGCCACGCAATCGCCCGCCCGTCTCACCTCGACCCCAGGAAGGGCCCCGACGAGCTCATGGTAGAGGGCATCGTCGGGCAGCTCGTGGTCGGCGACCACCACACAATCAGCCTCCAGCTCCTCCTCCACCGGCCCGAACCGTTGCCGGATCCGGACCGACTCCGGCCCGATCCCGCAGACCACGGTCAACGGGCGGAGTTCGACCCCCAAGGCGGCCGCGGTCCGATACCAGGGGGCAAGCTCCCCGATCGCCCCCAGCTGCGCCGAGACGAACGGATCCTCGCTCACGATCGTGACCGGCCGGTCGCGCTCGGCGGCGTAGCGGGCGACATCGATGGCCGGATAGGAGCCGGTGCGGTCGATCACCAGGACACGACCCTTCCCCGGCAGGTGCCCGGCCAGCACGTCGCGCACGGTGATCACGTGAGGGAGCGACCCACCTGGGAGCCGATCGGGGGGACGCGGGCGGGCACCGGTGGCCAGCACCACCAGGTCGGCATCCGAGCACGCGATCACGGCTCGGTCCGCCGGCGTCCCCAGCCTGACCTCCACCTCAAGCTCGGCAAGCCGGCCGGCAAGCCAGCTCGACACCAGCCCCAAAGGGGACCGCTGCCCCAGGGCGGCAACCGTGCGGGGGGTCCCGCCCAGCGCCATCGTCCGCTCCAGCAACGTCACCCGATGGCCACGCAGAGCCGCTACCCGGGCCGCTTCCATGCCCGCGGGGCCACCACCGATCACCACTACGCGCCGCCGCCGCTCAGCCCGGACCAGGGGTGGGAACTCTCGCTCCCGTCCCGCCTCGGGGTTGTGGATGCAGCCAACGGGAACGTTGCTGGCCGAGCGGACGACGCAGTCTTGGTTGCAGCGGATGCAGGGCCGCACCTGCTCCGCCCTGCCCTCCGCGAGCTTGCGGGGGAGATCGGGGTCGGCGATCAGAGCCCTGGTCATCTCGCAGGCATCAGCCCGGCCGCGGGCGATCGCGGCCGCGGCCAGCTCGGGGTCAACCAGCGAGCCGCTGGCGAACACCGGCACCCCCTCCAACCGGGCGCGGACGGCAGCGGCCAGGTCGAGCAGGTAGCCAGGCGGCTCATGGAGACCGGCTTCGGTGAACTCAACGCTGTAGATGGAGCCAGCGGTCACGGCCACATAGTCAACGCCCGGGGCCAGCGCTGCCGCCAGCTCGGGGGCCTGCTCGGGCGTGATCCCGGCCCAAGGTGCGCGTTCATCACAGCAGAGGCGGAGGCCGACCACACCTTCCTTCCCCACCGCCTCCCGAACGGCGGCCAGAACCTCACGAGCGAGGCGGAGGCGACGCTCGGGATCGCCGCCGTACTCATCCTCGCGCCGGTTGGTCAGGCCAGAGAGGAACTGGCGGACGAGCGAGTGCTGGCCGGCGTTGACCTCCACGCCGTCCAGGCCGCCCTCCACCGCATGGCGCGCGGCCAGGGCGAACCCCCGGATGACCGCGGCGATGTCCTCGGGCTCCATCACCTTCGGCATCTCCAGGGTGGCGGGGTTGGAGACGGCCGAGGGTGCCCACAGGGCCTGCTTCAGGATCTGGCCCGTGCCTTGCATGCCGGCGTGGGAGATCTGGGCCAGGACCAGAGCACCGGCGTCGTGAAGGGAGGCGGCGAGGCGGCGGTAGGCACCGACGATGGCAGGATCGTCGCCACGCACTGCCCGCTCGTAGGGATGGCTGGAGGGATGGACCTGCGCCTCCTCCAGGACGATGAGACCGACTCCGCCCCGGGCACGTCGCTCGTAATAGGCGAGCGAGGCATCGCCGAGGAGGCCATGCCGGGCCAGGTTGGTGACGTGGGCACCGAACACGATGCGGTTGCGGACCTCGTACCGACCCAGCCGCAGGGGGGCCAGAAGAGCGCGGACGTCCACCCCTGGCCGAACGCTCAAGCGCCCGGGGCCACCGGGCCGCCATCTCCACGCCGAAGGCGAGCCCCCTCCCCGTGCCGCCGAGCCATCACGTCGGTCCCGCGTCGCTCACCGATCGAGCAGCGGGGCGATCCCCTCCACCACACGGACGCCTCCATCCTCCATCGTCTGCCGCCAACCTGGCGGTACCTGACGCTGTCCATCCGGACACCGCTCACTATAACCAGCGACGGCCAGCGGGCCGCGAGCCCTCTGGTCCCTCGTTCCCCCGACCGTCCAAAGCGGTTGCGTCGGCCCAGGCCGAGGCGGACAATGGCCAGGGTCCGGCGGCCACCCCGCCGGCGTTCTTGAGGCAACATGGCCGAGCCAGGGCTCACTCGACCGCGGCCACAGAGGGAGAGAACGACATATGAGACTGCACCTGTTGGACCTTGGCACCATCGAATACGACGAGGGCTTCGCCCTAGCCGGCGCCGGCGTCAGCACCCTCTCCAACCCCAACCCTGCCTCACCCAGGCGCAAGGTCGCCATCATCGCAGCGGCGATCGAGCACCCGAAGGTGGGCGTGATCCTCTTCGACACCGGTGCCGCCCCCAACGCCAAGGAGCTATGGCCACCGCTCGTGTCCGAGCTCTTCGCCATCACCCACTACGGCGACGAGAACCGGCTTGACCAGGCCCTGGCCGCGGCTGGGCTGGGCCTCGGCGACGTCCGGGCGGTGGTGCTCTCCCACCTCCATCTTGACCATGCGGGAGGACTGGAGTGGCTGCGCGGCCGGGACGTGCCCATCTACGTCCATGCCGACGAGCTGCGCAACGCTTTCTACGCGGTCGCCACCAAAGAGGACCTCGGGGCCTACGTCTCCCACTACCTGGACTTCTCCTTCAATTGGCGGCCCCTCCACGGCGAGCGCATCGACCTCTTCGACCGCTTCACGCTCCACCGGCTGCCCGGCCACACGCCAGCCCTGCTTGGCCTGCAGCTGGAGCTGCCCCATGCAGGGACGTTCTTCCTCACCAGCGACCAGTTCCACCTCCGGGAGAACTACGAGCAGGGGCAGCCGCTGGGCTGGTTGCTGCGCGACCATGCCGCCTGGTGGCGCAGCTACCACTTCGTGCGACAGGTGGCGGAGCAGACCGGTGCCCGTCTCGTCTTCGGCCACGACGCGGGCGTGCTGGCGGAGCTGAGGCGTGAGAGGTTCTACGACTGAAGGCCGCCGGCAGGGGGATTTGGCCCTAACGCGGGACGACCTCCAGTGACAGAGGGAAAGCCCCAGCCAGGAGTGGCCGGGGAGGTCAACGGTCCCCTCTGGGGCCATCTCGGGCTGGCCCCTGCTCCGGGGTCCAGGAAAAGATGTCGCACATCACCGCCAACTCGTCGGTCTCGGTGGCGCCGGGCCGCTGCTCGGCATGGCCGGCCGCGGCCCGTGGGCAAGGTCGGAGGGATGCAGGGTGACGGAGCCGACCTCGGCCCCCTTGCGGGCGGCACAGGTGCCGGCCGTGCAGCACCTTCACCTCCTCCGGGCTCAGGTCGGAGTGCGCGTAGGGGACCGGGCACCGTCAGCGGGTTCCAAGCCAGCTCGCGAGGGCACAACCAGCCAGATCACGAAGCCTTGGTCCTCGCTCGAAGGTCCGGTGGACTGGCGGGGGCAGGGGACCCGCTTGGTGATGGGCTCGAATCCTCGACGCCAGAGGTCCGGGGACACACGTGCCCGTCCCAACCCACCACGTCGAAGGATGGGAGTCGAGCACGTGGGTCCGGATGCCGCGCCCGACCCGGACCTTGAGCCGGTGCTCACCTCGCTCCAGGTGCGTGGTCAGCTCACCGACCGGAGGGATGTCCGGTTGGAAACAGGGAATGTGTTCAAGCGGCTGCCCGTACTCGTCGCGGTAGCGGCGAGGGATCTCGACCAGCTCGGGAGAGGTGAGCACCAAGCAGCGTTGGGTGCCGGTGGCCCGGAGCCGGTAGGTGACATGCCATGCGGGATGACGACGTGGCCGCCAGGGCGGAGGGGCAGGCCATCGAGGATCGTCTCCACGGCACCGCTTCCCTTGTGGCGGTAGCGGTCCTCCACCTCCTGATCAGGCATGCAGAGCGCGAGCTCAACATCGTCCCACAGCAGCACCCGACGCCCGGCCAGGGATCGCCCTGGGCCGGGACCGGTGCCGTCCCGCAGGTGACGGTGCAGGCCCTCGATGCCGTCTTGGGAGTTGGAGGGTCCACGGCCGCCCTCCTGCCACCGTCCTCGCGGTCACGTTGCGCCGCTCCCAAGGTCAGCCGGCCGACCCTCCGTGCCGGGAGCGGCAACTGACCGGTCTTGGGCCAGTGACGGGCGGTGGGATCCGACACGCCCGGTTGCCCGGCCCCCGCCCCAAGCTGATGAGTTGTCGTCACAAATCACCAGGTCCCGCTCATAATCGCTCGATTGCCAGCAGTCTCCAACCCCTCACCCCACCTGTCCCAGGGATCGGCGCAACCGCCTCGGCGCCCTCGGTAGCAGCCCCGATCGTCGTAGCCGCATCACCCTAGCTGTTGTTGACCCTCCCCGCCGAGACGGTGGCCGGAACCCGGGCACCGAGGGAGCAGACGGGGCGAGACCAACCGGCGGCAGCCACGGAGCCCTCCGCAGAGATTCCGGGCAACCCGCTTGGAGGGTCAACCAGCTCACGGGCCGGTCGGGCGCGGCGAGAACTGGTCAGAGGGGCACGACCGTCGCTGCGCGATGCAACTACTGTTGAGTAGTGGGGCATCGTTGCGGTCACGAGTCCGATCACGATCATCACCGGAAGCCCGGATACGGGCATCGCCGTGACCTGCACCGGCTGTCGCGCCTGCTCTTCCGCCCCCACAGCCACACCTCGGCCGCCGACTCGGCCCTCGAGACCAGCGCCGAGGGCATCCGGGCGGTGAAGATCTCCCTCGTCGGGCTGCTGCTGACCGCAGCCCTGCAGGCCGCCATCTACCTTCTCAGCGGGTCGGTCGCCCTCCTCGCCGACACCATCCACAACGGCGCCGACGCTCTGACCGCGGCCCCGCTCTGGGTCGCCTTCGCGCTCGGCTGGCGACGTCCCACCCGTCGGTACACGTACGGCTACGGTCGTGCCGAGGACCTAGCCGGCATCATCGTCGTGGCCGCGATCGCGCTCTCGTCGGGCATCGCCCTGTGGGAATCGGTCTCGCGCCTGCTCCATCCCCAGACGGTGCCGCACCTCCCCTGGGTCGCGCTCGCCGGCCTGGTCGGCTTCGCCGGCAACGAGCTGGTGGCGCTCTACCGGGTCCGAATCGGTCGTCGCATCGGCTCGGCGGCGTTGGTGGCGGACGGGCTGCACGCACGCAGCGACGGGCTGACGTCGCTGGCGGTGGTGGTCGGGGCGCTGGGTGTGGCCGTCGGCTGGCGGCTGGCCGACCCAGTGGTCGGCATCGCGATCTCCGCCGCCATCCTGTGGATCCTGAGGGGGGCGGCTCGCGACATCTACCGGCGCCTGATGGACAGCGTCGATCCCGAGCTGGTCGAGGAGATCGAGCAGGTGCTGACCGAGGTCCCCGGCGTCGAGGGGATCGAGCAGGTGCGCGTGCGCTGGATCGGCCACCAGCTGCGGGCCGAGGTCGGGGTGATCTGCGATCGCACCCGGAGCCTGGTTGAGGGTCACGCCGTCGCGGTGGAGGCCCACCATCGGCTGCTGCACCGGATCCCCCGCCTCGCCGAGGCCATCGTCCACGTCAGCCCCTGCTCGCACGACGGCTCCGATCCTCACCTCGCCATCGCCCACCACTTCCCCCCGGGCGAGGGATGAGGCGCATCCCCATCCCCAGGCCAGCCCCGGCGGGAAGAGCGCCGGGCGTGGGAGCGCAGGGACCTTGAGCGTCGCGGGGCAGGAGAGTACGTTCGAGAGGTCCCGGATCGGTCCGCCGCGACCGGGAGCAGGCACGGACGGCGAAGGCAACGTGAGGTTGGTGGCATGAGGACGAAGGCAGCGGTTCTCCGTGGGGTGGGCCAGGACTGGGAGGTGACCGACCTGGAGCTCGACCCGCCCAAGGCCAACGAGGTCCTGATCCGGTTCGTTGCCGCCGGGCTCTGTCACTCAGATGAACACCTGCGCCATGGCGACATCGTGCCCAGGTTCCCCATCGTGGGAGGCCACGAGGGGGCAGGGATCGTGGAGGCGGTGGGCCCGGGGGTGACACGGGTCAAGGAGGGCGACCACGTGGTCTGCTCCTTCATCCCCTCCTGCGGCCGCTGCCGCTTCTGCTCGACCGGCCAGCAGAACCTATGCGACCTCGGCGCCACCATCCTGGAGGGATGCCTCACCGACGGGACCTTCCGCTTCCACCACGACGGGGAGGACTACGGTGCCATGTGCATGCTGGGCACCTTCTCCCAGTGGTCGGTCATCTCCGAGTACTCCTGCGTCCCGGTGGCCCCAGACCTGCCTTTGGAAAAGGCCGTGCTGGTGGGCTGCGGGGTTCCCACCGGTTGGGGCTCGTCCGTCTACGCGGCTGGGGTACGACCAGGGGACACGGTCGTCATCTATGGGATCGGTGGCATCGGCATCAACGCCGTTCAGGGAGCCAGGCATGCCGGGGCCACGAACATCGTGGCCGTGGATCCGCTCGCCAACAAGCGCGAGAAGGCCGAGGAGCTGGGCGCCACCCACAGCGCGGCCGATGCCACCGAGGCCCAGAACCTCGTGCTCCAGCTCACCAAGGGGGTCGGCGCCGACCACGCCATCGTCACCGTGGGGGTGGTCGACGAGGAGGTGGTGGAGGCAGCCTTCAACGTCGTCCGCAAGGGTGGAGACGTGACCGTGACCGGCCTCGCCGACCCCATGAAGAAGACCATCCACCTCTCCGGGGGTATCCTGACCCTATTCCAGAAGACGGTGCGTGGCACCCTCTTTGGATCTGCCAATCCCATCTACGACATCACCAAGATGCTCGACCTGTACCGAGCCGGCTCGCTGAAGCTCGACGAGCTCATCACGCGCACCTACCGTCTGGAGGAGATCAACCAGGGCTACCAGGACCTGCTCGAGGGGAAGAACATCAGGGGCGTGATCATCCACGAGCACTGACCTCCACACCCGCCTGATCGGCGCCCTGGAGCGGGTGAAGCACGACGTGGTTGGCCTGCGCCGGGAGGCGGAGGTGCTCTGCGTCGCCCTCGGCGCGGGCCGGCACGTCGTGCTCGAAGGGCCTCCCGGAACCGGCAAGTCGACGCTGCTGCGGACCCTGGCCGGGGCGGCCGGGATCGGCCTGGTCTTCGTCGAGGGCAACGCCGAGCTGACCCCGGCCCGCCTGCTCGGCCACCACGATCCCGCCCTTGTGCTCCAGGGCGGGTACCGTCCCGAGGCGTTCGTGGAGGGACCGCTGCTGCGCGCCCTGCGCGAGGGCCTGCTGCTGTACGTGGAGGAGCTGAACCGGGTCCCCGAGGAGACCCTGAACGTGCTCATCACCGCCCTCTCGGAG